>Ga0209699_100309_pt1 | contig 35184 bp, 35 predicted proteins | sample SynthPrep_1_END__FD_187204 | JGI IMG/M metagenome (GOLD analysis project Ga0209699, IMG submission 187204) | Synthetic microbial communities from Ohio, USA - SynthPrep_1_END_DS7_MetaG (SPAdes) (version 2) | ecosystem: Engineered > Bioreactor > Aerobic > Activated sludge | place: USA: Ohio...
GCTACCTGGCCAACCGCGTGTCGGTCTTGGTGCCGACCGCCACGCGGTTGGCCAGGTAGCCGGTGGCCGGGCCCCACGCGCTTTCGCTGGCCTGGCCGGTAGCGGTGACGGTCACGTCGGGCAGTGCCATGGCCGCCTGGTCGGCGGGCGCCAGGCTGTAGGCGCCGGCGCTGCCCCCCTGCAGTTGCAGGCCGGTGCCGCGCAGCGCCTGGTTGAGCGCCTCGATGGCGTCGAACTCACCGTTGACCGGAGCCGAACGCTTGCCGGCGGTCAGCGCCGGATCGATGCTCAGGGTGATACCGGCCTGGCTGGCGATCTGGTTGAGCGTGCTGGATAGTGGGCCGGCAGGCAGGTGATAGGTGTCGGCCTGGGCCAGGCCGACATGGCCGGCCATTGCAACGGTCAGGGCCAGCAGGGTGTGGCGCAAGGGTGTAGGGCGGTGCGGCATTGCGAACTTCTCCTAAGCGGGAATGCATCTCAATGCCTTGTTGCCGAAGCAGGATGAAAAAGTGACAGGGCGCGGCGAAAAAATTTTCGCCGCGCCATCCAGAGGTACGCGACTCCGGGATTGCAGGCCTCAGTTTTCGACAGGCACCACGCGCGTCCACCAGGAGCCGATGCGTTCGATGCGAACCGGCAGGCTTGGCGGCAGCGCGGCCAGCGCCTTGTCCGTGTCATGCAGCGGGAAGCTGCCACTGATGCGCAGATCGGCCAGGCTCGGGTCGAGGCCGAGGTAGCCGCTGCGATATTCGCCGATCTGCTCGATCAGTTGTTCCAGCGGCAGGTCATCCGCCACCAGCATGCCGCGACTCCAGGCATCGGCTCCGATGGGCGCCGGGCTGCTGTCGCTCAGGTGCTGGCGATCCATGTATACCCGTTCGCCACTTCGAACGATGCGTTCCTGCGCGCTGGAGGACGGCCGTGCGGCGACCGCCGATTGCAGCACGATCAGTTCGGTGCTGTCGCCTTCACGGCGTACCAGGAAGCGGGTGCCCAGGGCTTGCAGGCGACCCTGCGGCGTTTCGACGACGAAGGGCCGTGTATCGCCCTTGGCGGTCTGGATGAGGATTTCTCCGCTGTGCAGCACCAGGCGCCGTTCGTTCGTGTCGAACTCGACATCGAGCGCGCTGAGGCTGTTGAGGCGAACCTGGCTGCGGTCGGCGAGCAGCACCTCGCGCTGTTCACCGCCTGCGGTGTGGTAATCGGCCAGGTAATCGCCCAGCGGTCGTTGCTGAGCCAGCAGCACCAGGGTGACCCCGGTCGCCAGGAACAGGCCCAGCGCACTGCCGCCCAGGCGCCGCAAACTGCGTCGGCGAGTGTTGGTGCCTTGCAGCAGGGCACGACGCGCCATGGGCTGGGTGGCGGGGCTCAGTTGCTGGTCGATGCCGCCCAGTTGGCGCCACACCAGGGCGTGTTCCGGGTGAGCGGCCAGCCACAGGTTGAATTCATGGCGTTGCTGATCGTTGGCATCGCCGGAGTCCAGGCACAGTTGCCAGGCAATGGCTTCATCCAGAGCGCGTGCGGAAACCTGGCTCACTGCGGTTCACCGTAGAGCGCGATGTAGCACTGGCGCAGACCCTGGGCCAGGTATTGACGTACGCGGGATGGGGAAACGCCCAGGCGTTCGGCGATCTCGGCGTGGCCGAGGCCATCCAGGCGGCTATGCAGGAAGGCGGCGCGGGCCTTGCTCGACAATTGGCCGAGCAGGCGGTCGATCTCGCTCAGTTGCTCCAGCGCCAGCGCCTGTTCTTCCGGGCTCGGGTGCAGGGCCTCGGGGGCTCGGGCGAGTTCGTCGAGGTAGGCGCGCTCCAGTGCGCTGCGGCGAAACTGGTCGACCAGCAGGCCCTTGGCGATGGTGGTGAGCAGCGCCCGAGGTTCACGCGGGGGTTGCAGATCCGTGCGACCGAGCAGACGGACGAAGGTGTCCTGACTCAGGTCTTCGGCGCGCTGCGGGCAGTTGAGGCTCTTGCGCAGCCAGCCGAACAGCCAGTCGCGATGGTCGCGGTAAAGCAGACCGACCAGCTGCTGATTGCTGGAATCCTGAACCGACACGCGCACCTCGCGATGATATCGACTGAGTTGATAATTATTCGCATATGATTGCAGAAGCTCATGTCTGCGCGCAATCACGCCTTGGTGCGGGCGATGGGTGGTCGTGGGCCGGTGCGGGCTGCGACAGGCGCTAGGTTCGTTCCTGGCGACTGCGGGCGAGGGCTCGGTTGACTGCCAGCCAGCCCTGCACGGCCTCTTCGTCCATTTCTCCGAACACCCGTTGCAGCAGGCGCGCCTGTTCGCGGCGCAGGGCCTGTTCCAGCTTGGCGCCTTCGGGCGTGAAGCCCAGCAGGCGCTTGCGCTTGTCCTCCGGCGCCGCTTCGCTGTGCACCAGGTTCATCTCGATCAACTGACGCAGTGGCGTGTTCAGGGCCTGCTTGCTCACGCCCAGGTAGCCGAGCAGCTCGGTCATGTTCAGACCCGGATACTTGGCGATGAAGAACAGGATGCGGTGGTGCACGCGCGACAGACCGCGCCTGGCCAGCATCTCGTCGGGCTTGGCGGTGAAGGCCTGGTAGCCGAAGAAGAAGGCTTCCATGGCATCCTGCTGAGCGGCACCGTTCTTGATCGCCGGCCATCCCTGACGACCGGCCTGCGGGCTCTCGCCGCCCGACGTCAAAAACTTCTCCGGGAAATTTTTTAGGTCAGTCATATTGACGTATCTCTGGTTGTCGTCGTAGTTTCGGTCAAGCAGTTTGACTTAAATTCATTGCCTTTGGCACCCCAGGAATACTCATGGCCTTCTCCGAACGCATCGCCCGCCTGAAAAGCTCTCTGATCCGTGAAATCCTCGCTGCGGCGCAGCGGCCGGAGGTGATGTCCTTCGCTGGCGGCCTGCCAGCCGAGCCGATGCTGCCGAAGGTGGAGTGGACCGAGATGCCGACGAGCATGGGTCAGTACGGCATGAGCGAGGGTGAGCCGGCACTGCGCGAGGCCATCGCCGCCGAAGCGCGCGCCCTGGGCGTGCCTTGCGACGCCAGCCAGGTGCTGATCGTCAGCGGCTCGCAGCAGACGCTGGATCTGGCCTCCAAGCTGTTCATCGATCCGGGTACCGAGGTGCTGCTGGAGGCGCCGACCTACCTCGCGGCACTACAGGCTTTTCAGCTGTTCGGCGCCGATTGCATCAGCGTGCCGCAGGAGGCCGACGGCCCCGAGCTGGCGGCGCTGCGCCAGCGTCTGGAAAGCCACAAGCCAGCCTTCGCCTATCTGATTCCAACTTTCCAGAATCCGTCCGGCACCCGTTACAGCGAAGCCAAGCGCGAAGCCGTGGCTGCACTGCTCGACGAGTTCGGCGTGACCCTGATCGAGGACGAGCCCTATCGCGAGCTGGTGTTCGATGCCGGCAGCGCCACGCCTATCGTCAGCCGTCTGAAGAAGGCGAGCTGGATCTACACCGGTACCGTATCCAAGACCCTGCTGCCGGGCCTGCGTGTCGGCTATCTGATTGCCACCGCCGATCTCTACCCGCACCTGCTGCGTCTGAAACAGTCGGCCGACCTGCACACCAACCGCATCGGCCAGTGGCAGGCGCTGCAGTGGCTGGGCAGCGAGCAGTACCGTGGTCATCTGGCCGAGCTGCGCGATTTCTATCGCATCCGTCGCGATGCGATGCAGGCGGCGCTGGTGGAGCATTTCGGTGAGCTGGCCGACTGGGAAATCCCTCAGGGCGGGCTGTTCTTCTGGCTGACCCTCAAGCAGCCACTGGACACCCGCACGCTGCTCGATGCGTCGCTGGCGCAGAACGTCGCGTTCATGCCGGGCGAGCCGTTCTTCATCGATCCGGACGCCAACCCGGGCCACCTGCGGCTGAACTTCAGTCATGTGGCGCCGGAGCGTCTGGGTGAGGGTCTGCGCCGCCTGGCGGCAGTTATCCGTGAAGCGCAGGGCGCTTCGACGGTCTGATTTTTCAGGCGGCGAGTTTGCCGCGAGGGTTCATGGGGAGGGCACTGCAATGTTCAAGGTCTACGGCGATTACCGTTCGGGCAACTGCTACAAGGTCAAGCTGATGCTGCATCTGCTGGACAAGCCATACCAGTGGATTGCCGTCGATATCCTCAAGGGCGAGACACACAGCGAAGCCTTCCTGGCCAAGAACCCCAACGGCAAGATTCCGGTACTCGAGCTGGAGGACGGCACCTGCCTGTGGGAGTCCAACGCCATCCTCAATTTCCTCGCCGAGGGCAGCGAATTTCTGCCGAGCGAGCCGCGCCTGCGCACCCAGGTGCTGCAGTGGCAGTTCTTCGAGCAGTACAGCCATGAGCCGAACGTCGCCGTCGCGCGTTTCATCCAGCTCTACCTGGGCATGCCGGAGGATCGCCGCGAGGAGCACGGCGTTCGCCTGGCGCGTGGCTACAAGGCGCTCAAGGTGATGGAGCAGCAGTTGCAACGCACGCCGTACCTGGTGGGCGAGCAGTATTCGATCGCCGATATCGCCCTGTACGCCTACACCCACGTGGCCGAAGAGGGCGGCTTCAGCCTCGACGCCTTCCCGGCCATTCGCGCCTGGATGGATCGGGTGGCCAGTCACCCGCGCCATGTCACCATGCTGGGCTGAGCGACCTGCTCACGCCTGATCGTTGGCGGGCTGCGCGCTTGCGGCGCAGCGCTGCCGCCACATCAACGGGCTCAGCCCGGTTTCGCGGCGGAAGGTACGGGTGAAGTGCGACTGGTCGCAGAAACCGTGGGCGTGGGCGATATGCGTCAGTGGCTGATCGGTGGCCAGCATCATTTCCCTGGCAGCTTCTATGCGTTTGCGCGCCACGTAGGCCAGTGGCGTGATGCCGAAGGTTTGTTTGAACACGTGGGAGAAATGGCTGCTGCTCAGGCTGAGCTGGGCGGCCAGATCGCAGGTGCGAATGGAGGCGGCGAGGTTGTCGCAGATGTACTGATCCAGGCGCCGCGTCTGCCAGTGCGTCAGGCCGCTGCCGGCATGACGTGTCGCGCAATCCTGACAGGCGTGCGCCTGGCGTAGCAGGGCCATCGCCTGCTCGAGGCAGCGGTAGGCGTCGTGCATGTCGCCGTGCAGCGCCATTTCCGCGTCGCCGAGCAGGCCGGTGATACGGGCCAGCAACTGTGGGTCGCGCCCGGCCTGATGCAGACAGGTTGGCGCAGCGCGAAATCCCCCGAACGAGCCCATCTTGTAGCCCCCTTGTCTGACTGGATGCAAAGCATGCGCGGCGTCAGCGGCGGCGCACAGCTCACAAGGAGGGGAAGGGGGGCAACACTAAAGTGGGGTACCGATCTCCAGCACGCCGCGCTGTACGGCGATGGCCACGGCATGGGTGCGGTTGTTGGCACCGAGCTTGTCCATGAGCAGACGCATGTGACCCTTGACGGTGTCTTCGGTGATGCGCAGTTGCAGCGCGATATCTCGGTTGGAGTAACCCAGCGCGGCGGCCTGCAGGACTTCCACTTCGCGCGGGCTCAGGCATTGCTGGCCGATGTGTTCGGCCAGGTCGGCGGCGATCTCCGGGGGGATGTGGCGTTTGCCGGCGGCCAGAGTGCGGATGGTCTCCACCAGTTCCTTGCGCAGGCTGCTTTTCAGCAGATAGGCCTGGGCTCCTGCCTGGATGGCGTGCAGCGCACGCACGTCGCCACGGTAGGTGGTGAGAATGGCGATGCGGGCGTCCGGGCATTCGCCGCGAATCGCCAGGATACTGTCGATGCCGTTCATGCGCGGCATCTGCAGATCCATCAGAGTGACGTCCGGGCGCAACCGGCGAAAGCATTCCAGCGCCTCGCGGCCGTCGCTGGCCTCGCCGACCAGGTCGATGTCCGCCTGCCCGGCGAGCACTGCGGCGATGCCCTCGCGCAGCAGAGGATGATCATCTGCGACCAGAACGCGGATGGGGTTGGCAACTGTCATGGTGGCGAGTTCCTGGAGAATGCTTTGCAGTGTAGCCAGCGCCGGGCACGGGTGGGCGGCTGACGGTAGGCCAGCGAACCGGCCAGCGCCAGCTGTACCTGGCAACCCTGGCCGGGGGCGCTATGGATGTTCAGGCTGCCGCCGATCCTGGCGGCGCGTTCGTACATGCCTTTCAGGCCCCAGTGGTCGACCGGTTCGGCTCCTTGCAGGTACTCGGCCAGCAGGCCGCGACCGTCGTCGCAGACGGACAGTGAAAACTGTCGGGGGTGGTAGTCCAGGCGCACCCGCACGTTGCTCGCCCGGGCATGGCGGAAGGCATTGCTGACGGCCTCGCGGGCGAGCTGACAGAGTTCGTCGTGCACCACCGGGTGCAGGGTGCGGGGTGTGCCCGCGATCTCCACGCGGTAGTCGGTGCCGACGTGTTCGTGCAACTGGTCGAAGCCACGCAAGGTCTGCGGCAGGTCGTCCGCTGCCTGCTGCGCACGACGCAGATTGCGCACCCGCTCACGGCCTTCGGCGATCACCTGGTCGGCTCGATCCAGGGCGTTCTCCAACCGGGTTCGCGCCGGCTGGTCGATGGGCAGGCTGTCTGCCGCCGCCTGTACATGCAGCACCAGGCCCTGCACGCCTTGCAGCAAGGTGTCGTGCAGTTCGCGTGCGATGCGCTCGCGCTCGTCATGACGTTCTTCCAGGCGCGTGCGCAGGCGTTCGGCCGCGCGCTGCATGTTGCTGCGATAGAACAGATGCAGCATCAGCAGCACGAGCAGCGCCGCGCCCAGGACGAACAGCGGATGACGGTAGAACACCTGATCGATGCTGAAGCTCAGCTCGGCATCCTGCTCGCTGGGTACGCCATCCTGATTCAGTGCCCGCACGCGAAAACGGTAGTTGCCGGCAGGCAGGCCGGTATAGATGGCCTCGCGCTGGCGTCCGGCCGAGTGCCAGTCGTCGTCGAAACCGTCCAGGCGGTAGAGAAAGTGCAGTCCTTCGGGGGCCGACAGGCTCAGGGCGCCGTAGCCGATGACCAGGCGCCGGCTATTGGCCGGCAGAGCCGCAGGGGGCTTGAGCGAGAGGTTTTCGCCATCGACGATCAGTGACGCGATGCGTACCCGGGGCGGGGCGGCATTCTGCGTCGCTCTATCCGGATCCAGGCCGGCTACGCCGGTGCGGGTCGCGAACCACAGTCGGCCCTGGCGGGTGCGCACGGCAGTGGGCAGCGCCAGCACCTGCTGGGGGTCGTTGGCCAGCCCGCCCTGCAGGTCGTAGGTACGGTAGCGGATAGGGTATCCGGGGTCTTTCAGAGCCTTGGCGATTTCTTCGGCCGGCAGCTGGAAAACGCCGCCCTTGCCCTGCACCCAGAGGTCTTCGCCCTGCGCACCGGGAACGGCAATGATGGCGTAGAGGTTGTCGAACAGGCCGCTGTCGCTCAGCGGCAGGGTCTGAAAGCGCCGGCCATCGAAACGCGCCAGGCCGCGTTGGCCACCGAACCAGCTGTGATCCGGCAGGTGAGCCATCGCTGTCACGTGGCCGATATCCAGGCCTTGAGCGCTGCCCCAATGACGTTCGCCCTGGTCGTCATGGCTGACGATGAGATTGTCGCGGTAACCGAACCAGCGGCGGCCGTCCGGCGCCAGGGCGGCGCTCACCGGCATTCGCTGCGCCGGAGCGTCGCTGGGGGCGGGCAGTCGTTGCCACTGCCCGCCGCGCAGCACGTAAAGCCCCTGGCGGTTCAGCGACAGCCAGGCCGCGCCCTGGTGATCGATCAGCAGCGAGCGTACGGATGAGTCCAGGTCACGATCCACGGGCAGGGCCGAGACCTTCTCCAACTGATCGCCAACGCTGCGCCAGATGCCTTCGGGGCCGGCCAGCCAGACCGCGCCGTCCGGGGCCTTGCTGATCGCGCTGATGGGCGTGCGCAGCGGCAATTGATGCAGGCCGTCGTCATTCAGGCGCATGACCGGCAGGTTGCTGCTGCCGGCCCACAGATTGCCATGGTCGTCGGCGCCGAGTGCCAGGTTGTTTGCGTTGGCGGGCAGGCCCGCGGCGAGCAGAGGGCGTTCACGCAGGCGATCGAGTCCCTTCTGCGTGCCGATCCACAGGCTGCCTTCGCTGTCCTGGAGCAGCGGCCAGGCGAAGTCGGAACTGAGCCCTTCACGCGAGGTGAAGCGCTCGCTGACGGCGAACCCGGTGTTGCCATGTTCGTTGGGCCGGGCCACGTGCAGCAGGCCGCCGCCTGCGGTGCTGAGCCACAGGCAGCCATGCTGATCGAACAGCATCGCGTTGACCGACTCACCCAGGGGGATTTGCATGGTTCGTGGTTCATGGGTATCCGTCTCGACTCGCAGCAGACGCTGGCTGTCGCGTTCGACCAGCCACAGCGCGCCATCGGGGGCCTGGATCATCTGCCGGGTGCGGTTGCTGCGAACACCCGTGTCACGCAACTGCCGAGCGCCGGGTTGCAGCACGTACAGGCGCTGTTCGTCGGCGACCCAGAGTCTGCCACTGCGATCGAGCAGGAGGCTGTAGGCATTGCGGCCGAGAAAGCCGTCGGCGCTGCCCAGTTGCTGCCAGTGCTCGCCGTCGAAGCGCATCAGGCCGTCGTTGGCGGCTGCCCAGACGTTGCCGTCCGCTGTGCGCGCCAGGGCGTAGATCACGCCGCGATCCAGGTCGAAGCCGGCTGGCGGTTGATCTTCCGAGGTGATCAGGTGCACGCCGCCGTTGCGCAGGCCGACCCACAGGCCGGCGTCGCTGGCCAGCAGGCTGGAGACGATGCCCAGATCATGGCCGTTCGGCGTGCGGTAGCCGGTGAACTCGAAGCCGTCGAAGCGATACAGGGAGTCGTGGGTGCCCAGCCACAGGTAGCCGTCGCGGGTTTCGGCCAGGGCACCGATCTGGCTCGGGCTGTCGTCGGTCAGCGTCCAGCGGCGATGCTCCAGTTGCTGCTCCAGAGCGCTTCTGTCGGCCCTTACCAGGGGGCTTAAGAACAGCAGACACAGCGCAGTCAGCATGACGCCGAATTGAGTGCTGGTGCGGAGCTGTCTAGAAGCGTTCAACTTGGTTCTGCGCCCATTCGATGCTGTAGTCGGCGATTTTCTCCCATCCGGGCTCGGCAATCAGCCAGTGGCTGTAGCCGGGAAACTGCTTGAAGCGGGTGACGGCAGTCGAACGCCGGTGGCGGCGATAGAGGGCTGCCACCCTGCTGGCACGAACGGTTCGGTCGCAGCCTCCGGCGATCAGCAGCAGCGGCGCGCGCTCGGCATTGCCGAAGTCGACACGCCTGCCCATGCCCAGCGCAACCTCGAAGAGCACCCGGCCTGGCGCCGGCACTATGTGCCGCGCATAGGCGGCGCTCTGCTGCGCCGGGGTCAGGGTCTGCGCCATATTGCGCGCGAAATGCTGCGGTGTCATGTACAGCAGATTACGCCAGCCGGCCCACTGCCGCAGCCAGGGCCAGGCGCCGCACAGACCGGGCAGGCCGGCCCGTGGCGGCAGCGGATCGATGGCGATGCCGGCCTGGCCCAGGCCGCGGTCGAGCAGCAGTTGCACGAGCAGCCCGCCAAGATCGTGACCGATCAGCAGTGGCGGCTGGTCGAGGCTGCGAACGTACGCTTCGTAGTGCGCGAGGATGGCCGCGATACCAGGTTGTCGGCTGCCCTGGGCTTGTGGCCAGGGCGGCGCACTGCAGCGGTAACCGCAGGCGGCGAAGCGGCGCTGGAAGGGTTCCCAGATCGCCGGTGTGAGCCAGATGCCGTGGATGAACAGAGCGTGACGAGGCATGCGCTCAGCCTGCCGCGTCCGGTTGCGGATCGTCGTCGCCGTCAGCGGTCGGCATGGGGCGATTGCTCGGGCTGTGGGGCGGGCATCAGGAAATGTTCGATGCGCACCGCCACACTCGGGGTCTGGAAGCGCCTGGCCGCCGCCTCGATACGCTGTTCGGCGCGCGTCACCCGGGCGTGATGGCGCAGGTGTTCGAGCCAGGATTCGTCGAAGAAGAACTCCTGCCAGTGCCGTGGATTCTCGCTGTTGTGCACCAGCCCCCAGGAAAACGCACCGTTGCGCCGGCGCATGCGGGCGACCTCGACCATTGCCTGGCGAAAGCCCGCCACATGCTCCGGCGCGATGTCGTAGTGCAGGGTGACCATCACCGGGCCGCGTTCACGGTCGGCCTCGTCGGCGAGGATCGGTGCCGGCCAGTGCAGCGACGGTGCCAGGTCTTCGCTTGCACTGACCGGCAAGGCGAAGCGCGGTGTCAGCAGCAGACCCAGAACCAGGCAGCCGGCTGCGGCGAGCAGGGCGACCGGGATCGATGCATGGCTGGCGACGAAGCCCCAGAGCGCGCCGCCAGCGGCCATGCTGCCGAAGAACACGAGGATATAGACCGACAGCGCACGTGCCCGCACCCAGTCCGGCACCGACGTCTGGGCGGCGACCTGCAGGCTGGACAGTACGGCGATCCAGGCCGCGCCGCTGAGCAGCATCACCGGCAGCAGGGCCGCGAAGTGGCGCAGGCCGGCCAACGCCAGCAGCACCAGGGCATAGAGCAGGCTGGCCAGCAGCACCAGGCGGTCGCTGCTGATGCGTTCGCGCAGACGTGGCAGCAGGGCCGCGCCAAGCACGGCGCCGACACCGACGCTGCCGAGCATCAGGCCGAAATCGCTGGCGCTGCCTTGCAGTTCACCCCGCACGATCAGCGGTAGCAGCGACATGCCGGCGCTGGCACCGAGGAAGAACGCCGCCGAACGCACCAGTACCGCTTGCAGGGGCCGGGAGGCGCGGCTGTAGCGCCAGCCCGCGCGGATCGCCCCGAGCAGGCGTTCCGCCGGGAAGGTGGCGCTTTGGCGCTGGCGCTGCCAGGTCAGCAGCACGGCCATTACCGCGAAGAACGACAGAGCGTTGAGGGCGAAGGTGGCCCAGGGGCCGCTGAGGCTGACCAGCACGCCGGCGATGGCCGGTCCGAGGGCGCGGGCGATGTTGATGCCGAGGCTGGACAGGGCGATGGCCGCTGGCAGGTCGCGCTTGCTCACCAGCTCCGGCGTCAGCGCCGACCAGGCCGGCATCATCAGTGCGGTGCCGACACCCATGGCCAGGGTCATGCCCAGCAACAGCCAGACGCTGGTCAGCCCCAGCAGGGTGAGCGTGGCCAGCAGGGTTGCCACGGCGGCCATCCACATCTGTACACCGAGCAGGTAGCGACGCTTGTCGACGATGTCGGCCATGGCGCCGGCCGGCAGCGCCAGGAGGAACATCGGCGCCGAGCCGGCGACCTGTACCAGTGCCACGTGCATGGGGTTGCTCGACAGGCTGGTCATCAGCCAGCCGGCCCCGACCTCGTGCATCCAGGTACCGATGTTCGAGGCGATGCTGGCCAGCCATAGCCAGCGGAAGGTGCCGTGCCTGAGCGCTCCCCAGGGTGAGGGTTTTTCGCCGGCCATGTCAGAAGGCGAAACAGGAGCAGCCGAAGGCGCCCCAGAAGCCCTGGTGATCGCTGACCGGCACACTGCTGCGGCGGGCGCGGTCGTGTTGGTGCTGATGCACCGCACAGGCGCCGACGCATTGGTGGATGCTGGCCGACAGCGGTGCTGCGACTGGCTTCCAGTGGCCGGGCACCTTGGCTACGGGTGACCAGTCCGGCAGTACAGGCAGCGTGGGCGGCGCGAGCTTGTCGAACTCGGACGTGGCGTGCACGACCTTGCCGCCGACCACGGTCAGTACCGATTCCAGCCACTTGATCTGTTCTTCCTCGATGCTGAAGAAGTCCGCCGTCAATGCCACCAGGTCGGCGAGCTGGCCCACCTTGATCTGTCCCTTCTTGCCTTGCTCGCTGGAAAACCAGGCGCTGCCGTGGGTGAACAGCTGCAACGCGGTAGCGCGTGACAGGCCCTGCGGATTCAGCGTGGTGCCGCCGACGGTCTTGCCGCTGACCAGCCAGTACAGCGCCGTCCACGGGTTGTAGCTGGCCACGCGGGTGGCGTCGGTGCCGCCGCCGACCGGGATGCCTTCGGCCAGCATGCGCTGGATCGGTGGTGTGGCCTCGGCGGCCTTGGCGCCATAACGGTCGATGAAGTATTCGCCCTGAAACGCCATGCGATGCTGGATGGCGATGCCGCCGCCGAGCGCACGCACCCGTTCGATGTTGTGCGGGCTGATGGTTTCGGCATGGTCGAACAGCCAGGGCAGGCCGTTGAAGGGCATGTCGCGGTCGACCTTCTCGAACACGTCGAGCATGCGCGAGATGGATTCGTCATAGGTGGCGTGCAGGCGGAACGGCCAGCGCTGTTCGACCAGGTGGCGCACCACCGGCTCCAGTTCGGCCTCCATGCTCGGGGCCAGGTCGGGACGCGGTTCGAGGAAGTCCTCGAAGTCGGCTGCGGAGAACACCAGCATCTCGCCGGCACCGTTATGGCGGAAGAAGTCGGTGCCGTCGCCCGGCTTGACGATCTTGCTCCAGGCCTGGAAGTCCTGCAGTTCTTCCTTGGGTTTCTGGGTGAACAGGTTGTAGGCGATGCGCACGGTGAGCTGGTTCTGCGCGGCCAGCTCCTGGATCACCTGATAATCGTCGGGGTAGTTCTGGTAGCCGCCGCCGGCATCGATGGCGCTGGTCACGCCCAGGCGATTGAGCTCGCGCATGAACTGGCGGGTCGAGTTGACCTGGTACTCCAGCGGCAGTTTCGGCCCCTTGGCCAGGGTGGCGTAGAGGATCAGTGCATTGGGGCGGGCGATCAGCATGCCGGTGGGCTCGCCGCTGGCATCGCGCTGGATCTCGCCGCCGGGCGGGTTTGGCGTGTTCCTGTCGTAGCCCACGGCGCGCAACGCGGCGCGGTTGAGCAGGGCGCGGTCGTAGAGGTGGAGCACGAACACCGGAGTGTCCGGTGCGGCCCTGTTCAGTTCATCCAGGGTTGGCAGGCGTTTCTCGGCGAACTGGAATTCGGTCCAGCCGCCGACCACACGCACCCACTGTGGCGTCGGTGTGCGCTCGGCCTGTTGCTTGAGCATGCGCAGGGCATCGGCCAGTGACGGCACGCCTTCCCAGCGCAGCTCGAGGTTGTAGTTCAGGCCGCCACGGATCAGGTGCAGGTGCGAGTCGTTGAGACCCGGGATCACCGTGCGTCCGTTCAGGTCGACCACTCGCGTGCCGGCACCGCGCAGGGCCATGGCTTCGGCGTCGCTGCCCACGGCGATGAAGCGTCCGTCCCTGATGGCCACGGCGCTGGCCTGCGGTTTTTCGCGGTCGACCGTGTGCAGGCGGCCATTGAACAGGATGAGATCGGCACCCATGTTGCCTCCCGGTGAAGTGGTGGATGAGTTGTCGGCCATGGCCGCGAAGGGCAGGGCGGACCACAACGCCCCGGCGGCGCCGAGCACGCTGCTGGTGGCGAGAAAGTGACGGCGTTTCGGGTCGGAGGGCTCCTGACTCATGGTCGATCCTCGTCTGTGGCTGGGCTCAGCCAGGCGGCGAACAGCCGCGTGGCCAGGGGCATGAACAGGTACACCACGAGCAGGACGATGCTCAGGGTGATCAGCACGTTGCTCGGCAGATAGCCGCCGAGCCAGGGAATGCGTTGAAACAGCGGTTGCCAGAGCAGCGGCACGAGCAGGCTCAGCGGCAGGATCACGAGAAAGGTCACGCAGCTCTGTTTCCAGCGCGCAGGTGGGGCGTATGCGCTTTGCGGCACGAACCAGAACTCCTTGCCCTTGGCGATTTCCAACTGATCCCCGGCGCGCAGCAGCGGTTCGACTTCGGCGATCAACTGGCGCCGTTGCTCGGAGTCGATCCAGCTCTGCAATCGCTGCAGGCTGGAGAAACGCAGCACGCAGGTGAACTGCGCCACGCTGGCCTGGCGGCTGCGCACCACATCGACGCCGAGGTGGCCAGGGCACTGGCTGGCTGTGGCGATGATGCGCCGCAACCAGGCCTCGTAACGCGACACATGGCTCGGGCGAACCTGGTGGCGTACCACCAGGGTGACGGTTTCCGACTGCGTCTCGCTCATGCTGGAGACTCTGTTCGAGGTCTTGCGCTTGTCGACCCAGCGACGCGCACCGATGCGCGCCGCTGGTCGAGTACGGCCATCATCGGCTCAGATCGGCGCCGCGACGGGGGCCAGGGTCGGCCCGTGCTGCACGCGTTCCGGAGCCTTGTGCACCATGGTGTAGGCATAGTCCACGCCCATGCCGTAGGCACCGGAGTGTTCCTTGACCAGGGCCATGACGGCGTCGTAGGTGTCGCGGTTCTTCCAGTCGCGCTGCCACTCCAGTAGCACCTGCTGCCAGGTCACCGGTACCACGCCGGCCTGGATCATGCGCTGCATGGAGTAGTCGTGAGCAGCCTGCGAGGTGCCGCCGGAGGCGTCGGCGACCATGTAGATCTCGTAGCCGGCGTCATGCATGGCCGACAGGGCGAAGGTGGTGTTGCACACCTCGGTCCACAGCCCGGAGACGATGACCTTGTTGCGGCCGTTCTTCTTCAGCGCGTCGCGAACCTTCTGGTCGTCCCAGGAGTTCATCGAGGTGCGCTCGAGCAGTGGCGCGTCGGGGAACACAGCGAGCAGTTCGGGGTAGGTGTGGCCGGAGAAACTTTCGGTCTCGACCGTGGTGATGATGGTCGGCACGTTGAAGATCTTCGCCGCCTTGGCCAGACCCACGGTGTTGTTCTTCAGGGTCTGCCGGTCGATGCTCTGTACGCCGAAGGCCATCTGCGGCTGCTGGTCGATGAAGATCAGCTGGCTGTTGTGCGGGGTCAGGACTTCGGTTTTTGGATTGCTCATAGCGGTTACCTGTTGGTGGGCGGTGGTGGTTGCACGCATCCCGTCGGTCAGGCTCGTGGCGTTGCCGCCGGGTAGGCGAGGGGACTGTCGCAGAGCGGCGCTCGCCTGGATTGGATGGGACTGCGGTTCTGGTACAGGGCTGTGATGCTCGGCCAACCGCTGTCCGGGATGAGAACTGCGGCGCATATCCGCAGCCGCTCAGCGGCGGGCTGCTAGAGTGAGGCGAGGGTGTATTCATGAGGTGGTCATGACAGCGGAAAGTCGCAAACTGGGTCTGGGGTCACTGACCGCGCTGGTGGTGGGCTCGATGGTGGGCGGTGGCATCTTCTCGCTGCCACAGAACGTTGCCGCGCGGGCCGATGTCGGTGCGGTGCTGATCGGCTGGTGCATCACGGCGGTAGGCATGCTGGCGCTGGCCTTCGTGTTCCAGAGCCTGGCCAATCGCAAGCCGGAGCTGGACGGTGGCGTGTACGTCTATGCCAAGGCGGGCCTCGGCGACTACATGGGGTTCTCCTCGGCCTGGGGCTACTGGATCAGCGCCTGGCTGGGCAACGTCGGTTACTTCGTTCTGCTGTTCTCGACGCTGGGCTACTTCTTTCCGGCTTTCGGCGAGGGCAATACGCCGCTGGCCATCGCCTGCGCCTCGGTATTGCTGTGGTGCGTGCATGCTCTGGTATTGCGCGGGATCAGGGAAGCGGCACTGATCAACCTGATCACCACCGTGGCCAAGCTGGTGCCGATCCTGCTGTTCATCGTGATCGTCGGGCTGGCGTTCGAGCGCGAGATCTTCACCCGCGATATCTGGGGGCGCAGCAATCCGCAGTTCGGTAGCGTGCTGGAGCAGGTACGCAACATGATGCTGGTCACCGTGTTCGTGTTCATCGGCATCGAGGGCGCCAGCGTGTACTCCTCGCGCGCCGAACGCCGCAGCGATGTGGGCAAGGCCACGGTGATCGGCTTTCTCGGGGTGCTGGCGCTGCTGATGCTGGTCAACCTGCTGTCACTGGGGGTGATGAGCCAGCCGGAGCTGGCGGCGCTGCAGAACCCGTCCATGGCCGGCGTGCTTGAACACGTGGTGGGCCGTTGGGGCGCGGTGTTCATCAGTATCGGTCTGGCGGTTTCGCTGCTGGGGGCACTGCTGTCCTGGGCGTTGCTGTGCGCCGAGATCCTCTTCGTGTCGGCCAGGGACGGCACCATGCCGGCCTTCCTGCGCCGGGAGAACGCCAATCAGGTGCCGGCCAATGCGCTGTGGCTGACCAATACGATGATTCAGCTGTTTCTGTTGATCATCCTGTTCGCCCAGGGCACCTATCTGTCGCTGATCTACCTGGCGTCGTCGATGATCCTGGTGCCGTACCTGTGGTCGTCGGTCTATGCGCTGCTGCTGGTGCTGCGCGGCGAGACCTACGAGGGCCAGCCGGGTATCCGGCGCAAGGATCTGGCGATTGGCCTGCTGGCCACCGCCTATGCCATCTGGCTGCTGTACGCCGGCGGGGTGAAATACCTGCTGCTTTCGGCGCTGCTCTACGCCCCGGGCGTGCTGCTGTTCTACCGGGCCAGGCGCGAGTCGGGCGAGGCGCTTTTCAGGCGCCATGAGTGGCTGATCTTCTTTGCGGTACTGATCACGGCTCTGCTGGCGGGGTATGGCCTGTACAGCGGCCACCTGACGCTTTGACACTGGACAAAGTGCGGCGAGCGCGGATAATCCGGCAGACCATCGCCACTATGATGCACCGAACCCTATGCGCAAGACGCTGCGTTGTGCCCTGATCTGGATCCTGATGCTGGCTCTGCCGGCACAGGCCATGGCGGCGCTCGGCATGCAGTTGTGCGAACAGGTGCATCGCAGCGGCACGCAGATGGTCATGGTCGAGCACGGCGCTCACGCTGACATGGCGGCCGACAGTGGCCACGCCGGTCATCAGCAGGACACCACGCTGGCCAGCAGCGATGCCCCGGCAGGTGCCAGCCTGTGCACGCTCTGCGCCTTCTGCGTCGGTACTGCTGCGCCGGGGCAACTGTTCAGTGGCGACCTTTCCCTGCCCTCCATCGAGCCCGCACCGGTCTGGCCGGAGCGTCTCGTCGTCGGTGTTTCCGACACCCCCGAACGCCCTCCACGCCTGCCTCTCGCCTGAGCCCTGTCGATAGCGTCGCCTTGCGGCGTTTGTAGCTCATGCGGCCAGTGGCCGCCCATGCGAGAACAACATCATGACTTCGCAACCCCTTGCCGGGTGGCTGCTGGGCGTCATCGCCCTGGCGCTGCCGGGTTTCCTGCTGGCAGCCCGGCCCGAGCCGCTGGATGCCGACGCCGCTGTGCCGGCGCAGGATTATCGCTCACCCTTGCAACACTACCGAACACTGCCTGACGAACCCCTGCGGGACTGGCGTGTGGCCAACGATCAGGTCGGCCGCGTCGGCGGCTGGCGTACCTACGCCCAGGAAGCCTGGGAACAGCCTGAGACGGGCTCCGAGACGCAGGAGGGGGGCACTCATGAACACCACTAGAGTAGCCGCGCTGCTGGTCGCAGCGCTCCTGACCGGTTGTACGAGCCTGCGCCCCGACGGCGGTTTCACCCCGGTGCAGCAGGCCGCCGAGCAGCGTCTGGACAAACAGTTGATCTGGGCCAGGGATGACGCGGCCCGCAACCAGATAGCCGAACGGGTGCGCGAGTTGCTGGCCGCCCCCCTGGAGCTCGACGCCGCGGTGCAGTTGGCGCTGCTCAACAACCGGGGGTTGCAGGCGTCCTTCGAGCAGTTGGGTATCGGCGAAGCCGAGCGGGTACAGGCCGGACGCCTACCCAATCCGGGCTTCTCCTATGGCCGGCTGGAGAAGGGCAGCGAGGTGGAGTACGAGCGCGGCCTGCACCTGAACCTGGCGCGCCTCGTTGCACTGCCGATGACGTCACGCCTGGAAGGGCGCCGCTTCGAGCAGTTGCAGCGACAGACCAGCTTGGCCGTGTTCGAACTGGCCAGCGAAACGCGCAAGGCCTGGTACGAAGCCGTCGCGGCCGAGGAAGGGCTGGTTTACGCCCGGCAGGTGCTGGACGCTGCCGAAGCCGCTGCCGAACTGGCTCGACGTCTGGCTGCCGTGGGCAACTTCAGCAAGTTGCAGCAAGCCGAGCAGCAAGGCTTCTACGCCGAGGCCGGGATCGGACTGCTGCGTGCCGAGCAGGTGCGGGTTCGCAGCCGTGAACGCCTGACCCGACTGCTCGGCCTGTGGGGCGAGCAGACCGGCTATCGCCTGCCCGAGCGTCTGCCGGCCGTGCCGGAAACGGCCGAGGAGCTACCCAACGTGGAACGCCTGGCCATGAGCCAGCGCCAGGATATCCAGTCCGTACGGCTGGATACCGAACGCCTGGCGCAGAACCTCGGGTTGACCCGCACCACGCGTTTCATCAACGTGCTGGAACTGGGCGTGGTCAACAACCGTTCCAACGAGGAACCGACCCAGCGTGGTTACGAGATCAGCGTCGAGTTGCCGCTGTTCGACTGGAGCGGGGCACGGGTGGCCCGCGCCGAGGCGCAGTATCGCCAGGCACTCAATCGTGCGGCGCAGACGGCGATCGATGCACGCTCGCAGGTGCGCGAGGCCTATCAGAACTATCGCAATGCCTTCGAGCTGGCTCGCCACTACCGGGCCGAGGTCTTGCCGCTGCGCCAGCGCATCGCCGACGAGAACCTGCTGCGCTACAACGGCATGTTCATCAGCACCTTCGAACTGCTCGCCGACGCCCGCCGTCAGGTACAGGCCGTGGACGGTTACCTGCAAGCGCAACGCGACTTCTGGCTGGCCCGTGCCGATCTCGACATGGCCCTCGTCGGCGCCCCCAATCCCTCGCTCGTCGCGACTTCGGCCGTTGCTGCCGAACCCGCTGACGCAGGTCACTGAACAAGGATCTTTTCCATGGTTTCACGACGTGATTTCTTTCTCGGTGCCAGCGCCATCGGCGCTGCCGTGGCCACCTCGGCGGTCAGCCGGGTGTCCATGGCCGCCTTGCCCGAGCCGGTACTGCAAGGCAGTGCCGACACCCAGCCGCCCCTGCAGCCCGACAACGGGCGACCCTACAACCCTGTGGTGACCCTCAACGGCTGGACGCTGCCCTGGCGCATGAACGCCGGCGTCAAGGAGTTCCACCTGGTCGCGGAGCCGGTGGTGCGTGAGCTGGCGCCCGGCTACAAGGCCCATCTCTGGGGCTACAACGGCCAGTCGCCAGGCCCGACCATCGAGGTGGTGGAGGGCGACCGGGTGCGCATCTTCGTCACCAACAAACTGCCCGAGCACACCAGTATCCACTGGCATGGACAGCGCCTGCCCAATGGCATGGACGGCGTGGCAGGCCTGACCCAGCCGGCGATTCCATCCGGCAAGACCTTCGTCTACGAGTTCGTCGCCCGGCGTCCCGGCACCTTCATGTACCACCCGCACGCCGACGAGATGGTGCAGATGGCCATGGGCATGATGGGTTTCTGGGTTACCCACCCGAAGCAGCATCATCCACTGATCAACGAGGTGGATCGCGACTACTGCTTCCTGCTCAACGCCTACGACATCGAGCCAGGCGCCTACACGCCGAAAATCATGGAGATGCTCGACTTCAACCTGTGGACCTTCAACAGCCGGGTGTTCCCGGGCATCGATCCGCTGGTGGCGCGTCAGGGTGAGCGGGTACGTATCCGTGTCGGCAACCTGACCATGACCAATCACCCGATCCATCTGCATGGTCACGAATTCGAGGTCACCGGCACCGATGGCGGCCCGACTCCGGCCGGTTCGCGCTGGCCCGAGGTGACCGCCGATGTCGCGGTGGGGCAGATGCGCCAGCTGGAGTTCATCGCCGACGAGGAGGGCGACTGGGCGCTGCACTGCCACAAGAGCCATCACACCATGAATGCCATGGGTCACGACGTGCCGACCCTGGTCGGCGTCGATCATCGCGACATGACCCGCAAGATCACCAGGCTGGTGCCCGACTACATGGTGATGGGCGAGCGCGGCATGGCCGACATGGCCGAGATGCAGATGCCCCTGCCGGACAACACCATCCCGATGATGACCGGTGACGGTCCGTTCGGCTCGGTGGAGATGGGCGGCATGTTCACGCTACTCAAGGTGCGCAAGGAACAGGCGGCGGGCGACTACGGCGATCCGGGCTGGTTCAGGCATCCCCGGGGTACCCAGGCCTACGAATGGCGTGGTGAGTTGCCTGCGGCGGCCCGCTCCGACGCGAGTGGCGGGCAGGCGATGCCGCTCCGGCAGCCGATCGAGGCTCCGGTGGACGTGCAGGTGCGCAAGCCCGGCGGGCATGCCGGGCATTGAACAGACCAACGATTCTTTCCTTATCGATATTCGAGGTACGAAACATGAAACGGACATATTCCCTTGCCCTGGCGCTGGCATTGAACGCACTGCTCGTCAGTGGCGCAGCGCTGGCGCATGGCGAGTCGCATCAGGGCCATGCCGACATGGCGATGGCCAGGGAGCAGAAACCCTGGGGTATCGCCGGCGATGCGACCGAAGTCGACCGCACCATCGAGATCGACATGGGCGACGACATGCGCTTCGTCCCGCAGCAGATAGAAGTGAAGCAGGGCGAGACCATTCGCTTCGTTCACCGCAATGGCGGGCGGATGCTTCACGAGTTCGTTCTCGGCACCCGCCAGTCGCTGGACGAGCACGCGGCGATGATGCTGCGCTTTCCCGGCATGCAGCACGACGAGCCTTACATGGCTCACGTCGAGCCGGGGCAGAGCATGGAAATGATCTGGACGTTCAACCGTGCAGGCGAGTTCGACTTCGCCTGTCTGATCGCTGGCCATTACCAGGCCGGCATGGTCGGCCGTATCCAGGTGCTGGCCGAATAACCCCCGTACAGGAGAGTCATGATGAAAAAAACACTATGGATTGTGGCGCTGGCGGCATCGTTCAGCCTGCCGCTGCAGGCTTCGGAGTCTCCGCCGCTGAGTCAGGGAGAGGTGCGCAAGGTGGATGCCGCCACGCACAGGGTCACGCTGCGACACGGCCCCATCGCCAGCATCGGCATGCCGCCAATGACCATGGTCTTCGAGGTGCAACCGGCCAGCTTGCTGGACGGGATCGAGGCGGGTGATCGCGTGAAGTTCCAGGCGCGCCAGGAGGGCAACCGCTACATCGTCACCGAGTTGCAGGTGCTGGAATAGGGAAGGGAAGCCGGCCCGGGCAGGGCGCCACGGGCCGGCGGACACTCGGAGCCTCGGGCTCCGTGCGAAAGGCGCCTGCGTTCGGCGACTTTCGTACAGGTTCTTAGTTCAGGGCGTCGGTCAGGGCCTTGGCAGGCACCAGCTTGACCACTTTCTTGGCAGCGATCTCGATGCTCTTGCCGGTCTGCGGGTTGCGGCCGGTGCGGGCCGGACGCTCGCTCACTTTCAGCTTGCCGATGCCTGGCAGGGTGATCTCACCGTCGTTTTCCAGTGCGTCGCCGACAATTTCGCCCAACTGATCGATCAGGGTGCGGACGGTGGCTTTGGGCAGGGAAACGGCCTCGGCCAGGTCGCTGATCAGTTGGTCTTTGGTGATTGCCATGATGTAACTCCGTTTGCAGGTGAGAGGTTCGGTGCCGAAGGCGTGGGCCTGAGCAGCCGAAAACGTGTGAACGCTAGCATAAAAGACAGGGCTCGGCAGTGCCGTGACAGACACTTCCGATAGGGCTTAGTGTCGCATCGGGGCCGGTGGTTCCAGCGTGCGACCAAAAAACGCAGCCTGCCGTTCATGCCGGGTTCGCTGATGCTGTCGAACGGTGCCTCGACTTCCACGCCCGGTCGCTGTAAAAGGTTGGCGCCCGGGTTGCAGCCGCGGAAGCAGGCGGCGACTTGGCAAGGCTCGACTAAGCTACAGATACCTGCCTAATACTGGAGTGCCATTATGCTGCGCGCTTTCTCCGATCTGGGTTTCCGCTGGAAAATCGCCCTGCCCATTCTGCTACTGGCCGCCTTGCTGGTGAGCATGGGGGTGCTGGGTATGCGTGGCATCACCCAGGTTGCCGAGTCCAGCACCACTCTGACCAATCGCCACCTGCCGGCCATCAGCCTGCTGCTCAATGCCGACCGTGATCTTTACCAGGCCTTCGTCGCCGAGCGCAGCCTGCTCGACGAGGACTCCGGCAGCCATGTCACGGAGTTACGCGCATCGCATGCCGAGAACCTGCAGCAGGCCTATGACCGCGTGCACAAGTTCGCCGCAATGCAGCCGGGCAGTGAGGCACTGACGCTGGTGGCGGAGTTCGATCGTGGCTTCGAGCTCTGGAAGGCGACATCCCTGCGTGTACTGGAAATGGCTGCCAGCGACCCCAATGCGGCCAGCAGACTGAGCTTTGCCGACAGCGAAGCCCAGTTCGAGCAAGCGCGTAGTGCCATCGACAAACTCGGCGAGCTGGAAGATAACGCCGCCAATGCGGTTGGTACGGCTGCCATCGCCAGTGGCGAGGCGCTGGCCTGGCAGCAGGGGCTGATCATCGCCATTGGCCTGCTGGTGTGCCTGGTGCTGGTGGTGGGCTTCCCGCTGCTGGTGACTCGTCCGCTGCACAGCCTGCTCTATCGCATCGAACAGATCGCCGACGGCGATGGCGACCTGCGGGTGCGTCTGGACGTGCTGTCGAAGGACGAACTGGGCAAGCTCAGCCATGCCTTCAACCGCTTCCTCGACAAGTTGCAGCCGCTGATCAGGGAAGTCGGGCGCGTGACCAGCGAGGTGGCCGACTCGGCCAGGAGTCTGGCCGGGATGGCCGCAGCCAACGACCGGTTGATCAGCAGCGAACACGCGGCGGTGGATCAGGTCAGCACGGCGGCCACCGAAATGAGCGTGGCCGTGCACGAAGTGGCGCGCAATGCGCAGAGTGCCGCCGATGCCGCGCGCCACGCCGAAGTACAGTCGCGCGAGGGCGCCCAGGTGGTCGGCGCGACCATCCACTCGATTCGACAGCTGGCCCAGGAGGTGGAGAGCGCCTCCGACACCATCCAGACCCTGGAGCAGGAGACTGCCAACATCGGCGCCGTACTGGCGGTGATCAAGGGCATTGCCGAGCAGACCAACCTGCTGGCGCTCAACGCCGCCATCGAGGCGGCGCGGGCGGGCGAGCAGGGCCGCGGATTCGCCGTGGTGGCCGACGAGGTGAGGGCGCTGGCAGCGCGTACCCAGGAATCGACCAAGGACATCCAGCAGATGATCGAGCGTCTGCAGGCGGGCGTGCAGAACGCGGTCAAGGCCACGCACTCGGGCAGCGCCCGGGCGCGGCAGAGCGTGGAGCAGGCAGCGGGTGTGGATCAGGCACTGAGCGTGACCGGCGATTCGGTACAGCGAATCAACGACATGGCCGCTCAGATCGCCACCGCCTGCGAGGAACAGAGCAGTGTCACCGAGGAGATCGCACGCAACATCAGCGATATCCGCGACCTTTCCAACGAAGCGGCGCAGACCTCCGAGCAGAGCACACGGGCCAGCCAGCACCTGTCAGAGCTGTCCCATGGCCTGGCCCAGCTGGTGGGCCGTTTCCGTGTCTAGGCTTTGTAGGAAAAGTGCCTGACCTTCGCTCGACGACTGTTCGTACAGAGCCTAAGTGATTGAAGCAGTTGTAACTTTGCGTTTAGTCGTTACAATGGCGCGGCCCGTCGCAATGGCGGGCAGCGTTATGGTGGCCCTGCCGGTCCCCTCGCAACGATTACCCGTCAACCTGGTCAGGCCCGGAAGGGAGCAGCCATAGCGGGAACATCGTGTGCCGGGGTGTGGCTGGTAGGGTTCACCTCCAGTTTCTCTTCCCCGATATTCTTCGTTCGCCCCGTCAGTCCCTGGCGAGCGCTGCTTTGTTGTACCCATTTTTCCTGGTGCGCTCTGCCCGTGCCTGAATGCACTGCGCCTGCCGGACGTGAGCCGCGGCAGGCGCATCTGCCAGCAAGGCAGTGGTATCGGCGGAACGCCGGCATCACGTGTACAGACATGAAAAAGCCCGCGTCATGCGGGCTTTTCATTGCAGGGGGAACTCAGGCCGTGCGGTAACTCAGCACGCTGTCCTGCTCCTTGAGGGTCTTGCGCAGGTCGGCTGGGATGTTGCCGGCGCGGACGGCCAGTTCCAGACGGATTTCTTCCAGGCTCTGGGCAAAGGCGTTCTGGTCGTCGATTTGCGGCTTGGCCAGGACGCGGCTGTAGACGGTGCTGTCGCTATCGTCGAGCAGGGCGAGGACGATGCTGCCGTCCGGCCGTGGCGAGCTGAAGCTGGCGCGCAGCGGATTGAACAGGTGATCGACGAGTTGCTGGTTGGTGAGTTCCATGTCTGACTCCATCCTGAGGTTGGCTTCCTTCGACCTCGGGATCGTGTCTTGGTTCAAGCTGTCAGTGATTGGCGGGTCCGCTCGATGACCTGTTGCAGCGAGTCGTCGCTGTATTGGCCGGGGTACAGGCGCTGGCTGTACTGGGCGATACCGGTCTTGTCGACCAGGGTGAAACTGAAGCTGCCCTTGCGTGTTGCCTGGATACGGCAATCGAACGGGGCGAAGGCATGAGTCAGTGTGCTGATGGCTTTCTGAATCTGATGTTGAGTATTCATTTTTCTAGGTGTTTCCTTAAAAGCATGTGCGCTTCGTTGCGCGTGGTGTAGCTCCATGAGGTTGGCCGAAAAGCGGCCATAGGATGTCAACCGATCGGAGCTTGATTGGCACGATAAAGTTCCATTGTTACGGTTCTTCGTCGTCGTCGGTACGTCGGAGGCAGGCAGAGGAACAGCGCCGATAAACGGCGAGTCGGCCTGATCAGTCAGCAGGTGGGATCGGGGAGGGCGGCAGTGCGGAGATGCACTGGACGTTGAACCGGGAAACCAGCGAGAGGGCGCGACGGCCCGAATGACTTACAGCGTGGTACGAACGGGGCGCATCATAAGGCTTTGTTCAAGAAATGACCAGCGCTATTTCTCATGCCGAGAATACGCCTCGGCAGGCTGGCCCGTGGCGGATGCAATTTACCTGTTGCTCCGCTAGGATTAGCCCACTTTTGCTTTCTCACATGACGGTTTTCCATGAGTTATCAGGTTCTTGCACGTAAATGGCGTCCGCGCTCGTTCCGCGAAATGGTCGGCCAGACCCATGTGCTCAAAGCCCTGATCAATGCCCTGGACAGTCAGCGTCTGCACCATGCCTATCTGTTCACGGGTACTCGCGGTGTGGGCAAGACCACCATCGCACGGATCATCGCCAAGTGCCTGAACTGCGAAACCGGCATCAGTTCCACGCCCTGTGGCACCTGCTCGGTCTGTCGGGAAATCGATGAGGGGCGTTTCGTCGACCTCATCGAAGTGGACGCCGCCAGCCGCACCAAGGTCGAAGACACGCGCGAACTGCTCGACAACGTGCAGTATTCGCCGAGCCGCGGGCGCTTCAAGGTCTATCTGATCGACGAAGTGCACATGCTCTCCACCAGTTCCTTCAACGCCCTGCTGAAGACCCTGGAGGAGCCTCCGCCCCACGTCAAATTCCTGCTCGCGACCACCGACCCGCAGAAACTGCCGGTCACCGTGCTGTCGCGCTGCCTGCAGTTCTCCCTCAAGAACATGCCGCCGGAGCGGGTGGTCGAACACCTGACCCACGTACTGACCGCGGAGAACGTGCCATTCGAGGACGACGCCCTATGGCTGCTCGGTCGTGCTGCCGATGGCTCGATGCGCGACGCCATGAGCCTGACCGATCAGGCCATTGCCTTCGGTGAAGGCAAGGTACTGGCGGCTGATGTGCGTGCCATGCTCGGCACGCTCGACCATGGCCAGGTCTATGGTGTGCTGCACGCGCTGATCGAAGGCGATGCGCGCGCGCTGATCGAGGCGGTGCGCCATCTCGCCGAGCAGGGCCCGGACTGGAACGGCGTGCTGTCGGAAATGCTCAATGTCCTGCACCGCGTGGCCATCGCCCAGGCGCTGCCCGATGCGGTCGACAACGGTCAGGGCGACCGCGAGCGCGTGTTGCAACTGGCCCAGGCGCTGCCGGCCGAAGACGTGCAGTTTTACTACCAGATGGGGTTGATCGGTCGCCGCGATCTCCCTCTGGCACCCGAGCCGCGAGGCGGCTTCGAGATGGTGTTGCTGCGCATGTTGGCCTTCCGCCCGGCGGGTGCCGATGACGCGCCGAAGGTGACGCTAAAGCCCTTGGGGATCAGCCAGGCCGCTGCTGATCCCCGACAGAGTCCAGTGGCCGGCACCGCTATGCCGGCTCCCGTTGTTCCTGCTGCCGTTGTCGCCCCCGCAGTTGCTGCGCCTGTCGTGTCTGCGCCCGTCGTTGCGGCAGAGGTTGCACCCAGCCCCGTCACGCCGGCACCGAGCGTCGCGCCTGTGCCGAGCGAGCCGGCTCAGCCTGTCGAGGCGACTGTGGCCAGCGTGCCGCCCGAGCCGGAACCCGAGGCTGCCCCCCAGCCACAGCCTGCTGCGGTCGAAGCCGTGGTTGACGTGCCCTGGGCAACCAGCAGCCCGGCGCCGTCGGTACCCCATGCCGAGCCCGAGCCCCAGGCCGAGGTGCCTGTCGTGGCCGCCCCCGTGGCACCTGCCGTGTCCGCTCCGAGCGAGGCCGTGCAGGCCGTCGCGGATACGGACGGCAATGACGACGAGCCGCCGCCCGGCGACTACGACTATGTCGAGATGGACGCCGAAACGCTCGACTATGATTTTGGCCAGAGCGAGGCCGCAGCGCCGGTGGCTGCCGACCCCTTGCCGGCGGCCAGGCCGGCCACCGGTCTGGCAGCGGAATGGCTGTCGCTGTTCCCTCAGCTTGGCCTGGGTGGGATGACCGGCAGCATCGCCGCCAACTGCACGCTGATCGAAGCCAATGGTGATGACTGGCTGCTGCATCTGGATCCTGCGCACAGTGCGCTGTTCAACCCGACTCAGCAGCGCCGTCTCAATGATGCGCTGAACCAGCAGCAGGGGCGCAGCATCAAATTGCGCATCGAGTTGTGCAAGCCGGAGCAGGAAACCCCGGCACAAGCGGCCGCCCGCCGTCGCGCTGAACGTCAGCGCAATGCCGAAGCTTCGATCCATGCCGACCCGCTGGTGCAACAGATGATTCAGCAGTTCGCCGCCAGGGTACGCGACGACAGCATCGAACCGATCGATACGGCCGGCTGACGGGCCGTTCTTGCGACGGCCAGACGACGCAGGCAGTTTTCAACGACTTGTTAACCCCGAACACCGAGGATACCGACATGATGAAAGGTGGCATGGCAGGCCTGATGAAGCAGGCTCAGCAGATGCAGGAAAAAATGCAGAAGATGCAGGAAGAACTGGCCAACGCCGAAGTTACCGGCCAGTCCGGCGCCGGCCTGGTCAGCGTGGTGATGACCGGTCGTCACGATGTCAAGCGCATCACCCTGGATGACAGCCTGATGCAGGAAGACAAGGAAGTGCTGGAAGACCTGATCGCCGCGGCGGTCAACGACGCGGTGCGCAAGGTCGAGCAGAACGGTCAGGAGAAGATGTCCGGCATGACCGCAGGGATGCAGCTCCCCCCCGGCTTCAAAATGCCTTTCTGAGTAGGTGACGCCCAGCCGGCCCGCATTACTGCGTTGTGAAAGGCCCCGAGCATCCTCATTTACAGACGTAAACTCCGGTGCTCGCGGCCTTTCGCGCCTTGTACTGCATGCCGTCCGATCGCCCCAGTGGTGACGGCGGAACGATTACCCGCTGGCGGGATTTTTCCGAGGTCGGTTCCGCAGCCCGGATGCAATCCGGGAGTGCTCTCTGACCTGTTTTTCCGGATTGCATCCGGGTCATGAACCTGTAGGAAATCCATGAGCTTCAGTCCTCTGATTCGCCAGTTGATCGACTCCCTGCGCATCCTGCCCGGTGTCGGGCAGAAGACCGCGCAGCGTATGGCGCTGCAGTTGCTCGAGCGTGATCGCAGCGGTGGTCAGCGTCTGGCCCAGGCGCTCAATGCGGCGATGGAAGGCGTGGGGCACTGCAAACGCTGCCGCAGCCTGAGCGAGGACGATATCTGCCAGCTGTGCCTGGACGAGCGTCGTGATGACAGCCTGCTGTGCGTGGTCGAGGGGCCGATGGATGTGCATGCCGTGGAGCAGACCGGCTATCGCGGTCGTTACTTCGTGCTCAAGGGGCATCTGTCACCGCTCGACGGCCTGGGGCCGGAGGCCATCGGCATTCCCGAGTTGCTGGAGCGCATCGATGCCGGCGCGTTCAGCGAAGTGATCCTGGCGACCAATCCGACGGTAGAAGGTGAGGCCACGGCGCACTATATCGCGCAGATCCTTGCCGGCAAGGGCCTGGTTGCCTCGCGTATCGCCCATGGCATGCCACTTGGTGGCGAGTTGGAGTTGGTCGATGGCGGCACCCTGGCACACGCACTGGCCGGTCGGCGCCCGATCAGTCTCTGAACCATCAGCCTCTTCTCTTCGGAGTGCCTGTGATTAACGACACTCTGCGCCGTATTGCTCTGCTGTTCCTGCTTGCAGTGCCCCTGACCGCACAGGCCCAATGCCCGGCAGGGCAGATACAGGTCTGCCTGGGCGGCTCCTGCCTGTGCGTACCGGATCCGGTGCGTGTTCGTGAGGATGGCCTCGATCTGGCTGCGGCGAGGCTCGAGGCGTGGCTGCTGCAATCGCGTGAAGCGGCGTTGAGAGCCGGAACCGAACCGATTCCGCTGATGATTCGTGCGCAGCTCACGCCGTTCTACGACGATGCGCTGCTGGACGAGGTGCGCTTTCGCGTGGGCATCACCGACGAAATGGATGCCGCCACCCTGATGTTGCAGAACCCGGACGTGCAGGCCGTGACGCTGATCGATGTCGTGGTGTTTCGCAACGGCGACGCTGCCGCGCAGGACGCCGCGCTCTGGGCGCACGAACTCTGGCATGTGCAGCAGTACCGGGACTGGGGTAGCGCTGGCTTCGCTCGGCGTTATACCCGTGATTTCCAGTCGGTGGAGGGGCCGGCATATGAGATGCAGGCGCGGGTAAGAAGGGCGCTGCGCGAGCAGAAATGAAACACCTGCTTGAAAACCAAGCAAGCGCTAGGTTAGGGTGGCTCAAACAATAACGGGAGTACCCGCATGGCCGCCCCTCAGTCGTATTTCGATGATTCCCACCAACTGGTTCGTGACTCCGTTCGGCGTTTCGTCGAGCGCGAGATCCTGCCGCATATCGATGAATGGGAGGAGGCCGAGGAATTTCCTTGCGAGCTGTACCTCAAGGCCGGCGCGGCGGGCATTCTCGGTATCGGTTATCCGGAGCAGTACGGCGGCAGTCATGAAGGCGACGTGTTCGCCAAGGTGGCCGCCAGCGAGGAGCTGATGCGCTGTGGCTCCGGTGGCCTGGTGGCCGGTCTCGGCTCGCTGGACATCGGTCTGCCGCCGGTACTCAAGTGGGCCAGACCGGCCGTGCGCGAACGCGTGGTGCCGCAGGTGCTGAGCGGCGAGAAGATCATGGCGCTGGCAGTGACCGAGCCCTCGGGCGGCTCCGACGTGGCCAATCTCAAGACCCGCGCCGTGCGCGACGGCGATCACTACCGCATCAATGGCAGCAAGACCTTCATCACCAGTGGCGTGCGTGCCGATTACTACACGGTGGCGGTGCGCACCGGGGGCGAGGGTTTTGGCGGGGTCAGCCTGTTGCTGGTGGAAAAGGGCACTGCGGGTTTCACCGTGGGTCGCAAGCTGAAGAAGATGGGCTGGTGGGCGTCCGATACCGCCGAGCTGTTCTTCGATGACTGCAAGGTGCCGGTGGAGAACCTGATCGGCGTGGAGAACGCCGGCTTCGCCTGCATCATGGCCAACTTCCAGAGCGAGCGCCTGAGCCTGGCGATCATGGCCAACATGACGGCACAACTGGCGCTGGAGGAGGCCATGCAGTGGGCGCGCGAGCGCCAGGCGTTCGGCAAGCCGGTGGGCAAGTTCCAGGTGCTCAAGCACCGCCTGGCGGAGATGGCCACGCAGCTGGAAGTCTCCCGCGAGTTCACCTATCGCCAGGCGGCGCAGATGGCAGCCGGCAGGAGCGTGATCAGGGAAATATCCATGGCCAAGAACTTCGCTACCGATATCGCCGACCGCCTCACCTACGATGCGGTGCAGATTCTCGGGGGGATGGGGTACATGCGCGAGTCCCTCGTCGAGCGCCTGTACCGCGATAACCGCATCCTCTCCATCGGCGGCGGCACGCGCGAGATCATGAATGAGATCATCGCCAAACAGATGGGGCTGTAGATCCGACTGCGATTGAAACCTTAGGCGCGGCTTCAGCCGCGATCAGCGCAGCCCTTCCGTGAACGAACCTCAGGACGCGACCTGGTTCTGCGCCGCCTGGCGCAGGCGCGCAATGTCGCGCTGCGGTGGTGCGCCGAACAACCGGCTGTACTCGCGGCTGAATTGCGAGGGGCTTTCGTAGCCCACGCGGTAACTGGCCGCCGCCGCTTCGAGGTTGTCGCACAGCATCAGGCGACGTGCTTCCTGCAGGCGCAGCTGCTTCTGGTATTGCAATGGGCTGAACGCGGTGACGGCCTTGAAGCGGTGATGCAGTGTCGATGGACTCAGGTTGACCTCGCGGGCCAGTTCGTCGATGCGCAGCGGCTGGTCGAAGTTCTTGCGCAGCCATTCGATGGCCCGCGAGATGCGCTGGCTCTGGCTGTCGGCGATCACCACTTCATGCAGGCGATGTCCCTGCGGGCTGAGCAGCATGCGATAAAAGATCTCGCGCAGGGCCAGGGGCGCCAGCATGGTGATGTCGCGCGGCGTTTCCAGCAGGCGCAGCAGGCGGATCACTGCATCGAGCAGGCGCGGGTCGAGGCGGTCGAGAAACAGGGCGCGCTGTGACGCCGCATCCGGGGCCTGGATGGGCGGCATCTCGGTAAGCAGACTGCTGATCAGCGCTGGATCGATCTCCAGCGCCAGGCTCAGATAGGGTGCCTCCGGGCTGGCTTCGATCACCCGGCCGGTGACCGGCAGCACCACCGACGCCACCAGGTAATTGAGCGGATCGTAGACATAGAGTTCATCGCCCAGGCGTATCTCCTTGCGTCCCTGGGCGATGATGCACAGGCACGGGTCGTAGACCGTTTGCATCGGCAGGCTTGGCGATGTGGCGCGCGCCAGTTTGAGGCCGGGGATGGCCGTGAGGTGCAGGCCGTCCTCGGGCACGAAGCGCTCGACCAGGCGTGCCATTTCGTGGCTGAGATCGGCAAGGGGGGTATCGAGTGGGGTAGCGGTATGTGAGGGTGACTGCATGGCGAGCCTCCGAAAGGTGGACGAAGCCTATCCAGGTTTTTCAGGCAAGTCATGAGGGGCGGCAGGATTAGGCAAATATTTGCCAGTAATGGGCAAATGGCCAGTGATACAGAGTATTTCAAGAATATGGGCGGCTGTTTTTCCTTGGATGGCTCAGCTCAAGAGTGTGCAGCTTTAGGCAAGAATTCCCCAGTAATCGACTAACGCCCCGGTGAACGTTTCCCTAATCTCCGTAACCATTGCGCCGTGTCTGCATGGCGATGCGAGTGCCTTCGCACGCACGACCATCTGCCTGGCGGTGGCGCCAGGCCAGAGGAGGAGGGAGACGATGTCCGGCAATGGCTGATCGCGTCGCTGACCGTGCTGCTGCTCGCAACGGCCTGGCTCGACTCCAGAAGCAGCGGCCGTGCAGCTGTTTTCGCCGAGCCGAATGCAGCGCTCCACGTATGCAGCGCAACGCTGCCGATATGTATTGAGCAAACTCCAGGAGGTTGCCATGACCATCATTCACCGTATGACCCTTCGTGCTCGCCATGATCGTTCGCTTCGGTTGGGGCAGTGCCTGGCCCGGCTGGACGACATTGGCCGTGAGAGTCCGGGCTGTCTGCGATTGCGGGTATTTCCGCTGCACGGCGATCCGCTGACCTGGCAGGTAGAAGGACAATGGCGTTCGCCAGCTGCACGTGATGCCTTCCTGGGCAGTGAAGAGCTGCGCCTGGTTCTGGCGCAGGCGATAGAAGAGCGTCTGTTCACCCATCTCGAATGCGCGGTGGAGTTGCAGCAGCAAGTCGCGTGAGGCGCTGGTGCTTGCCTTTGTGAATTTATCTCTATAGATTTTCATGAAATTAATTATTTTAAATTTCATGAATCGTCCATGTTTCGCCATGCCAGTGAGCACGTCGGCAGCTACTACGCCCATGGTTGTGCCGATCGACTGAAGCACTATCCGACCCTGCAAGGTGCGTTGCAGTGTGACGTACTGGTGATCGGCGCCGGCTTCAGTGGTCTGCATACCGCCTTGCGCCTCGCCGAAGCCGGGCGCCGGGTCGTCGTGCTGGAAGCCAGCCGCGTGGCCTGGGCGGCCTCCGGGCGCAATGGTGGGCAGGCGATTCCGGGCTGGTCCTGCGACATGCCGCCGCTGGAACGGGCGCTTGGCCGCGAGCGTGCCCGCCGCCTGTGGGACGGCATGGCCTGGGCGGCGCGGGAGCTGCGCGAACTGCCTGGGCGTCACGGTTTCGATTGCGATTATCGCCGTGGCCATCTGTGGACGGCGGTGCTGCCACGGCGCGTGGCGCTGCTGCACGAATGGCAGGAGGAGGCCGCCCGCAAGTGGGGGCACCGCACGTTGCAGTTCATCTCCCGCGAGCAGATGCCGGAGTGGGTCGCCAGCGAGCGCTATCGAGCTGGTCTCTTCGATCCCGAAGCGGGGCATCTCGATCCCCTCAAGCTGGCGTTCGGTCTGGCCGAGGCCTTCGTGCGTGCCGGTGGGCAGATTTTCGAGCAGAGTCGTGCGCTGAGCCAGCAGGCACACGCTGGCGGCTATCGGGTGAACACCGAACAGGGCTTCGTACAGGCCGACAATCTGGTGCTGGCCTGCAACACCTACATCGACCGTCTGGAGCCACGTCTTGCGCGGCGCATCCTGCCAGTCGGCACCTACCAGGTCGCTACCGCGCCGCTGGGGGCAGAGCGCGCCGAAGCACTGCTGCCGCGCAACGCCTGCGTGACCGACAACCAGTTCGTCCTCGACTATTTTCGCCGCACGCCGGATCACCGCCTGCTGTTCGGGGGCGGCTGCACCTATCTGGGCGGCTTGCCGCAGGACATGGCGGCGGCGACCCGACCGTTCCTCGAGCGTGTCTTCCCGCAACTGTCAGGCGTGGCCATCGACTTCGCGTGGGGCGGGCACATCGACGTGACCCGTGCGCGTACCCCCGATATCGGTGGCGAGGCCGGTCGCTACTGGCTGCAGGGTTTTTCCGGTCACGGCGTGCTGCCGACTCTGGCTGCGGCGCGGGCGGTGAGCGACGCCATTCTCGGCCACCCGGATGAACTGGCGCTGTACCAGCAATTGCGCAACCCCGAATTCCCATTCGGTGAGCGCCTGGCCGCGCCGCTGGAAGCGATCGGCAAGGCCTGGTATCGACTGAGAGACTATTTCTGATATGGAAAAGAATCTGGAAATGGCCGCCCTGGCCGTCCTCATCCACGACCTGCGCAAGCACAAGAAGGTCACCCTCAACGATCTGGCCGAGCGCATAGGTCGCTCCGTGGGCTTTCTCTCGCAGGTCGAGCGTGGCCTGTCGCGTCCGACCGTGGCGGATCTGACCGCCATCAGTGAGGCGCTCGACGTGCCCACCACCTATTTCTACAGCCTGCCCAAGCCCAAGGCGCTGGACTGGGTCACCCGCCCGGACGAGCGTCGCACCCTGTACCTGGCGGGTGGCATCACCGACATCATGGCCTCGCCAACGCTTCAGGGCGCTTTCATGGTGGTGGAAAGCCTGCTCGAACCCGGGGCCAGTAGCGGCGAGCGGCAGATGAGCGACCGTTCCGAACAGGCTGGCTATGTGCTCGAAGGTCAGCTGACGCTGTGGCTGGGCGAGGACGAAGAGAGCGCCACCCTCTATCCCGGCGATGTTTTCCAGGTGCCGAGCTATGCGCACCTGCGTTATGCCAACCAGGGCGACACCCCCGCGCGGGTGTTGTGGATCTACACCTGAACCTTCCCGTGAACCGGAAATAATCACAATGAACGCCACCCGAGTCGAGCTGCTCGACGAAGTCCGTCAATTTCGCCAGGCCCACCCCGAGGTGCGCTTCGTCGACCTGATCTGCCTGGACATCCCCGGGCATTTCTATGGCAAGCGCTATCCCATCGAAATGCTGGAAAAGGTCGCTGCCGGCAGTGCCCTCAAGCTACCCCAGAACTGCGTGCTGCTCGGCGCTCAGGGCGGGCTCTACGAGATCGGCGATTACTGCTTCCACGATGGCGATCCGGATGCGCCACGGCGGCTGATTCCCGGCACGCTCAAGCCGGTGAACTGGGAGCGTCAGCCGTTGGGGCAGATGCTGATCAGCTCCGATGGCACCGAGGCGCCCATCGAGTTCGAGCCGCGGGAAGTGCTGGCCAGGGTGGTAGAGCGCCTGGCCGCGCGCGGCATTCGTCCGGTGGTGGCCTTCGAGCTGGAGTTCTATCTGTTCGACAAGGCGCTCAGAGACGGCCTGCCGCAGTACCCGCGCGATGACCTCAGTGGCGATGCCGACGACCAACCGAACATGCACATCGAACGGCTGTCGCGCTTTGCCGATGTACTCGATGACATTACCGAGACCGCACGCCTGCAAGGCATCGACACCACGGTGATCACCGCCGAAATCGGTCCGGGGCAGTTCGAGATCAACTTCAGCCATAACGCCGATCCGATGCAGGCTGCCGATTGGTCCGCTCTGTTCTGCCGGCTGACCCGTGGCGTGGCGTTGAAGCATGGTCACCGCGCCAGCTTCATGGCCAAACCCTATTTGCAGTACCCGGGCAGTGGCATGCATGTGCACGTCAGCCTGTACGACGAAGCCGGTGACAACCTGCTGGCCCGCGACGCGCAGCGTCCCCTGCGTCATGCCGTTGCCGGTTGCCTGGCCTTGCTGCCGGAGCTGATGCCGGTCTACGCACCGAACCACAACAGCTATCGCCGCTTCGGGGCTCAGGTGAACTCGGCCAGCAAGGCCAGCTGGGGCTTCGAGGATCGTGACGCCTGCGTGCGTATCCCCGAGTCGGATGCGCGCAACCTGCGCCTGGAGTTTCGCCTGCCTGGCGCCGATGCCAACCCCTACCTGGTGCTGGCGGCCCTGCTGACCAGTATCGAGCAGGGCCTCGACGCCAGGGACGAGCCCATCGCACCGCTCAACGACGACCGCGAAAGCGGTATCGACTTTCCCAAGGACATGCTCGAGGCCGTGCGCCGCATGCAGGCCAGCGAGCGTGTCGCGGCCGGCCTCGGCAGCGAGTTCGTGATGGTCTATTGCGAGAACAAACGCCAGGATCACCTGGCCTTCATGCACGACATCAGCCCGCGGGAATACCGCTGGTACCTGTGATGTCCCGGATCGGAGGAGGCGACATGAACGATTCGAAAACCGCACACTGGCAGGCCCTGAGTCAGGCCCACCACCTGGCCCCGTTCAGTGATTACAGGCAGTTGGCCGAGAAGGGCCCGCGCATCATCACCGAGGCCAGGGGCGTGCATCTGTGGGACAGCGAGGGCCACAAGA
>Ga0209699_100312_pt1 | contig 34780 bp, 20 predicted proteins | sample SynthPrep_1_END__FD_187204 | JGI IMG/M metagenome (GOLD analysis project Ga0209699, IMG submission 187204) | Synthetic microbial communities from Ohio, USA - SynthPrep_1_END_DS7_MetaG (SPAdes) (version 2) | ecosystem: Engineered > Bioreactor > Aerobic > Activated sludge | place: USA: Ohio...
GGTGCGCGCCGTGGAGGCACTGGTCACGCGATCCTTGGCAGCAGTCTCTCGCTTGCTGGCTTCTTTCAGGCGGGCTTCGGTCTGGGCGAGGATTTCATTGAGGCTCGCTTGGTCGCCTTTTTCGCTGGTCACCGCCAGCTCCGCCTTGGCCTCGGCAATCTGGGTTTTCAGCTGGGTGATCTGCTCGGCCAACTGGGTTACGGACTCCTGTGCCGCGGTGAGCTCCTTGCCGGCTGCCTCGGCTTGTACAGCCGGTGCAGTGGCGGCTTCGCGTTCGCTCGTGGCGGCGGCCTCGGCGCCGGCGGCGGTGTCTTCGGCGGACTTGGCGGTCGTTTCCAGGGCTGCTGCAGCCTTGCGGGCCTTCGCAGCGCGATCCTTCTCGGCGGCAAGAGCTGTCGTGTGCGCCGTGGTGGCGGTGGTTACACGGCTCCTGGCGGCGGTTTCACGCTCCCTGGCCTTGGCCAGGCGACTTTCTACCTGTTCGATCAGATCCTGCAGGGTGGTCTTGTTGTCCTCGTCGAGGGTGGCGGCCAGCTCTTTGCCTGCTTCCGTCAGTTGCGTGTCCAACTGCTCGATCTGCTTGCTCAGTGCTGTGGCCATTTCGCTGGCGGCTTTCTGTTCCCTGGACGCCTCGGAGGCCTGTTCGGTCGCAATGCTGCTCTTGTCGTGAGCTGATCTGGCGGTATCCGCCGCTTTCTCTGCGACCTTCTCGGCAGCAGAGGCCGTTTCTTCGGCCCTGGCTGCGGCCAGGCGGGCAGCCTTGGCGGCAGCCTCCCGTGCGGCGCGATCCTTTTCCAGAGCGGTAGCCCCGGCTGCGCTCGCGTCCGTCACGCGGGTTTCGGCGTCCGTCTTGCGTTTCTCGGCAGCGGCCTTGCGCTGCCTGGCGGTCTCGATGGTTTTCTCAAGGGCTGTCTTGGCGTCGGTGCCAGCGCCGGCCTCGGTAAGGATCGCCAGTTCCTTGCCGGCTTCTTCGATCTGCTGATCCAGTTCGGCGATCTGCGCATCGGCCTGATCGACCAGGGTGCGTGCGGCCTTGGCCTCTTCCCCGGCGGCAGTGGCCTTGTCGGTTTCGGTGGTCGCGGTTTCACGCTCGGCCTTGGCGGCATCGGCTTGCTTGCGAGCGGTGTCTTCGTCGGCCTTGGCGCTGGCTTCCCTGGTTTCTGCGGCCTCGCGGGCTTTCACCGCCCTCGCCTTTTCAGCGTCGAGAGCCTTGGTACGCGCAGCGCTGGCGCTGGTCACGTGCTTCTGGGCTGCGGCCTCACGTTTGCGGGCTTCTTCAAGGCGGGTTTTTGCCTTTTCTAGATTTTCACGCAGGCGCTGTTTTTCCTCCTCGTCACTGACCGCCACCAGTTCGGCGTTGGTTTCGGTGATCTGGGTTTCCAACTGGGTGATCTGCGTGGTGGCCTGGGCCAAGGCTTCCTGCGCCGCCGCCAGCTCCCTGCCTGCGGCAGCCACTTGCGTGGCAGGCGCAGTGGCGGCTTCGCGCTCGGCCCTGGCGTCGGCGGCGGCGCTGGTGGCTTTGTCTTCAGCCGTTCTGGCGGTCTCTTCCCGTGCGGCTGCGACCTTGCGAGCTCGCGCGGCACGATCCTTTTCGGCAGCCAGAGCGTTCGTATGCGCAGTTCTGGCGGTGGTCATGCGTTCGTTGGCGGTGGTCTCGCGCGTGCGTGTTTCGGCCAGGCGGGCTTCGACCTGCTTGAGGGTTGCCTTCAGGGCGTCCTGATCGTCTGCGTTTGCGGTCACCGCCAACTCAGCTCTGGTCTCGGCGATCTGGGCTTGCAGCTGGGTGATCTGCTCGGCGGCCTTGTCGAGCAGCTTCTGCACCGCCGTCGCCTCCTTCGCAGCGGCAGTTGCCTTGGCGACTTCATCGGTTGCATCGTCGCGCTCGATCCTGGCGGTGTCGGCCTCCTTGCGGGCGCTGTCTTCTGCTGCCCTGGCGGTCTTTTCCAGGGTTTCGGCTGCCTGGCGCGCCTTGGCGGCACGATCCTTCTCGGCAGTGCTGGCCCGGGCGCGCGCCGTGCTTGCGGAGGTCACGCGCGCCTTGGCGGCGGTTTCGCGCTTCCTGGCTTCGGCGAGACGTTCTTCGGCCTGTTCGAGGATTTTATTCAGGCTGGCCTTGTCTTCTTCGCTTCGAGTCGCGGCCAACTGCGCCTTGGTCTGTTCGATCTGGGTTTGCAGTTCGGCGATCTGCTTCGCGGTCTGCTCGACGAGTACCTGCGCAGCCTTGGCTTCCTTGGCAGCGGCGGCTGCCTTCGCTACTTCGCTGGTGGCAGTGTCGTACTCGGTCTTGGCGCTGTCGGCGTCCGTCCTGGCCGTGGCCTCGGCGGTCTTCGCCGTCTTTTCGGCCTCGGCCGCAGCCAGGCGTGCGGCCTTGGCTGCCGATTCACGCGCAGCACGATCCTTTTCGGCGGCGCTGTCACGGGCCTCGGATGCCTCGGTCACGCGGGTTTCGGCGTCTTTCTTGCGTTTTTCTGCGGCGGTCTTGCGATCCTTGGCCTCTTCGATGGTTTTCGCGAGGGCGGTCTTGGTGTCGGCATCGGTCGTAATGGCCAGTTCCTTGCCGGCTTCGGCGATCTGTTTTTCCAGCTCGGCAATCTGGGCAGCAGCCTGGTCGGCCAGTTTCTGAGCGGCACCCGCTTCCTTGCCGGCGGCGGCGGCCTTGGCAGCTTCGGTGGTAGCGGTTTCGCGTTCTGCCTTGGCGGCGTCAGCGTCTCTGAGGGCGGTGTCTTCGGCTGTCTTGGACGTCGTTTCGAGGGCCGCTGCGGCCTTGCGTGCCCTGGCGGCGCGATCTTTCTCGGCTTCGAGAGCTTTGGTGCGCGCCGTAGTGGCGCTGGTCACGCGATCCTTGGCGGCGGTTTCGCGCTTCTTGGCTTCGGTCAGACGGGACTCGGCCTTGTCGAGGGTAGCCTGGAGTGTGCTCCGATCATCTTCGTTCGTGGTAACGGCCAGCTCAGCCTTGGTCTCGGCGATCTGGGCTTGCAACTGGGCGATCTGGGCAGTGGTCTGCTCGACGAGTGTCTGGGCGGCCGTGGCTTCCTTCTCGGCTGCGGCTGCCTTGGCGACTTCATCGGTTGCATCGTCGCGCTCGGTCTTGGCTGCGTCGGCTTGTTCAAGCGCAGTGCCCGCGGCTGTCTTGGCCGTCGCTTCCAGGATTTCGGCTGCGTTGCGCGCCTTCGCGGCGCGATCTTTCTCGGCTTCGAGGGCTTTGGTGTGCGCCGTGGTGGCGCTGGTCACGCGATCCTTGGCGGCAGTTTCGCGTTCCTTGGCCTTGGTCAGGCGCTCTTCCACCGTTTCGATCAGCGATTTCAGGGTGGTCTTGTTGTCCTCGTCGAGGGTGGCGGCCAGCTCCTTGCGAGCTTCGGCCAGTTGCGTGTCCAACTGTTCGATCTGCTCGCGCAACGCTGTGGCCATTTCGCTGGCGGCTGTCCGTTCTTTCGCAGCCTCGGCGGCCTGGTCGGCAGGTAGCGTGGCCTTTTCGTGCGCGGTCTTGGCGGCGTCAGCGTCTCTGAGGGCGGTGTCTTCGCTTGCCTTGGCGGTGGTTTCCCTGGTTTTGGCCGCGCTGCGGGCTTTCTCGGCTCTGGCCTTTTCAGCTTCGAGGGCTTTGGTGCGCGCCGTGGAGGCACTGGTCACGCGATCCTTGGCAGCGGTCTCTCGCTTGCTGGCTTCTTTCAGGCGGGCTTCGGTCTGGGCGAGGATTTCATTGAGGCTCGCTTGGTCGCCTTTTTCGCTGGTCACCGCCAGCTCCGCCTTGGCCTCGGCGATCTGGGTTTTCAGCTGGGTGATCTGCTCGGCCAACTGGGTTACGGACTCCTGTGCCGCGGTGAGCTCCTTGCCGGCTGCCTCGGCTTGTGCAGCCGGTGCAGTGGCAGCTTCGCGTTCGCTGGTGGCGGCGGCCTCGGTGCTGGCGGCGGTGTCTTCGGCGGACTTGGCGGTCGTTTCCAGGGCTGCTGCGGCCTTGCGCGCCTTCGCGGCGCGATCTTTCTCGGCGGCCAGGGCCGTCGCACGGGCCTTGTCCGCCCCGGCCACGCGTGCTGTGGCGGTCTTGGCGCGCTCCTCCAGGGGCTGCTTGCGGGCTTCGGCCTCGTCGATCTGCTTTTGCAGGGCTGCCTGCTTGTCGGTGTCGATGGTGAGGGTCATCGCCGTGGTGGCCTGCTCGATCAGGGTATCGAGCTGTTCGAGCTGGGTCGCGATCTGCTCGGCCATGCTCCGTGCAGCCTCGGCCTCCTTCTCTGCGGCCTGGGCGAGGGCCAGCTGGGTGGCGGCCTTCTTCGACTCGGCGAGGGCTTCGTCCGCTTCTTTTTCAGCCTTTTGCTCGGCCGTTCTGGCTGCTTCTTCGGACGCGCTGGCGGTCTCGATGGCCTTGTCGGTGCTCACGCGCAGGTCGAGCATGCTCTGGAACTCGTCGCGTTCGGCCTTTTCCTGAGCCTTGTTCGCGGCATCCTTTTCCCTGGCCGTGCGAATGCTCTCGTGCTCTTCGCCCTTGGCTACCTCGAACCCTTTCAAGGTCTCTTTCGCTTCGGCCAGTTGCGTGGCCAGTTTCTTGGCTTCGCTGCCCACCGATTCGGCTTCTTTGGTTGCGGTGGTGGCGGTCGCCTCGGTTTCGCGCAACGCCTTGTCAGCGCTATCGAAATCCTCTTTGGCCTTGCTGGCTGTTTTCCGGGCCTTTTCCATGTTCTGGACGATGGCAGTCGCATCGGCCACCGGTTCCTGGGCCCTGGTATTGGCTTGCGTGGCTTCGTCAAGTTGCTTCTGCGCCTGTTCCAGACTCGTCTGCAGCTTGTTCAGTTCGTCAGTGGTCGGAACCTTGGCCTGCGCCAGCTTGAGCTTCTCTTCCAGATCGGTGATGCGTTCCTGCGTTTTGAGCCCCTCGTCGAATTTATTCTTGGCCGTAAAGGCTTCATATCTCTCGACAGCTGCCGCTTCCTTTTTCTTCTCGGCGGCGAAATATCCCTCCCCATCGGTGCTGATTTTCGCGAGAGCCTCCTTGAATTCCGCCTCTGCGATCTTCAAAGCCTCTTCAGCGTCTGCATGGCGTTTGCGCGCAGCCTCGCCATCGGCATGGGTCTTTTTCGCCTGCTTCAGTTGCGTGTCCAACGTCGCGACCTGCCTGCTCGCCGTGGTCGCTGCGTCGTGAGCAGCCTTGGCTTTGTCGTGTACCTGTTGCGCTTCTTTCTGGTTCGCCTCAGCCTTGGCAGCGGTCGTCAACACCGCCTTGGCTCCCTCGAATCCGGAAATTGCCTCTACGGCATCCTTGGCTGCGGTCTGGGCCTTTTGTGCCAGCTCCCGAGCTTCGAGGGCAGCCTGGTAGGCTGCAGTGGCCTTGGTGAGCGACTCCCTGGCCTTCGTTTCCTTTGCCTTGGTATCGGTCAGCTTCTTCTCCACCTCGTCGATCGTGCTGCTCAGGGTGGTCTTGCTTTCTTCGAGCACTGCCCGCGCCACGGCTTCATGGGACGGCAGGAAGCTGACGAAGAGGTTCTCGTCGCCGGAGGCAAAAAGGTAAAAGCCGTAAAGAGGTTGGCCGTTGATCTTATAGGTGCCGTCCTTCATGGCACTGACGAGCCTGGTCAGGTATTGCTTGCGCTTTGCTTCCGGCACTGAAATGCCACGTGCAACATTCGGCCCCGGGCTTTTCTCGAGAGAAGTGACAGAGACGACGCTGTACGCATCGCGCAAGTAAATCTCCAGGGTGTCCAGATCGAAGTCCGTATCGACTCTGATATCTCGGGTAACGAGATCGGCCCCTATCACCGCCTCATCCTCACGACCCTTATCGAGCCTGGCATTCTTCAGCCCTTTTTTCGCCAGTTCGGAAAGGATTTCGATACCTTTCTCCCGAACGGGCGCCGGCTTGAGATTTCGGTATTCGTCTCTGAAACCCGTAGCGTTGATCACATCCGGATCCAGATGCCCGCTCCACTTGGCCCATACATCGGGCGCTGCCGCCGATACCAGCAGGCATAGTGCGAAAGCGCAGTAACGTGTTTTCTTGAAATGAGTCATGAGTGAGCAGTGACCTGGATATTCGGTGCGCAGCTATGCCTGCCCAGGCATCGGGCCGGCTTACGAGATTGATCGGGAGACGCAAAAAGGAGGGATCGGAGGGCTGCGGCTTCGGCCAGGCCAGGCCAGGCGTTTGCCGGGGCTATGCAAACACCGGCAAATGCCTGGATTCGCTTGCTCGGAGCATTCCGTGCGATCCCACAGAGCCCCCGGGTGCTGTTTGGCAGGGGGCGGCGTGGGCGCATTTAATCTTTGTGATACTGAATGGTTGATGAATAAGCAGATTTTGGCTGTCGATCAAAGTCTGAGAATCGTCGGCATGTGTTCAGTTTTCCGGGTCGCAGAAGCCCATTTTCGAGGGCTTCGCTCCGTGTTTCGCACAATGCGTTCATTGCGTCCGCGCAGATGCCGCGCCATTAGAGCCCAGCCAGGCAGCGCGCAGCTGCGGCGGGACAGTTTCTGCGTCGCGGGCGGTTTCGTCTTGACGGCGATCTTTAATGCGAGGAAAGGGTTCGGTCTTCGGGGCCGACGGCAGCGTCAGGCACGCCTCGGCGCGCGAGCCACCGGGCAAGCGTGAGCGGGGCTCTCAGTCCGGGGCTGCGCTGGGGGCGAGTACGTCGAGCAAGGGCCAGTCATCCCGCGCCGCTTGCAAATGCCGGGCGCGCTGAAGTGCACGCTGATGGTGCTCGCTCAACTGTTGTCGAAACGGCGTCTGAGCAGGCTTTCCAGTCGTGAGGTGGTTTCGAGGCGGGCTCGATCATCGCCTGATGGAGCCCGCATCTTCAGCTCCAGCCAGCAGCGCTGCCGGAAGTGGGCGAGATCGAGGCATGATGCTCAACTGCAAGCTGCGGCCTGGCCGTCCGCCGGCTTGCCGGAGCAGGCAACAGGCGACACCGTCCCTATTGCTGCAGCGGCGAATCGGCTGGCCCAACTCGCCGGCCGGGGTGAAATGCATGGCATCCGTCATTTTCCCGATCCGTAAAAACCTGCCAGAAAGAAACCGGTCAATTCTGCCTACGGGAAAATCGCGGATCCGTGATCCGGCAAGGCGTTTTTCCCGATAGGGAAAATTTCATGCAGGCACGGGGGGCGAAAAAACGCCGCGATCCCTGAAGAGATCGCGGCGTTGATCAACTGCCGCGGGTCAGGGCTGCCCTTACACGCTGCTGCAGGGATCGGGCGCCCAGTCACCCAGATCCGGGTTGTTGCACGCGCTGTTGATCATGCCGCTGCCCCGGCTGCTGACCTGCTGGGCCTCGCTGCGCTTGGCGCTGGCCTTCTGGATCTTCTGCTCGGTGGCCACGGCCTCCCTGGGCACGGCCTTGGCGGCGGCCGGTTTGCTGGCAGGCTTGCTTTCCACCTTGGCGGCGACGGCAACCTGCTGGCGTTCCACGCCGACCTGTTGCAGATCCTTCTCGTAGGCCTGGGTGTAGGTGTCGATGTCTTCGCCTGCACGCCCGTCAGCCGCGGCCAGCAACGCATTGGTTTCCTTGAGGCCGCCGACGATCTCGGCGAAACGGTTGCGACCCTCGGCGTCGCTCATGCTCTTGTTGCGATGCGCGGCGCGCAGGTTCTCGAACTCGCGCTGGTAGCAGTCCTGCGCGGCCTTGGCGTGCACGATGTTGCGATCCAGATCCATGGCGCTGCGTTCGAAATCACTGCCGTAGGAGGCAATGCGCTGATTGTCGTCGGTGATCTGCCTCTGCCGCTCGGTGTAGTACCCCGCAGCTCCGCCGACCAGAGCACCGGCAGCGGCGCCGATCAGGGCGTTGCGCCCTGCATTGTCGCCGCCACTCAGGGCGCCGGCCAGGCCGCCCAGCAGGCCGCCGGCCACGGCACCGGTGGTCACGGATTTCTGCATCGAGGCGTCGGAGGCGCGCAGGTGGTTCACCGGCTCGTAGCACGCCGGGTAGTAGTTGACCTGGGTGGTCTTGTCCACCTTCGAACTGACGCCACCACCGACGCTGGCACAGCCGCCAAGCAAGAGGACGGAAAAGGCTCCGGCGAACATCAGCGTGGAGCGGATAAAGCGGTTTTGCGGGTATTCCATGATCGAAGCCTCATGCTTTGAGTGATCTGATTCCATCCTGGCTGGCCTGAGCGTACTGCTCTCTCACCCATGGCCTTGCTTTCCTGCCTCAGGGCGTCAGCAGTTCCTTGAGAATCACTGCCGGATCGGCCCTGCGTTGCTGGCGATATTCACCTACGTGCTTCACGAACAGCGTAGCCCGTTTCACCAGACTCTTGCCCAGCACCGGCTGGCGATTCAGCTCTTCGCGGGTGCGTTGGAACTGTGCCTGGATCACCGCGTCGCTGTAGCGCGTGCCGGTGGCCAGGTTGTCGATGTAGATGCTCACGGCGCCGTCCAGCGCACTGCGACCGTTGGCGATGGCCGACTCGTAGAGTTTCACCGTGGATGCGTCGTTGGCCTGGCGCGCCTGGTTCAGGCTGTTCTGCAGATTGGTCAGGCGAATGTTGTAGTTGGCGACCGTCTCGGCCACCAGCGCCGCCGACTGGATCAGGTTGGCCGCAGCCTCCTGGCGTTGCTGGGCGATCAGCGAGACGTTGCGCTTGAGTTCTTCGTTGATCAGCGCCAGGCGTGCCTGCAACTCCGGGTCTTCGCTGCCGGCGATGATGCTGTCGAGCAGTTTGGTGGGGTCGTCGGCCGCTTCGATCTCGTCGGTCAGCCCGGCCAGGCGGCCTTCGCGCTGCCATTGTTCGAAGAGCTCCTGATAACGTGAGCGCGGTGCCGACAAGGCGCCCAGCGCCACGCGGAAACCGGTGGTTTCGTTACGCTGCTCGGTGCCGTCGGCAGCGAACGAGGGGTACTCGCGGCGCATGCCGGTGAACAGCGTCATCTCTCCTTCCAGGTAGTTGCCGCCCTTGACCACGAAACCACCGTAGGTGCCCTGACGACGACCGGCATGCACCATCTGGAAGGGGTCATGCACCATTTCCGCGGCGTTGCCGATCACGTCGTGCAAGCCCAGGGGGTTGGGTTTCCTGCTGCCGATCGGTAGCAGCCGGGCACCCTGCCCGGTGCCGCCGGCCACCTGGGTGAACACCGCCCAGTCGGCCAGCGGGCCATCGCCCTCGGCACCTTCCTCGCGCCGGGGAAACACCCTGGCCTCCAGGTCCTGGCGGCTGACCGCATGCCCACCGCGTGCGGCGAACTCCCATTCCACCTCGGTTGGCAGACGGACGAAGCCGACACCACCCTCCTCCTGCTTCTCACCACGTCCGCTGACCGGCAACAGATCGCGGTGATGCCGCAGCAGCCAGGCGCTGTACACCGCAGCGAAACGCTCGGCATCGAAACGCGACAGGTTGACCTTCGGCCTGCGCGACATCAGGCCGCCGGCAACCGATGCGCAGACTTCTTCACCGTTGCCCGCCAGCGCCGGCGCCTGATCCATGACCTGCTGGTACTGGCGCTCGGTGACTTCGTATTTGCCGACGAAATACAGCATGGGCTTGAGCAGTTCGTCGTCCTGGCGTACGGGCAAGGTCGGGGCTATGCGCGACTGCCAGTCCCTGGGCAGATCCTCGACGACGAACTGACCGTTGATGAAGTCGCGCCGGTAGCCGGAAATGAAGGACTGCTGATAGCCGGGATCGCCCTCGCTGAACGGGTAGCCGAGGCTGATCTCGCGGTCGTCGAGCGTGCCTCGGGCAAGGATGTAGGCGTGGCGAAACACCATTTCACCCCCACAGGGCAGCGGCAGGCTGACGTCATCCGGCAGCGGCTTGGGGTTGTAATCGGCCGGGCTCGCCTGCGGGGCGGGTTCGGCTGCCGGGGCCGAAGCCGAGGGGCCTTCAGACTCCCCTGCGACGGCTGCGGGCTGCACGGCCGCCTGGGCGGTCGCGGGCTTGTCCGGCTCGCCTTCGGAGCAGGCCACCAGGGTCAGCAAGGACAACAACAACGAACATCTATACATCTCGCAATCCTTCCGAGGCTTCGATTCGTGCTGCCCGCCAACCGCCCGAGGCGGCCGCCAGGCTGCTGCACAGCAGGGTAACCAGCAACGCCAGCAGGTAATGGCTGGTCAGCAGGCGGCAGGCGTATTCGCCGGGGCTCTGCTGAAACAGCTGGTTCAGGCCGAACTCCGCCGCGACGTACAGCAAGCACGCCAGCACGGTGCTGAACAGACCGGTATAGAGCGCCTGCAAGACCACGAACAGCACCAGTGCCGAGGACGAGAACCCCAGCAGGCGCAACACCGACAGTGCTCGCCGCTTGCGCTCCACCGCCGCCAGCGCGCTGGCGGTCATGGCGGCGAAGGCACCGGCCAGTGCCAGGCAGGCGATGATCCAGAACACCAGCGTCAGATTGCGGCTGAGCGAGCGCACCTGGGCAATGGTATCGGCCTGGGTCGAGACCTCCAGGTTGCGGCTGGCGAAGTGCCGTCGCAGCGCCTCGACGCTGTCGAGGTCAGCCGCGTACAGGCGAAACCCGGGGTAGATGCGCTCGCGCGCCGGGGCTTGCTGGCCAGGCCAGGCGAAGGCAGCGACGGCCAGGCCATCACGATAATCCTCGGCGGCTTCGAGCAGGCGCAGGTCGGCGAACAGCGCATCGCGGGCGAAGGCGCTGAGCGGTAGCACCGCCTGCACCCGCAGATGGGTGCGCTGGTACTCGCTGCGCCCGCCGACCTGGCGGCCGAAGGCGGCCTGCAACTCGTCGCCCGCGCTGACGCCGAGCTTCTCTGCCGCACGCTGGCTGAGCACCACGGCATCGAGCGGCAGTTGCTGGCTCTGTCCGGGGAGCAGGGGATCGCCTGGCGCGGTGGGGATCATCTCGACGATTACCTTGCCGCTGGCCGAGGACAGTTCGGCGGTAGCAGCGATCTGCCGGGTTCGCGGGATGACGAAGGCAACGTCATCGCGCGCCCGCAGTTCGGCGACATGCTCGGCGGCGAAACGCCCACCCCCCAGGGGAATGACTTCGCGGATGCCCGGGTCGCGCTCCAGGCGCTCGGTCAGGGTACTGATCAGACCGAACTTGAGCCCGAACAGCACCAGCAGGGGCGCCAGAACCGCCACCAGGGCCAGAACCGCGCAGGCCGAAAGGCGCCCCTCGCGGCGATAGTCGTGCCAGGCCAGCCGGCTCATCAGGCCCAGGCGCATCAGCCGGCCTCCTGCAAGGTGGCGACCACCGCGCCCCGGGCGTCGCGCTCGACCACCAGGCGCAACAGGTGCAGGCCGACACGCCGGGCAAGGGTCTCGTCGTGGGTCGCGATCAGGATACAGGCGCCCTGCTCCTGCGCCTGCTCGACCAGCAGGTGCATCACTCGCTCGGCATTGAGCGGGTCGAGCGACGCCGTGGGTTCGTCGGCCAGTACCAGCGCCGGCCCGTGGGCCAGGGCTCGGGCGATGCTGACGCGCTGACGCTGCCCGACCGACAGCGCGGCCGGCAGCTTGTCGAGCTGGTCGGCGATCTCCAGGCGTTCGGCCAGGCGCTGCACGCTGGCATCCTCGGGCAGGCCGAGCAGTGCACGAGACAAGCCGATGTTGCCGCGCACGTCGAGAAAGCCCAGCAGGCCGCCGGTCTGCAACACGTAGCCCATCAACTGGCTGCGCAGGCTGGCCAGCTGATCCTGGCGGCCATGGCGCCAGAGCGCGGCGATATCGCGGGTGTGCCCGTCGCGGGTGAACTCCAGGACACCGCCCGGATCGGGGCTGAGCACCAGGGCCAGCAGGTCGAGCAAGGTGCTCTTGCCGCTGCCGCTGGCCCCCACCAGAGCCAGGCGCTGGCCGGGGCGCAGGTCGAGGCGCGGCACCTGCAAACGGTAGCCCGGCCGGCTCTTGCCGATGTCGCGCAGGCGCAGCATCAGGGCAGCGTCGCCAGCGGCACGCGATACAGCGCGTCGCCCGGTTGTGCATCGCCGAAACGCACCCAGTGGGCGATGTCGTTGTGGAAGGTTTCGTACAGGCGAATCTTCGACTCCAGTTCGTCGATGTAGTCCTGCTGCTCGGCGACGCTCAGCGACAGCCACAGCTCCTGGGTCATGTTCAACGACTTGCTGCGATACGGCAGCCCGTCCAGGTACTCGCCGAGGATGCCCGACTCCGCCAGGTTGCCACCCTTGCTCAGGCCGCTGGGGTCGCGACTCATGTAGGCACTGGCACTGGCGATTTCCTGGAAGAAGTCCTTGGGCGACGACTGGGTGCGGCGCGCCGCGTCGACGATCAGCTTGAGCGATTGCTGCAGGTCGTTGAGCTGTAGCTTGGTCAGCAGCACGCAGACCTGGAAGGCCGGCAGTGCCGGGTTGGTCAGGTCATGATCGGCGGTCCAGGCGGTGACCACCTGCGGGGCGTGGGCGGCCGAGCGACGGCCGAGGAAATCCATCTGCATGGCATAGCCGATGGCCGAGGTCTTGGCCGCGATGCTGCGCGTGGACTGGTGTTCGGTCGGGGTCAGGATACTGTTGTTGGCCACCTGGTTGACCAGTTCGGCGAAGATGCTGCCGATCTCCTTGACCGACTGGCCGAAGCGCTCCACCTCGCCATCGGCCACGGGGATGTACAGATCGCCGATCTGCGGATTGGCATCGGCGGTCAGGCTGCGGTACTGCTGCTCGGCGAAACCGTGGTTGTCACGGCCGATGGGCGTGCGCAGGTGCAGCGCATAGATCTTGATCTGCTTGCGCAGCGCCGCCTCGCGTACTTCGGCCTCGTTCATCTGGGTGCGGCTCAGCGGGTCGTTCTTGCGCAGTGCGCCGGCGTCGGTGACGAGCAGGATGAGACGGCCGCTGTAGGGTGTCCAGTCCATGCTTTCCACTGCCTCCATCACACCGGCGAAGGCGTCTTCGTTGAAGGCATGGCTGGAAACGCGGGTCGCTTTGACCTGCCGCGCCAGTTCGGCGAAGCGCTGCGGGTCGCGGCCCTCCTCCAGGGTCACCAGGGTGCGGCTGACGTACTCCAGGCCCGGTGTCTTGTCGACGTTGCTGCGAAAGCCCACCAGGCCGAAGCTGACGCTGTCGAGGTCGCCACGGCTGGCGATCTGCTTGTGCAACTCGTCGACGACCTTGGCCACGCGGTCGATATAGGGCTGCATCGACACGGAGGTATCGACCACCAGCACGATACCGGTGCGGAACTTGTCGTGCTGGTAACCCTGAGTGCCATCGCCGACGACTTTCTGCGCATCGCCCGGATCGATGGAGGCGACATTGAGCATCTGCACCGGCGCGCCATTGGCGTCGAAGCTCTGCGCCGAGTCGAAGATTGGCAGCAGGTAGAACTGCTCCTGCGGGATCGCATTGGCAGCAGGCTCCAGGGCGATGACCTGTTGCGGCGCGGTTTCGTACTGCGCCTGGTGCAACGCCGAGCGCGCCGCAGCCGGGTCACCGAGGTACTGCTCCAATGTGCTGCGACTGTCGAGAAACATCACCGGGGAACGCCCGCTACGCTCGGTGAACTTCAGCACCAGGCTCTGTTTCCAGTCGCTGGTCTGCTCGGCCGCCAGCCAGCCATCACGGGTGCCGTCGCTGGAGGCACCGACCTCCAACCAGGTGCGTCCGCCCTGCTCTTCGCGGCGGTAGACGTAGAGCACCGAGAAGGCCGGCAGCTCGCGGCCCTGCCCGACCTCGCCCGGCTGGCTGGCCAACTGTGCCTCGGGCTTGCTCAGTACGCGCTGGAACAGGCTCTTCTTGCCGGGCATCAGCAAGGGGCGTTCGCCACCATCGGCGGCCAGCGCACCCGGGGTCTGCGCATCGGGCTTGGCGCCATTGGGCGGCAGATCGGTCTGCGCCTGCCGCTCGGGTGTGGACGGGGCGCCGCCTAACAGCCAGTAACCACCGCCCGCCAGCACCAGCAGGCCGACCAGCGCCAGAGCGACGATGGCCAGCATGGGCTTGCGCGAGGCTTCGTCGGTTCGCGGCGGCGGTGCCGGTGGCGTACGCGGCGGCGGTGCGTCGGCGGGCGGCAGCGGTGTCTCGCGGCTGGCCGAGGGGATGTTCACGGAAACGGCTTGCAGGCCACCGAGGTCAGAGGCCCCCGCGCGCGTCGGCGTTTGCGGCAGGCCCAGCGGGCGAAACTGGGTGGCCTCGCTGCCGCCGTCCGCTGCCGCGGCTGGCGGATTGGCCGACAGCGCATCGAGCGCCCTGATCAGCTCATCCGCGTCGGCGAAGCGATCGGCTGGGTCCTTGGCCAGCAGGCGCGACAGGACGCCCTGGTAGCGCCCCTGGGTAATGGGCAATTCGGGCAGCGGTTGAGTCAGGTGGGCCAGTGCGGTGGACAGCGAGTCGGCGCCGACGTAGGGCAATTGCCCGGTGAGAATCTCGTAGAGCACCACGCCGAGTGCGTAGAGGTCGGCACGCCCGTCGACCTGCTGGCCGCGTGCCTGCTCGGGGCTCATGTAGCTGGGGGTGCCCACGGCGAAGCCGGCCTGGGTGAACTGGGTGCGATCTTCCAGGGACTTGGCGATGCCGAAGTCCGAGAGCACGGCCGTGCCGTCTGCGCGAAACAGGATGTTGGCCGGCTTGACGTCCCGGTGCACCAGGCCCTGGGCATGCGCGTAGCCCAGCGCCGAGGCGATCTGGCGCAGGTACTGCACGCCCTGCTCGGGGCTCAGGCCGGCGGCGATGCGTTCTTTCAACGTGCCGTTGGGCAGGTACTCCATGGCCATGTAGTAATGGCTGCCGACATTGCCGATGTCGTGGATGGTCACGGTGTTGGGGTGTGACAGGCGCGCCAGGGTCTTGCCCTCGCGCAGGAAGCGCTCGCAGAAGCTCGGGTCGGCGGCCAGTGCCGCCGCCATCACCTTGAGCGCGACCTTGCGCTCCAGCGAACGCTGGGTCGCCAGATAGACCACGGCCATGGCGCCATCGCCCAGCTCGCGCTCGATCTCGTACCCGGGGATTTCGATGTCCATACGTACTGCTTCCTTCAGTAAGCCTTGACGACGATGGCGGTGATATTGTCCGGCGCGCCGCGCGTCAGCCCCAGGTGCACCAGGCTGCGCACCATTTCATAGGGGGCGACGTGGCCGAGCACCTCTCGCAGCTCGCCCTCTTCCACCGTGCGGGTCAGACCATCGCTGCACAGCAGGAAGCAGTCGCCGGGGAGCACATCGAGGTGCACTTCGGCAAGATCCAGATGCTCCTGGGCACCCACGGCACGAGTGACGATGTTGCCCATCGGGTGTTCGCGGGCCTCGGCCTCGCTGAGCACGCTGCTGTCGATCAGTTCCTGGACGTAGCTGTGATCGTGGCTGATGGCGTCCAGCACGCCGTTGCGCAGGCGGTACAGGCGGCTGTCTCCCGCCCACAGGCAGGCGGCCTGGCTGCCCCGCGCAGCCAGCAGCACCAGGGTGCTGCCCATCATGCTCACGCCGCGCCGCTGCGCTTCCTCGCGCACCGTCTGGTTGACTTCGTCGATGCTGGTACGCAAGGCCCGCACGTAATCATCGAGCCGTTGCGTGGGCGTTACCCGGCGCAGGCTGTCGACGATCAGGCTGCTGACGAAATCGCCGGCAGCATGTCCACCCATGCCATCGGCCACGGCCCACAGACCTACCTCCTGGGCGTCGAGGCAGGCGTCTTCGTTGACCTGGCGCACCATGCCGACGTGACTATGGCTGGCGGACTGGTATTGCTCGACCACGGTTGGGCTCATCATCGACTCTCGCTATGCAACCGGGTGACCAGGTCCGGCGCCGGTGAAACATCCGCCCCCAGCAGCAACCCCGTGAACGCCTGTTGCGCCGGCATCCCCGCGCAACACAGCAGGCCGGCGGCAACATGCTCCGAGCCACGTCCCCACCACAGACTGGCACCTTCGCAGGTGAGCTGGGCCAGTACCGCCAGGCGCGCGTCTGGGCTGGCCACGGCGAAGTGCATCTGGCGAAAGCCCGGTGTGCGTGGCATACGCCGAGCGTGTCGGGGTGTGCCGAGGGTGGCGACCGCAGATTCGAAGGCCTCGAATTCGCTGCCCTCCTCCAGCGTCGACAGCAGCAGGGATTCGGCCTGCTCGTACCAGGCGTCCGGGCCGCCCAGCAGCGAACCGAGATCCGCGTCGCTCTCAAGCAGGCAGGCGATGGTCAGCGGGAAGTAGCGTCCGACCCGATCCACGCTGGGCATCATCACTCCGGTGACCGCTTCGTTGCCGACCAGCCCTGGCGCCAGGGCGAAACGCCACAGCGGGCTGACCAGATAGGCGTCCAGCCAGGCCGGGCCAAGCTCTTGCTGGCTGCTGGCGATACCGCTGGCCAACCAGGAGTCCCAGGCTTCGATGAAACTGCTGGGCAGGCCGCGATGAATGAAATCGCCCCGGCTTGCCAGTTTTCCGTAGAAACCTGCCGTCATAGGCGCTCCGGCAAGCTGAAGCCGCTCAGCACGCGGCCGCGGAAGGGGTTGAAGGCGCTGCTGGCGCGCAGCTCGCACGAGACGCTGGCGTTGTCCACGCGCAGGCGCAGGGTGAAGCGATCCGGCGAGGCGCCCGGGGTCAGGTCGGCCTGCTCCAGCAGACGGAACCAGGCCCAGGGGCCATCCAGGGTCAGCCCCGAACGCCCGGCGCTGGTCGGCGGGGTGATCGACAGACGCACCACGCCCAGGCTGTTGGGGCTCGGCCACTGCATCGCCACCGGACGGCTGGGGCCGTGGTCGTAGGTCATCTGCTGGCCATCCAGATCGAGGATGAACTGGCTGATCGCCGCGTCCATCGCCACCGGCTTGAGCTCGAAACGCACCGTGGGCTGGGTGCCGCCGGAACGGAAGAAGGCATCGCGGATCGCCGCCGCGCGCTGGAAGGTCTGCAACACGCCGCTGCCGATACCCAAGCGCTCGGCGGCACCGGGCTGCCAGCGCCAGTTGCTGGCCGAGGTGTCGACATAGGGTTGCAGGTACTTGCGGAAGTAGTTGTCCATCACTCCACCGACACCGAAGAAGTGGCCGAAGTCTTCCAGCGTCGCATCGCGCGTGCTGCCACTGTCCAGCGGGTAGCGGCCGGCCAGCGACTGGCGGTAGACGTTGACCACTTCGGCGACCCAGGCCGCGTTCAGTTGGCTGCGAATGCCGCCCATCATGCTGTTGGTGGTGGCGCTGACTACCGAGTTGACCAGGTTCTGCACCAGCGGCGGCTGGCGTTCGCCGGCCAGCTTGACGCGCTGGGCCGAGGCCACGGCCTGATTCTTCGCCTCGCCGAGCAGCGCGTCGCCACTGGCGCCGCTCATGGCGCTGAGCTGCACGTAAAGCTCGTTGAACTGAGCCAGCAGGTCATCGATGGGCGCGCTGCCCGCACCTTCGGGCTTGCGCACCAGGCTGTTCAGTTCGTTGAAGCGTGCAGTGATCGGGTCGACCTGCGGCGCCGCCTGGGGCTGGTTCTGCGCGCTCTGCCCGACCAGCGAGCCGAGCTGCTGCTTGAGCTTGTCCACCGTGCCGTCGGCAGCCTTGAGTTTGTCGGCGATCAGGCGATCTTCCTGCTGCAGGTCGGTTTCCCGCGCCACCGCCTCGAGCAACTGCTTGAGCGGCGAATTGGGCCCGGACAGCACGCGCAGCACGTCGGCGGCCTGGGACACGCTGGTGATGGCGACGAAGTCGATGTCGCCGAGCAGCGTTTCCCACTGGTTGAGGAAGTCCTGGAAGTACAGCTTGCGCACGTCCAGAGCGAGACTGGCGGCATCCTGGCTGTCGCTCAGCGCCCGACCCAGTACCCACTGCTCTTCGGCCAGGGCACCGGACTGGCTGAGGCTGGCGACCATGAATACCTGGCGGTAGCCACGGTAGGTATAGAAGCCGCTCAACGGATCGTTGAGCGGCTTGCCGCTCTTGCGGGTGAACACCAGCGCGGCGTCGCGCCCCGCCGCTTCGCTGAGGCGAAAGTCCGGCAGGCCGTCGGGCAGCTTCTGGCGTTTGACCCGGTTGTACACCCGCTGCGCCACGGACATCTGCTGCAACTGGCGGCGCAGGTCTTCGATCAGGTGCTCGTCCAGCCGTGCAGGTGGTGGTTTGCGTGCGAACAGGGCATCCAGATGCTCGCCCAGGGCCAGGCGCTGCTCCGGTGCCAGGTCGCGTGGCAGGCTCTGATCCCAGTCCAGGTTGATCCAGGCCTTGATGAAGTCCGGGTCGTACTGGTCGGCGCTGGCCAGCATCAGGTAAGCCTTGAGCCCTTCATAGAGGAAGTCGGAGTTGCCGCCGCTGCGCAGTTGTTCTTCGATGCGCGTCAGCAGGCGCGGCGCCATCACCGCGATCAGCAGCTTGCGATAGACGCTGCCGGCCTCGGCGCCGAGCATGTCGCCCTGGTACAGGCCGAAACCGGCGGCCCAGGACGGCGGGTTGTCCGCCACGTGGCGCACCGAGTTGAGCAAGGGCAGCACCGCCAGCACGTCGCGCTGCGCCGGGCTGAGCGCCTCCAGCTCGCCCTTGAGTGGGGCCACGCGGGCATCGACCTCGGCGATGTAGGCCTGGTTGGCGTTGTAGCTGATCAGCCACACCGCCGCCACCGCGACGAAGACCAGTAGCGATGCCGCCAGTGCCCCTCGGGTGATCCACTTGCGCCGCCGCTCCACCTTGGGATTGGCGCCGACCAGGCCACGCTCGCCGAACGCCACCTCGCGGAACAGATGCTCGATGAAGTAGCTGCGCCCGGTACCGCTCTGGCGCGCCAGGTGCTGGCGATCCAGGTTCATGCTCTGCGCCATCGAGCCGATCAGGCGGTCGATGGGGCTGCCTTCCTGAGTACCACTGGTGAAATACACGCCCCGCAGCAGCACCCGTTCTTCATAGGGATTGGGCTTGAACACGCCATCGAGGAAGCTGGCGAGGTTGTCGCGCAGTGCCGCGAACTGCTGCGGGAAGCTGTAGATCAGGTCGCGCCGGTTGGGGTCGCGCTCCTGTTGCAGGCGCTCCACCAGACGCTGGGTCAGACGTTCTTCGAGCGCGGCGAACTCCTGCTTGAAGGCCACCAGCGGCCCATCTCCGCTCTTGCCGTCGTCCAGGGCGAAGGTCGTGCCCCAGACCTGGGCGCGCTCCTCCTTGCCGAGGTTGTCGAAGAACTCCATGAAGCCGGGTACCAGGTCGAACTTGGTCAGCATCACGTAGATCGGGAAGCGCACGCCGAGCTGAGCGTACAGCTCCTGCACCCGCGCACGGATCGAGCGGGCATGCGCGGCGCGTTCGGCCTCGCTGCCCAGCAGCAGGTCGGACAGGCTGATGGCGATGAACGCACCGTCGATGGGACGACGCTTGCGCTGGTTCTTGAGCAGATCGAGAAAGCCCAGCCAGGCGGCCTTGTCCACTTCGGCATGACTGTCCTGGGTGGTGTAGCGCCCGGCGGTGTCGAGCAGCACCGCTTCGTCGGTGAACCACCAATCGCAGTTGCGCGTGCCGCCCACGCCGCGAATGGCACCGCCGCCCATGTGCTCGGCCAACGGAAAGTTGAGTCCGGAATTGACCAGTGCGGTGGTCTTGCCCGAACCGGGCGGGCCGATGATCACGTACCAGGGCAGTTCGTAGAGGTTGCGCCGCTCCTGGCCGCCGAGTCGGGCCTTCTTCAGCAGTTGCAGGGCTTCGTCCATGCGCTGTTTGAGCGTGGCGAGTTCTTCGGCAGTGGCGACACTGGCCGCATCCGGCGCCACGGCGACCAGCCCCTGCATGACCTTGGCCGCGTTGCGCCGCGCCTGGATCAGGCGCAGGACGCGAAAACCGATCCAGGTCAGGAACAGCAGCGCGATCAGAATCCAGCGAACCGTTGCCGAAGCCAGCGGCTCGTATTCGCCGATGGCGATCAGCGGGCCGATGAACCAGATCACCAGGCTCAGGGCCAGCAGGCCGAGAATCGGCACCAGCCAGCGTACACAGAAGTTCAAGAAGGCCTTCACAGGCTGCCCTCCGCGAATACGGTGATCTCCACCCGACGGTTGCGCGCACGGCCGGCGGCGGTCTCGTTCGAGGCCACCGGTTCGGTGTCGCTGCGCCCTTCGGCGGTGAAGCGTTCCGGCTGACCGCTGCGCGCGGCCAGGACGTCCATGACCTGCTGCGCACGATCCTGCGACAGCTTCCAGTTGGAGGGATAACGCAAGGTGGCGATGGGCCGGTCATCGCTGTGACCGGTGACCAGCACGTTGCCCTTGACCTGGCGGATCGCCTCGGCGATGCGCAGCAGCAGTGGTTGCAGGTTGTCGGAGATGCTCGCACTGCCGGAGGCGAACAGTTCGTCGCCACGGATGGTCACCACCGAACGATCCACGGCATCTTCCACGGCGACACGCTGGGCGCGGATGTCCTCCTCGAGGAAACGCGCCAGGCGTGGGCGTTCGATCAGTTTGGGCTGCACCGGCGGCCGGTCGATGGTCTGCACGGGTATCTCGCCCAGGGCATGGATGTTGCGGAACACCGGCTCGGCATCGCTGGCCAGCTTGAGGCGCAGGCCGAACAGCAACAGCAACAGCAGCGCCAGGCACACCGCCGCGCCCACCCAGGGCGGCACGAACTGCGAGAGCCGGTCACGCGCAGCCGTGACACCGCGCCAGCGTGGCGACAGGCCCCGCTCGAACTCGCCGCGCACGCTGCGGATGGTGGCGGCCGTGCGCTCGCGCAGGGCTTCGAGCTGGCTGCGACCGTCGTTCATCACCCGGTAGCGACCTTCGAACCCCAGGCACAGGCACAGGTACAGCAGTTCGAGGATGTTGAGTTTCTGCCGCGCGTTCTGCAGGCAGTGCTCGAGCAACTGGAAGACCTTCTCGCCGCCCCAGGCCTCGTTGTGCAGGGTAATCAGCAGGCTCTGCTTGCCCCAGTCGCTGCCACTGCCCCAGGGGGTACTGAGCACCGCCTCGTCCAGCGCGGTGCAGAGCACGTAACGGCTGAGCATCACTTCGTCGGCGGGTACGCCGGCGCCCTTGGCCTGTTCCTCGAACTGGCGCAGGTAGGCCAGCAATTGCGCACGCAGGCTGGCCGGCATGGGGTGCGAGATGGTGTTGCGCAGACGGGTGAGCAGCGCCAGCAGGGGCGCAGCCGCCCGCTCCAGGGGATTGAGGCCCTGAGCCAGGCTGCTGGGCAATGGCGCGCCCGGCATGGCCGGTGCAGGCCCTGCCGCCGGTGCCGGTCGCTGTTGTCCCGCGGGGGGCTCAGGCGCCCGGCCACCCGGACGCGGCATGATCATGGTGCGATCGTTGCCATTGCCTGAACCACCACCGCCACCACCGCTGGGCGGACCACCGAACGGATCATCGATTGGATGCATGGATAACTATCCTCGGATGGCCCAGAAGGCCAGGTTCAAACCGGGGAACTGGCCAGCGATATGGAAGGCGAAGCCTCCCGAGTTGGCCAACTGCTTCCAATGGTCGCTGCCACGATCCAGCTCGAAATAGCTGGAACCGGCGTGATAGGGAATCTGCCGGGGTGCCACGGGCATCGGCAGCAGCGCGATGCCGGGCAACTGCAGGTTGACCAGGTCGCGGATGTGCTCGACCGAGCCGACCTTGGCCTGTTGCGGAAAGAGGCTGCGCAGGTTTTCCGCCGGAACGTCGGCGCGTACCACCAGCACGAAGCTCGCGCCTTGCAGCAGGTTCTTGTCGGCGAGCATGGCGACGTGCACGCCGTAGGCCTTCTCGACGATGGGAATCGGCGTGGCGCGGCTGTCGATGACCATCGACAGCGCCTGACGCAGCTCGCGGATCACCGGCGCGAAGCTGGCGGCCAGGTCGTCGTGTTCATAGGCCGGATATTCACCGGGGCGACGACCGGAACTGGAAAAGGTGGCGAATTCACCGGCCAGCGCGACCACCTCGCGATACAGGCTCTCCGGGTGCAGCGGGCTGAGGCGCGCCAGATGGCTGATCAGCGGTTCGGCGCGATTGACCAGTTGCAGCAGAAGAAAGTCGGCGATCTCCGAAGCGCCACCGGCACCGGAAGCCACCACACGGCCTGCCAGCGCTTCGCCACGCTGGTGCAGCAGACCCTGAAGTTCACTGCGAAAGGCGCTCAATGGCGGCGATGCGGCAACGTCCAGCAACGGTGGAATGTAGCCTTCGTCGAGCAACAGCGCATTGTCGGCACGCTTCTCCACCACCCGAACCACACCGATGCAGGCATATTCGCCAAGGCCGTCGCGCTCGGTGAGCAGGCGCAGGGCCTTGCCACCGATGGCCAGCGGCGCACGGCTTTCGAATGGCGCGTTGTCATCGCGCACCTCGCGAACCTGGCTGACATAGCGGGCGCCACCGAGCGCCTCGCCCTCTTCCACCGTGTCGCGGGTGCCGGCCCGTTTCAGCGGCAGACCGAGATAGATGAGCTTGTCGCGCATCTGCGGGTCGACCACCAGCGGCGTCGGCGCCAGATCGTCACCGGGGATGTCGAACGGTGTGCCGTCGGGCAGCACGCCGCGAGCCTTGAGGATCGCCAGCTTGCCCTGGGTCAGCAAGGCGCTGTCCAGTTGCAGCTCGGAGAACCCCCAGCCCCCGGCGAACATCGGTCGGCAGCGGCTGTCGACCAGGGTTTCCAGGTAGCGGTCATGCTGTTGCAGGTGCTGTGGCCGCAGGAACATTCCCTCGGACCACACCACTCGGTTATTCCAGGACATGTGCGAGTCTCCCGAGTGGCTTACTTGGCCGGCGCCACAGGCACGGCGCTGACGGCCCGGGCACTGAGGCTGACGTTGAGCACGCTGGTCTTGTGCGACGGAATGTTCACCAGCTGTCGCCACACCGAGTCGTCGAGGTCGCGGAAGGCGACGACGAAGCCCAGCAGACGGCTCTGGTCCTCCAGCGTGCGGTCGAGGATCAGTTGCTCGCCCGGCTGGATCAGCAGTTCGTCCTGCTCCACCAGGTCGCCGCCGAGCGTGGCGTTGGCCGCCTCGACCAGCGAGAAATAGTCGGCCCGACTGAAGGTCGCACCACTCTTGAGTTCGTACAGACGTACACGCACCGGCGCCGGCTGCCCACTGCCGGAAGGATTGAGATCGGCGGTGGCCTGAAATTGCAGGCGTACGACGGTCGGTTCCGGCGCGGGCGGTTCCGACGCACAAGCGGTCAATAACAAAGCCATCACTCCCCACACGATCCTTGGCATCTTCTGCATCCTCCAGGAGGGTATGTACAAATTGCTGTGCTCGGTCACGCTGCGTTGAAATCAGCCTCAAAATGCTCATGTACAGCTTGTACACCGCGCTTTTTCGACGGATTTCGCCTTGCCTGACCTTCGCTCGCTGCTTTGTAAACGCCCTCTGACATTTATGGTTATTTCTATTCGAAATTAACGAGTGTCGAATCAATATCTATTGGCTATTAGTTCCTGCGCAACTTCGCACTGTGCTCTTCATAGGCACGGCTGAATTCCCGTCCGAACAAATCCTGGAAGTCGTCCTCTGCCTCGCGCGAGATGCTCGCGTAGGTCTGCGTGAACAACTCCCAGTATTTCGATTGGCGACTGCCCGAGAGTAAGCCGCCGATACCGGATGGTTTGTCCAGACGCGCTTCCAGGGTTGCCGGTTCAAAACGCTTGAGCAGGTGTTTTATTGCCGCCTGAACACCCGCCATGACAGCGAGCTGATGGGCCCGAAGATCATCGAAACTTTCCCCGATGGCCTGATCCGCCGGCATGAAGGCCTGATTGCCCGAACGCAGCAACAGCAACAGCGCTTCCTCGACGTTGGGCGCGAACTTGAGGGGGTTGTTCTCCACCGGCTGGATCATGGTCTGCGCCATGCGGAACTCGCCCTTGAGACTGGCTCTGGCGCGCAACACATCGACCAGGCCCTCGACCATCTGCCGGTAGCTGCGGCCAATGGCCTCCATCTGCGCCAGGGCCTCACCGCGGTCGATACGCAGTTGCTCGACCCCGGCGCCACGCAGGAAGGCCTCCAGCGCATCGGCGTTGGCCGGTGCAGCAGGTGAGCTGGCGACGGTCGCCGGAGCCACGGGCGGGAGGACTGCCGGAGCCGGCCTGGGTGGCTCGGCGACGGGCTGGCTCTGTGGCTGTGGCATTGCCGAAACGGTTGGCTCGGGTATCGGTACCGGCTGCGCGGCTGGTGGTTGCGCCTGGGGAGCCGCCGCCGCGATGCCGAGTTCGGCGAATGGATCCCAGTCGGCCGGAATCGCATGAGCCACGGCGGGCGTATCGCTGGCCGGCGCGATCTGTTGCGGCTGCGGCGGGCGGAAATCATGGCGCTCGGCCGGCACGTGATCGGGCAAGGTGGGCGGCGGTACCGCCGGGGTCGCGAGAAAGTCGAACAGGTCGGGCTTGGTGTCCAGCGGTGAACCGCCTGGCTGGATCTGCGCAGGCGATGCCGGCACATGCGCCGGCATCGCGGTCGCCGTTTGCGGCATGTTCAGCGAGCCCGTTGCCTGACGACTCATCAAGGCATCGAACCCCGTGAACGGATCACTTGCGTTCATCGCAGGGAAATCTGTCGAAATATTGGCGCCACTGATGTGCACGAGAATGTCGTACTCGCCCAGCCGGATGAGTTCGCCGTCATGCAGCGGTTCGCTATTGCCGCGATGCAGGCGAATACCGGCGTTGACCAGTTGTACGCCATTGGTACTGGTGTCGGTCAGATAATAAGTGCCACTTCGGAACTGGATCACACAATGCTGTCCTGAAACCAGTCTTTCGGGGTCGGGCAATACCCAGTCATTGTCCTGATTACGCCCGATCTTGAGCTCTCCCTGATCGATTTCCACTTCTGCGCGCTGTCCGGGAGTCAGCTTGTGATAACTGGTGATGGTCAGACGCAGCGGCATTCAGACTCCTTGCAGATCATCGCTTCTCAAACTTCGGGCCGGTTCCTGAGAGAGCAGAGTATAGGCCGGGCAAAGTTCAAGAGTGTTGTTCACAGGTAACACTTTTAATATGCTTTTTTGCGATTATTTATATAGCGAAAGAAGCTAAACAAAATTTTCCAACTCGCATATCTTCTTCCGCCTGACACTTCGTCGTTACAGATGGCCAATTTCTTGACAACCACAAAACACTGCCGAGACTTGCTGTAACAACTGCTCGCGAAGCCGTTTTTCATTTCGTTGTTTCGAACGCAATCCGCAGGATGCGGATGTAGTCCACCGTTCGGCTTGATGGCATTACCTGCTTCTGCAGGTCTGATATGGAGATCACCCATTGTGGTGGACGTACAACAGCTACTGACCGCTGTATCGCCCGACTCCCCGAGCGGGGAAGACCTTGAATACGACGCAGCCTTTCTCGAACTGGAGCGCACCGCCCAAGGCCAACCCGAGCGGCAGATGGGCGATTCGGTGCTGCCTGCAGAACCGCCGGACTGGCGCCAGGTGCGCGAGCGCAGCGTCGAGCTGTTCGCCCGCAGCAAGGATCTGCGCATCGCCAACTACCACCTGCAAAGCAGCATCGCGCTGGACGGCGTCGGCGGCCTGTCCCAGGCGCTGCAACTGATCCAGGCACTGCTCCAGCAGTTCTGGGACAGCCTCTACCCAGTGCTCGATGCCGAGGACGACAACGACCCGACCTTTCGCATCAATGCCCTGGCCGGCATCAGCGCCGAACCGGTGGTGCGCCTGTTGTGGGACATGCCACTGATCCGTTCGCGCGCCTTCGGCACCATCACCCTGCGTGCCGCGCTCAACGCCAGCGGCCTGCAACGCTTCACCAGCGAGACCCTCGGTGCCGACCAGGTCGCGGCCGCCTTCCGCGACAGCGATGCCGAACAGGTCGAGGCCTGTCGCGCCGCCGTCACAGCCGCGCAGGCTGCGTTGCAGGGCATCGAGCGTGAGGTCAACGAGCGTGTCGGCTCGGATCGCGGCGCCGATCTGGGGGCAATCAAGCAGTTGCTGCGCCATGCCGTGCAGATCGTCAACGAACATGCTCCCGATGCGGCCAGCCCGGCCTCTGGCGATGCTGCGCCAGCCGATGAGAGCCCTGCGCCCTCCTCCTCCGCTGCCGCACCGCGCGTCAGCGGCGAGATCAATCAGCGCGACGATGTGCTCAAGGCCCTGGACCGGATTCTCGCCTACTACGCCAGGCACGAGCCCTCCAGCCCTGTACCGGTGCTGCTGAGCCGTGCCAAGACGCTGGTCAACGCCGACTTCGCCACCATCGTGCGCAACCTGATTCCCGACGGTTTCTCCCAGTTCGAGCGCTTCAGGGGACCGGAAGGCGAATAACCCCGCCGAGCATTTTTTCCATTTACAGCACTACAGCCGCAAACGCAGCGCAGGAGGAACGAGATGGCCAACCCCAGCAGCCAGAAATTCATCGCTCGCAACCGGGCTCCCCGGGTGCAGATCGAGTACGACGTGGAACTCTATGGCGCGGAAAAGAAAGTCCAGCTGCCCTTCGTCATGGGCGTGATGGCCGACCTGGCGGGCAAGCCGGCCGAGCCGCTGCCAGCCGTGGCCGATCGCAAGTTCCTGGAAATCGACGTGGACAACTTCGACTCCCGGCTCAAGGCGATGAAACCGCGTGTGGCCTTCGCCGTGCCCAACACCCTCACCGGCGAGGGCAATCTCAGCCTCGACATCACCTTCGAGAGCATGGACGACTTCAGTCCTGCCGCCGTGGCACGCAAGGTCGACGCCCTCAACCAGTTGCTCGAAGCCCGCACCCAGTTGGCCAACCTCCTGACCTACATGGACGGCAAGACCGGTGCCGAGGAAATGATCATGAAGGCGATCAAGGATCCGGCCCTGCTGCAGGCCCTGGCCAGTGCACCGAAACCGACCGATTCCGAGCCGCAGAGCTGATAGAGGACGCAGACCATGGCCGAGACGATGACCGAACAGCAGGCCCAAGCCGGGACTGCCACCGCAGAAGGCGGAGATTTCGCCGCCCTGCTCCTGCAGGAATTCAAACCCAAGACCGAGCGTGCGCGTGAAGCGGTGGAAACCGCCGTGCGCACCCTGGCCGAGCACGCGCTGGAAAAGACCAACCTGATCTCCAACGATGCGATCAAGTCCATCGAGTCGATCATCGCCGCCATCGACGCCAAGCTCACCGAGCAGATCAACCTGATCATGCACCACCCGGATTTCCAGCAACTGGAAAGCGCCTGGCGCGGCCTCAGCTACCTGGTCAACAACACCGAGACCGACGAGCAGCTGAAGATCCGCGTGATGAACATCTCCAAGGGCGAACTGCACAAGACCCTGAAGAAGTTCAAGGGTACCGCCTGGGATCAGAGCCCGATCTTCAAGAAGATGTACGAAGAGGAATACGGCCAGTTCGGTGGCGAGCCCTATGGCTGCCTGGTGGGTGACTACTACTTCGACCAGTCGCCACCGGACGTCGAGCTGCTCACCGAGCTGTCCAAGGTCTGCGCGGCGATGCACGCGCCCTTCATTTCGGCGGCCTCGCCCACCGTCATGGGCATGGGTTCGTGGCAGGAGCTGTCCAACCCGCGCGACCTGACCAAGATCTTCACCACCCCGGAATACGCGGCCTGGCGCTCGCTGCGCGAGTCCGAAGATGCGCGCTACATCGGCCTGACCATGCCGCGCTTCCTGGCCCGCCTGCCCTACGGCGCGAAGACCGACCCGGTGGATGCCTTCGCTTTCGAGGAAGACACCAGCAGCGCCGACAGCAACAAGTACACCTGGGCCAACTCGGCCTACGCCATGGCAGTCAACATCAACCGTTCGTTCAAGCTCTACGGCTGGTGCTCGCGCATTCGTGGCGTGGAGTCCGGTGGCGAGGTGCAGGGTCTGCCGGCGCACACCTTCCCCACCGACGACGGCGGCGTGGACATGAAGTGCCCGACCGAGATCGCCATTTCCGACCGCCGCGAGGCCGAGTTGGCGAAGAACGGTTTCATGCCCCTGCTGCACAAGAAGAATACCGACCTGGCCGCCTTCATCGGCGCCCAGTCGCTGCAGAAGCCGGCCGAGTACGACGACCCGGACGCCACGGCCAACGCCAACCTTGCCGCGCGTCTGCCCTACCTGTTCGCCACCTGCCGCTTCGCGCATTACCTCAAGTGCATCGTTCGCGACAAGATCGGCTCGTTCAAGGAGAAGGACGACATGCAGCGCTGGCTGCAGGACTGGATCCTCAACTACGTCGATGGCGATCCCGCCCACTCCACCGAAACCACCAAGGCGCAGCACCCGCTGGCAGCCGCCGAGGTGGTGGTCGAGGAGATCGAGGGCAATCCCGGCTACTACAGCTCGAAGTTCTTCCTGCGTCCGCACTACCAGCTCGAAGGACTGACCGTGTCGTTGCGCCTGGTATCGAAACTGCCCTCTGCCAAGGGCGCCTGAATCACTTAACACAGGTGCCCGCCCGCACGGGTGGACACCCTTCCACATAGTGTGGCGCGAGCCACCAAGGAGGCATGATGGCTGTTGATATGTTCATCAAGATCGGCGATCTGGAAGGCGAATCCGCCGACAAGAGCCATGGAAAGGAAATCGACGTACTGGCATGGAGCTGGGGCATGTCGCAGAGCGGCAACATGCATCAGGGCGGTGGCGGCGGTGCCGGCAAAGTGAGCATCCAGGACATCTCGATCACCAAGTGGATCGACAAGTCCTCGCCCAATCTGATGATGGCGTGCTCCAACGGCAAGCACTTCCCCGAAGCGAAGCTGACGGTGCGAAAGGCCGGCGGCGAATCGCCCATCGAGTACCTGATCATCACGCTCAAGGAAGTCCTGGTGTCCTCGGTCAGCACCGGCGGCAGCGGTGGCGAGGATCGTCTGACCGAGAACGTCTCGCTCAATTTCGCCCAGGTACTGGTCGACTATCAGCCGCAGAAAGCCGATGGCGCCAAGGATGGAGGCCCGGTCAAGTACGGCTGGAATATCCGCGAGAACGTCAAGGTCTGAGGCACTTCGCCCGGATTTCCGGGTATCACGGCTTCGAGGCGGTGTTACGGCCTCGAAGTCCCGGTTTTTCGTGTACAGCGGCAGCGCTGTACGCCCACTGACCCAAGGACGCAGTGATGAATGCCGAAGAACTGGTACGCGCCGGCAAGCTCGACGAGGCCCTGAGCGCCCTGCAGGATCAGATCCGTGCCCAGCCCTCCAACGCCGCGCTGCGTGTCTTCCTGTTTCAGTTGCTCGCCGTGCTCGGCCAGTGGGGCCGTGCGCAGAATCAGCTGAAGGTGGCCGGTGAACTGGACGCATCCACTCTGGCCATGGTGCAGACCTATCGCTCGGCGCTGGAAAGCGAGGCATTGCGCAGCGAAGTCTTCGCCGGCCGCCTGACGCCCGTGTTGCTGGGCGAACCGGCGCCCTGGCTGGGGCCGCTGATCCAGGCCCTGCAACTCGATGCCGAGGGCCACGCCGAGGCCGCACAGTGCCTGCGTGATCAGGCGTTCGAAGCGGCGCCCGCCGTGGCCGGTGAGCTCAACGGCGAAGCCTTCGTCTGGTGCGCCGACGCCGACCCGCGCCTGGGGCCGGTGCTCGAACTGATCGTCAACGGCCGTTATGTCTGGCTGCCGATGGAAAACATCGCCAGCCTGTCGTGCGAGGCCCCCAGCGACCTGCGCGACCTGGTGTGGATGCCGGCCGAACTGACCCTGCGCAACGGCGGCACCACCGTGGCGCTGATACCCAGCCGTTATCCCGATACCGTCACCCAAGGTGACGACGCGGCGCGCCTGGCCCGCCGCATCGACTGGCTCGACAGCGGCCTGCCCATCGGCCAGCGCCTGCTGGCCACCGACCAGGGCGATACCGCACTGTTCGAACTGCGCACGCTGACCTTTGCCAGCGGAGACGCCTGAACATGGCCGAGCTGACCCTGCAGGAGCGCCTGCAACCGTCGCTGCTCGATCGTCTCACCGACGATGATCCCAACAACCCGAAGGAAAGCGCCGAGCGCCGGGTGATGAATCAGAGTCAGCTAAAGGCCTCGGTGCTGCGCGATCTGGCCTGGCTGCTCAACACCACGGCCCTGTTCGATACGGAAACGGCCGCACAGATACCGGCCGGCCGCTCGGTGATCAACTTCGGCCTGCCGGCGCTGTCCGGGCACACCGCTTCGAGCATCGACGTGCAACTGGTCGAAGGGCTGTTGGCGGAAATCATCGAAACCTACGAGCCCCGGTTGCTCAAGGGCTCGCTGAAAGTCCGCGCGCGCCTGGAAAGTGACGAGATGAACCACAACGCCCTGAGCTTCGAGATCGAAGCGGATCTGTGGGCCGAGCCGGTGCCCCTGCGACTGCTGCTGTCGACCGACCTCGATCTGGAAACCGGTCACATCAAGGTCGCCTCCGTCGATGGCAGGAGGCGCGCATGAACCCGCGCCTGCTCGATTACTACAACCAGGAGCTGCAACACATCCGCGAAAGCGCCGCGGAATTCGCCGCCGAGTTTCCCAAGATCGCCAGTCGCCTGACCCTGTCCGGCATCGACTGCGCCGATCCCTACGTGGAACGCCTGCTGGAAGGTTTCGCCTATCTCACCGCGCGCGTGCACCTGAAGCTGGATGCCGAATACCCCACCTTCACCCATAACCTGCTGGAGATCGCCTACCCGCACTATCTGGCACCGACGCCGTCGGTGACCGTGGTGCAGTTGTGCGCCGATCCCGATGAAGGTTCGCTGGCCGGCGGTTTTCGCATCGAGCGTGGCGCGGCCCTGCGTGGCCAGTTGGGCCAGGACGAGCAGACCGCCTGCGAATACCGCACCAGCCATGACGTCACCCTGTGGCCGCTGGAAGTCAGCCGCGCCGAGTACTTCGGCAACCCGGCCACGGCGCTGGGCCGCCTGGCGGCTGCCGAACCCAGGGCCAAGGCCGGCCTGCGCATTCGCCTGAAATGCGGTGCCGGCATGCCCTTCAATGCCCTGGCGCTGGATCGCCTGCCGCTGTTTCTATCGGGCGCCGACGAACAGCCCTTTCGCCTCTACGAGCAGTTGCTGGGCAATGCCTGCGCCCTGTTCATCAAAAGCACCGACGGCGAGTGGGTCGAGCGCCTGCCGCTGAGCTGCATCCAGCCACGCGGCTTCGATGACGAGGATGCGGTGTTGCCGGTGGTACCTCGCGCCTTCCAGGGCTATCGCCTGCTGCAGGAATACTTCGCCCTGCCCAACCGCTTCCTGTTCGTCGAGTTCAGCGGCCTGCTGCGTGGCGTAGCGCGCTGCAATGCCCAGGAGCTGGAGTTGGTGGTGCTGTTCAACCGTCTCGACAACAGCCTGGAAGGTTCGGTTTCGGCAGCGCAGTTCGTGCCCTTCTGCACCCCGGCAATCAACCTGTTCCCACGTCGCGCCGACCGTATCCACCTCAGTGACCGGGTGCACGAGTACCAGGTAATCGCCGACCGCACGCGACCGCTGGACTTCGAGATCCACTCGCTGACCCAGGTCAGCGGCCATGGCAGCGGACCGGAGCAGCCGTTCCAGCCGTTCTACGCCATCCGCGACCCGGCGCGTTACGGCCGCGAACAGGCCTATTACGTGGTGCGCCGCGAGCCGCGTCGGCTGTCCAGCCAGGCACGGCGACGCGGGCCGCGCTCGACCTATGTGGGCAGCGAGACCTTCGTCTCGCTGGTGGACGTCAACCAGGCCCCCTACCGCCACGACCTGCGTCAACTCGGCATCGGCGCGCTATGCACCAACCGCGACCTGCCACTGCTGATGCCGGTGGGCACCGGCAAGAGCGACTTCACCCTCGAAGACAGCGCACCGGTACAGGCCGTGCGTTGCCTCGCCGGTCCCAGCCGCCCACGCGCCAGCCGCGCGCACGATGCCAGTGCCTGGCGCCTGATCAGCCAGCTTTCGCTCAACTACCTGTCGCTCAGCGAGCGCGGCCAGGGCGCTGCCGCGCTGCGTGAGCTGCTGCGCCTGTACGGCGACCCCACCGACTCGGCCCTGCAACTGCAGATCGAGGGCCTGCGCGACGTGCGCAGTACACCCTGTACCCGGCGTCTGCCGATGCCGGGGCCGATCGTGTTTGGCCGGGGCCTGGAGATCAGCCTGGAATTCGACGAGAACGCCTTTCGCGGTACCGGCGTGTACCTGCTGGGGGCCGTGTTCGAGCGCTTCCTGGCCCGTTACGTGTCGATCAACAGTTTTACCGAAACGGTGCTGCGCACCACCGAACGTGGAGAAGTCATGCGATGGCAGGCACAGCCGGGTCGCCGCCCGAACATCTAGGCAGCGCCACTGACATGGCCGACTCGCCCTGGAGTTACGACTTCTTCCAGGCCCTGCGGCGTATCGAGTGCGAGGCGCCCGGGCAGCCGCGCATCGGTCATTCGGTGCGCCTGGCCGATGACCCGCTGCGGCTCGGCCAGCAACCCGAATGCGGCTTCGCACCTTCGACGCTGGCCGCCGTGCAGCCCGGCCAGGTACCGCGTATCGAACAGTTCTTCTTCGGCCTGACCGGCCCCAACGGGCCGCTGCCACTGCACCTGACCGAATATGCCCGGGAGCGTCAGCGCAATGCCGGCGATGCGACCTTCAAGCGCTTTCTCGATGTCTTCCACCATCGCCTGCTGGCTCTGTTCTACCGGGCCTGGGCAGAGGCCCGTCCCACGGTCAGCCACGACCGTCCGGATGACGACTACTGGTCGATGCGCCTGGCCGCGCTGTCCGGGCGCGGCATGAGCAGCCTGCTCGGCCAGGGCCCGCTGGCGGATTCTGCGAGCCTGCACTACAGCGGCCACCTGGCGGCGCAGACGCGTTACCCAGATGGCCTGCGCAGCATCCTCGAACACTATTTCGAGGTGCCGGTGAGCATCGAGGAATACGTTGGCCAATGGCTGCAACTGCCGCACTACAGCCAGCTGGGCGCGGCGGCCAGCACCCTGGGGAGCGACCTGTGCCTGGGCACCCATGTCTGGGATCGCCAGCACAAGTTCCGCATCCGCCTCGGGCCGTTGAGCCTGGATCAGTACCAACGCCTGCTGCCCGGTCAGGAGAATTTCACCGAGCTGGCGGCCTGGGTCGCCGAACACCAGGGTGACGAACTGGATTGGGAGGTCAACCTGGTGCTGCATTGCCAGGAGACCCCGCGCATCGACCTCGACGGGCGTACCCAACTGGGCTTCAACACCTGGCTCGGCACCCCGCTACAAGACCCTGACGACCTGCTGCTGGCACGTGATTACGCCAGCCGGCACACCCCCGGAATCAAGGAGCTGCAAACATGAGTGAGATCAGCCGCGCCGCATTGTTCGGCAAGTTGAACAGCCTGGCCTACAGGGCCATCGAAGCCGCCACGGTGTTCTGCAAGTTGCGCGGCAACCCCTATGTCGAGCTGGTGCACTGGCTGCACCAGATCCTGCAATTGCAGGACTCCGACCTGCATCAGCTGGTGCGCCAGTTCAACATCGACCCGGCGCGCCTGGCCAAGGACATCACCGAGGCGCTGGATCGCCTGCCGCGTGGTTCCACCTCGATCACCGACCTGTCCTCGCAGGTCGAGGAAGCCGTCGAGCGCGGCTGGGTCTACGGCAGCCTGATGTTCGGCGAAAGCCAGGTGCGCACCGCCTACCTGATTGTCGGCATCCTCAAGACGCCCAGCCTGCGCCACGGCCTGTCGTCGATCTCCCGCGAGTTCGACAAGATCAGGGTGGAGAGCCTGATCGAGCGCTTCGACGAGTACGTCGGCAACTCGCCGGAAAACGGTCTCGGTGCCAGCGACGGTTTCAATGCAGCCCGCGCGCCGGGGGAAGCCAGCGGCGCCATGGCACCAAGCGCCATGGGCAAGCAGGAGGCGCTCAAGCGCTTTACCGTCGACCTCACCGAGCAGGCGCGCAGCGGCAAGCTCGACCCCATCGTCGGGCGTGACGAGGAAATCCGCCAACTGGTGGACATCCTCATGCGCCGCCGGCAGAACAACCCGATCCTCACCGGCGAGGCCGGCGTCGGCAAGACCGCCGTGGTCGAAGGCTTCGCTCTGCGCATCGTCGCCGGCGACGTGCCGCCGAGCCTCAAGGACGTCGAACTGCGTGCCCTGGACGTGGGCCTGCTGCAGGCCGGTGCGAGCATGAAGGGCGAATTCGAACAGCGCCTGCGCCAGGTGATCGAGGATGTGCAGAGCTCGCCCAAGCCGATCATCCTGTTCATCGACGAAGCCCATACCCTGGTCGGCGCCGGTGGCGCGGCCGGCACCGGCGATGCGGCCAACCTGCTCAAACCGGCGCTGGCCCGCGGCACCCTGCGCACCGTCGCCGCCACCACCTGGGCCGAATACAAGAAGCACATCGAGAAGGATCCGGCCCTGACCCGGCGCTTTCAGGTGGTGCAGGTGGACGAGCCGTCCGAACACAAGGCGATCCTGATGATGCGCGGCGTGGCCTCGACCATGGAGCAGCATCACCAGGTGCAGATTCTCGACGAAGCGCTGGAGGCGGCGGTGAAGCTGTCGCACCGTTACATTCCGGCGCGCCAGTTGCCGGACAAGTCGGTGAGCCTGCTGGACACCGCCTGCGCCCGCGTCGCCATCAGCCTGCATGCAGTGCCGGCCGAAGTGGACGACAGCCGCCGTCGCATCGAAGCGCTGGAGACCGAGCTGGGCATCATCGGCCGCGAACGGGCCATCGGTGTCGCCATCGGCACGCGGCAGGCCGATACCCAGGCCGCGCTGGATGAAGAGCGCGCCCGCCTGAGTGAGCTGGAAGCACGCTGGGCCGAGGAAAAGGCCCTGGTGGACGAGTTGCTGGCCACCCGCGCCAGCCTGCGCGCCGCTGCCGAACCGGTGGACGGCACCAGCCGTGAGGCAGGCGCCGATACCCCGGCGCTTGATCAAGGCGAACTGGACGCCCTGCGCGAACGCCTCGGCGAGTTGCAGGCCAGCCTGAGCGCCTTGCAGGGTGAAGACCCGCTGATCCTGCCGACCGTCGATTACCAGGCCGTGGCCTCGGTGGTCGCCGACTGGACCGGCATTCCGGTCGGACGCATGGCGCGCAACGAGATCGACACGGTGCTGCGC
>Ga0209699_100314_pt1 | contig 34440 bp, 25 predicted proteins | sample SynthPrep_1_END__FD_187204 | JGI IMG/M metagenome (GOLD analysis project Ga0209699, IMG submission 187204) | Synthetic microbial communities from Ohio, USA - SynthPrep_1_END_DS7_MetaG (SPAdes) (version 2) | ecosystem: Engineered > Bioreactor > Aerobic > Activated sludge | place: USA: Ohio...
AAGAAGCGCCGCCAGCACCCTTCTGTTGCAACAACTCCTGTCCGGATTTGAGCAGTTGATCGAGCAGGCCACGGGTGTTCATAAGGAATTCCTCTGGGGCAAATGTGACCGATTCTATGCTTGCCCCCGCAGGGTGGTGGCAAGCAGATCAATTCCAGATGTTGCCTGTATCAACACAGCCAAGCGTTCGATGAAAAAGAACGATGAACAAAGCATTCGATAAACCATAATGGGGAAAACTGTCAGAGCCGCCAATGCCATGATGACCCTGCGCCAGATTCGCCATTTCATCGCCGTTGCCGAGACGGGCTCGATCTCGGCCGCTGCTCAAGCCGTATTCATTTCCCAGTCGACACTGACGCAAGCGATTCAGCAACTGGAGGAAGAAATCAGTGTCACCCTGTTCAATCGCCATGCCAAGGGCATGAGCCTGACGCACCAAGGCCACCAGTTCCTGCGCCAGGCGCACCTGATCCTCGCCACGGTAGAAAACGCCAAGCGCAGCCTGCAGCAAAGCACCTCGCAAGTGAAAGGTCAGCTCACCATAGGCGTAACCAGCCTGGTGGCAGGCTACTACCTGGCCGACCTGATCACGCGGTTCCAGCACGCCTATCCCAATGTGCAGACACGAGTGATCGAAGACGAACGCCCCTATATCGAGCACCTGCTGGTAGCAGGGGAAATCGATGTCGGCGTACTGATCCTGTCCAACCTGGAAGATCGCCATGCCTTGCAGACCGAAGTGCTGACACACTCTCCGCACCGCCTCTGGCTGCCGCCGCGTCACCCGCTGCTGGAGCGAGACAGCATCACCCTGGCCGACGTCGCCAGCGAACCGCTGATACAGCTCAACGCCGATGAAATGGGCCTGCACACCCAGCGCATCTGGCATCGCGCAAGCCTCACCCCAAGAGTCAGCCTGCGTACCGCCTCGGTGGAGGCCGTACGCAGCCTGGTGGCGGCCGGCCTCGGCCTGTCCATTCAGCCCGACATGACCTACCGCCCCTGGTCATTGGAGGGCGACATCATCGAGGCCCGCCCACTGGCGGATCTGAACGAGCCACTCGAGGTAGGGCTGGCCTGGCGCAGAGGCACTGCAAGACCGACACTGGTCGACCCATTCCTGACGCTGGCACGAGCGCAGCCGGCGAACCGCAAGGTTTCGATTTAATCGAACGCCGCTTTCAATATTTAGAATTTGTGAAGATAGCTGTCGGACTCTAGTCTCGCTTTCCGTGAATACAGGCGCTCCGACACATCAGGAGACGTCATGCACAACGACACGAGAAAAAGAAGAAGTCCGAGAATGTCCGCGAGCCTCCCGCCCCTGCACAGTGCTCAACTGATCGATGGCCAACTGGTCAGCGGTGAGGGCTTCGTCGAACCGATCATCAACCCGGCCACCGGCGACGTTCTGATCAGCATCGCCGAGGCCTCGCTGGAACAGCTGGAACTGGCGGTAGTGTCTGCTCACAACGCCTTTCCCGCCTGGTCGCGCACCACACCGGCACAACGCTCCGGCCTCCTGCTGGCGATTGCCGAGGCCATCGAGAGCAATGGCGAACTGCTCGCCCGCCTGGAATCGCTCAATTGCGGCAAGCCACTGCATCTGGCACGTCGAGACGATATCCCCGCCACCGTCGATGTCTTTCGCTTTTTCGCGGGTGCCGTACGCTGCCAGCAGGGCCAGCTCGCCGGTGAATACATCCCGGGTCACACCAGCATGGTCAGACGTGATCCGGTCGGGGTCATTGCGTCCATAGCGCCCTGGAACTACCCGCTGATGATGGCGGCCTGGAAGATCGCGCCCGCCCTCGCTGCCGGCAATACCCTGGTTTTCAAGCCGTCCGAACATACGCCGCTGTCCATTCTCGCGCTGGCGCCGGTACTGGCGCAGATCCTCCCGGCTGGCGTGCTGAACATCGTCTGCGGCAGCGGTGAGGGCGTCGGCAGCCATCTGGTCGGCCATCCCAAGGTGCGCATGGTGTCCTTGACCGGCGATATCATCACCGGCCAGAAGATTCTCCAGAGCGCATCACGCACACTCAAGCGAACCCACCTGGAACTGGGCGGCAAGGCTCCCGTCATCGTCTGTGACGACGCCGATCTCGACGCCGTGGTCGAAGGTATCCGCACCCATGGTTTCTACAACGCAGGCCAGGACTGCACCTCGGCTTGCCGCATCTATGCCGAGAAAGGCATACATGATCGTCTGACCGCAGCGCTGGGTGATGCGATAGGCAATATCCGTTTCGCTCGCAAGAAGGACAGCGACAACGAGATGGGGCCACTGATCAGCACCCGTCAGCGTGACCGCGTGGCCAGCTTCGTCGAACGGGCTCTGGGCCTGCCACATATCGAAAGGGTTACCGGCGCGGCCATGCATTCGGGCCCCGGCTTCTACTATCAGCCAACGCTGCTTGCCGGTTGCCGGCAACAAGACGAGATCGTCCAGCGCGAAGTGTTCGGCCCGGTGGTGACCATTACCCGGGTGGAAGACCCGAGCCAGGCTCTGGAATGGGCCAACGACTCCGAATACGCCCTGGCCAGTTCGGTCTGGACCCGGGATCTGGACAAGGCCTTCCAACTGGCCAATCGGCTGCAGTACGGCTGCACCTGGATCAACACGCATTTCATGCTGGCCAGCGAAATGCCTCATGGCGGGCTCAAGCGCTCCGGCTATGGCAAGGACCTCTCCAGCGACTCACTGCAAGACTACAGCGTGGTGCGCCACATCATGGCCCGTCACAAACCACTCTGAGGCTCAGGGATCGGCCCGCAAAACAGGCACAACAAGGCCAGCCAACCGAGCTGGCCACTGACAGACCTGCCACCAACAAAAATCGTCAGCGCATCTGCGAGCAAGAGGTATCCATCATGCAGTTCCAGTTCCTGTTACCCACCCGAATAGTCATGGAGCCCGGCCTACGTGCTCGCACCGGCGAGCATCTGGCCGAACTTGGCCTACGTCATGTTCTGCTGATCACCGATCCGGGGGTCAAACGGGCCGGCCTGCTGGAAAACATTTACCGGAGCCTGGATGCAGCCGGTATCCGCTATGCCGAAGTGGCCGACGTCAAACCCAATCCGCGTGCCGAGGATGTCAACCTGGTTGCCGAGCGGTTCCGCGGTCAGGGTATCGACGGCCTGCTGGCAGTCGGCGGTGGCAGTGCCATGGATGCCGCCAAAGCCATCGCGGTGCTGCTCACCCACCCCGGCAAGGTCGAAGACTACGAGGGGGCGTTCAAGCTGCAAGGCCCGGCCCTGCCTGTAGTGGCCATTGCGACCACGGCCGGAACAGGCAGCGAAGTCACGTTCTTTTCGGTCATCACCGATACCAGACGCCAGTTCAAGATGAGCCTGCTGGATTATCGCATCGGCCCGGTGCTGGCTCTGCTGGACTCGGACATCACCACGACGCTGCCGCCGGCTATCGCCGCCGCGACCGGCATGGATGCCCTGACGCACGCCATCGAAGCCTATACCGGCAAGCCGGCGAACCCCATCAGTGACGGGCTGGCCCTGCATGCCATCCGCCTCATAGCACGCTACCTCAAGCCCGCCGTGCAGGAGCCGGACAATCTCGAAGCCCGCGAGCAGATGCTGGTCGCCAGCCTGATCGCCGGCATGGCGTTCGGTAACGCCGACATCGCCAGCGTGCACTGCATTTCCGAAGCCATCGGCGGCATGTACGACACCCCCCACGGTGTCGGCAACGCCATCTTCCTGCCGTTCGTCTTCGCCCATAACCGCGATGCCGATCTGCGTCGCCATGCCGATGTCGCCTATGCCCTTGGCATCGATCCGACACTGGCTCCAGCGGCTGCCGCCGAAGCGGCAGTGGAACACCTGTTCGCGATGAGCCGTGAGCTGAATATCCCTCGCTTCAAGGAGGTTGCCGGTGTACGTGAAGAGGATTTCCCGACCATCGCCGAGAAATCCAAGAACAACATTTCCGACAGCAGCAACGCCAAGCCCATGAGCGTCGATAGCTACCTGGCGATCATTCGTCAGGCTTACCAATACTGATCGAGGCACGGACATGACATCTACTTCACTGAACAGAACCCTCGGTTTCTGGCGGGCCTTTGCCACCTGCACCGGGCTTGTCGTTGCCGGCACCACCATGGTGTCGCTCGGCTACAGCATGGGCCTGGTCGGCCCGGCATTCATGGTCAGCGCGCTGATCGCGATGTTCGTCAGCATCCTGGTTTCCTTCTCCTATGCCGAGCTGTCGTCATTCATGCCAGGCGCCGGCATGATCGGTGACTACACATTGATCGCCATGGGGCCATTCATGGCCATCGTCAGTGTGCTGGGCGGTTACATCGTGCTGGTCTCCGCGGCCGGAGCGATGGAGTCCATCACCGCCGGACTCGCCGTGCAGAGCCTGTTCCCGTCCATCAGCGCCACCTTCGTGGCCATCACCATGCTGGTGCTCTTCCTGGTGGTCAACCTGGTGGGTGTTGGCGTATTCGGGTCGGTTCAGGTCTTCATTACCGGATCGATGATCATCGGCACCTCGATCATGGGGCTGCTCGGCCTGCTGAGCATCGGCACCGTGAACGAGATTCAGGCCGTGCCCTTCAACCCCAAAGGCTGGGAGGTGGTACTCCAGTCGCTCGCGCTGGGTATCTGGCTGTTCGTCGGCATCGAGTATGTCGCGCCCATGGCCGAGGAAGTGGTCGAGCCCGAGAAGACCATCCCCAAGGCCATGATCTTCGGCCTGCTGACCATCTTCGTGGCGGATATGCTGTTTGGCCAGGCGATTGCCCACTACGTGCCGCTCAACATCCTCGAAAGCTCCACCGCGCCGCAGGTCGAAGGCGCTCAGGCCATGTTCGGTCACACCGGTGCGGTCGTGATCGTACTCATCACCGTTCTGGCCAGCGCCAGCTCCGTCAGCTCGCACCTTGCAGCCGTTCCGCGCATGCTCTATGGCCTGGCTCGGGAAGGCATGCTGCCCAAGGCGTTCACCTACGTACACCCGCAATTCCGTACGCCCTGGGTCGGCATCATCGTGGTCTTCATGCTGCTGTGCATTCCGTTCCTGCTGAGCATCGACATGGATCTGATCGCCACCCTGATCCTGGCCTCCTGCGTGACCTGGCTGCTGTCCTATGTCATTGCCCAGATCAACGTGATCATCCTGCGTCGCCGCTACCCCGAGATCAGACGGCCGTTCCGTACCCCGCTGTTCCCGATACCGCAGATCATTGGTATTGCGGCATGCCTGTACATGATCCTGACCATTCATCCGGATACCGAGATGAAACTGCGCATCTATGCCATCTCCGGTGGCTTCATGCTGCTGATCGTCGTGTATGCCATCTGCTGGCTGCGGTACAAGCGCATTGCGCTGTTCCGCCCCGTGCCGTTGGAGCAACTCTACGGGCTGAGCAGGAGCGAAGTCGATCGATCACCTGCCCCGGCACTACCAGTAAAACCACTGGAACAAGGCTGAGATGAACATCTTCGCAAACGTCGAACGGCGCGCAGAGCATGCCTTCCGGCATCTGTGCGGGCAGTTCGGGCATGCCCCGTCTCCGGATGCCCCCCTGCAGGCGCAGGACGAACAGCCGGGTCTAGAACGGCGCCTGGACTACTACGTCCGGCGCCAGTTCTTCAGCCGCATCTACAAGCTGGATGTGCGTTATGCGCTGGACATGCAGACGGTACCTGAAGGCCACGCTCACTGGATCGATGGACGCCGCTGGAAAAGCCCTCAGGCAGCGCTGGAAAGCTGGCTGAACCAGCCCTGCGAACTGAACGAGAACTTGCGCAACCTGGATACCGAGCGGGTCGAACTGATCAGCGAAGAGGGGCAGGTGAAGCTGCACGTACGACCGCTGCCAGGTTGCTTCGTGTGGACGCTGCTACCCCCCATGCACTACTTCGTGCGCATGAAGGAAAACGAGGTGGCGCTGATCTCGGCGCTGCCCGCGCTGTTACACGCCAGGTGCTGATCGCGCCCACAGCCACTTTACCGATGAACATCCGGTCGGCAATTGATCCTGACATTGCCGTCCCTGCAACGAGGTCAACCCCATGCAAGTCAAACTTCTGATAAATGGCCAACTGGTCGCTGGAGAAGGCAACGTTCAGGCCATCTTCAATCCCTCGCTGGGCAGTGTTCTGGTGGAAATCCCCGAGGCCAGCATCGCCCAGGTCGATGCCGCCGTCCTCGCTGCCGACGCCGCGTTCGAACACTGGTCGCAAACCACGCCTGGCCAACGCTCGGCGCTACTTCTGAAGCTGGCAGATGCCATCGACAGCCAGGCTGAACAGCTTGCCTATCTGGAGTCACGAAATTGCGGCAAACCCTACAGCGCCGCACTCAACGATGAACTCCCGGCAGTAGCGGATGTGTTTCGCTTCTTCGCGGGCGCAGCGCGTTGCCTGCAAGGTTCGGCCGCCGGTGAATACCTGCCGGGGCACACCTCGATGATCCGCCGCGACCCGGTCGGCGTGGTCGCCTCCATCGCGCCCTGGAACTACCCCCTGATGATGCTCGCCTGGAAGCTCGCTCCCGCCCTGGCTGCCGGCAACACGGTGGTGCTCAAGCCCTCGGAGCAGACACCATTGACCGCGTTGCACCTGGGAAAACTGATGGCAGAGATCTTTCCCGCCGGCGTCACCAATATCGTGTTCGGCCGTGGAGCCACTGTCGGCGAGCCGCTGACCAGTCACCCGAAGGTGCGCATGGTTTCCCTTACCGGCTCGGTCAACACCGGCAGCCGCATCATCGCCGGCACCGCTGACAGCGTTAAACGGATGCACATGGAGCTGGGCGGCAAAGCGCCGGTCATCATCTTCGACGATGCCGATATAGACGCTGCGGTAGAGGGTATCCGCAGCTTCGGTTTCTACAATGCCGGGCAGGACTGCACCGCTGCCTGCCGTATCTACGCCCACCGCGATATCTACGAACGCTTCGTGAGCAAGCTCGGCGAGGCCGTCAGCACGCTCAAGCTGGGCCAGCAGGACGAGGACGGCGTCGAGCTTGGCCCGCTGATCACCGAGCAGCACCTGCAGCGCGTGGAGGGCTTCGTCGAACGCGCCAAGGCTCAGCCCCATATTGAAGTCATCACCGGAGGCAAGCGCGCCGATCGTGCAGGTTACTTTTTCGAACCGACGGTTCTGGCTGGAGCGCATCAGGACGACGAAATCGTCCAGCGGGAAGTGTTCGGCCCGGTCGTATCGGTTACCCGTTTCGAGGACGAAGCACAGGTGCTGTCCTGGGCCAACGACTCCGACTACGGACTCGCCTCTTCGGTATGGACTCGGGATGTGGGCCGTGCCCATCGCCTGTCTGCTCGCCTTCAATACGGCTGCACCTGGGTCAATACCCATTTCATGCTGGTCAGCGAGATGCCTCACGGCGGCGTGAAACTCTCCGGCTACGGCAAGGACATGTCCATGTATGGCCTGGAGGACTACACCGTCATTCGCCACGTGATGTTCAAGCACTGATCACGAGCGACCTGGCGTGGGCGCAGTGCTTCACGCCAGGCAGTGCCCCTGCCCATTCACCACATGGCGCATGACACGCACAACAGCTATCGGCCCGGCCTCGGTTGCGGGCCAGGCATTGCAGGCAAGCGGCGCTCACCTCATCGCGCTTGACAGCCTCTCACCCTGCCAAGCACCATCGCCGAACGATTCACGCAACGGGCTCTCCATGTACGCCACCTTCGACTCACTGCCACTGCCTCCAGGCTTCATTGCCTGCCAGTGCGCGTGCGTCGTCGTTGCCAAGAAATCCAAGAAACAGTCGCTCATTTGACCGGGGCGTGCTGTCCCGTCAGATGGGCTGACAGGACAGGCGCCAGGTTACATCCCCCTCCCGCTCGCATCCCGCACCCTCCCTGACGGCGACCAGACGGTCAGTCGCAAGGAGTTTTCGCATGTCCGGTTTTCAGGGTATCTGGGTGGCACTGGTCACCCCTTTTCGTAACGGCGAGATCGATTTCGCCAGCCTCGATCGTCTGGCAGGCAGCCTGCTGGACGATGGCGTCGCCGGCCTGGTGGTCTGCGGCACCACGGGAGAAGCGGCCGCGCTGAGCCAGGAGGAGCAGCTCGCCGTGCTGGATGCCGTGCTCCAGCGTGTGCCGGCGCAGCGCGTGATCATGGGGCTGGCCGGCAACCAGCTGAGCGCCCTGCTCGACCTGCAACGGGAAATCCAGCGCCGCCCCCTGGCCGGCCTGCTGGTACCGGCGCCCTACTACATCCGCCCGTCCCAGGCCGGGCTGGAGCACTTCTTCGCCACGCTGGCCGATGCCGCCGAAGTACCGCTGGTGCTGTACGACATACCCTACCGCACGGGGGTACGCATAGAACGCGAGACGCTGCGACGCATCGTCCGCCATCCCAATATCCAGGCCATCAAGGACTGCGCAGGTGACGCCGAAACCACCATGGCGCTGATCGCCGACGGCCAGGTGCAGGTGCTGGCCGGCGAGGACACGCAGATATTCAACACCCTGTGCCTGGGGGGCGCAGGTGCCATCTCCGCTTCGGCGCACATTCGAGCCGACCTCTACGTGCGCCTGCATCAGCGAGTGACGGCAGGCGACCTGGCAGGCGCGCGCCAGTTGCACTATCAGTTGCTGCCGTGGATGCAGGCCGCCTTCGCCGAGGCCAATCCGTCGGCGATCAAGGCCGCACTGGCGCTGCTGGGACTGCTCGAAGAAGAAACCAGAGCACCGCTGCTGCCCTGCACGGCAGCGACGCGCCAGCAGTTGAAAGAGGTGCTGGCACGCCTTGCGCGTTAACGCGGGGCGATATGCGCCACCATCAGCTGCACGCTTTCGTTGCCGCGAAACTCGTTGAGGTCGAGCTTGTACGCCAGCTCGGCCCAGCGCAGCGTGGGGTTGGGCCAGACATCGCGGTCGATGTTGAAGGCGATGCCGTCGAGCTGCACGCTGCCGCACTCGGTCTTGAGCACCAGTTTCAGATGGCGTTCGCCCACGATGCGCTGGTTGACGATCTGGAACACGCCATGGAACAGCGGCTCGGGGAAATGCTGCCCCCAGGGGCCGGCGTTGCGCAGGGCGCGGGCCAGTTCCAGGTGAAATTCGGTGGCGTCGAGCTGGCCGTCGGAAAGCAGGCGTCCGGTCAGATCCTCCTCGCACAGCTGGCGGCGCACCTCGGCGTCGAAGGCCTGGGCGAAAGCGCCGAAGTTGGCCTGCGGGAGCGACAGGCCGGCGGCCATGGCATGCCCGCCGAACTTGCTGATCAACCCCGGATGGCGCGCCGCCACAGCGTCCAGCGCATCGCGGATATGCAGCCCCGGCACCGAACGCGCCGAGCCCTTGAGCATGCCCTCGCCCGCGTCGGCGAAGGCGATGGCCGGGCGGTGATAACGCTCCTTCAGCCGCGAGGCGAGGATACCGATCACCCCCTGGTGCCAGTCCGGCTCGAACAGGCAGAGGCCGAACGGCATGTCGTCCAGGGACAGATCCCTGAGCTGGGCCAGCGCCTCACGCTGCATGCCCTGCTCGATGGCCTTGCGATCCTGATTGAGCTGGTCGAGCTGCACGGCCATGTCACGGGCCAGCGCCTCGTCATCGCAGAGCAGGCATTCGATGCCCAGGCTCATGTCGTCCAGACGGCCAGCGGCGTTGAGCCGTGGACCGAGGATGAAGCCAAGGTCGGTGGACGTGATACGCCGGTGGTCGCGCCCGGCAACTTCGAGAATCGCCCGCAACCCCGGCCGCGCCCGACCGGCGCGAATGCGTGCGAGGCCCTGGTGCACCAGAATGCGGTTGTTGGCATCCAGTGGCACCACATCGGCCACGCTGCCCAGCGCAACCAGATCGAGCAGCTCGCCCAGGTTGGGCTCCTGGCGGTTGGCGAACCAGCCGCTTTCCCGCAGACGTGCACGCAGCGCCAGCAGCACATAGAACATCACGCCGACACCCGCCATGGCCTTGCTGGGGAAACCGCAGCCAGGCTGGTTGGGATTGACGATGGCATCGGCGGCCGGCAGTTCCGGCCCCGGCAGGTGGTGATCGGTGACCAGAACCCTTAGCCCGGCGGCCTTGGCCGCTGCAACACCATCGACACTGGAGATGCCGTTGTCCACGGTGAGCAGCAGGTCAGGTTGGCGCTCCAGTGCCACGGCGACGATTTCCGGAGTCAGGCCGTAGCCGTATTCGAAGCGGTTCGGCACCAGATAATCCACATGCGCCGCACCGAGCAGCCGCAGACCAAGCACACCGACCGAACTGGCGGTGGCGCCATCAGCATCGAAATCACCGACGATGAGAATGCGCCGACGCTGTTCGAGTGCCTCGACCAGCAATTCGACCGCCGCATCGATGCCCTTGAGCTGCTGGTACGGAATCAACCGAGCCAGGCCCTTGTCCAGCTCTTCGACGGACTGCACGCCACGCGCGGCGTAGAGGCGAGTCAACAGGGGCGGCAGGTTGCCCAGATCAGGCAATTGTGCGGGCAAGGGACGGGCTTCGATACGCATCTTGGGTCTTTTTCATGTAGGGCGGGTACAACCCGCCACAGGTGATCTGGCGGGTTGCACCCGCCCTACGGCTTCAACGCTGGCCGGCCAGCCACTCCATCGGGATCTCGTGCTGGCCACGCTCGTCGGTGACGAACAGTTCGCCATCGCTGATCATCACGCTCCAGCTCAGCGAACGCGGCATGTCCAGCGACAGCTCGGCCAGCGCCTCCTGGCCGAGGGCGACCACGTTGATGTTCTTCAGGCTGCGTACCGGGTCGAGGCATTTGCCCTGCCACACGCGCAGGTTGCCATAGGCCACCAGGCTGAATTTCTCGGTACGCCGCGAGCACCAGGTGATGCGCTCGCTATCGGGCTGACCGACCTCGATCCAGTGCAGCACGCGGTCGTCCAGGCTCTTCTCCCACAGCGCCGGCTCATCGACATCCGACAGGCCACGACCGAAGGCCAGTTGCTCATGATGGAACAGCGCGTAGGCGATCAGCCGTGCGGCCAGGCGCTCTTCGGTCTCCGAGGGATGACGGGCGACGGTGAAGCGCAGGTTCTCGTAGACGCTGCGATCCATGTCGGTGAGGTTCAGTTCGATCTTGTAAGTGGTCGATGGCAGGGCCATGGCGGGCTTCTTGGCTGGTCGAAAGGCAGCAAGTCTACCGCGAATCTGGCGCTGCGGCCCTAAAGCCGTGCCAACAACGCCTCCAATACCTGCTCCGGCGCCTCGCGCCAGAGGCCATAGCTCAGCGGCAGGGTCTCCAGACCGGCACGCGCCAGCACCAGGTAGCGCTCCAGTTCGAGGAAGCCCTCACCCTGCCCGGGAAACCCGATCAGGTCGACGGCCAGGCACTTGTCGCCACGTCGGCAGAAGATGTCCAGCACCAGCCCGGCCAACGGATAGTGGTTCCAGGTGCTCACACCCCGTGCCTGCAAGGCCTCGCACAGTTGCAGACGTGCGGCGTCGGTAGCACCCGGCTGCCAGTCCGAAACCGGGACGTCCAGCGACTCCAGGTAGCGACGCAACAGGTGCGTGGCCGGCAACTGGCGCTCGTCGCCACTGAACAGCAGCACCTGGCGCTCACGGGCACGGGTGATGGCGACATTGAACAGGTCGGCGCGATTGAGGTAGGTGGCCGCCTGGCTGGAGTCGTGATCGATGGCGAAGCTGAGGATCATCAGATCGCGCTCTTCGCCCTGGAAGCCATAAGGCGTGTCCACCAGCAGACGGAACTCGCGCAACGGCTCCAGCGGCAGACTCTCGCCGATGCGCTTGCGGATCAGCTCGACCTGATCACGAAAGGGTGACAGCACACCGACGCTGGGCTTGAGCGGGCTGTCATGGTATTCGGCCAGATGCGTCTGCAGCAGCGCCAGCACCCGCTCCACTTCCACCTCGTTGGCGCCGTTGCGTCCGCGCTGACCATCCAGACGCTGCAGGTGCAGGCTGTCGCAGCCCTGGGTACCGGGACGCTCCTTCATCACCCGCAGACGCCGGTCGTAGAACAGCTCGTTGCTGAAGCGGATCAGCGCCGGGCGACTGCGAAAATGCTCGTCGAGAAACACCACAGCATCCTGACTGGCCAATTGCTGACCAACCAGGTCGAGGACACTGTTGTCGCGGTAGCTCCAGGCCTCGCGCTCTTCGGCATGCAGGCCGGCGCGTTGCAGCAACTGCACCTCCCGCACACGAGAGAGGAAGGAGATGTGCCGCAGCTGACGCACGTCGCCGGTCACCACGGCGCGCTTGCAGCGCTGGAAGGCCGGCAGCGCCGAGGCGATGTCGCACTGGGTCGCCTCGTCCATCACCATCACGTCGAACAGTTCCGGGCGCAACGGCAACAGGCGGTGCAGCTCGTCCAGGGTCACCACCCAGATCGGGAAGGCGGCCAGCAGGCGCGCCGGGTCGATATCTTCGAACAGCGCCAGCTGGCGCTGCGAGCTGCGCGCACGAATGGCCTGGTTGTAGCGCACGAACAGCGAGCGGTCGCTGAGCAGCAGGCGCTTGAGATTCAGTGCCCGGTGGCTGTTGAGGTGTTCACGGCTGATGCGCTGGCGGCGCTGCTGGCAGTCGCGCAACTCGTCCAGCAGCCCCCAGGGCCGCACACTGCCGCCGATACGCCTGCGCACCCAGGGCACCTGCAACCAGCGCTGCCAGAAAGCCAGGCTGCCACGTTCGGCACGAAGCAGCAGGCGACTCCAGCGCACCGCCTGCTCGCAACGCACGCGAAAGTCCGCCGACAGACGCCGCTCGGCCCGGGTGAGCACCTGCAACTCGCTGCGCTGGTCGGCCTCGAACTGTTCCGAAACGTTCTCGAACTCACCCTGAAGCAAGCGTTCCAGGCGCTCGCGCAGGGTCTGTCGCAAACTCTGCCCATCCCCTTCGAGCACACCGTCGCGCAGGCCGAAATCCTCGCGCAGCTTTTGCGCGATGACCCTTACCGCCTGCGCACTGCGGCTGACCAGCAGCACGCTCTCGCCTTGCAGGTAGCGATCCAGTGCCAGCGCCGCCAGGCTGTAGCTCTTGCCGGTGCCGGGTGGCCCGGAAATCTGGCTCAGCGGATGGCGTGCGGCATTTTCCAGCGCCCGGCACTGGGCCGCACTGAGCTGCGCCGGCAGGCGCTGCGGGGTAGTGGTCGAGCCGGCCAGCGGAGCGGTCGGCGCCTCGCCCAGCAGTTGCAACAGGGCCGGCGACAGTTGCTCAGCCTCCAGCAGCAGTTGCAGTTCGTGGGCAATACCACGGCTGCCGCTGCCGCGTGGCACCAGCGCGACGCAGGCTCCCGCCTGCACGGACAGACTCCGTCGGCGCAGGGCCGTGGCCATGGCCTCGGCATCGACCAGCAACGGAAAACCGGCCGCATCGGCCACCTCGTCGATCCGGGTATTGCGCTGTATCCAGGCGAGCAACTGCCCCAGCGCCGCCGCATCGAGTGGCCCCGAAGGCAGCGGCAACGTGTCGAGACCGTCCGCGCCGTCCTCGTCGAACAGGCGGCGCAGCAGGCGCCAGTTGCCATGCACCTGCTGCGGATCGATGGCGAGCAGTTGGCTCTGCCCGTCTGTCGTCGGTTGCAGGCTCGCCTCGTAGTAGAACAGCGGGCCGCAGATCGCCTGCGAGGCACCGGTCTCCAGTTGCACACGGCCACATACCGGCAATACGCCGTACACCAGTTGCAGCTCGCGCTGGTACAGGGTCTGCGCCTCGACCAGGGCGCGGCCCAGATCGGCAGACAGCGGCAGCAACGGCATGCCACCGCTGGCCAGCTCCTCGCGGCCATCCAGCCAGGCCCAGCGCTGGTCGGGCAACCGGGTCAGGTTATCCAGATCCAGGTCGCGACTGTCGGCCAGATAACAACTGCGGTAGAAGCCGATCAGTCGGCGGGCATGCGCGTCGTTCATCAGTTGCCCGCGTAACGTGCCCAGAGCTTGTCGAACTCACGCCGGTACTCGGCGACCAGGTACGGGTCGTCGGTCACCAGCAGGTTTTCCTCGTTGCTGGTGCTGGCGCTGCGTGTCCAGTTGAAACTGCCGTTGAGCAACAGGCGTCCGTCGAACAGGGCGAACTTGTGGTGCATGTGGAAGGGGCTGTTGTCGATGCGCAGGGGGACACCGGAATCGACCAGTTGCTGGATGTCGCTGCCCACGTCGAAGCGCTTCTCGCTGTCACTGATGATGCGCACGGCGACCCCACGGCGGTGCACGGCGATCAGTTCGTCGCTGAGCTGGTCGTCGGAGATGGTGTAGACACAGACGTCCACCGACTCGCGGGCCTGGCGGCACAGGTCACGGATGCGCTGGCGGCAGCTCTCGCCGGGGCTGAAGTGCGCACTGCTGTGGCCGCGAACCGGCGAGCAGCGGACCTCCAGGGTCTTGATCACCTGCTCCAGCCACTTCAGTGCCGGCAGCGCATCTTCGGGATTGACGCTCAGCTCGCGCACCAGGGCGAAGGCGCGGTTGCGCATGTAACGCACCTGATCCGGTGACAGGTCGTCACCCAGTTCGCGCAGCTCATCGCGCTCCTCATTGCTCAGGCGCAGGTCGACGAGGCTGTCACGCAGGTGTTGGTCGAGCCGGTTGAAATCCATGCAAACTCCCTTTCGTCATTGATTGCGGCGGCGACTCAGGGCAGCGTAGAGCACGCCACTGAAGGCACCGGCCAGATGGTACTCGAAGGAGACACCGGCGCGCGGCAGCAGGCCGAAGAACCAGCCGCCATACAGCACGAATACCAGTGCCGCGAGCAGAAGATCGAGCAGGCTGCGCTCGAACCAGGCACTCGCCAGCAGCAGCCCCCAGAAACCGAACAGCCAGCCGCTGGCGCCGATATGCAGACCGGTGCGACCGAACAGCCACACCAGGACACCGCTGACGACGATGATGAAGGCGCTGGCCCGCAGAAAGTCGCGACGCGAACGCAACAGCACCAGGGCACCGAGAATCAGCAGGCCGCTGAGGTTGCTCAGCAGGTGTGCCCAACTGCCATGCAGCCAGGGTGACAGCACGATGCCCGGCAACGCCTCGACATGACGCGGCACCAGGCCCCAGACGTTGAGGGCGCCACCGCTGAGGCTATTGCCCACCTGCACCAGCAGCATGCTGCCGGCCAGGGCCAGCAGCAGGCGCAGGTCTGCCAGGGCTCCGGCTCTCACGGCGCCTCGTCGCCCGGCTCGCTGCGACGCTGCTCATGGCCCAGCTGTTCGCTCAGTTCGCGCAACTGGCCGGAAATATCGCGCATGCGATTGTGGGTACCAAGGTCGATGTCGATCTTCTTGTCCATCACCTTGAGCAGCGGCAGGAAGCTGTTCTGCAAACTGTCGGCCAGGCTCTCCAGTAGCTTCTGCGTGCCCGGCTGTGGCGGCGTGACTACCTCCACCTGCGGGCGTAGCTTGCCGAGGTTGTCCAGACCGGCCAGCAACTGCTCCCAGGGAATGCTCGGCGCCTCAGCGGCCGGCTTGCCGGTGCCCAGGCCACGTACGCTCTCGACCAGATCGTTGAGCTGCGCCACCACACGCCCACCGACATCGCTGTCGCTGCCGCCCATGGCCTTGTTGCGCATGAAGTCACGCTTGATCTGCGCCCAGCGCTCGGCCTGCTCGGGCGTCATGTTGCCACGCAGTTCGGCGAGCTTGAGCAGGTTTTCCTCGGCACCGGTGGTCAGCAACTGCGACTCGCCCTGGTAGTGGTCGGCGATCAGTTGCAGCAATTCGGCGTCGTTCATCACCGCACTGATCTTCTCGGCCATCTTGTTCATGTTGCGGTAGCTGCCCTGCAACTTGAACGGCGGCTCGGTGCGGTAGCTGTCGGCCTGGGCGGCACTGACGATGTACTGCTGGTTGACCCGGCCGACCACGTCGCGCACCTGCATCAGGCGCTGCAAGGTGGTGGTGATCTCGTTGATCTCGGCAGCGCTGTAGGTGTGCGACAGTTCGTTGGCCGAGAACGGCTTGCCCTCGGCCCTGGCGACGAAACGGTAGACGTCGGCCATGTCGCGGGTGGCCAGCGGCGCCAGCACCGGGTTGGAGGTCAGCCCGTTCTCGATGTAGGACAGCGCGAAGGCTTCCTGCATGCCGCCCAGGGTGTCACCCAGGTTATAGATGTCGGCGCGGTTGGCGAGCATGTCGGGAATCTTGAACACGTCGCCGGACTCGGTGTACGGGTTGCCGCTCATCACCACGCAGAACTTCTTGCCGCGCATGTCGTAGGTCTTGGTCTTGCCCTTCCACACGCCTTCGATACGCCGGGTACCGTCGCACAGCGAGATGAATTTCTGCAGGAATTCCGGGTGAGTATGCTGGATGTCATCGACGTACAGCATCACGTTGTTGCCCATCTCCAGGGCCAGATTGAGCTTCTCCAGCTCCTGACGCGAGGTGGCGTCCGGCGCCTGTGCCGGATCGATGGAGCGCACTTCGTGGCCCAGTGCCGGACCGTTGACCTTCATGAAGATCAGCCCCAGGCGATGCGCCACGTACTCCATCAGCGTGGTCTTGCCGTAGCCGGGCGGCGAAATGAGCATCAGCAGGCCCATCAGGTCGGTGCGCTTGTTCTCGCCGGCGGTGCCCATCTGCTTGGCCAGGTTGTCACCGATGAAGCCCAGGTAGACATCGTTGATCAGCTTGTTGCGCACGAACGACGACAGCGGCCTGGGCTTGAATTCCGACAGACGCAGCGCCTGGCGCTCGCGGTTGATGACCTCCTGGCGCAGCGTCTGGTAGCGCTGCAACTGCGGCACGAAGATGTCCTGGTGCCGTTGCAGGCGGGTGAAGTAATCGTCGATGGCCAGCAGCAGCGTACCGTTCTGCAGACGCGGATGATCGCCAAGCAGGCCATTGACGGTGAAGCGCAAATCGACCTCGGTGAAGCGCCGCGCGAATTCGTCGTCGAGCAGACTGACCGCGATCGCCTCGGGCACGTAGTCGACCAGCTCGGCCATGCTGGCGTCCTGCGCGCACAGGCCGTCGAACCAGGTCTGCGCCAGCGCCCAGCGCTGCGCCGGGCGGCCACGCAGATTGTCCAGCGCGGTACGGTAATCGTCCCACACGTGGCTGGCCTGCATGCGTTGCTGCAGGGTGTCGAGCAGTTGCCGGGCGTACTTGCTGAAGCTGAATTCGACCGGCTTGGCCGCCAACTCCTCCACCAGATAGGCCGCAGCCGCCTGGCGCTGCGCGGCGTCGACCGGCAGCGGGTGTTGAGCGAGGAAGCGCTGCATGGCCGCGTCGACTTCTCCACGCAGGCGCAGCACACCGTCCTCGCTGCCGAACAGCTGGCGCAGATGCAGGCTGCTGCGCGCCCGCTCCGGCCACAGCTCGGCCTCGATGTCCTGGCCCCAGCGGTTCCAGAACAGCGCGGCGAAGCCCCGTGCGGCCGGCGCGTAGCGCAGCAGCCCGGCGCTTTCGCGCAGCGGCAGCAGTTGAGTGAGGATCAGCGCCGCATCGTGGTCATGGATGCCCTTCTCGTAGGCGTCCTTGTAACGCGGCGCGGCAAAGTCGCGGATCAGCCGGGTCAGGGTTTCCGGCTGCGCCAGGTGGGTCTTGAGCAGATCCAGGCTCAGCCCTTCACGCCCCGCCACGGCAGCATCGAGCACCAGCCCGGCGAGGTATTCGGCGCGGTACAGCGAAGGGGATTCGGACTCCAGCGACACCTGCCAGTAGTCACGCAGAGCGTCCAGCGTCTCGTCGTGCAGCGGTTCGAGAAAATCCGTGCCGGTCAGGTGCAGGTAGAGGCCGTCGCCGCGCGGCATCAGGGTCAGATCGAGTTCCTGGGTGTTGACGCTGAAACGGTGACGCGGGCCGAGCCTGATGACGTTGCCGCCCTCTTCGAACAGCTCGCTCTTGTCGCGCAGGGCGCGCACGGCCTGGTCGCGGGCCGCCTTCAGGCGCGCCTCGACGTCATCGGCCTTGACGCTGTCCCTGAGCTCGCGCAGGCGCTCGGCCATCTCGCGCAACTTGAGAATCAGCGGGTCGGCCGCGAAGAACGCGTTGAGTTCTTCCATCTGGGTCAGCCGCGCGGTGCGCCGGCTCAGGCTGTCGAGAATACGCCGGGCGGCGTCGAGCACGGCCTGGGCACGGCGCTGGCGGTCGTCGAGCAGGCTCTGCTTGTGCGACTCGAAGGTTTCCAGCAACTCCTCGCGCTTGGCCAGGATGTCGCCGAGAAACTGCTCGTGATCGCCGAACTGGCTCTCCAGCTCTTCGAGCTGCACCAGCAGGCGCGACAACTGCTCGTCGCATTTCTCCGGATCCTGTGCCAGCGCCAGGGCATTGGTGATGCCCTGGCTGAACAGTTTGAACTGGGCGCCGAACTGCGCGACGGTCTCGGCCGAACCCAGCCCCTTGCGCCGCTGCTCGGCACGGGCCTTGGCCTGGTTGAGGTGGGCATAGACCTCGGAAATCGACTCGACGATGCGCGTGCGCTGGGTGGCATCGTCGATTTTCAGCGAGGCCATCAGGCTGGAGAGCATGTCCAGATTGCCGGCCATGGTCTGCATCTCGGCCAGCGGCTCACCCAGCTGGGTGACGCTCTCTGCCTTCTGCGCCAGCGTATCGAGCTCACCCAGGCGCTGCACGTAGGGTTGCAGCGCGGCGTCGCTGGCGAGGAAGGCGGAGGTGGCGCCAGCCACGCGCTCCTGCGCTGCGAGCAGCTCGGTCTCCATGGCGTCGATGCGCGCGACGTCGATGTAGCGGTAATCGCAGATGGTCAGCAACTGGCCACGCTGCGCGGTGATGGCATTGAGCGCTTCGACGAAGTGCTGCACCTCGTCCCAGCTGTCGACAAGCAGGCCGGAAAGCAGACTCTTCTGCCGGGTCTCGGCCTCGGCCATGGCCCGGCTGGACTGCTGGCGAATGCTCTCGACCTTCTCGAACTCGTCGAGTACCAGCTCGGAGGTGGCGGCCACCTCGCGCAGCAGCGGCGCAAGCTCCGCACACTGGGCGTCGCCCAGCCAGTGGTAGACGTCGAACAGACGCCGGGTGTTCTGGCACAGCTGGGTGTAGCGCGCCACCGACACTTCGCGGCTGTCGATCTCGCGGCTCAGATTGAGCAGGTCGGATACGCCACGCACCAGTTCGGCGTTGCCGATACGCCCGAAGAAGCCGCTGCGCGCCGGTTGGCGGGCAGCGTAGTCGTCACTCTCGAACGGCGTCTGCCAGATCTGCATCGGATGAATGCGGGTCGGCTCGCTGCCCTCGGCCGAGAAGATCACCATGCGTCCGTCTTCCAGGCGGGCGTAGCCGTGACCGAAGATCGGGCTCTGCAACTGGCGGTTGATCATGTTGTAGGTGAACAGTGCCGCGCGACCTTCTTCGGGGTGGTAGAAGATGTACTGCACGTCTTCGCCATTGGGCGAGCGTACCGAGCGCTTGAAACGCATGCCGCCCATGGGTTGTTCGAAGGTCTTGTACTCGCCGCTTTGCAGGTAATAGCCACCGGGAAAGATGATCCCGTGGTCTTCCGGCAGTTGTACGCAGGCCAGGCCGATGGCGTCGATGCGCTCGACCTGGCGAGTCAGGCTGTTGAACACCAGGTAGCGCCACTGCTCCTCGCGGTATGGCAGCACCTTGAGCAGGATCAGGCTACCCAGGCGAGCGTATTCGACCTGCGCGTCGTCGAGCGACTGGGTCTTGTCCAGCACGGCTTCGCGGTAGATGCCCAGGCCGTCCTGGGTGTTGTTCTCGACCTTGATGGTGAGATCGCCCCCGACGGTCTCGACGAACACGGTATCGAGGATGTTCAGGTGCGGATGGCGGCCGCTGACCACCATCTCGCGGGAAGTCTTCTGCCATTCGAAGTCGAAGGGCGCCGGCAGCGCAATGTCGCGCTCGCCGCGGTTGTCGATGTAGCGAACGTCCTGGCCGTCGCTGGAGATCGACCAGCGGAACACACGGATGTCGCTGATCCGCTCGCCAATCTGGAAACTCGCCAGCAGCTTGCCGTCGCGGATGGCCAGTTGCAGCAGGCGGGTGTTCTTGTAGTAGGTGTACAGCTCGTTGAAATCGGCGACGAAACTGGCCTGGGCCAGGAAACTGCCGTCCAGCGGCACCGCCTCGGCTTCGTAGCCGTCACTGCCTTCCACCAGGCGGTAGAGGGAGAACACGTCGGCGACCGAGGTTTCCTTCTTCAGGCCGATGAACACGTTGTAGCCGAACAGCAGGCATTCGCCGACCTGGACGATGTCACGGGCGATGCAGTTGTGCTCGGTGCGGATACGCACCCGACCGATAGCCTCCATCGCGCTGCTGCCGAACTCGGCCAGGCGCTGGCCATTGAGCGTTTCGGTCAGTTGGCGCAGCCGCTGGCCCTGCTCCTGCAGGCGCCGGTGCAGCACCTCGTAGGCGCCCCCCTCGGCGACGGCCTTGTCCAGTACGTCCTGTGTTTGTGCGTCCGACATCGTGTTCTTCCTGGATATGCGGCATCAGGCACCCCGCCCGATCAACAGGGCGAGGGTTCTGGAAAATGCGTGGGAGGTCGCGGCTAAAGCCCCTCCCACATCCGGTAGGGTGGACAACGCACTTTTTGTCCACCGCTCGTGTCGCCAGTGGTGGGCAAAAAGTGCGTTGTCCACTTGGTGGGCTGAAGCCCACCCTACGGGCTGTCTACCCGGGTGCTCAACCTTGACTCAGGCCGGCTCCGAGCCGGCGTTCGGGGCGACCACCGGCGCCGCCTTGCCAGCCAGCAGACGCGACAGCACGTCCTGCACCACCGGGCTCTTGCCCACCACGCCTTCGATGGCCTTGCCCACCGACAGCGACTTGGCGAAGGAGTTGAAGAAGTCGCCTTCTCCGCCAACGATTTCGATCTTCGCCTTGGCCAGTGCGGTGGCCAGTACCTCGGCCTGATCCTTGGCGATGTCCTTGTTCGCGGCGATGGCGGCCATGGCCTCCTCGAAGCTCTTCTCCAGCTGCATGCGGAACTCTTCGTGAGCACGTGCGTTGTCGCTGAGCGAATCGAGGGCACCGAATTTCTTGCCCAGACCTTCCGCTTCGGCGTTCAGGCGCTCCAGCAACACCTGGGCCTCGGCCAGGCCCAGATCCTGGGTCGCCTTGGCCTTGGCGGTGCCGAGCTGCTCTTCGCCGCGCGCCTGGGCGCCGAGTTTCTCTTCCAGCACCTTGGCGTCGGCCAGGCCATCCTTCTCCTTGGCTGCGGCCTGCGCCTCGATGACACGTGCCTGCGCCAGCCCCTTCTCCTGCTCGCCCTTGGCTTCGGCGATCAGGCGCTCGGCCTGTACGCGAGCCTCGGCCAGACCTTCCTTCTCCTTGGCCGCAGCGGTGACTTCACGCACGCGCGCATCGGCCAGGCCAGGCGCAGCGCGCTCGGCCTCGATACCTTCGGCCAGTTTCTTCTTGGCCTCGGCGCTCTTGGCCGCAGCTTCCAGCTCGGCCTGGGCCAGGGTGTTGATCTCGATGGCCTTGTGCTTGGAACGGGTCTCGTCGGCTTCGGCCTGTTTGACCTGGCGCACCAGTTCCTGCTCGGCCTCGGCCTGGGCATTGAGCACGGTGACCTGCTTGAGACGCTCGGCCTCGGACACTTCACGCACTTCCTTGATGCGCTCTTCTTCCTGCGCCACGGTCTTCTCGACGGCGACACGCTCGCGCACCACGGCTGCAATGTTCTTGCGCTCTTCCTCCAGCGCCTTTTCCTTCTCGATGCGCTGCAGCTCGACCTCGCGCTCGCGCGAAACCACTTCCAGCTCCTTGGCGCGGGTGACCTTCTCGACCTCGATGACCACGGCACGCTGACGGTTCTGCTGAGCCACTTCCACCTCACGCTGGTGGTTCTCGGCACGGATATCCAGTTCCTGCTGAGTCTGGATGCGAGCCTGCTCGGCCTTGAGGCGCTCTTCCTCGCGCACCTTCAGGGTTTCCGCTTCCTCGCGGGCGCGGATGGTCTCGATTTCACGCTTCTGACGCGCCTCGGCATCGGCCTGCTGGCGCTCCAGCGACAGCGTCGCCTCGCGGGTTTCGACATTTTTCTTCTTGATCGCCAGTTCTTCGTTGCGCTCCAGCTCGTTGGTGATGACGTTCTGCGCAGCGGTCAGCTCGGTGATCTTGCGGATGCCTTCGGCGTCGAGAATGTTGCTCGGATCCAGGGAGGCCTTGGAGGTCTGCTCCAGGTAGTCGATGGCCACGTCTTCCAGCACGTAGCCGTTGAGATCGTTGCCGATCACTTCGACGATACGGTCACGGAAGTCCTGGCGATTCTCGAACAGCTCGACGAAATCGAACTGCTTGCCGACGGTCTTCAGCGCTTCGGAGAACTTGGCGTTGAACAGCTCGTTGACCGCGCCACGGTCGGAGGCACGTTCCACGCCGATGGCCTTGGCCACCTTGAGCACGTCTTCCTGGGTCTCGTTGACGCGCAGGTAGAACGCCACGGTGATGTCGGCGCGCATGTTGTCGCGGCAGATCAGACCATCCTTGGCTCGACGATCGACTTCGAGGGTGATCAGGGAGATCTTCATGAACTCCTTGAGGTGGATTACCGGGTACACCAGCGAGCCGGTAAAGTGCACCTTGGGCGTCGAGCTCATGTCGTTGACGATCAGCGCCGTGCCTTGCGGAACCTTGATGTAGAAGGCCTTGAACAGGGCGATCAGGGCGATCACGAAGAGAACGACCAGCATGGCCCCGATGATGAAGGGGATGAGGTTTTCCATTACAGCTCTACTCCTTTGCTAATTGTGCAGACGGGGTCGGCGATCCCTACCCTGTCAGCCCTCTGTTACCAGCGGATTGCCGAAAGCGGCTAGACGCCTCGAAACTCTTCTTCAGTGATGACCCGATAGGCATGCTCGGCACTCAGGTACTCCAGCAGCACCACGCGATCACCGCGCTTGAACCCCAGGGCCTCGTCGGCACGCACCCTCAGGATCAGGCCGGCGCCGCCATCTTCCAGCACCGCTTCGCCATGACTGGCCGTGACCCGACCACTGCGCACCACAGCCACCTGACCCAGCACCGATTTGCTGCTGATCGCCTCTATTTTGTGAAACAACGGACGCAACGGCCGGCAGATCGCTGCGCACAGCGGTGCAGCGAGGACGAAGGCACCGACGATCACCACCAGCCCCAGCGGGTAGCGCAGGATGCCCAGCGGCAGATGGCGTAGCAGCCAGAGCTCGATGAAGTAGCAGATGAACCAGCCAAAGAAGAACAGCAGCGTCAGCACCAGAGTAACCGGCACACCGTCGAGCTTGAACTTGTAGAGCAGGCCGGCGAGCCCTTCGGTCTGGCCAGAGCCTTCCATCATCGAGTCGACCTCGACGTCGAGCAGGTCGACCTCGAGCAGACCGGCTGCGACCACCAGCCAATAGATGACCGCCACGCACAACAGAAAGCTGTAGATGGCGGTGGGAAATGACAGCGCTGTTTGCAGGAAGAGTTCCATTTATTCCTTTCCCGAATCAGGGACACGGGGCGCAAACGCCTCGTGTCCATCACGCCGGCGTCAAGCCCTGGACTTGTCCTTCAGCCGCGCCAGCACGCTGTCGGCACTGGCCCCGTCAGCCTTGATGCCGGCCGCGCGCAGTTTGGCCTCCAGCGAATCGTCCGGGGCACTGGTGGCGGCGAGTTCGGCCGAGGCCTCCATCTTCGCCGCACGCTCGGCCTGCTTCTGCTTGATGCGCTCGAGCGACTCGACCGCCGTCTGCAACTTGGCCTGCGAACCGCCGTAACGCTGGGCCACGGCCATCTGTGCCTTCTGCACGCTCTCGGTGGCCTTGACCGTATCCACCTGCTGCTTGAGGCGCTTGATGTTGCCTTCGGCCTGAGTCACGGCCTTGCGCAGTTGCGCCACGCTGGCGGCAAAACCCTCCGCCTGCTCGCGCTCGCTGGCCTGCTCGATCTCCAGGTTGGCGATCTTCTCGGCGACTTCCTTGGCCAGGGTTTCGTTACCGGCCTCCAGCGCCTTGAGCGCGTACTGCTCGTACTCGGCGATGCTCGCCGTGCTCCTGGTCACCTTGTCAGTGGCCAGCTTGTGCCTGGCCATGATCTCGGCCAGGGCCTCCTTGGACTTGCGCAACTCGACATCGGCGTCGCGGATTTCCTGATCGAGAATACGCAGGGCCTGGCTGTCGACCACCGCCTCACCCACTTCGTTGGCCCCGCCGCGCAGCGCCGTCAGCAATTTGCTCCAGACATTCATCGCTTCTCTCCTCTCAGGCACTGGTCTTGAGGAAGCCTTCGTAGGCTTCGGTGGCCTTGATCACGTTGTCCGCCAGCAGCTCGATCTCGAACACCACATCAGTCAGGGTCGACGACGAGCTCAGCGCACCGAACATGATGTAGCTGTCGCTGCCATCGGCGATTTTCTCCAGGCCGATGGACGACAGTGGGAACAGCTTGTGGGTACGCAGCACTTCTTCATTGAACGCGGCGATGTCCCTGACATCGGCGGCGGGCCACAGCAGCGCCTCGACGACGATCTGCTCGCCGAACACGGCGATGAACAACGGCAGCTCACCGTATTCGCGCATGGTCACGTGCAAACTGGCGTCGGCACCCTGCAGCAATTCGATGCCGGCCTGCCCGCTCTGGAACAGTTCCGTAGCCGCCAGCGCATCGAATAGCGCCTGGGCGGTCCAAACCTGCGGCATGCTCATACCTTCCTCCTTTTCCATCGAAGCCAGCGACAACTGAGGCTGGCGCAGTTTGCGCTCGAACGCGAGCAACAGCGGCGCGTGCTCGGGCAAGATCCAGACTTCTTTCTTGACCAACCCCTGCTCGCGCAGGCGCTGACGATAAAGACGCTGGTAATGGGCTGATGATTTGGTGTCCATGAGGCGCAGACTAGAACCTCACATGTAATAACGCAACACATCACATGTGATTAACTTCATACCATTCATCGAAATACCGGACAGGCATCATCCACGGCAACGAGACGACCGGCGAAAAAGAGGGGCTTCGAAGGAAAAAGACAAGAAAGGGACAGCCATCCATGCGATCTGACCATACGCATCCATTCGCCTGGACAGATTAAACCGCAGCATGCCGGAGTATGCACGGTGAAAAGCGCCAACCTCTTCGCACTTGGACTGATTGGCCTGCACAACGGAAAAAGCATAGGCTTGCTGCCGTCCGCAGCTACAGGAGCCACCATGAGCACGCCCAGCAAACCTCTCGCCGGCCTGAAAGTGGTCGAACTCGGCAGCCTGATCGCCGGCCCGTTCGCCTCACGCATCTGCGCCGAATTCGGTGCCGAGGTGACCAAGGTGGAATCGCCCGACGGCGGCGACCCGCTGCGCAAATGGCGCAAGCTCCACGAAGGCACTTCGTTGTGGTGGTTCGTGCAGGCGCGCAACAAGCGCTCGATCACCCTCAACCTCAAGCATCAGGCCGGCCGCGAAGTCCTGCGCAAACTGCTGGCAGAGGCGGACATCCTGATCGAGAACTTTCGTCCAGGCGTCCTGGAAAAACTCGGCTTCGACTGGCAGACCCTGCACGAACTGAACCCCGGACTGGTGATGGTGCGCCTTTCCGGCTTCGGCCAGAGCGGCCCCATGAAGGAACAGCCCGGCTTCGGTGCCGTGGGCGAGTCCATGGGGGGATTGCGCTATATCACCGGCTTCGAGGATCGCCCACCGGTACGCACCGGGATCAGCATCGGCGATTCCATCGCCGCCCTGTGGGGCGTGATCGGCGCACTGATGGCGCTGCGGCAACGCGAGGTCAACGGCGGCAGCGGTCAGGTAGTGGACGTGGCACTGTACGAGGCGGTGTTCGCCATGATGGAGTCGATGGTGCCGGAGTTCGACGTGTTCGGCTTCATACGCGAACGCAGCGGCAACATCATGCCCGGTATCACGCCCTCCTCGATCCACACCACGGCCGACAACAAGCACATCCAGATCGGCGCCAACGGCGATGCGATCTTCAGGCGCTTCATGCAGGCCATTGGCCGCGACGACCTCGCCAGCGACCCGGCTCTGGCCAGCAATGACGGTCGCGATGCTCGCCGCGGTGAACTCTACGAAGTGATCGATCGCTGGGCCGCCAGCCTGCCATTGAGCGAAGTGGAGAACCTGCTGCGACAGGCGGAGGTACCGGCCAGCCGCATCTACTCGGCCGAAGACATGTTCAACGACCCACAATACCTGGCTCGCGAGATGTTTCTTTCAGCCAGGCTGCCGGACGGCAAGGCCTTCAGGATGCCCGGCATCGTACCCAAGCTTTCGGAAACCCCGGGTAGCGTCGACTGGGTCGGACCGGAACTGGGCGAGCACAACGAAGAAGTACTCGGCGGGCTCGGCTACAGCGCCGAGCAGATCGCCGCACTGCGCGCAGACGGCGCACTCTAGCGCCCCAGATACGAAAAGGCCGCAGGAGCTTCCCCCCGCGGCCTTCCACTTGCAGCCCTCTACGGCATCAGAGCGGCTTGCCGCGATTGCCATGCGCCGCGACAAAAGCCTGAACCGCCTTGAGGTCATTGGCCAGCACGGTGCAACGCTCCTCACGCTGGAACAGATCGGTCAGGTGTGCAGGCAATGCAGGCACGGCATCGATACCGGCCTTCTCCACCGCTTCGGGGAACTTGACCGGGTGCGCGGTACCCAGCACCACCATCGGTGTGGCCAGGCTGCGGCGGCACTCACGCGCAGCACGCACACCGATGGCAGTGTGCGGGTCGAGCAGCTCGCCGCACTCTCTGTACACCTCGGTGATGGTTTCGCAGGTCTGCTCGTCGTTGACTGCCAGCGAGTCGAACAGCTTGCGTGCCTCGACCCAGCGATCTTCCTCGACACTGAAACCGCCGCCCTGCCTGAAGCTGTCCATCAGGCTGGCGATAGCGGCGCCATTGCGGCCATGCAGGTCGAACAGCAGACGCTCGAAGTTGGACGAAACCATGATGTCCATCGACGGCGACAGAGTCGGATGCAGCGTATCCTTGACGTACTGATTGCCACTCATGAAGCGGTGCAGGATGTCGTTGCGATTGGTCGCGACGATCAGCTGGCTGACCGGCAGCCCCATGTTGCGCGCCAGGTAGCCGGCGAAGATGTCGCCGAAGTTGCCGGTCGGCACCGAGAAGGCAATGGAGCGCGCCGGCGCACCGAGCTGCAGCGCGGCGTGGAAGTAGTAGACGATCTGGGCCATGATCCGCGCCCAGTTGATCGAGTTGACCGCCACCAGGCGCGTGCCCTTGAGGAAGCTCTGGTCGGCGAAGCTGGCCTTGACCATCTCCTGGCAGTCGTCGAAGTTGCCTTCGATGGCGATGTTGTGGATGTTGTCGCCGAGGATCGTGGTCATCTGCCGGCGCTGCACCTCGGACACACGGTTGTGCGGGTGCATGATGAAGATGTCGACGTTGTCGCAGGCCTTGCAACCCTCGATGGCCGCCGAACCGGTATCACCGGACGTAGCCCCCATGATCACCACGCGCTCACCGCGCTTGGCCAGCACGTGATCGAGCAGGCGACCGAGCAGTTGCAGGGCAAAATCCTTGAACGCCAGGGTCGGGCCGTGGAACAGCTCCAGTACCCATTCGTTGCCGTTCAACTGACGCAGCGGCGCAACGGCGTTGTGAGCGAACACACCGTAGGTTTCTTCGAGAATTTCCTTGAAATCGGCATCGCTGATGCTGCCGGCAACGAACGGGCGCATGACCCGAAATGCCAGCTCGTGATAGGGCAGCCCCGCCCAGGAAGCGATTTCCTCGACGGTGAAGCGCGGCAGATTCTCCGGCACGTAGAGACCGCCATCGCTGGCCAGACCGGCCAGCAGCACGTCTTCGAAATTCAGGGCCGGCGCCTGGCCACGGGTACTGATATAGCGCATGGGATAAACCTTCGTTCTGCTGCACCCGCAGGTCGGCACCTGCGGGCGGACACGGGATTAGTTGAGCTGCTCGACGCGCAGACGCATGACCGGCGAGGTCACGCCATCCAGCGCCTCCATGGCGGCGATGGCCTCGATGATACGCGCCTCGACCACACGATGGGTCACGAGGATCATCGGCACCAGGCCGTCCTGCTCCTCGGCTTCCTTCTGCATGATCGACTCGATGTTGATGCCACGCTCGGAAAGAATGCTCGCCACCTGCGCCAGCACGCCCGGGTGATCCTTGGCCTGGATGCGCAGGTAGTAGGCACTCTCGCACTGCTCGATGGGCAGGATCGGGTGGTCGGACAGCGAGTCCGGCTGGAAGGCCAGGTGCGGCACGCGATTGGTCGGATCGGTGGTCAGCGCACGCACCACGTCCACCAGGTCGGCCACCACGGCCGACGCGGTCGGCTCCATGCCGGCACCGGCACCGTAATAAAGCGTGCTGCCGACGGCATCGCCATTGACCATCACCGCATTCATCACGCCGTTGACGTTGGCGATCAGGCGGTCGGCCGGGATCAGCGTCGGATGCACGCGCAGCTCGATGCCGGCATCGGTACGACGGGCCACACCCAGGTGCTTGATGCGATAGCCCAACGCCTCGGCGTAGTTCACGTCGGCAGTGGTCAGCCGGGTGATGCCTTCGGTGTAGGCCTTGTCGAACTGCAGCGGGATGCCGAAGGCGATGGATGCCAGGATGGTCAGCTTGTGCGCGGCGTCGATGCCTTCGACATCGAAGGTCGGATCGGCTTCGGCATAGCCGAGCGCCTGTGCTTCCTTGAGCACGTCCTCGAAGGCACGCCCTTTCTCGCGCATCTCGGTGAGGATGAAGTTGCCGGTGCCGTTGATGATTCCGGCCAGCCAGTTGATGCGGTTGGCCGACAGCCCCTCACGGATCGCCTTGATCACCGGGATACCACCCGCGACCGCCGCTTCGAAGGCAACGATCACGCCCTTCTCGCGGGCACGGGCGAAGATTTCATTGCCGTGCACGGCGATCAGCGCCTTGTTGGCGGTCACTACATGCTTGCCGTTATCGATGGCCTTGAGCACCAGGTCACGGGCCAGGGTGTAGCCACCGATCAACTCGATGACGATTTCGATCTCGGGATTGGTGGCAACAGTGAAGACGTCGCTGGTGGTCGCGATACCGGTAATGTCGCACTGGGGGTTGGTCGAACGCATGGCAATCTGCGCAACGGTAATTCCGCGCCCGGCACGGCGGGCAATCTCCTCGGCGTTACGTTGCAGAACGTTGAAGGTACCGCCACCGACAGTACCCAGCCCACAGATGCCCACTTTGACCGGCTTCACACTCAATTCCCCATCAGCACTGCGTAAAACGGCCGGGGCATGCCCGGCCGCAGATAAAGAGCCGCACATTACGAAGCGGCTGTTTGTTAGTCAATCGGCGCGTCAGTCGTTGGCTTCCAGCGCAGTCTTGGCCAGTTGTGGCGCCGGCTGATACCCCGGAATCAGCTTGCCATTGGCCAGCACGATGGCCGGCGTACCGTTGACACCGATCATCTGGCCGAGCTGGTATTGCTTGGCCACCGGGTTGTCACAGGTCGCCTCGGCGACGTCCTGACGGGTCTTGGCGCGATTCATCGCCTCCTGCTGATCCTTGGCGCACCAGACGCTGACCAGCTCCTTGGCCGCCGGACTGTTCAGGCCCTGACGCGGAAAGGCCACATAACGCACTTCGACGCCCAGACGATTGAGCTCCGGCACCTCGCTGTGCAGCTTCTGGCAGTAGCCACAGTCGGTATCGGTGAATACGGTGATATGGGTCTTCGGATCCTTCGGCGCGAACACCACCATTTCCTTGGCCGGAATGGAGTTGATCTGCTTGGCGATCGCCCGGCTTTCCTCGATCTCGGTGAGGTTGACCGCCTTGCCGTCCTTCACCTGGAACAGATAGCCCTGCAGCAGGAACTGACCATCGGCGCTGGTGTAGAGCTGGCGGCCGCCCTGCAACTGCACCTGATAGACCCCCGTCATCGGGCTCTCGGCGATGGCCTCGATCGGCAGGTTGGCATCCAGAGACTTCAGGCTCTGACGGATCACCTGATCGGGATCGGCAGCCAGAGTGACGCTACTGCCCAGAACGAGCGCCAGGGCAACGGAAATACGGGTGAGGGACATGAATACTCCTGTCGAATGACGGACGAGCAAATATCGGCACAGCCTACCACAGATGCCCCGCCAGACAGCGAACCAGCTACCAGACGGCACACTCAGCCACGCGGATGGTGCCTGGCATGCAACTCCTGCAAGCGCGCACGCGCGATATGGGTGTAGATCTGCGTGGTAGACAGGTCGCTATGCCCCAGCAGCATCTGCACCACACGCAGATCGGCACCATGATTGAGCAGATGGGTAGCGAAGGCATGACGCAGGGTATGCGGCGACAGTGACTTGTCGATGCCGGCGACCTGAGCCTGATGCTTGATCCGATGCCAGAAGGTCTGCCGGGTCATCTGCTCGCCACGCAGGCTGGGAAACAGCACATCACTGGGCTTGCCGCCAAGCAGCAGCGGACGCGCCTCCCGACCGTAGCGCTCGAGCCAGGCGATGGCCTCTTCCCCCAGCGGCACCAGACGCTCCTTGCTGCCCTTGCCGAATACCCGCACCACCCCCTGACGCAGGTTCACCTGCTCCAGCGTCAAGCCGACCAGTTCGCTGACCCGCAGGCCACAGGCATACAGCACTTCGAGCATGGCGCGATCACGCAGGCCGATGGGGTCTTGCAGATCCGGTGCCTGCAACAAAGCCTCGACATCGGCCTCCGACAGCGACTTGGGCAGCGGCCTGCCAATCTGCGGCAGCTCGACCCGCAGGGTCGGATCCTCACCGATCAGCGTCTCGCGCAGCAGAAAGCGGTAGAAACCACGCAACCCGGAGAGGAAGCGCGCCGTGGAACGCGCCTGATAGCGCTGCTCCAGACGCCAGGCCAGGTGATCGAGGATCACGTCACGGCCAATGTGTTGCAGCGCGAGCCCTCGCTCATCGAGCCAGGCATTGAAATGCTCCAGGTCACTGCGATAGGCGGCGCGGGTATGGGCGGACAACCCCTTCTCCAGCCACAGGGTCTCCAGGAAGCGCTCGATCAGGGGATGGGTTAATGTTGACATCGATGACTCATGAAGAAATGAGCCGCTAGTTTTCCACAGGCCAACCGCGATAGGGAGATCCGATGAGCGAAACGCAGATTCTGCTGAGCATTGGCGGCATCGGCATGCTGGCACTGGCCAGCCAGTGGCTGGCGTGGCGACTGCGCCTGCCCGCCATCCTGTTCCTGCTGTTCGGCGGCATTCTTGCCGGGCCGCTACTGGGTCTTCTCGATCCTCAGGAGCTGTTCGGCCCGTTGCTGTTCCCCTTCATCTCACTGGCCGTGGCACTGATTCTGTTCGAGGGCAGCCTGACCCTGCACCTTTCCGAATGGCGCGAGATAGGCAAGGTGGTTCATCGCCTGGTAACGCTCGGCGCACTCCTGACCTGGGCAGTGATCAGCCTGGCCAGCCATTACCTGCTGGGCTTTTCCTGGGATCTGGCGCTACTGTTCGGCACCCTGACCCTGGTCACCGGCCCGACCGTGATCGCACCCATGCTGCGCGTGGTTCGCCCCACCTCTGCCGTGGCCAACATACTGCGCTGGGAAGGCATCGTCATCGATCCCATCGGCGCCCTGCTGGCCGTGGTGACCTTCGCCTTCATCGTAAGCCACGGCGACGGCAATGCCTGGGGCGAGAGCCTGACCACCTTCGCCTCGGTAATCGTCACCGGAAGCCTGCTTGGGGCGGGCGCCGGCTGGGCCTTCGGCATCGTCCTGCGGCGGCGCTGGCTGCCGGAGTACCTGCACAACTTCGCCTCGCTCGCCGCGGTACTGGGTATTTTCATCACCGCCAACCTGCTGGTGCACGAGTCAGGCCTGCTAGCCGTCACGGTCATGGGCATGTGGCTGGCCAACATGCGCGGCGTGGACATACGCCCCATCCTGCATTTCAAGGAAAACCTCAGCGTACTGCTGATTTCCGGCCTGTTCATCATTCTTGCCGCACGCCTGGACGTACAGGCACTGCTGGCACTCGGGCCTGCGACGCTGGCCTTGCTGGCAGTCATCCAGTTCGTCGCCCGCCCACTCAATATCGCCCTCTGTACCCTCGGCTCCAGCCTCGGCTGGCGGGAACGTGCGCTATTGGCCTGGATCGCGCCACGCGGCATCGTCGCGGCGGCCGTCTCGGCAATCTTCGCCCTGCGCCTGGAACAGCAGGGCAACGAGCAGGCTCATCTGCTGGTTCCCCTCACGTTCCTGGTGATCATCGGCACCGTGGTACTGCAGAGCGCCACCGCGCGACCACTGGCGCGACTACTCAAGGTGACCGAACCCTCGCCGAGCGGCTTCCTGATCGTCGGCGCCAACCCGGTGGCCCGAGCCGTCGGCAAGGCCATTCAGGGCCTGGGCAGCCAGGTACTGTTGACCGACTCCAGCTGGGAGAACATCCGAGCGGCACGCATGGCAGGTCTGCCCACCTATTTCGGCAACCCGACCTCTCAGCATGCCGAGGCTCACCTCGACCTGGTCGGGCTCGGCCATCTGCTGGCACTGACCCCCTCGGCAGAACTCAACGCCCTGGCCTGCATGCACTTTCGCCACGACTTTCCAGGCAACCGGCGTTTCACCCTGCCCACCGGCACCGATGGTAAGCGCAGCGACAAGCACCGCAGCAGTGACGAAGTGCGTGGCCTGCCACTGGGCGACCATGCCCTCAGCTATCCCCAGTTCGCCAGCCGTCTGGCGCGCGGCGATGAAGTGCGCTGCACCACATTGACCCAGGCCTTCGACTGGAATGCCTACACGACCCTGCACGGCAAACGCGCCACCGTGCTGCTGGCCCGCGCGCCCAACGGCTGGCTGCACCTGGCCACCCAGCCCTTGTCGTTCATTCCCGGCACCGGCTGGACGCTGGTGGCACTTATCGAAACAGAAGAAACACCCCCCTACAAAGCTGTAGAGGAAGACCCCGCAGCCACATGAGCCCGCACGAATGGAGCCTATCCTTGGTTGGGTGACAGCAGCCATACCCGGGACGATGATTCCAACCTGCCATCATCCATCGGTAGTCTCTTCATGTCCCAACACGTTCACTCGCGACTCGGCCAGATACTCATCAACAAGGGACTGATCAGCAGCACGCAACTCGATGCCGCCATCAAGGCACAACTCACCAGTCGCAAGCGACTCGGCGAGGTACTCATCGAGCAGGGACTGCTGACCCGGAAACAACTGGGCAAGGCACTCAAGAAGCAGACCAACCTGCGCCTGGCGGCCACCCTGGTGGCAGCCCTGATGACGCCATTCCAGATGGCCAGCGCCGACATTCAGCGGTTGCAACCCCCGATCACCATCAGCCAGGACGAAACACCACGCGGCATGCAGTCGCTGAGCGACAGCGAAATGAGCGCCGTCAGCGCACAGGGCCTGGACGATGCCCTGCAGGGGCTGCTGCTGCGCGCGGAAAGTGGCGACGGACTGGGCACGGTCAAGCAGTTGGCCAGGCTGGTGATGCCGGTGCTCGACAACCTTGACGCCGAAACCAGGCTGCGCGACGTGCGCTATGACACCGGCAAGCTGCGCTCCACCCTGAACACCGACGGCTCGTTCAACGTCAACCTTCCCAGCTCGATCGGCGAACTGCGCTTCGACAATATTCGCGTCAAGGACGCGCCCGCCGGGCAGAGCTTCGGCAACCTCAGCCTGCACAACATCGACCTGTCGCAAGCCAGCCTGAAAATCAGCCTGCGCCCCTGAGCACCATTCGGCAAAGCCCGGCCATATCGGACCGGGCTTGCGCCGGCGCTCGAGCGCAAACGACCACTGACAGCCCCCTCATGCCACTGCCACTCACGATTACGGGTAGCAGAAACGAAAAAAGCAGCCCGAGGGCTGCTTTTTTCAGAGAAGCGTCCGAACTTAGGACAGCTTTTCCTTGATGCGTGCGGCTTTGCCGGACAGGTCGCGCAGGTAGTACAGCTTGGCCTTGCGCACGTCACCACGACGCTTGACGCTCAGGCTGTCGACCAGCGGAGAGTAGGTCTGGAAAGTACGCTCGACACCCACACCGCTGGAAATCTTGCGAACGGTGAACGCGCTGTTCAGGCCGCGGTTACGCTTGGCGATGACGACGCCTTCGAAAGCCTGCAGACGCTGACGGTCGCCTTCCTTCACCTTCACCTGAACGATAACGGTGTCGCCCGGGGCGAAAGCCGGGATTTCCTTGTTCATCTGCTCGGCTTCGAGCATCTGGATAATCTTGTTGGTCATGCTGCGCTCCTAAGACAAGCCTCCCGGCCTGCCATCGATACGTTAACTATCGTCCCGCTGGCGGATGTATTCCTCCAGCAGCTTCTTCTCTTCTCCAGAAAGCGAGCGGCTATCCAGAAGATCGGCGCGGCGTTCCCAGGTCCGACCAAGGGACTGCTGCAAACGCCAGCGCCGGATGTGTTCGTGGTTGCCACTCAGCAACACCTCAGGAACACGTTTATCCGCATACACCTCCGGGCGGGTGTAGTGCGGGCAGTCGAGCAGGCCATCCGTAAAGGAGTCCTCCTCGGCCGAATCGGCATGACCCAATGCACCAGGCAAAAGGCGCGTCACCG
>Ga0209699_100315_pt1 | contig 34424 bp, 27 predicted proteins | sample SynthPrep_1_END__FD_187204 | JGI IMG/M metagenome (GOLD analysis project Ga0209699, IMG submission 187204) | Synthetic microbial communities from Ohio, USA - SynthPrep_1_END_DS7_MetaG (SPAdes) (version 2) | ecosystem: Engineered > Bioreactor > Aerobic > Activated sludge | place: USA: Ohio...
CGCCCGCGCACTGAAGCCAAGCTGATCTACGGCACGCCCGAGTTCGAGATCGTGCAGCACGGCGACCACGTCCGCTGCGCCGTCTCGGGCGCGCCGATCCCGCTGGAGGCGCTCAACTATTGGAGCGTCGAGCTTCAGGAAGCCTACGCCTCGGGCGAGTTGATGACCCAGCGCTGGGTCGAGACGCACAAATAGGTTGCTGACCCTCTCCCATCAGGAGAGGGTTTTCAGCCACGATGTCATCACTCGCGCCAGCGCCTTCGGCTGTTCTAGCGGGATCATGTGGCCGCTGTGCTCCACCGTCTCCAGCGTCGAGCCGGAAATCCCGCGGTGCAGCTCCTCCGCCTCCTCGCGCATCCGCAGGCGATCGGCGTCCGCCGCCACGATCAGCGTCGGCTGACGGATCTCGCTCAGACGTGCCAGATCGCCCGCCCGCGCCATCGCCGACTGGCGGTGAAATACTTCGCCGCCCAGCCTCAGCCCCATGTCGCGCACCCGCGCGATCATCGTCTCGTCGTTCGCCAGATCAGGATGCAGGGACGAGACGATGGCCGGACGGCTCAACCCCTTGAAGGCCTTCGGCGGCGCCTTCAACGACGACCGCCGCTGGCGGATCAGCTCCTCCGTATCCCCGCGCGCCGAGGTGGCGATCAGGATCAGGGCCTCCACCCGCTCCGGCGCGATCCGCGCCAGCTCCCGCGCCACATAGCCGCCCATGGAAAAGCCCACGGCGACGAACCGCTCCGGCGCATCGCTCAGGATGGCCGCCGCCATGCGCTCGATATCCTCGCCCCGGCTGAGGTCGGTGGCGACCAGCGGGCCGAACGGGGCCAGATCGTCGGTCATGGCGTCCCACAGGGTCGCATCGGCCATGAAGCCGGGAATGAGCAGCAGGGTCATGGCTCCCTCATAGACCCGCCACGCGACAGACGCGACGGGGGAGGTTATGAGGCGCATCCGACTTCTCCTTCGCCCCGCGTGAGCCGACATGACGACCTTCTCCTTCGACGCCCAGGTCACCGCCGCCCTGTTCGACAAGACCGGCGCGATCTTCGCCTTGGGCGACGGCTCGGTGCGGTTCGAGAGCGGCGCCCGCAGCGAGGTCCATGACGGCGCCGTGTTGTGCGCCTGCGTCCACCCCTCGGGCGAGGGGATCGTCACCGGCGGCGACGACGGCAAGCTGGTCTGGAGCCGCGAGGGCGAGGCCGTCCTGCTGGCCCAGACCAAGGGGCAATGGATCGACGCCGTCGCCGCCTCGGCCGAGTCGGGCCTGATCGCCTTCTCCTCGGGCCGCGCGCTGAGCGTGCTGGACGTCAAGGATCCGCACTTCCGCCGCGACTTCCAGCACGAGCGCACCGTCTCGGGCGTGGCCTTCGATCCCAAGGGCCGCCGCATCGCCGCCTCGACCTATGGCGGCGCCTGGCTGTGGTACGCCCGCATCGAGCAGCAGCAGCCGACCAAGCTGGCCTGGGCCGGGTCGCACCTGGCGGTCGGCTTCTCGACCGACGGCGCCTATGTCGTCACCTCTATGCAGGACAACCAGCTGCACGGCTGGCGCCTCAAGGATCAGAAGAACATGCGGATGGGCGGTTACCCGTCCAAGATCAAGAGCTTCGCCTTCCTGGCCAAGGGGCAGCTTTTTGCCACCTCGGGCGCGCAGGGCGTGGTGCTGTGGCCCTTCGTCGGCTCCAACGGGCCGATGGGGCGCGAGGCGACCGAGATCGGCTATGACGAGACGACCCTGATCGCCCAGGTCGCCGCCGCCCCCGCCCACGGCCGTCTGGCGGCGGGGCTGGAAGACGGGCGCGTCTGGTGGGCCGATCCGGCCGGGCGCGGCCTGCAGTTCGTCAAACAGGACAAGGGCGCCCCCATCACCGCCCTGGCCATGAGTTCCGGCGCCGCCCGCATCGCCTGGGCGGATGAGGACGGGCAGGCGGGCGTGGTTTCGCTCTGAAACAACGCCTCCCTGCCGTCATCCTCGGGCTTGACCCGAGGGTCCAGCCTCGCGACGGCGGTTCGGCAAGCCTCGCCGTGATTTCTCAACCTTCCTGAGCCATGCTCCGTCCATGACCCGTGCGAAACACTGCAAGCGGCGGCCGCTCCTGACCCTTCTGCTGATCCTGGCCCTGTTCCCGCTGGCCGGGGTGGCGGTGCATCGCTTCCTGCCGCCGCTGGCGACGATCCTGATGGTCAAGCAGGCGGCGGCCGGGCACGGCATGGACTATCGCTGGCGCTCGCTGGACCGTATCTCGCCGCGTCTGGTCGAGGCGGTGATCGCCGCCGAGGACGCCCGCTTCTGCCAGCACCACGGCTTTGACGTCGAGGCCATCCAGAAGGCGCTGGAGGCCAACGAACGCGCCGAACAACGCGGCTCGGGCAAGGTCCGCGGCGGCTCCACCATCAGCCAGCAGACCGCCAAGAACGTCTTCCTGTGGCCGGGCCGCGACTGGGTCCGCAAGGGTCTGGAGGCGGGCTACACCGGCCTGATCGAGATCGGCTGGGGCAAGCGGCGGATCATGGAGATGTATCTGAACGTCGCCGAATGGGCGCCGGGCGTCTATGGCGCCGAGGCCGCCTCGCGCCACTGGTTCGACAAGAGCGCGGACAAGCTGACGGCGCGCGAGGCCGCTCGCCTGGCCGCCATTCTGCCCAGCCCGCGCCGCTACAACGCGGGATCGCCCGGTCCCTATGTCCGTCGACGCGCCGCCCGCATTCAGGCGGCCATGGGCGCGGTGCGCGAACAGGGGCTGGACGCCTGCATCGACCGCCGCTGAAGCCGGCCGTTTCGCAACCTGTCGTTAACCGTGAGCGTGGGGCCAAGCCTTAACGGAACCGTGTCAGCCTGGGATCGACTGCGGACCCGTGCGTCCGCGCCGAGGCAGCCGGGGTTTGGCAAGACGATGGACCGACTGAAACGCGCCCGCGCGGCCGCCGGGCTGAAGAGCCTGGCCTCGCGCTTCCTGCGCCAGACCCAGGGCAATGTGGCGATGATGTTCGCCATGGCCCTGCCGGTGCTGCTGATGATCACTCTGGGCGCCATCGACATCCACCAGGCCTCCAAGGTGAAGGCCCAACTTCAGGACGCGCTGGACGCCGCCGCCCTGGCCGCCGCCCGCTCGACCTTCACCGACGACGTCAACATCAACAAGGTCGGCCTGGCGGCGCTCAAGGCCAATATGCCGAGCTATTTCGGCGAGGCCTCGGGCGACACGGCCAACTTCGTCCTGCTCAACAACCGCGTCACCGGCGAGGCGACGGTGAACGTCAAGGTGCTGGTCGCCAACGTCGTCCTGCCGCCCTACGGCAAGCTGCTGGATGACTTCTTGCCGGTCAGCAGCCGCTCCGAAGTCCTGCGCGCCTCGCGCAACGTCGAGGTGGCGATGGCGCTGGACATTACCGGATCGATGGACAACTGCAGCCGCAACTGTCCGCCGACCTCCAAGCTTGAAGATTTGCAGGCTGCGGCCAAGGAATTGGTCGACATCGTGGTGCAGGATCAGCAGACGCCTTTTTATTCAAAGGTCGCTCTGATTCCCTATGCTGCAGGCGTCAACGTCGGTTCTTCAGCGATTAGTGCGCGCGGTCCGTTGGACACGACCACCCACAACATTTCGGGGGCCACATGGTTGACGGGCTCTGTGAAGACGATCTCGAGCATTTCCGGGGGCTCGCCCTTGACCGTCAACGCCAGCAGCCACGGCTTTTCTAACGGTGATCGCGTCGTGCTTTGGAACGTCGCTAGGATAACGAGTCTGAATGGCGTGCCCTATGAAGTCGTGCGCGTTTCCAGCAGCCAGTTCCGACTGCGTTCACTGGACAGGTGGGGCAATGCGTCCAGCTATGTCAGTTCCTCCAGCAGTATGTCGAACACGGCTTATGTCGCCAAATGCGCGCGTTCGGATTGCGGTCTGGTGTTGACGGCGTCTGGTCACGGCCTTGCGGCAGATGATTATGTGCGCCTGACGAACATGGGCGGGCTCGCGCAGTTGAACGACGGTGGTTATCGCGTCGCCAGCGTCAGCGGTTCCCAGGTTGTTCTGGACACGACACGCAGCCTGGGCTTGGCTGGCGCGTCCAAGGGCGGCGTGACCTATAGCAGCGGCGGCAAGCTCATGAACGGTCGCGACGGCAGCGAATGGCGGGTTTTCCCTACGGCGGATGGGTACGTTAACGTCCACGCTTCCAGCACCTGTGTCAGCGAACGGGTCGGTGTGGAGCGGTATACGGATGCTCGTCCGTCGACAGCCTATGTGGGGCGCAGTTACCTATCGTCTTCGAACCCTTGTCCTTCGGCGGAATTGTCCGCCCTTTCCACCAGCGCCAGTTCGCTCAAGAGCAAGATTGATCAGATGAGCGCCGGCGGTTCGACGGCGGGCCAGATCGGCATCGCCTGGGCTTGGTATGCGCTCTCGCCTGACTTCGCTTCCCTGTTCAGTGGTGAAGGCCAGCCAGGCGCTTACGCTCCCAGCGATACACTGAAGGTCGCCATTCTGATGACTGACGGCGAGTTCAACACGCCCTTCAGGGATGGGGTCATCGCTCTTGACGCCGGAACCGGCAGCGGCGGGTTGGACAGTCATATTGACCTGAACTCGTCCAACGGAGACCCCTTCGCCCAGTCCGTCGCCCTATGCCAGGCCATGCAGGCCAAGGGAGTGGTCGTCTATACTGTCGGCTTTGACCTGGGCAGCGCCACGGGACGTGAGGGCGTCGTGGATACCGCCTTGGACGTGATGCGCGAGTGCGCGACCAATGAACAGACGCACTTTTTCCAGGCGGATGACGGCACCGACCTGAAGGAAGCTTTCCGCGCCATCGGCCGCGACATCACCCGCCTGCGCATCGCCCGCTGACGAAGACGCGGGGCAAGCAAAAGGGCCGGCGGATCGCTCCGTCGGCCCTTCGTGCTTTTCAGTCGTTCCGTCCGATCAGATCAGGCGGATCTCCTTCAGACGCTGGGTCAGGAAGTCCTCGGCCAGGATGGTCTCGCCCGCATAGCGGTCCGGGTTCTCCGCCGTGATCGTCGACGGCAGGGTCTCGATCGGGAAGTCCGGGTTGAAGTGCAGGAAGAAGGGCGTCGAATAGCGGGCGAAGCCGCGACGCTCGGGCGCCGGATTGACCACGCGGTGCGTCGTCGACGGCAGGACGTGGTTGACCAGCCGCTGCAGCATGTCGCCGATGTTGACCACCAGGGCGCCCGGCGGCGGGGCGATGTCCAGCCACTCGCCGTCGGAGTCCTTCAGCTGCAGCCCGGCCTCTTCGGCGCCCAGCAGCAGGGTGATGACGTTGATGTCCTCATGGGCGCCCGCGCGCACGCCCTCGGCGTCGGCCGGGATCGGCGGATAGTGCAGCAGGCGCAGCACGCTGTTGCCCAGCTGGACCTTGTCCTCGAAATAGTCGTCGTCGAGCTTCAGATAGCGGGCGATGGCCTTCAGGATGCGGCGGCCCAGTTCATCCAGGCCGTCGAACAGGCCGTAGACGTGCTCGCGGAAGCCTGCCACCTCGGTCGGCCAGACGTTGTCGCGCATGTACTGGCGATAGGGATGGCCTTCCGGCAGCTCGCGGCCCGTGTGCCAGAACTCCTTCAGGTCCACGGCCTTGGCGCCCTTGGCGGCTTCGACGCCGAAGGGGGTCAGGCCGCGCGCGCCGCCCGTGCCGGCCTGGTGATACTGGCGCTTCACGTCTTCAGGCAGGGCGAAGAAGGCCTTGGCGTCGGCCACGGCGGCGTCGATCAGACCCTGGTCCAGACCGTGGTCGGCGATGACGGCGAAGCCGTAACGGGCGAAGGAGGCGCCCAGGGCGTCGGCGAAGGCCTGGAAGTCGGCGTCATAGCCCTTCATCGACACCGGAACGATGGCGCGGGTCTTGGCCTTGTCCTCGGCGGAAACGGCGGTGAGGGAAGAGGTCACTGTGAAATCAGCCTCTCTGATAGTGAGTATGGCGGCCCTCATACGCCCAATGGGCGCGAAAGGGCAGATGGCGCGGGTCGGACCTTTGGTCCACCGTCAGTCCTGCGGGATGACGGCCCGGATGACGCGCGCGGACGAAGGGCGGCCGGCGATGCCGCGCCGGGGATCGACCACGACGCGCAGGTCTCCGCTGGAATAGGTCACGCTCGCGCGCGGGCCTTCGACCACGGTGATGCTGCGCAGCCGGTCCAGGAAGGGGCGGGCGCTGGGCGAACGGGCGATGCGGACCACGGCGTCGGTGGTGACGATCAGGGCCTCGATGCACAGGGCCTCGGATTCTTCGCCGAAGACGTTGATGCGGACCAGGCGGCCCATGGCCTCTGACACCAGGCTGCTGCGCCGGGTCATCAGGTTGAACATCTGCACCGGGCCGAGCGAGGGCGGCTCCAGGCTGACGGGCGGCCCAGCCAGGCTGACCGGCGAGCCGCCGGGCGTGCGCGTCGTATAGACGGTGATGCCGCCGCCGGTGGTGACGCGCAGAACCTGATCGCCCGCATCGTTGCGATAGATGGTGTCGCCGCGCGGCGCCGAGGACGGGCGCAGGGCCCAGGTCTCGGTCGAGCGCTCGAACCGCAGCAGGGTCAGCGACCCCGCCCGGTCCAGGATGAAGGTCTGTCCCGCCTCGGAGACATAGCGTCCCGGCGGCGGGGTGGTGCGGATCACCGACTGGTCGCGGATGACGCGGCTCTGTTCGGACTGCACGTTCGAGCGGGTCTGGGCCTCGGCCTCGACCGCGCCCGCCAGACAGGCCAAGGCCAGCGCCAGCCCCGTGGCCTGGAGCAGGCGCACGCCCGCGCCCGTCGCTGCACTGGGCGTCGCGACGGCGAAGAAAGGCGGTTTCTCCGCCACGACTTCGACCGCAGTCCTCATGTTTTCAGAGGTGATACGCGCGAACGGCGGATTTTGGGCGAACGCGGCTTATCCAACCAGGTACTGCCCGCCGTTGAGCGAGAGCGTGCAGCCTGTGACATATCCGGCACGCTCGCCCGACAGCCAGGACACCATGTCGGCGATCTCCTCGCCCTTGCCCAGGCGGCCGACGGGGATCTGGGCCACGATGGCGTCCAGCACCTTCTGGTCCATGGCGCCGACCATTTCGGTGTCGATATAGCCCGGCGCGATGCAGTTGACGGTCACACCCTTGCGCGCGTTCTCCAGCGCCAGCGCCTTGGTGAAGCCGATCATCCCGGCCTTGGCGGCGGAATAGTTGGTCTGGCCGATCTGGCCCTTCTGGCCGTTGATCGAGGAGATGTTGACGATGCGGCCGAAGCCCCGGTCGCGCATGCCGTTGATGACCTGGCGCGTCATGTTGAACACGCTGTCCATGTTGACGCGGATCACGTCGGACCACTGGTCCGCGCTCATCTTGTGGAAGAAGCCGTCGCGCGTGATGCCGGCGTTGTTCACCAGGACATCGATGGGGCCCAGCTGCGCCTCGACCTCCCTGACCGCCCGCTCGCAATCCTCGAACGAGCCGACGTTGCCCTTCACCACCATGACGCCCAGTTCGCGGGCGGTGGCCTCTGCGGCCTCGGTGTTGCCGGAATAACCGGCTGCGACCTGCAGCCCGTCTTCCTTCAGTCGTTGAACGATCGCCTTGCCGATGCCCCGGGTGCCCCCGGTGACGAATGCGGTACGCGTCATGACGTCTCCCTGTCCTGTGCGGCGGCCGTCGTGGTCGCGACGCCGTCCGCCTCCCTTGCCGACAGCCTTAGCGCGGCTGGCGGCGAACGAGAAGACGGGGTTACGCCGTCGCGGCCATACGGCCCATGTCGATGACGAAGCGGTAGCGCACGTCCGACCGCTCCATCCGTTCATAAGCTTGGTTGATCTGATCGGGGGCGATCACCTCAATCTCACACACGATCCCGTGTTCGCCGCAGAAGTCGAGCATCTCCTGCGTCTCGCGAATGCCGCCGATCAGCGAGCCGGCGATGCGCCGCCGCCGCCACAGCAGGGGCATGGCGAAGACCGGCAGCCCCTCGGTCGTCAGGCCCAGGATGACCATGGTCCCGTCGCGCGCCAGCAGATTGACGTGGCTGGCGATCTCATGCGTCGCCGAGACGGTGTTGATGATCAGGTCGAACTGTTCGGCCGCCGCCTTCATGGCCTCGGCGTCCGAGTTGATCAGGAAATGCCGGGCGCCCATCCGCTCGGCGTCGGCCTTCTTGCGGTCCGAGGTCGACAGCACCGTCACCTCGGCGCCCAGGGCGGCGGCCAGCTTGACCGCCATATGGCCCAGCCCGCCCAGGCCGATCACCGCCACCTTCGACCCCGGCCCCACGCCCCAGGTCTTCAGCGGCGACCAGGTGGTCACGCCCGCGCACAGCAGGGGCGCCGCCGCGTCCAGCGGCAGGCTGTCGGGAATCTTCAGCACGAAGGCCTGGTCGACGGTGATCCTGTCCGAATAACCGCCTTGGGTGATGGTCTGGCCGACCGCCTGGCCTTTCGGATCGCGCGAGCCGTAGGTCTGGGTCATGCCCGGCTCGCAATACTGCTCCAGCCCCTCGCGGCAGGCCGAACAGGTCCGGCAACTGTCGACCATGCAGCCGACGCCGACGCGATCGCCTTCCTTGAAGCGGGCGACATTCGCGCCGACCGCCGTCACCACCCCGGCGATCTCATGGCCCGGCACGATGGGATAGCGCGTCCCGCCGAGATCGTTCTTCACCACATGCAGGTCCGAGTGGCAGACGCCGCAGTATTTGATCTCGATGGCCACGTCGTCCGGCCCGGGATCGCGGCGCTCGAAGCTGTAGGGGCGCAGCGGCTGGTCGGCGGCGGTCGCGGCGAAGGCGCGCGTGGCGATGGGCATGGGTTCAGTCCTTCAGCTTGGCGATCAGCGCCTGGGCCGCCGCCGGGTTCCGCACCTTGGCCCCCGAGATGAAGTAGGCGAAGACGTCGCCGCGCTCGGCCCAGCCGCGCGCCTGTTTCGCCACGGCGTCCAACTCGTCCGAGGTCATGCCCGTCGGCTCGTCCTCGCGGCTGGACATCAGCCGGGCGTAGGTAAAGTCGGCCGTCGCCTCGTCGATCTGCGGCCAGGTCGGCTCCTCGTCATCGACCGCATAGACGACGGCCGCGCCGTATTTGCGCGCCAGATCATAGAACTGTTCGGTGGCGAAGGTCGGGTTGCGCACTTCCAGCGCGTGCCGCAACCGCACCCCGTCCTTCTCCTTCGGCAACAGCTTCAGGAAACCCTCGAAGTCCTCGGGATCGAACTTCTTGGTTCCCATGAACTGCCAGTTGATCGGCCCCAGCTTGTCGCCCAGCACCGTCAGCCCCTGCGACAGGAACCGCTCGAAGCTCTCGGCGCCGTCCGACAGCACCTTTCTATTGGTGCAATAGCGGCTGGCCTTGACCGAAAAGACGAAGCCGTCGGGCGTCTCGTCGCGCCACTTCGCCCAGCTGTCGGGCTTGAAGGTCGAATAATAGGTGCCGTTGATCTCGATCGAGGTCAGCGCCCGGCTGGCGAACTCCAGCTCTCGCTTCTGCACCAGTCCCTCGGGATAGAAGACCCTGCGCCACGGCTCGAAGGTCCAGCCGCCGATGCCGATATGGATGGATCCTGTCATGGCTGCGCCTCCTGATGCAGGCCGCCTTGATCGCAGAAATCACCGGGGGCGGCTATGGGAAGCGGGCGGGTGCGTGTCTGCTAAGGGGGCGGACATCCGGTAGACATTGGCAGTGGGTTCTGGTTGCATCCCGCTCAGCTGCAGATGGATGCCGAAGTCATGACTCGCGACCCTATCGTTCTAGCTGCGTACATGATGCTGGGCCTCTGGATAGCAGCCACACTTCTGGTAGGCGCGCTCTACCACTTCTCAAGCAACGGCGATCTCTATCAGCCGTGGGTATTCCCAATGTGCATGATCACCTTCGCGGGCGCGCTGATCATAGACCGCCTGCGGAAACGGCGGGGACAGCGCTAAGGCCTGCGGGGTCTGACGGGCGCGGATGTTCGCGGATGTTCGCTAAGGGGCGAAAGCCGTTATCGCTGTCGCGGAACATCGGCCTGAGGCCCGCCATCTGACTTCACCAGACGCGGTGGCGGTCCGCCTCGCGCGGGGCTATAGCGCCAGCCTGACCGGAGTGCTGCGCGCGTGTTCGAACTGACGCCTGAGATCATCGCCCTGTTGGGCGTCGCGTCGGTGATCGCCGGCTTCATCGACGCCATCGCCGGGGGCGGGGGGCTGATCTCCTTGCCGGCCCTGCTGTCGGTCGGGCTGAACCCGGTCGCCGCCATCGCCACCAACAAGGTTCAGGGCAGCGTCGGCACCGCCAGCGCCCTGTGGAATTTCTGGCGCAAGGGGCGGGTGGACTTTCGCCTGATCCGCTGGCCGATGCTGTTGACGGCGATCGGGGCGGGTCTGGGCGCCTTCGCCGTCACCCTGGTCGACACGCGTTGGCTGATGATCCTGCTGCCGGTGCTGCTGGTCGGCATCGCCCTGTATTTCCTGCTCGGCCCCAAGGCGGCGGACGAGGACGCCCACGCCCGGCTGACGCCGCTGGCCTACGCCTTCGTGGCGGGCGGGATCGGCTTCTACGACGGCTTCTTCGGGCCGGGGACGGGGTCGTTCTTCGCGCTCAGCCTCGTCATGCTGCTGGGCATGGGGCTGACGCGGGCGACGGCGCACACCAAGGCGCTGAACCTGATGAGCAACGTCGTCGGCATCGTCGTCCTGGCAGTCGGGGGCCATGTGGTCTGGGTTTTGGCCGGGATCATGGCGGTGGGCCAGTTCGTCGGCGGACGCATGGGCTCGCACGCGGCCATGCGTTTCGGGCCGCGCCTGATCCGCCCCCTGTTGGTGGTCATCTCCCTGGCCATGACGGCGCGGCTGTTGTCCGATCCGGCCAATCCGCTCAGAGCCATGATCGCCGGCTGGCTGGGCTAGGTCAGCCGGGCTGGACCGCGCGGTCGGCCAGCGTCCTGCGGACCGCATCGGTCAGGGCCTCGGCCGTGACGGGCTTGGCCAGGTGCAGGTCGGCGCCGGCCTGGGCGGCCTGTTCCTGATGCTCGATCATGGCGTTGGCGCTCAGCATGATGACCGGCGCGCGCGGGCGCGCCGGGTCGGCGTGCTCGACATCGCGCAGGGCGCGCGTGGCGCTCAGCCCGTCCATCACCGGCATCTGCATGTCCATCAGCACCAGGTCGAACCGTTCGGCGGCGAAGGCGGCTACCGCCTGCTCGCCGTTCTCGACCAGGGTCAGCTCGACGCTGTCGCCGAGGATCAACTGCACCACCCGCTGATTGATCGGATGATCCTCGGCCAGCAGGACGCGCGGGCGCGGGCCGGGAGGCGGCGCGTCTGACGCCGCCTCTTCGACGTAGGCCGCATCGAACTGGGCCAGGGAGGCGATGCGCGTCAGCGGCAGCTCGACCTGGAAGCGGCTGCCTTCGCCTGGGGCCGACTCGGCCTCGATGCGTCCGCCCATCATCTCCGTCAGGGCGTGGCAGATGGACAGGCCCAGCCCGGCCCCGCCGAAGCGCCGGGTGATGGAGGCGTCGGCCTGGCTGAACCGCTGGAACAACTGCGCCGCGTGATCGGCGCCGAAGCCGATGCCGGTGTCGCGCACCTCCAGAGTCAGCAGGACGGCGCCGTCGCCCCTGTCCAGCAGATCGACATGGACCGACACCTGACCCTGGGCGGTGAATTTGACGGCGTTGGACAGCAGATTGCCCAGGATCTGGCGAACCCGCACCACGTCGCCGTTGAAGACGCCGCACGCCGCATCGGCGCGCTCAAGGCGGAAGGTCAGCCCCTTCTCTTCGGCCAGACCGCGCAGGGGGGCGATGGCGGGGATCAGGGCGTCGTTCAGGTCGAAGGGGCGGGTTTCCAGCGTCATGCGCCCGGATTCGATGCGCGACACGTCCAGGATGTCCGTGACCAGCCGCTCCAGGGTCACGCTCGAACTGCGGACCAGTTCGACCATTTCGGCCTGCTGGGGCGACAGCGGCGTGCGCGCCAGGGCGTCGATGACGCCGATGACCCCGTTCAGCGGCGTGCGGATCTCATGGCTCATATTGGCCAGGAAGTCGGACTTGGCGCGGTTGGCGGTCTCGGCCGCGGCCTTGGCCTCGACCAGGGCGCGCTCGGCGGCCACCTTGGCCGTCACGTCGCGGGCGACGGCGTAGATGCGGTCGCCGAACTTCTGCGCCCGCCATTCCAGTGTGACGTAGCGGCCGTCCTTGTGGCGATAGCGGTTGACGTGGCCCAGCACCGGATCGCCGGGGCGGCGCGTCTCGACCTCGGTCACGCTGCCCAGGGTGCCGGGCATGTCGTCGGGGTGGACCAGGGTCAGTATGGGCAGGCCGACCAGCTCTTCGGGCCGATAGCCCAGGATGGAGGCCCAGGAGGCGCTGACCCGCACGATCCGCCCCTCCAGGTCGCGGATCACCAGCAGGTCCAGGGACACGTCGAAGAAGGTCGCCAGATCGACTCCGGCGTCAGGCGGCGGCTGCGGCTGTCCCGTCGAGGAAGGGGCGGCGGCCGGAGTGAGGGGCATGGGCGGTCCTGAGGCGCGGTCCTGAAGGCGGGCTGGACCTCACCCTAGCGCCTGCCGGTTAAGGGCGCCTTGCGGCTCGCCCCTCAGGAGAGCTTCAGTAGGCCATGTCGCGATAGACGCGGCTGACGTCGCCGCCCCACTCGCCGTTGTACAGCTCCAGCAGCCGGTCGGCCGAGGTCACGCCGCTGTCGGCGATGTCTTCCAGTTCGGTGATGTAGCCGCGCTCGTCCACCATGCCGCCGCTGAAGCGGGCGCGGTTCTTCAGGCCCTGTTTGGCGATGTTGACCATGTCGACGGCGATGTCGCGCACGCTGCGCCCGTTGACCTCGGCCTTCAGGCCCAGCCGCGTCACGTCGCGGCGCAGGCGCTCATGGTCGGCGATGTCCCAGTCCTTGCACAGATCCCAGGCCGCCGCGAGCGACGGCGCGTCATACAGGATTCCGGCCCACAGGGCGGGCAGGGCGCAGATGCGGCTCCACGGCCCGCCGTCGGCGCCGCGCATCTCCAGATACTGTTTCAGCCGCACCTCGGGGAAGAGGGTGGTCAGGTGGTCGGCCCAGTCCTTGGCCGTGGCGCGGTCGCCCGGCAGGGCGTCCAGCTTGCCGTCCATGAAGGCGCGGAACGACTGACCCGACAGGTCGACATAGGTCTCGCCGCGCTTGGCGAAATACATCGGCGCGTCCAGCGCATAGTCGGCGTAGCGTTCGTAGCCGAAGCCGTTCTCGAACACGAAGTCCAGCATCCCCGTGCGGTCCGGGTCGGTGTCGGTCCAGACGTTGGCGCGCGCCGACAGGAAGCCGTTCGGCTTGCCTTCGGTGAAGGGGCTGTTGGCGAACAGGGCCGTGGCGATGGGCTGCAACGCCAGCGAAGTCCGGAACTTCATCACCATGTCGGCTTCGCTATCGAAGTCGAGGTTCGCTTGGATGGTGCAGGTGCGTAGCATCATGTCCAGGCCCAGCTTGCCCTTCTTGGGCATGTAGGCGCGCATGATGTCATAGCGGCCCTTGGGCATGACGGGGATGTCCTCGCGCCGCCACATCGGGTCGAAGCCCAGGCCCAGGAAACCCAGGTTCAACTGGTCCGCGACCTGCTTGACCTCCATCAGGTGCTGGCCGGTCTCGTTGCAGATGTCGTGGATGTCCTTCAGCGGGGCGCCCGAGAGTTCGAACTGACCGCCCGGCTCCAGACTGATCGAGGCGCTGAAGCCCTCGGCGTTCTTGCGTTCCAGGGCGATGACGCGGCCGGCTTCCTCGACCGGCGACCAGCCGAAGCGCTGCAGGCCCGTCAGCATGGCTAGGATGCCGTTCTCGCCCTCATAGGCGGGGCGACGCAGGGTCGACTTGTCGAAGCCGAACTTCTCGTGCTCGGCGCCGATGCGCCACTGGTCGCGGGGCTTCTCGCCCTTCGACATGGCGTGGATCAGCTGGTCTCTGGAAAGGGGCGCCGTGTCGGACATCTGTAACCTCTGCTGTCGCGGCTAGATGGGCCAGCCGACGGCCATGCTCAAGGGGGGCGGCGGAAACTTCTAGCGATCCCAGTCGCCGACCGCCGCCTGCCACAGGGTCATGGCGGCGATGGCGGCGGTGTCGGCCCGCAGAATGCGCGGCCCCAGCGAGACGGCGGTGGTGAAGGGCAGGGACCGCAGCCGCTCGCCCTCCTTGGGCGAGAAGCCGCCTTCGGGCCCGATCAGAATGGCCCACTTGCCGTCGCCCGCCTGCGTCAACGCCGATACGGCGGGCGCGCCGCCCGTCTCGTCGCAGAACATCAGCCGACGCCCCGCCTCCCAGCCGTCCAGCAGGGCGTCCAGCTTCACCGGATCATCCACGACCGGGACGTCCAGGCGTCCGGTCTGCTCGGCGGCCTCCTCGGCGATGGCGTCCAGCCGGTCCAGCCGCAGGCGGTCGGCGTTGGTGCGATGGGTCAGCGCCAACCGCACCCGCTTGGCGCCCAGTTCGGCGGCCTTCTCCACGATGGTCTCGACGCGCGCCTTCTTCACCACGGCGACGAGCAGCTCCAGATCGGGGCCGTAGATCTGCGGCCGCATCTGTTCTTCGGCGCGCAGGACGACGCCCTTCTTCAGCACCTCGGCGACGCTGACGCGCCACTCGCCGTCGCGGCCGTTGAAGACCAGAAGCTCGTCGCCCGCCTTCAACCGCATCACCTGCGTCAGATAGCGCGACTGGTCGAGCGTGGGCGCCACGGCGGCGCCGGGGGCGAGGTCGCCCTGAACATGAAGACGGATCATGGCGCCTGCATATCGCGCTTTCGCAGAGACGACCAACCTCGGCCTGATGGGAACGCGGCGAGCCTGCCCCGCGTTCGCCTTTCATGTTCACAACCTTGGCCGTAGCGGCGCGCGATCGAAAACGTCTGGCCGAGATTTCAGGCGTCGCCGCCCGCTTCGGGCTTGAGGCCGTGCTGTTGCGCCTCGGTCTCGGCGGCGGCGAAGCCCATGCCGACGGGCCGGAGCCTTTGTCGCGCCGCACCCGTCAGGCGCTGGAGGCGCTGGGCCCCACCTTCGTCAAGCTGGGCCAGATCCTGTCCACCCGCTCGGATCTGCTGCCCGCCGACTGGATCGCCGAGTTCGAACAGCTTCAGAGCGCCGGCCCCACCCTCGACTTCGAGACGTTGCGGCCCGAGGTCGAAGCCGCCCTCGGCGGGCCGCCGGAACAGGTCTTCGCCCGTTTCGACGCGGCGCCCCTGGCCGCCGCCTCCATCGCCCAGGTGCACCGCGCCGCCCTGCGCGACGGGACCGAGGTGGTGGTCAAGATCCGCCGTCCCGGCGTGCGCCCGCGCGTCGAGGCCGACCTGCGCCTGATCGCCGAACTGGCCCGCCGCGCCGAACAGTCCAGCGCCGAGATCGCCCGCTATCGCCCGCGCGCCCTGATCGCCCAACTGACCGAGGCCATGCTGGACGAACTGGATTTCACCACCGAAGGCCGCAACGTCGACCGCTTCGCCGCCGACTTCGCCAGGAACCGCGATGTGGTCATCCCGGCCGTCTATTGGCGGCACACGACCGACAGCGTGCTGGTGCAGGACTATCTCGACGGCGTCCCTCCCGTGGACGCGGCGCGGCTGAGGGCGGCGGGCGTCGACCCCCACCGGCTGGCCCGCGTCGGCGCCGAGGCGGTGCTGGACATGGTGCTGGTCAACGGGCGGTTTCACGCCGATCCGCACCCCGGCAACCTGCGCGGCCTGCCCGGCGACCGGGTGGGCTTGCTGGACTTCGGCATGGTCGGGGCCGTTACCCCGCGCCGCCGCGCCGAGCTGATCAGCTTCGTCCAGTCGCTGGCCGCCGGCGACGGCGCCCGCATGGCCGAGGTGCTGGCCGACTGGACCGAGGGGACGGACGTCTCGCGCGCCAGCCTGACCGCCGGGGCCGAGCGGCTGATCGCCCGCCACGGCCAGGGCGCGGTCGACCTGCCCGCCATCGTCGCCGATCTGATGGGGCTGATGCGGCAGGAGCGTGTGGCGGCGCCGCCCGATCTGGTGCTGATCCTCAAGGCGTTGGTGACGATCGAGGGGGTGTTGTCGCGCGTCGATCCCGACTTCGACCTGGTCAAGACGATGAAGGGCGCCTGGAGCCGCGCCCTCTTCTCCAGCCGCAGCCCCGAGGCCCTGCGCAATCGCCTGATCGGCGCCCTGCTGGACCTGTCGGCGGCCAGCGACGACCTGCCCCGCCTGATCCGCGCCGCCTCGCGCCGCCTGACGGCCGACCCGGTCGTCAACGCAGCGTCGGACAAGGAAACCGCCCGGTCGATCGTCTCGGCCGGGCGGTGGATCGCCGCTTCGATTGTGCTCGCCGGCGCCCTGGTCGCGGGCGCCCTGCTGCTGCGATAGGACGCCTCAGCGCGTCGCGTCCAGCTGTTCCTCGATCAGATCGCGCGCGATCTTCAAGGCGGCGATGCGGCGGACGAGAAGGGTGTGCTGCGCCGCGCCGGGGGCCAGCTTCAGGACCGCCTTCTCGCATTTGGCGATCAGGGATTCGACGGCGCGCAGCGCTTCTGACAGGTCCGTCTCGCTATGGGCGGCCATCCGTCCCTGATTTCCCTTGGCGCCGCACGGCGCCCTTAAAGCGTCCGCGCGATCAGCAGCTTCATGATCTCGTTCGTGCCGCCGTAGATGCGCTGGACGCGGGCGTCCTTGTACAGCTGGGCGATCGGATATTCGGTCATATAGCCGTAGCCGCCGAAGAGCTGCAGCATCTCGTCGATGGTCTCGCCCTGGATGTCCGTCACCCAGTATTTGGCCATCGACGCCGTGGCGGCGTCCAGCTGCCCCTTCAGGTGCAGGCCGATGCAGTGGTCGACGAAGACCTTGGCCACGGTCAGCTTGGTCTTGATCTCGGCCAGTTTGAACTGGGTGTTCTGGAAGTCGATGACGCGCTTGCCGAAGGCCTTGCGCTCCTTGACGTAGGCCAGCGTCGCCTCCAGCCCGCGCTCGGCGGCGGCCACGCCCTGAACGGCGATGTTCAGTCGCTCCTGCGGCAACTGCTGCATCAGCTGGACGAAGCCCTGACCCTCAGTGTCGCCGATGACGTTCTCCAGCGGCACCTTCACATCGTTGAAGAACAGCTCGGAGGTGTCGTTCGCCTCCATGCCGATCTTGTGCAGGTTGCGGCCGCGCTCGAAGCCTTCGGCCCCGTCGGTTTCGAGACAGATCAGGCTGGTGCCCTTGGCGCCCTCGGCCGGGTCGGTCTTGGCGACGACGATGATGAAATTGGCCAGCTGGCCGTTGGTGATGAAGGTCTTGGAGCCGTTCAGGACATAGTGGTCGCCTTGTTTGACGGCGGTGGTCTTGACCCCTTGCAGGTCTGAACCCGCGCCCGGCTCGGTCATGGCGATGGCGCCGACCAGTTCGCCCGACTGCAGGCGCGGCAGCCAGCGCGCCTTCTGCTCGGCCGTGCCGTAGTGCCAGATGTAGGGCATGACGATCGCATTGTGCAGCGAGACGCCGAAGTGGTCCGCGCCCTTCCAGCCCAGTTGGCGCATCAGCACGACTTCGTGCCGGTAATCGCCGCCGAAGCCGCCGTCCCCTTCCGGCAGCGACAGGCCCAGCAGGCCGGCTTCGCCCGCCGCGTTCCACAGCCCGCGCGGCACCGAGGAGGCGGCGATCCACTGCTGGAACTTCTCTGGCGGGGCGTGTTCGTCGATCCACTTGGCGACGGTGTCGGAGAAGAGGACGATCTCCTCTTCGCGCATGAAGTCGGGATCGGGGCTGCCTAGGACGTTCATAGGGTTGTTTCCTGCTGATGCGGGCGGTCTGCGCCGCCCTTCTGCGATAAAGAAAGGGCCTCCCCCGCTGCGGCGAGAGAGGCCCCTGGATCAGAAGCGGATCAGAACGCCTCTGCGGGCATTTGCATCAGCACCTCGGCGCCGGACTTCAGCTTCTTCAGGTGCGCCCCGGCGTCGGGCAGGATGCGCTCGACGAAGTAGCGGCCGGTCATCAGCTTGTTGGCGTAGTAGGGGTCGGCGTCCCCGGCGGCGATCTTCTCTTGCGCCGCCTTGGCCATCTGCGCCCACAGGAAGGCGTAGGCCGTCAGGCCGAAGATATGCAGATAGTCGGTTGAGGCGGCCGCCGCATTGTCCGGGTTGGCCATGCCGTTCTGCATCAGCCACATGGTGGCCTCCTGCAGCTTCTTCTTGGCGTCGGCCAGGCCCTCGACGAAGGGCTTGATCGCCTCGTCGTCGCCGTTCTCGCTGACGAAGGCGTCGATGTCGGCGAACCAGCTCATGATGGCGCGGCCGCCGTTGGCGGGCAGCTTGCGGCCGACCAGATCCAGCGCCTGAATGCCGTTGGTGCCCTCATAGATCATGGTGATCCGCGCATCGCGCAGATACTGCGAGGCCGGGAAGTGCTCGGTGTAGCCCGAACCGCCGTGAACCTGCATCGCCAGAGAGGCGACGTGGAAGCCCTTGTCGGTCAGATAGGCCTTCAGCACGGGCGTGATCAGGCCCATGTAGTCCTTGGCCTTGGTGGCGACGGCTTCATCGGCGGCCTTCTGCAGGTCGGCCTGCAGCGCAGTCCACAGGATGAAGGCGCGGCCGCCTTCGACGAAGGCCTTGGCTTCCAGCAGCATGCGGCGCACGTCGGGGTGGACCATGATCGGGTCGGCCGGGCCGTCCGGGTTCTTCGGTCCGGTCAGGCTGCGGCCCTGCAGGCGGTCGTTGGCGAACTCGACGGCGGCCTGATAGGCGGCGTCGCCGATGGCCAGCCCTTGCAGGCCGGTGCCCAGGCGGGCCTCGTTCATGACCACGAACATGTTGTTCATGCCGCGGCCTTCTTCGCCGATCAACCAGCCCTTGGCGTTCTCATAGGCCATGACGCAGGTGGCGTTGCCGTGGATGCCCATCTTGTGCTCGAGGCCCGCGCAGGACACGCCGTTGCGCTCGCCCAGCGAACCGTCCTCATTCACCAGGAATTTCGGCACCACGAACAGGGACAGGCCCTTGATGCCCGGAACCGCGCCTTCGACGCGGGCCAGCACCGTGTGGATGATGTTGTCGGCGAAGTCGTGCTCGCCCGCCGAGATCCAGATCTTCTGGCCGGTGATCGAATAGCTGTCGTCGCCGTTCGGAACCGCCTTGGTGCGGACCATGCCCAGATCGGTGCCGCACTGCGGCTCGGTCAGGTTCATGGTGCCGGTCCATTCGCCCGACGCCATCTTGGGCAGATACTTCTGCTTGATCTCGTCCGAGGCGCTGGCCTCGATGCCGTGGAAGGCGCCGCTGGTCAGGCCCGGATACATGGAGAAGGCGGCGCTGGCGGCGGCGGTGAACTGGCCCACCGCGCTCGACACGACCGAGGGCATCCCCTGACCGCCGAACTCGGTGCTGAAGCCCAGCGAGGGCCAGCCGGCCTCGACCATCTGGTGATAGGCTTCCTTCCAGCCCTTGGGCGTCGTCACAACGTCGCCCTGGATGTGACAGCCTTCCAGATCGCCGGGACGGTTGATCGGGGCGATGACCTCTTCGGCGAACTTGCCGCCTTCCTCGACGATCTGGTCGATCAGGTCGCGCGACAGGTCGGCGTCGGGCAGCTGGTTGCCGTAGTTCTCGACCTTCAGAACGTCATGCAGGACGAAGGACAGGTCGCGGACGGGCGCCTTGTAGCTCATGGGATCAGGCTCTCGCTTTGAAGGTCAGGAAGTGATCGTCGGGGTCATTGAGACGCTCGCTCAGCAGGCTGGCGTAGGCCTCTGCGCCCGGCAGAAGGTCGGGACGGTGTTCCGTCAGCTTGGACTCCATCCAGGCGCAGGCGGCCTCGGCCGTCTCGATGGCGCCTTCGATGTCTTCGAGCTGCTGCTTCAGCGCCTGAATGCGGGCGCGATGGCGCGGCAGGGCGATGGCCATCTGATGGACGTTGTGGTCCTTCTGGTCATACAGATCCAGCATCTCCTGGATCTCGACCAGGGTGAAGCCGATGCGCCGGCCGCGCATGATCAGCTTCAACCGGGCGCGGTCGCGCGGACCGTAGACCCGCGTCTGACCCTTGCGCGACGGCGTCAGCAGGCCCTTGTCTTCATAGAAGCGCAGCGCGCGCGCGGTCGCGCCGAACTCGCGGCACAGCTGCCGGATGGAATAGGTGCGATGTTCGTCAGCAATCGGCATGACGACTTCATAACTTGACGCGGACGTAAAGGGAAGCTTTTCGCGCGCCGGGCTACGAAGTTGTGAACGAGCGGGCGAGAGGGCGTCGGCGGACAAAAGAAAAGGCCGCGACCGGGGACGGGTCGCGGCCTCTGTATTTGCGGGCCCTCAGGGGGGAGGGGGAGAAGCGGACCCGCAAAACCTTTCAGCGATGCGGCGGCTCAGCGGCGACGCAGCCACAGCACCGGCGCCGTGATGGCGATGAGGAAGACGTTGGTCAGGCTCAGGCCCAGGTCCAGGCCGAAAGCGTGCACGCCCAGGGCGATGCTCTCCAGGATCAGCAGGCCCGCCGCTGCGGTCAGAAGCAGGGGGCGGCCGAACCGCCACGAGACCAGCGGCGCCAGAACCATGGCGGCCAGGATGATCTCGGCGACGCCCAGACCGCGCACGAAGGCCTCGCCGGCCGCTGCGGGCCACTGCATCAGGACGATCAGATTCTCCATCGGTTCGGACAGCTTGGCGTAGCCGGCGGCGATGAAGAACATGGCGATCCAGCCCTGGAAGGTCCAAAGCGCGATGTTCAGGTAGTCGGCGCGGGCGCGCGCCTGATGATTGGTCAAGGTGGTCGTCGTCATGGCCGTAACCGTTAATTCGCAACAGACACAAGATCAGTTGCAGGGTTCCGATTTGCAAGCGGCTGAAACAATCTGTGATCACGGTTGGAGGACGACGTGGCGACAGCAGGGCCGAAACCACAATTCCTCGTAACCCAGCCGGGATCATCCGCCTCTACGCCCGGGCGGATTTCGAGTCAACGCTCGATGACATCAATTGATGACTTAAGGGCGCGGCTTCACAATATTCGCTCATTCCCGTCTGCGCGGGGATGGCGAGGCGTCAAAGACGCCAGGCCGCCTTCGCCGTCTCCAGTCGGGCCAGCTTGGCCTGTAGCGGCGCCCAGTCGTCGGCCGCGTCGATGGCGCTCCACAGGGCTTCGACTTCGTCGATCAGCATCTCTTCCGGTTCGGCGGCGGCGAACATCGGATGCTCCAGCCGCTCGGGCCGGTCGGGCTCATGTTCCATCAGGGCGAAGCGGAAGGCGTCGAAGGTCTCGCCCTGATAGGTCTTGCCGCGGACCCCGCCCAGCGCCCGCGCCGCCGAGCTGAACCCGCCGAACCAGTCGAAGAAGAGCGGCTCCCAGCGCAGGGCCTCCTTCTTCTCGCGCGCGAGGGCCAGGGTCGCATCCAGCAGCCGTTGGTCCGCCGCCTCGCCCAGGCTCTGCACGCCCAGCCGGTTCAGGAAGGCCGTCCGCAGATGGCGGATGTAGGCCGGGCCGAAGGCGTTCAGCGCCGCCGCCAGCGGTTCGGGCTCGGCGATCAGCTTCACGCAGCCCGCCAGCTGGGTCAGGTTCCAGAACACCGCCTCGGGCTGGCGCGCGAAGGCGTAGAGGCCGTTCTGGTCGAAATAGGCGGCGGTGAAGCCCGGCTCATAATGCGGCAGGAAGCGCCACGGGCCGTAGTCGAAGCTCTCGCCCGTGACGTTCAGATTGTCGGTGTTCAGCACCCCGTGGACGAAGCCCGCCGCGATCCACTTGGCCGTCAGCGCCGCCGAGGCCTCGACCACCGCCGCCAGAAAGCCCGCCGCGTCGCCCGGCGCGACCGCCGGATGATACAGGCTGCGGGCATGCTCCATCAGCGCCTCGATCTGATCCTTGCGCCCATAGTAGGCCGCGCGCTGGAACGTCCCGAACCGGATGTGGCTGTGCGACAGCCGCACCATGACGGCCGATCGTGTCGGCGACGGCTCGTCATGCCGCTCAAGGTCTTCGCCCGTCTCGATCAGCGACAGGATGCGGCAGGTCGGCACGCCCAGGCTGTCCAGCATGGCCGCCGCCAGCGCCTCGCGCGCGCCGCCCTTCAGCGTCAGCCGCCCGTCCGCATGACGCGACCACGGCGTCTGGCCCGAGCCTTTGGTTCCCAGGTCGAGAAGGCGACCTGTAAGAGCGCTATCGCTCGCGACGCGGTCGCTCGCTGCTTGAGCGCCGCTTCCCTCGCGGAGGGTGGCTGCTTGAGGGAGGCTGGCGTCCTTATCGCCTTGAGGGACTTCCCGCATCTGCGCCGCCAGGAAGCCGCGTCCGTCGCCGATGTCGGGGTTGTAAATGCGGAACTGATGACCGTGATAGCGCATGGCGATGGGGCCGGGCTGGCCGGGCAGGGGCTCGAACCGGCCGAAATGGGCGATCCATTCGGCGTCGCTCAGCGTCTCCAGCCCGACCTGCGCCGCCGCGCGGTCGTTGCGCAGACGCAAGATCGTCTGCGGGAAATCGGCCGCCTGCACGGGGTCGCCGTAGTCGGCGCCCAGGTCGAAGAAGCGGGGTTCGGGGCGATAGGCGGGGGAGACGGGCATGGGCGGCAGATGCGCCTTCGCCGCGCATTTCGCAACTGCGAGCCCGATCTGGCCGATCAGGCTTGAACCTTCGTCGCCGATCCGTATTTTCTCCCGCAGACATCAGGTCTCGCGTGAACCGATCCCGAGGCCAGGCCGGCGCCGCCCTGCGCGCGAATCCGGTCCGGCGTCCGTCGATAACCTGACGCCACGACAGACCATCTCATTGTTTCGGAGACCTTCGTGGCCAGAAAATTCACGCTCGCCTTTCTCAAGACCGAGGCCGGTTCCGGGGCCGTCCTGGGCCTCGCCGCCGTCGCCGCCCTGATCGTCGCCAACTCGCCCCTGTCGGCCGACTATTTCGCCTGGCTCAAGAGCGTCCACACCGTCCAGATCGGCCCGCTGCGGCTCGAAGAGACGGTCTCCGACTGGATCAAGGAAGGTCTGATGGCGATCTTCTTCCTCGTCGTCGGCCTGGAGATCAAATACGAGATCCTCAAGGGCGAACTGAGCAATCCCAAGAAGCTGGCCCTGCCCATCCTGGCCGCCCTGGGCGGTATGGCGATTCCCGGCCTGGTCTACCTGGGCGTGGTCGGGGCGCTGGGCGGACCCACGCAGGGGTGGCCCATTCCCCTGGCCACCGACATCGCCTTCGCCCTGGCCGTCTTCGCCGTGGTCGGACGCAGTCTGCCGTCCTCCCTGCGCGTCTTCCTCTTGACCCTGGCCATCGTCGACGACCTGGGCGCCATCGCCCTGATCGCCATTCTGTTCAGCCAGGGGGTGCAGTGGATTCCGCTGCTGGCGGCGCTGGGCGTCATCGCCGTCTTCGCCGTCCTGGGGCGTCGCCGCATGGCGGCCGCCTTCTGGGTGCTGGGCTTCGGCGCCGTCTGGTATCTGACGGTGCAGTCGGGGCTGTCGACCTCCCTGACCGCCGTGGCCTTCGCCCTGATCGTGCCGGTCGATCCGCGTCGCGAGACCTCGCAGAGCCCGCTCAAGGACGCCATGCACGACCTGCACCCCTATGTGGCCTATCTGGTCCTGCCCCTGTTCGCCTTCGCCAAGGCGGGCGTCTCCTTCGCCGGCCTGTCGCTGGAGCAGGCCTTCGCCCCGCTGGTCATCGCCATCGCGCTGGGCCTCTTCATCGGCAAGCAGATCGGCGTCTTCGGCGTCGCCTGGCTGGCGGTGAAGCTGGGCCTGGGCGACAAGCCGTCGGGCGCGGGCTGGATGCAGCTCTACGGCGTCAGCCTGCTGTGCGGCATCGGTTTCACCATGAGCCTGTTCATCGGCGTCCTGGCCTTCCCCGGCGCGGTGGACTCGCCCGAGCAGATCGAAGTCAAGCTGGGCGTCATCGGCGGGTCGCTGCTGTCGGCCGTCATGGCGGCGACGATTCTGGCGCTCGCCGAGGCCGGGCGAAAGAAAAGACGCGATGCGAAATCAGTCGCTTCGGCTACCTGAACGACGATAACATTGACCTAACGTCAGTATATTTGTCTCTTTATCGCCACAGGTGAGGCGGGCTTGGGTGAAATTATCGTTCTCTAAGTGGCCTCTCCTTGTCGGTGACTCGACCATAGACTACCCCTTTTGAATGAGAATTCGCGTCGTTCAATGAGCGCGGGTCATCAGGGACAGGAATCGCGCACGGCCGCGAATGCGGTCGGGCCCATAGAGTCGGGGAGCCGCCTTATGCGTTTGAACCACATCCTCCGCTGCACCGCTTCGGTCGCCGTCGTCGGCGTCGCAGCCTTCGGTCTTGTCGGCGCCGCCGCCGCTCAGGACGGACCGACCACGGTCGACGACATCATCGTCACCGCCCAGAAGCGCGAACAGAGTCTGCAGGACGTGCCGATCGTGGTGACGACCCTGTCGCAGGAGGCGCTGGACGGCGCCGGGGTCCGCGACATCAAGGATCTGCAGATCCTGACGCCGGGCATGACCGTCACCTCGACCCAGTCGGAAACCGCCACCACCGCCCGCATCCGCGGCGTCGGCACCGTCGGGGACAACCCCGGCCTGGAGAGCTCGGTCGGCGTGGTCATCGACGGCGTCTACCGCTCGCGCAACGGCGTCGGCTTCGGCGATCTGGGCGAGCTGAGCCGCATCGAGGTGCTGAAGGGGCCGCAAGGCACCCTGTTCGGCAAGAACACTTCGGCCGGCGTCATCAACATCATCACCGAGGCGCCGTCCTTCACGCCGGGCTTCAGCGCCGAGGCCACCTACGGCAACTTCAACGCCTGGGGTCTGGCCGGGTCGATCACCGGCCCGATCACCGATCAGATCGCCGGCCGCCTCTATGTGGCCAAGCGTCAGCGTGACGGTTTCTACGACGTCGTCACCAGCCCCGGCCCGCGTCAGGAGCAGGACGACCAGAACCAGGACTTCTGGACTGCGCGCGGCCAACTGCTGATCCTGCCTTCGGACGACGTGTCGATCCGCCTGATCGCCGACTACTCCAAGCGCGACGAATACTGCTGCGTCTCGACCCAGATCCGCACCGGCCCGACCTATCCCTTCATCACCGCCGTCGGCGGTCAGCAGGCGGCCCCGGCGCCGGGCTTCGGCGAACTGCCCTTCTCGCGTAAGGCCTACGCCAACCGCGGCACCGGCCAGGAAATGGAGGACATGGGCTTCTCGGCCGAGGCCAATATCGACATCCCGGCGTGGAACGCCACCTTCACCTCGCTCAGCTCTTGGCGGAACTGGTCGGGCGTCAACGGCATGGATCTCGACTACACCACCGCCGACATCCTCTATCGCCAGGACGACGGCGGCTACGGCTTCGAGCTGGAGAACCTGACCCAGGAGTTCCGCCTGGCGGGCGCCACCGACCGCCTGGACTGGCTGGTCGGCGCCTTCATGACGCGCGAGAACATCGATCGCGCCGACAGCTACTGGTACGGCGCGGGCTACACGCCCTTCCTGTCGCTGCTGATCTCCAGCCAGTTGAACGCCGGCTCGGGCGGCGCCATTCCGATCCGTCCCGGCATCATCGGCTGCCTGACCCGTCCGGGCACGACGGCGCAGTTCCTGGCGGGCTGCCTGGTGCAGGGCGGCAGCGCGACCACCGGCCCGACGGCGCCTAGCGGCCCCGGCTTCGGCGTCGGCCACGGCGTGCAGGACCACTACAGCCAGACGACGGAATCTTTCGCCCTCTTCACCAACAACACCTGGCGCGTCACCGACAAATTCGATCTGACCCTGGGCCTACGCTACACCCTGGACGACAAACGCCTGCTGGGCGTTCAGGACAACCTGGGAACCAACGGCGCGGCCTGCGGCGGCGCCCTGGGCAACATCGGCGCCATGACCGGCGCCCTGATGGGCGCGGGCCTGAACCAAGCGACTGCTCAGGCCACCGCCGGTCGTCTGGCCGCCAACATCTGCCTGCCTTGGGCCAATCCGCAGTTCGACAACCGTCGAATCTCGGAAAGCCACGACAACGGCGAGCTGAGCGGCACCATCAAGGGCAGCTATCGCTTCAACGACAGCGTGATGGCCTACGCCTCCTACGCGCGCGGCTACAAGTCGTTCGGCTACAATATGGACCGGGTGCAGGGGCCGACCGCGGCCAACCCGCTGCCGATCACGCCGAACAACTCCTTGCTGTTCCCGTCGGAGACCGTCGACAGCTATGAAATCGGGCTGAAGAACACCCTGTTCAACCGTTCGGTGCTGTTCAACATCACCTACTTCAATCAGAAGTTTGAGGACTTCCAACTCAACACCTTCCTGGGCACGGCCTTCGTGGTCGAATCCATTCCTGAGCTGACCTCGGAAGGCGTCGACGCCGACTTCGTCTGGTTCACCCCGGTCGAGGGCCTGTCGCTGTCGGGCGGCGTGACCTACACCGATACCAAGTACGGCGACTTCACCGCCGCCGACCTGACCAACCCCGGCAACTTCCCGCAGCTGTCGCTGCTGCCGGGCTCGCGGGCTTCCTTCGCGCCGGAATGGTCGGCGACGGCCTCCGTGGCCTTCGACCGTTCGATCGGCGCGGGGCTGAAGCTGGGTATGAACCTGTCGGCAAAATACTCGACCGAGTTCAACACCGGCTCCGACCTGCTGCCCTACAAGATGCAGGACGCCATGACCCTGCTGAACGGCCGCATCACCCTGGGCGCGGAAGACGAGAACTGGGCGCTGGACATCTGGGGCCAGAACCTGACGGACGAAGAGTATATGCAGGTGGCCATCAACGCCCCGCTGCAGGGCTCGGCCTTCCAGACCACGGTCCAGCCGAACGGCACCTACTATAACCCGGCCGGCGACACCCAGACCTATAACGCCTTCATGGGCCAGCCGCGCACCTACGGCATGACCCTGCGCGTCCGCTACTGATCCAGCAGGGCGTCTGAGAGTCTGAGGGCGGGTCGGAGAAATCCGGGCCGCCCTTTGCTTTTGGCGGGACCGCGTGGGACGGAGGGGCCCAATCCCGCTCACCCCGGCGGACGCCGGGGCCCAGTGTTTTGGCCTCAGAACGCCTCCATAATCAGGCAGGGTCCGCGACGGGGCTGACGGGATCCCGGCGTTCGCCGGATGAGCGGCTATCGAACGCGACCGCCATACGAAAAAGCCCCCGGCCGCATGACCGGGGGCTTTTCCTCATTCAACCGCGAGACGGCCGCCTCACTCCGCCGGGGTGTGGTTTTCCCCCGCCAGTCTCCGCTGTCCGGCGAACATCCGGTTCAGCATGCGCCGCCCGAAGCCGGCGATGTCGTCGATGATGGTGAACACCGCCGGGATGTAGAGCAGCGACAGGAAGGTCGAGGAGATCAGTCCCCCGACCACGGCCACGGCCATGGGCGAGCGGAACTCCACGTCGGCGCCCCAGCCGATGGCGATGGGCACCATGCCCGCCCCCATGGCGAAGGTGGTCATCAGGATCGGGCGCGCCCGCTTGTGGGCGGCGTCCATGATGGCGGCGAAGCGGCTCAGCCCGCTCTTCTCGGCCATGATGATGTAGTCGACCAGTAGGATGGAGTTCTTGGCCGCGATCCCCATCAGCATCAGCACCCCGATCAGGGCCGACATGGAGAAGCTCTTGCCCGCGATCACCAGGGCGATGAAGGCCCCCCCGATGGCCAGGGGCAGGGCCGCCATGATGGTGATCGGATAGGCGAAGCTTTTGAACAGCAGGGTCAGAACCGCATACATCAGCAGTATGCCCGACAGGAAGGCGATGCCGAAGCCCACCAGCATCTCCTGGATGAACTCGGCGTCCCCGGCGGGCACTTGGCGCACGCCCGTCGGCAGGTTCTTCACCGAGGGCAGCTTGTTGACCGCTTGGCCCGCCGCGCCGGTGGTGATGCCGTCCAGCTCGGCCGAGATGGAGGCGATGCGCGAGCGGTCCTGACGGCTGACCGTGGCCGGACCGGCGCCGAACTCGATGTCGGCCACGGCGCTCAGCGGCACGGCGGCCCCCGAGGCGGTCGGCACGCGCAGCGTCTCCAGCACGTTCAGATCCTCGCGCGCGGCCTCAGTCAGCTGCAGGCGAATGGGGATCTGGCGGTCGCCCAGATTGTACTTCGGCAGGTTCTGGTCGATGTCGCCGATGGTGGCGACGCGCACGGCCTGGGAGATGGCCCCGGCCGAGACGCCCAGCAGCGCCGCCTCATCCGGGCGCGGCGTGACCAGGATTTCCGGCCGGGCGATGGCGGCGGTGTTGACGATGTTGGCCAGGCCCGGCACCCCGCGCATCTCCTCCTCGACCTTGCGGGCTGCGGCTTCCAGCACGACGGGATCGTCGCCCAGGATGGAGAAGGTGTAGCTGGTGCCGTCGCCCGGTCCGCCGCCCTGCTGGGCGATGCCGGCGCGGATACGGGCGCCGGGGATCTGCTTCATCTCATCGACCATGACGCGGGCGAAGGCCTGCTGGCTCAGCTCGCGCTTACCCTTGGGCACCATGTCGGCGTAGACATTGGCCTGGTTCACCGATTGCCCGCCGATGGCGGCGTAGACCGAAGTGACTTCCGGCCGGGCGTTCAGCTTCTGCGTCACCTGCTGCACCACGACATCGGTCTGATGCAGGGTGGAGCCCGGCGGCAGTTCGATCTGGAAGGCCGCGCGGCCTTCGTCGGCGGGCGACATGAACTCGAACGACATCTTGGCCGCGACCGACAGGAAGATGGAGCCGAACAGGAAGGCGCCGCCCATCACGAAGACGATCCAGCGATGGCGCAGGCACCACTTCAGCGAGCGCAGATAGCCCCCCATCCAGAAGGGATCCTTGTCCTCATGGTGGGTGTGCTTGAGCATGTAGGCCGCCATCAGCGGCGTCAGCAGACGCGCCACCACCAGGGAGAAGAAGACGCTGATGCAGGCGGCCAGGGCGAAGGCTTTGAAGAACTGGCCGATGATGCCGGGCATGAAGCCCACGGGCGCGAACACGGCGATGATGGTGCCGGTCGTGGCCACGACGGCCAGGCCGATCTCATCGGCGGCCTCGAAGGCGGCGTCATAGGGCGGTTTGCCGTCGCGCATGTGGCGGACGATGTTCTCGATCTCCACGATGGCGTCGTCGACCAGGATGCCGATCGTCAGCGACAGCGCCAGCAGCGTCACCACGTTCAACGACTGGTCCATCGGCCCCAGGATGGCGAAGGTCGGAATCAGCGACATCGGCATGGCCGTCGCCGCGATCAGGGTCGCCCGCCAGTCGCGCAGGAATATCCACACCACGATGACCGCCAGGACCGCGCCCAGAATCAACGCCTCCAGTGAGGCGAGGTAGGATTCCTCGATGTATTTCACGCTCGAGGTGACCTGTTCGATGGTCAGTTCGGGATGGGCCTCGTCGATCTTCTCGACCTCGGCGCGGACCTTTTCGGAGACCTTGACCTCGCTGGCCTCGCGCGAGCGCAGGAAGTTGAAGGTCACGGCCTCCTGGCCGTTGTAGCGGGCCAGGCGGCGCGGTTCGCTCCACTTGTCGACCACCGCGCCCAGGTCGCCCAGGCGTACGTTCTTACCGTCGCCGACAGGCACCAGGGTCTCGCGCAGCTGCTCCACCGAACCGGCGGCGCCCAGGGTGCGCACGGCGCGCTCGGACCCGGCGATGGTGACGCGACCGCCCGGCAGGTTGTTGTTGACGTTGGTCAGGGCCTGGCTGACCTGGGCCGCCGTCACGCCGTAGGCGCTGAGCCGCTGCGGATCCAGTTCGACGCGGATTTCGCGATCCACCCCGCCCGAACGGTTGACCTCGCCGACGCCGCCCAGCGCCAGCAGGGCGCGGCTCATCTCATTGTCGATGAACCAGCTGATCTGTTCCGGCGTCATCGTCTCCGAGCGCACGACATAGGTGATCAGGGCGTCGCCGGTGATGTCGATGCGCTGGACCGTCGGCTCCTGCATGTCCTGGGGCAGGCTGGCGCGCACCCCGCTCATGGCGTTGCGGACGTCGTTGGTGGCGCGCTCGGTGTCGGTGCCCAGTTCGAACTCGATGGTGGTCGAAGACACCCCGTCCGAGACGTTGGAATAGATGTGGCGCACGCCGGACAGGCCGGCGATCGAATCCTCGATCACGCGCGTGACCTGCACCTCCATCTCGGTCGGGGCGGCGCCGGGGCGCGCGGCCGTGACCGCGACCAGGGGGAAGTCGATGTCGGGGTTGTTGTTGATCCGCATCCCGGCGAAGCCGGTCACGCCGCCCAGCGTCAGCAGCAGGAACAGCAGGATGATGGGGATGGGGTTCTTGATCGCCCAGGCGGAAAGCTGATTCATGGCCGGGCCTTACTTCTTGGCGGGCGCTTGGGCGGCGGGGGCGGCGGCCGGAGCCGCTGCGGGCGCAGCGGCGCGCGGCGCGGCCACTGTCACCTTGTCGCCGTCGTTCAGGAAGCCGGCGCCGGCCACCACGACGCGGACGCCCGCGTTCAGCCCCTCGACCGAGGTCTGGTCGTCGCGCCGCGACAGCACCGTCACCGGCACGAAGCGCACCGAGGAGTCGGCGTTCAGCACGAACACCCCTGACTTGTTGCTGCGGTAAAGGACCGCGTCCGTCGGCACCACGGTCGCCGGTCGGGCCCCCGCCTCGATGGCGGCGCGGGCGAACATGCCGGGTTTCAGCGCGCTGCCGGGCGCCAGGCTGATGCGCGCCAGGCCGAGGCGGGTCTGCGGATCGACTTCGGGCGTCACGATGCGGACCGTGCCGGTGGTCGAGCCGGCTTGGCTGGAGGTGACAGCCGCGCTCTGACCGGCCTGGATCAACGGCAATTCGGTCTCGGGCACCTGGGCGTCCAGCTCCAGGCGGCCGTCGCGCACCATGCGGAACAGTTCGGTTCCGGCGCTGATGATCTGGCCCTTGGTGACGCTGCGGCTGATGATCAGGCCGCTGACCGGCGCGCGGATGGTGGCCTGGGACAGGCGAGTCTGGGTCTCGGCCAGGGCGGCCTGGGCCGAGGCCAGATTGGCCGCCGAGGCCCGCTGATTGGCCAGGGCCGTGTCCAGCGACGCCTGGCTCAGGAAGCCGCGCGTCTTCAGCTCCTGCGCACGGCCCAGGGCGGCGTCGTCGCGGGCGACGTTGGCCTCGGCCGTCTGCACCGCCGCCTGCTGCTGGCGCACCTGGGCGCGCAGCAGGACGTCGTTCATCTGCACCAGCGGCTGGCCCTGACGGACATAGGAGCCTTCGTCGACATAGAGGGTCGTCGCCGTCAGTCCGCCGGTTTCGGCGCCGACCGGCACCTCTTCCCAGGCCGAGACGGTGCCCGAGGCGACCACGGTGCGAGGCAGGGCGACCGAGGTCGCCGTCGTCGCGCTGACGGTCTGGCGCGAGGCGCCGTCCTTCTTGTCCTTTTCGTCCCCGTGTCCGCCGCAGGCGGCCAGGGTCAGACTTGAAGCCAAGGCGAGAGCCAGGCTGACGTTCAGCCGGGCCGGAAAGCGTCGAGAGGTCGCCACGTGCGGATATCCTGGGAGGTTGAGCGTACAGTCAGGCGCGCGCCAACCTTCTGTCCGGCGTCGCGGGCATAGCAACGCTGTTTACCCGTTCGGCGATCCGCGCTCAAACGACTCATTCGCAATTACTGCGATGTAATCTGCAACCGAAATGGGTTCTGACTGTGCGGGCGGCCGAGGTGCGATCAGGGGCGGACCCGATCCGGCAAGGCGGCGACCTCAGCCGCGCTCAGGGCCTTGACGATACGGACGCGGCAAGGACCGTTGACGCCCGACATGCCGCGCACGTTCAGGTTCGCCCAGTCGCCGGCGCACAGGCGTGACTTGCCGGCGCTTTGCGGGCGAATGGTAAGGGCCGTGGCGAAGTCCATGTCCTGACAGATGCCGGCCGCCTGGGCGTGATAGATGCGTCCGCGACCCGTGTCGAAATAGATGTTGGTGCGATCATCCGAGCGGAAGTTGCGGACCTGATCGGCATAGAAGCAGGGGGCCGCCGTCGACGAGGCCGTCTGCACGGTGGAGGCGCCGCCGTTCGTCTGGGGCGCGCAGGCTGCGACGCCCAGGCTCAGCGCCAGGCTCAAGGCCGTGATCTTACAAGCGGCGAAGGGAATGCGGCGAGCCATGGCGAATCCTTTGTCGATCGTTGGTATGCAACCCTAGTGGTCTTCAGCGACATTGTCATGACGCGCAGGGCTCAGACGATGCCCATGGTCGAGCTGAACGGGAGATGACCGTCCCATGATCAGCGCCGCCAGATGCTCGCCCAGCAGGGGGGCGACGCAGAAGCCGCGCGAGCCCAGCCCCGTCAGGACGTACAGACCGGCTTCGCCCCAGGCGCCGCACAGCGGCAGGCGGTCGGGCGTCGTGGCCCGCACGGCGACCCGGCGGCCGCGCGCCTCGACGGGGGCCTGATCCACGGCCTCGGCGAGGGCGGGCAGGGCGGCGGCCAGGGTCGCCTGGTTGCGGGCGCTGGCCGCATCGGAGGCCTCGGGCGTCTTCACGCCCCGGTCGTGGGTGGCGCCGTATAGCATCCCGTTCCCGGTCGGCGCGGCGTAGCCGCCCCAGGCGACGGGCAGAGGCGGCGGCGTCCCTTCGATCCAGTCCGCCTGTCCCGCCACCGGCGACAACGGCAGGTCGGGCATGAGCCGCGCCGATCCCCAGCCCGCAGCCAGCACCACGGCGTCCGCCTCGACCAGCACGGCGCCGTCCTCGCCCTTCACGCGCCAGCCGTCTGTCGTCGCCTCCGCCACGGCCGCGCGTCCCGCCGCCCGTTCGGCGCCCGCCAGCCACGGCTCCAGTATGGCGCTGGAGCGCGCCGCCAGGGCCTGGCCCATCATCAGACCGCCGCGCGTCGTGGGCTCGCCCAGGCGCTCGGCGCAGGCGGCGGGGGCCAGCCGCTGCATGGCACCCTCGGGCCACAGGGGCTGGACCGCGATCTTGTCGAAGCGGACGGCGTCGCGCGGCGCCTGCTCCAGTTGCAGCACCCCTTCGGCGACGACGGCGCCGGGCAGGGCGCGGTACAGGCTTCCCGCTCGCTCCAGCGCTTGAGCGTGGAACCCGGCGATGAAGGCGTCGCCGGCATCCAGCCTCGGCGTCACCAGCGACGCGGGAAAGCCCGAGGCCCCCGCGCCCGCCCGCTCGGCCTCGACGACCGTGACGCGCGCGCCCTCGGCGATCAGGGCGCGGACGACGGCGGCCCCGGCGATCCCGGCGCCGATCACGGCGACATGGCGGGGGCGCTCCGTCGGCGCCTCGCCCGCCATGCGGGCCTCCAGCCGTTCGCGCTTCCTGCCATGGCCGGGCTTCTTCTCGACGGTGAAGCCGTGCTCGGCCAGGCCGCGCCGCACGGCTCCGGCGACGGTGAAGGTGGCCAGCCGCGCGCCGGGGTTGGAGCGCGCCGCGACGAGGGCCAGAATCTCGGGCGACCACATGCCGGGGTTCAGCGCGGGCGAGAACCCGTCCAGGAACCAGGCGTCGGCCGGTCCCGACCATTGGTCCAGCGCCCAACGGGCGTCGCCGACGGCCAGGTCGATCGTCGCCCCCCACTGCGGCAGGTCCAGCCGATGAAAGCCGGGCGTCCCGGCGGGCCAGGCGTCCAGCACCCCGGCGGCCGTCTCGGCCAGCTCGGGCCAGGCGGCCAGGGCGCGCGCGGCCTCATCGCGCGTCAGCGGGAAACCTTCGATGGAGAAGACCTTAAGCCGCGCCCCGTCCGCGCGCGTGCGCCGCCACAGGTCCAGCAGGGCGACGATGTTCAGCCCGGTGCCGAAGCCCAGCTCGCCGACGGTGAAGGCGGATCGCCCGGACCAGGCCTCGGGCAGGCTGCAGCCCTGCAGGAAGACCGCTCGGGTCTCGGCTAGGCCGTCGTCCTTGGAGAAATAGACATCGCCGAATCGCCCGGAACGGGGCGAGCCGTCGTCGGCCCACAGCAGTTGGGGCGAGGCGTCGTCGGAGGGCGGTGCGGCGGTCATGGCGGGGGTCTATCGGGCCGCGCCGCCGGACGAAAGCCGCCCTGCCTGGAAAGCGGGCATGAAAAAGGGGCCGTCCGTGAGGACGACCCCTTTCCGCATCGCGATCCGAAGACCGCGATCCAAGACGTAAGTCTTAGTGAGCGGCAGCCGGAGCAGCCGGAGCAGCGGCCGGAGCGGCAGCGGCGTCAGCGGCCGGAGCAGCGGCGTCGGCAGCCTTGGTGGCTTCGCCGGCAGCTTCGCCAGCGGCGGCGGCGGCGTCGGTGGCGGCGGCGTCAGCCGTAGCAGCGGCGTCGGCAGCGGTGTCGGCGGCGGCGGTGGCGTCGGCGGCGGCGTCTTCAGCCTTGTCCGTGGCGGCCGGTTGGCAAGCAGCCAGGGCCAGAGCGGCGGCCGAAGCGGCGATCAGAGCGGTGATGCGCATAGGTTTCTTCCTTCAGAAGGTAAAAGCGAGACCATGAACCTCGCTGAGGAAGTGATAACGGCTTCGTGAGCGGGAGTGCAAGCGATTTCTCACGCGTTCGTGAAGACAACTTGAGGTGGGCCGAATTCCCGCGCGAAATTCAGGGGTTGTCCGGGGGAACAGGACGGGGCGCCGTCGGGTCCATGGGGTCGGGCGGAGTCGGCTC
>Ga0209699_100316_pt1 | contig 34391 bp, 28 predicted proteins | sample SynthPrep_1_END__FD_187204 | JGI IMG/M metagenome (GOLD analysis project Ga0209699, IMG submission 187204) | Synthetic microbial communities from Ohio, USA - SynthPrep_1_END_DS7_MetaG (SPAdes) (version 2) | ecosystem: Engineered > Bioreactor > Aerobic > Activated sludge | place: USA: Ohio...
CTCTACCTGGGTGCTGCCGTCTGGACCACCGAAGAGCCTTACAAGAAGCTGTCGATGAAAGACATCGACAAGCAGTCCTTCAAGGAAACCGTGCAAGGTGGCTGGGTCGCCTGGCTGCAGCACTACTTCGTCACCGCCTGGGTACCGTCCAAGGACAGCACCAACCTGATCCAGACCCGCAAGGACAGCCAGGGCAACTACATCGTCGGCTTCACCGGCCCGGTCGTACAGGTCGCTGCCGGCGCCAAGGCCGAAACCGGCGCCGTGCTCTATGCAGGTCCCAAGCTGCAGGAACACCTCGGTTCCCTGTCTCCGGGCCTGGAACTGACCGTCGACTACGGCTTCCTGTGGTTCCTCGCGCAACCGATCTTCTGGTTGCTGGAAGTGATCCATGGCCTGCTGGGCAACTGGGGCTGGTCGATCATCGTACTGACCATCATCATCAAGCTGATCTTCTTCCCTCTGTCGGCTGCCAGCTACCGTTCCATGGCACGCATGCGTGCCGTATCGCCGAAACTGCAAGCGCTGAAAGAGCAGTTCGGTGACGATCGCCAGAAGATGTCCCAGGCGATGATGGAGCTGTACAAGAAAGAGAAGATCAACCCGCTGGGCGGCTGCCTGCCGATCCTGGTGCAGATGCCGGTATTCCTCGCCCTGTACTGGGTGCTGCTGGAATCCGTGGAAATGCGTCAGGCGCCCTGGCTGCTGTGGATCACCGACCTGTCGATCAAGGATCCGTTCTTCATCCTGCCGATCATCATGGGCGCGACCATGTTCATCCAGCAGCAGCTCAACCCGACGCCGCCGGATCCCATGCAGGCTCGCGTGCTGAAGCTGATGCCGATCATCTTCACCTTCTTCTTCCTGTGGTTCCCGGCAGGTCTGGTGCTGTACTGGGTGGTCAACAACGTCCTGTCCATCGCTCAGCAGTGGTACATTACCCGCAGGATCGAAGCGGCAGCGAAACCGGCCAACGCCTGATTCGCCAACGCTTCCAAGCCTCGAGCAAACGCCCCATGATTGGGGCGTTTTGCTATCCGCCGATTACCTTTTCCAAGTCGCGAGCAAATGCCATGAACCACGCACGAGATACCATCGCAGCCGTCGCCACCGCCCAGGGTCGTGGTGGCGTGGGGATCGTGCGCGTATCCGGCCCCCTCGCCGCACAGATGGCGCAGGCGATCTGCTGCCGTGAACTGAAGCCGCGCTTCGCTCACCATGGGCCTTTCCATGGCGCAGATCAGGCGACGCTCGATGAAGGTCTGGCCATCTACTTCCCCGGGCCGAACTCGTTCACCGGGGAAGATGTGCTGGAGCTACAGGGTCATGGCGGCCCGGTGGTGCTCGATCTGTTGCTGCGCCGCTGCCTGGAACTGGGCGCGCGTCTGGCACGGCCAGGTGAGTTCAGCGAGCGTGCCTTCCTCAACGACAAGCTCGACCTGGCCCAGGCCGAAGCCATCGCCGACCTGATCGAAGCCAGCTCCGAACAGGCCGCGCGCAATGCAGTGCGTTCGCTGCAAGGCGAATTCTCCAGGCGCGTGCATGCACTGACCGAGTCGCTGATCCAGCTGCGCATCTACGTCGAAGCGGCCATCGACTTTCCCGAGGAAGAGATCGATTTCCTCGCCGACGGTCACGTGCTGAATCAGCTCGATGGCGTGCGCGCAGACTTGTCCACAGTGCTGCGTGAAGCCGGCCAGGGCGCCCTGCTGCGTGACGGCATGACGGTGGTCATCGCCGGTCGGCCCAATGCCGGCAAGTCCAGCCTGCTCAACGCTCTGGCCGGTCGTGAAGCGGCCATCGTCACCGATATCGCCGGCACTACCCGCGACGTACTGCGAGAACATATCCACATCGACGGCATGCCCCTGCACGTGGTCGACACCGCCGGCCTGCGCGATACCGAAGACCAGGTGGAAAGAATCGGCGTCGAGCGTGCGCTCAAGGCCATCGGCGAAGCCGACCGGGTGCTGCTGGTGGTGGACTCGACCGCGCCGGAGGCAGCCGACCCGTTCGCGCTCTGGCCAGAATTTCTGGAGCAACGCCCGGATCCGGCGCGCGTCACCCTGATCCGTAACAAGGCGGATCTCTCCGCTGAGGCCGTGGCGCTGGTAACCAGCGCCGATGGCCATGTCACCCTGAGCCTGTCGGCCAAATCGACTCAGGGGCTTGACCTGCTGCGCGAACATCTCAAGGCCTGCATGGGTTATCAACAGACCGCAGAGAGCGGCTTCAGCGCACGTCGCCGTCATCTCGAAGCCCTGTATCAGGCGCAACAGTACCTGGAGCACGGCCGCAATCAGCTGACCCTGATGGGCGCTGGCGAGCTGCTGGCCGAAGACTTGCGCATGGCCCAGCAAGCCCTGGGCGAGATCACCGGCGCGTTCAGCAGCGATGACCTGCTGGGGCGCATCTTCTCCAGCTTCTGCATCGGCAAGTAACCACCGGGCATTCAGGCGAAGCCATGCCGCCTGGCCCCACTGACCACCACCAGCGTCGCCAGTAGCAGCACCAGCAGAACCGGCGCGAACGCGCCGACACCGAGCCGTTCGAGCAGAACCCCTCCAACGATGCCGCCACCGGCTATGGCTGCGTTCCAGGCAGTCACCAGCATGGCCTGAGCGACATCCGCCGAGTCGCCTGCACTCTTGGCCAGTGCGGTCTGGAACAGTGTCGGCACACCGCCGAAAGCCAGCCCCCAGATACCAATGGCGATATAGATGACCGCCGAACTCTGACTCCCGATTGCCATTGCGACGGATGCAAGGCCGAACAGCACGGTACAAGCCAGCGTCATTCGTCGCAGGTGACGGTCGATCAGCACCCCAACGACCCAGATGCCCAACAGCGATGCCAGGCCGAACACCAGCAGAACCAGATCGATACGCTCGAGCATGCCGACGGCGGCGAGAAACGGCGCGATATAGGTATAGAGAATGTTGTGGGCGAGCACGAAGGCCAGCACCACGAAAAGTACCGGGCGAATGCCGGGCAATCGAAAGACCGCACCGAGTTCCAGCCGCGAGCCCCGGGCCTGACCGGGAAAATCCGGGACGCGCCAGCGTACCCAGATCATCAGCAGCACTGCCAGCGCCGTCATGATGCCGAAACAGACACGCCAGCCCACCAGCCCCCCGAGCCAGGTACCGGCCGGTATGCCTAGCGACAACGCCAAAGGCGAGCCGACCATGGCCACCGCGATGGCTCTGCCCTTCAGCTGCTGTGGCACCATGCGCGCCGCATAGCCGGCCACCAGTGCCCACAGCAGCCCCGCCGAGACGCCAGCGAGAAAGCGCGCTATCAGCGTCAGCGAGAGACTTGTGGATAACGCCGTGACCGTATTGGCGAGCGCAAAGCCGGCGATTGCCGTCAATAACAATGGCCTGCGGCGTACACCCTGGGTCAGCAGGATCAAGGGAATCGCCGCCAGCAGCGAACCCAGAGCATAGACGGTGACCGTCTGGCCGACCCACGCCTCGGAAACCGACAGGCCGGCCGCCATCTGCGGCAACAACCCAGCCGGTAGTGCCTCGGTCAGAATGGTCACGAAACCTCCCATCGCCAGGGCCAGCAATGCCCCCAATGGCAAGCGCTGCACGGCACTCATTGGCACAGCTCCGTCGCATCCTGTGGATAACTGCGACCGGGTTCCGGGCTGGTCGTGGGAAGGTGCCAGAGAGCCTGGCATGTTGGGCAGGAAGTCGAAATCACAGCAGGTCACCTCGTTGATCGATAACCGCAGCGACGATAAGGACTCGATAATTAGAGAAAAAGTGGGGTAGATTTCCGGTCACTACGGAAATTCAAGTCCGCAATCAGGGTGAACATGGACAGCCTCAACAGCTTCTCGGTATTCGTGCAGGTCGCAGAAACCCGCAGCTTCGTGGTCGCAGGTCGGATGCTTGGCATATCGGCTTCGGCGGTTGGCAAGAGCATCGCCAGGCTCGAGGAGAAACTCGGGGCGAGGCTGTTCCACCGCAGCACGCGCAGCGTCACCCTGACGGCGGAAGGTGCCCTGTTCCTGGAACGAAGCCGGCGCATCCTGGCCGAGATGGAGGCAGCCGAACAGGAACTGTCGCACGCCACCAGCGCACCACGTGGCCGCCTGCGGGTAAGCCTGCCGCTGGTGAGTTCACTGATCCTGCCAGTGCTGGGCGAATTCATGGCGACCTATCCGGACATCGAGCTGGATCTGGATTTCAGCGATCGCCTGGTCGATGTCATCGAGGAAGGCTTCGATGCCGTCATTCGCACCGGAGAGCCTACCGACTCGCGGCTCTCGGCACGCCGACTCGGCACCTTCGAGCTGATGCTGGTCGCCTCGCCGCACTACCTGCAACGATGCGGCACTCCGCAAACACCAGGTGATCTTCGACGACATACCTGCCTGCACTACCGACTCCCCCACAGTGGCAAGCTGGAAGCCTGGCCGCTGCAACCGAGCCCTGGTGAAGCAGAGGTACAACTGCCGATATCGATGATCTGCAACAACATCGAGACACGGGTCTGTTTCACCCGCCAGGGCCGTGGCATCGCCTGCCTGCCGGACTTCTCGGTCAACCAATACCTCGCCAATGGCCAGCTGTGTCGTGTTCTCCCGGAACACGCGCAACGCCGCAACACCTTCAACGTTCTCTGGCCTGCGAGCAGACACCCCTCACCCAAGGTACGTGCCCTGGTCGATTTCCTCTACCCACGGGTGTTCTCCACTCAGGCATGACCTGTCGACCGCCCCATGCATGGATGATCCACAGATGGCCAACCCATCGGATAAACCCTGTGGAAAACTTCCCCTGAGCCCTGCCCATAACCCACTGACAAAACTGGGCATAACACCCCCTGTGGGTAACCACCCCTTCCATCCACAGTGATCCAGCAGCTTTCCCAGCGGAACCGAGCAGGAACGGCACAGGCTTATCCTTGGCTGTACATCAGAAATGGCAAGGGTCATGGGTGTTTATCCACAGATGGGATGCGCTCTATACATAAACATAAAGAACAAGCTTTATAAAAATTCTCTCTTTCTATTTTCTATAAGTCGGCATGAGTACTTCGAGGAGGAAAGTGATCAGGGTAGATAGAACGGTTTCGAGAGCGTGGTAGTCAGCCGATTGGCTATTTTTTGTTCAGGAGGCTTCATTCAGGAGACCGAAGTCCCTATACTTGCCGCCTTCTTTCAGACCCCTTTCTCAACAGGCACGAGGTGCGTGGTGGATTTCCCTTCCCGTTTTGACGTGATCGTGATCGGCGGCGGTCATGCCGGTACCGAGGCAGCCCTGGCTGCGGCACGCATGGGCGTGAAGACCCTGCTGCTCACCCACAATGTCGAAACCCTTGGTCAGATGAGCTGCAACCCGGCCATCGGCGGGATCGGCAAGAGTCACCTGGTCAAGGAAATCGATGCCTTGGGTGGCGCCATGGCCACCGCTACCGACAAGGGCGGTATCCAGTTCCGCATTCTCAACAGCCGCAAAGGCCCCGCCGTTCGTGCCACCCGTGCACAAGCCGACCGCGTGCTGTACAAGGCAGCCGTACGCGAGATCCTGGAAAACCAGGCCAACCTGTGGATTTTTCAACAGGCGGCGGATGACCTGATTGTGGAAAACGCTCAGGTCAAAGGCGTCGTCACCCAGATGGGCCTCAGGTTCCATGCGGACTCCGTGGTTTTGACCACAGGCACGTTCCTCGGTGGACTTATCCACATCGGCCTGCAGAACTACTCGGGTGGCCGCGCCGGTGATCCGCCCTCCATCGCCCTGGCCCAGCGTCTGCGCGAGTTGCCGCTGCGTGTCGGCCGTCTGAAGACCGGCACCCCGCCGCGTATCGATGGCCGCTCCGTGGATTTCTCGGTGATGACCGAACAACCGGGCGATACGCCAACGCCGCTGATGTCCTTTCTCGGCAAGCGCGAGCACCAGCCGAAGCAGATCAGTTGCTGGATCACCCACACCAATGCGCGCACCCACGAGATCATCGCGGCCAACCTCGACCGTTCGCCGATGTACTCGGGGGTGATCGAAGGTGTTGGCCCGCGCTACTGCCCGTCGATCGAGGACAAGATTCACCGTTTCGCCGACAAGGACAGCCACCAGGTGTTCATCGAGCCGGAAGGCCTGACCACCCACGAGCTTTACCCCAATGGCATTTCCACCTCGTTGCCGTTCGATGTGCAGCTGGAGATCGTGCGCAGCATCCGTGGCATGGAGAACGCACACATCGTGCGTCCCGGCTATGCCATCGAGTACGACTATTTCGATCCCCGCGACCTGAAGTACAGCCTGGAGACCAAAGTCATCGGCGGGCTGTTCTTCGCCGGGCAGATCAACGGCACCACCGGTTATGAAGAAGCCGGTGCCCAGGGGCTGCTGGCCGGCTGCAATGCCGCGCTGCGCGCCCAGGGCAAGGACGCCTGGTGCCCACGTCGCGACGAGGCGTACATCGGCGTGCTGGTGGACGATCTGATCACCCTGGGCACCCAGGAGCCGTACCGCATGTTCACCTCGCGTGCCGAGTACCGGCTGATCCTGCGCGAGGACAATGCCGACCTGCGTCTGACCGAGAAAGGCCGCCAGCTGGGCCTGGTGGATGACGAGCGCTGGGCAGCCTTCGAGGCCAAGCGCGAGGGCATCGTCCTGGAAGAACAGCGTCTGAAGAGCACCTGGGTTCGCCCCGGCACACCGCAGGGCGATGCCATCGCCGAGCGCTTCGGCACGCCGCTGGCTCATGAATACAACCTGCTCAACCTGCTGGCTCGTCCCGAGATCGATTACGCCACCCTGGCCGAAGTGACCGAGTCCCCGGTTGTGGATAACCAGGTCGCCGAGCAGGTCGAGATCAAGACCAAGTACGCCGGTTACATCGACCGCCAGCAGGACGAGATCGCCAAGCTGCGGGCCAGCGAGGACACCAGGCTGCCGGAGGATCTGGACTACAGCGCCATTTCCGGGCTGTCCAAGGAGATCCAGTTCAAGCTCGGCAATACCCGTCCGGCGACCCTCGGCCAGGCGGGTCGTATCCCCGGTGTCACGCCGGCGGCGATTTCCCTGCTGCTGATTCACCTGAAGAAGCGCAGCGCGGGTCAGAAGCTGGAGCAGAGCGCCTGATGTCGGTTACCCAGCGTCACGCCGAAGAACTGATCCAGGGCGCCCGCGAGCTTGGCATCGAGCTCAGCGCCGTGCAGCAGGAACAACTGCTCGCCTACCTGGGCCTGCTGATCAAATGGAACAAGGCCTATAACCTCACCGCCGTGCGCGACCCCGACGAGATGGTGTCACGCCATCTGCTCGACAGCCTGTCGGTGGTGCCGTTCGTGGCCGAACGTGGGGATAACTGGCTGGACGTCGGCAGCGGTGGCGGCATGCCCGGCGTCCCGCTGGCGATCATGTTTCCCGAGCGGCGTTTCACCCTGCTCGACTCCAATGGCAAGAAGACCCGCTTTCTCGTTCAGGTGAAGCTGGAGCTGAAACTCGCCAACCTCGAGGTTGTCCACAACCGGGTCGAGGCCTACCGACCCGAGCAGCCTTTCGACGGCATCAGCTCGCGGGCTTTCAGCAGCCTGCAGGACTTCAGCGACTGGACACGCCACCTCGGCAACGCCGAAACCCACTGGTTGGCGATGAAGGGCGTGCACCCCGATGACGAGCTGCAGGCGCTGCCGGCGGACTTCCGTCTCAGTGCCACCCATGTGCTGCGGGTTCCCGGTTGCCAAGGCCAACGCCATCTGTTGATACTGCGTCGCTCGGTCTAAGGGGAAAGAAGATGGCCAAGGTATTCGCGATCGCCAACCAGAAAGGCGGCGTGGGGAAAACCACGACGTGCATCAACCTGGCTGCTTCACTGGTGGCGACCAAGCGCCGCGTGCTGCTGATCGACCTCGATCCACAGGGCAACGCCACCATGGGCAGCGGTGTCGACAAGCACGGCCTCGAGCACTCGATCTATGACGTGCTGATCGGCGAATGCGACCTGAGCCAGGCCATGCAGTTCTCCGAGCATGGCGGCTATCAGTTGCTGCCGGCCAACCGTGATCTGACCGCAGCCGAAGTCGCCCTGCTGGAAATGAAGATGAAGGAGAGCCGCCTGCGTTATGCCCTGGCGCCGATCCGCGAGAACTACGACTACATCCTCATCGACTGCCCTCCCTCGTTGAACATGCTGACCATCAATGCGCTGGTCGCGGCCGATGGCGTCATCATCCCCATGCAGTGCGAGTACTACGCGCTCGAGGGCCTCTCCGATCTGGTCAACAGCATCCAGCGCATCGGCCAGCTGCTCAATCCCAAGCTGCAGATCGAAGGTCTGCTGCGCACCATGTACGACCCGCGCATCAGCCTGACCAACGACGTCAGCGCCCAGCTCAAGCAGCATTTCGGCGACAAGCTCTACGACGCCGTGATCCCGCGCAACGTGCGTCTGGCCGAGGCACCGAGCTTCGGTATGCCGGCGCTGGTCTACGACAAACAATCCCGCGGCGCCCTCGCTTACCTGGCGTTGGCCGGCGAGCTGGTGCGCAGGCAGCGCGCCGCCGCGAAAACCGCTACCGCTTAAGGAACATCCGCATGGCTGCGAAGAAACGAGGTCTGGGCCGAGGCCTGGACGCCCTGCTCGGTGGCAACACCGTCAGCGCACTGCAGGAAGAGGCCGCCCAGGTCGACACGCGTGAACTGCAATACGTGCCTCTGGATCTGATCCAGCGTGGCAAGTACCAGCCGCGTCGCGATATGGATCAGACTGCCCTGGAAGAACTCGCCGCTTCGATCCGTGCCCAGGGCGTGATGCAGCCCATCGTGCTGCGCCCCATCGGTGGTGGCCGTTTCGAGATCGTCGCCGGTGAGCGGCGCTGGCGTGCCAGCCAGCTGGCCGGCCAGGACAAGATCCCGGCGATGGTGCGCGAGCTTCCCGATGAAGCCGCCATCGCCATGGCGCTGATCGAGAACATCCAGCGCGAAGACCTCAATCCCATCGAGGAAGCCGTTGCCCTGCAGCGCCTGCAGCAGGAGTTCGAGCTGACCCAGCAGCAGGTCGCCGATGCGGTGGGCAAGTCCCGCGTCACCATCACCAACCTGCTGCGTCTGATTGCCCTGCCGGAAGAGATCAAGACGCTGCTCGCCCACGGCGATCTGGAGATGGGCCACGCCCGTGCACTGCTCGGTTTGCCCCTCGAACAGCAGGTCGAGGCTGCGCGACACGTTGTCGCACGCGGCCTCACGGTTCGCCAGACCGAGGCCCTGGTTCGCCAGTGGCTGTCCGCCAAACCGGCTCCTGCAAAAGCCAAGGCCGACCCTGACATCAGTCGCCTGGAACAGCGCCTGGCAGAGCGTCTGGGCTCGCCAGTGCAGATAAAACACGGCTCCAGGGGCAAGGGCCAGTTGGTCATCCGCTACAACTCCCTCGACGAATTGCAGGGCGTACTGGCCCATATCCGCTGAAACAATTCGCCACATCTGGCCATGTAGCGCATGGTCGGAAAACACTACCCGGCAGTTGAATGGGGGGGATAGGCCCCCTATACTCTGCGCGCAATTTTGTTGGCACTTTTTATGCCAATTCATTGAGTTAAAGCGTTCGATAGTCGAGGACATCAGTTGATGGAACGCCGCATGCCAAAGCGCCTGCCCTTCCATCGTCTACCGGTCTTTCCGGTTCTGATGGCCCAACTCGTCGTCCTGCTGCTGGCCGCTGCGGTGTGCTGGCAATGGCGTGGAAACGTCGCTGGTTATTCGGCTCTGCTCGGTGGACTCATCGCCTGGTTGCCGAATCTGTATTTCGCCCACAAGGCGTTCCGTTTCAGCGGAGCGCGGGCAGCGCGGGAAATCGTCCGTTCGTTTTATGCGGGCGAAGCGGGAAAACTGATTCTGACGTTCGTGCTCTTTGCACTGACGTTCGCGGGCGTGAAACCCATGGAGGCACCGATGCTGTTCGGTGTCTACCTGCTGACCCTGATGGTCAGCTGGTTCGCCCCGCTGCTGATAACGAAATTTTCAAGACCTTAAAGCGTTCGGGGCAAATAATGGCAGCAGATACCGCTTCGGGTTACATCCAGCACCACCTGACGAACCTGACCTACGGTCAGCATCCGGTGAATGGCTGGAGTTTCGCCCACACCGCACAGGAAGCCAAAGAAATGGGCTTCTGGGCCTTCCACGTAGACACCCTGGCGGTGTCGGTGGTTCTCGGCCTGATCTTCATCCTTCTGTTCCGTCTGGCGGCGCGCAAGGCGACTTCCGACCAGCCTGGCGGCCTGCAGAACTTCGTCGAAGTGCTGGTCGAGTTCGTCGACGGCAGTGTGAAGGACACCTTCCACGGCCGTAACCCGCTGATCGCCCCGCTGGCCCTGACCATCTTCGTCTGGGTCTTCCTGATGAACTTCATGGATCTGATCCCGGTTGACTGGCTGCCGATGCTGGCTGCCACCATCGCGGGCGATCCGCACCTGTATTTCCGCGTGGTTCCGACCACCGACCCGAACGCCACCCTGGGCCTGGCCCTGTCGGTGTTCGCCCTGATCCTGTTCTACAGCATCAAGGTCAAGGGCATTGGCGGTTTCCTCGGTGAGTTGACCCTGCACCCGTTCAGTTCGAAGAACATCGCCGTCAAGATCCTGCTGATCCCGGTGAACTTCCTGCTGGAATTCGTCACCCTGATCGCCAAGCCGGTTTCCCTGGCCCTGCGACTGTTCGGCAACCTGTATGCCGGTGAACTGATCTTCATCCTGATCGCCATCATGTACAGCGGCGGCCTGCTGCTGGGCGGTCTGGGCGGTGTGCTGCAGCTGGCCTGGGCCATCTTCCACATCCTGATCATCGTGCTGCAGGCGTTCATCTTCATGATGCTGACCATCGTCTACCTGTCGATGGCGCATGAAGATAACCACTAAGGCGCATGACGTTCCGCGGGGTCATTGATGGCGCCGCCGGGACACTCCCTGTGATGGGGATGCTGTAAAGAAACGATTTCGTTTTACCGCTTCATCAAAAACCTAACCAATACGACTGTAAGTCGGGAGGAAAAATGGAAACTGTAGTTGGTTTGACCGCTATCGCTGTTGCTCTGCTGATCGGCCTGGGTGCCCTGGGTACCGCCATCGGTTTCGGTCTGCTGGGTGGCAAGTTCCTGGAAGGCGCTGCGCGTCAGCCGGAAATGGTTCCGATGCTGCAAGTCAAAATGTTCATCGTCGCCGGTCTGCTGGACGCCGTGACCATGATCGGTGTTGGTATCGCTCTGTTCTTCACCTTCGCTAACCCGTTCATTGCTCAGGTAGCCCAATAATCCTCTTTCTAGAGGATTGGACTGACAACGAACGAGCGAGGTGTTGGCGTGAATATTAATGCAACCCTGATTGGCCAGTCCGTTGCCTTCTTCATCTTCGTGCTGTTCTGCATGAAGTTCGTATGGCCTCCGGTCATTACGGCTCTGCAAGAGCGTCAGAAGAAGATTGCAGACGGCCTGGACGCTGCCAACCGCGCGGCTCGTGATCTGGAGCTGGCCCACGAGAAAGTGGCCCAGCAACTGCGCGAAGCCAAAGGTCAGGCCGCCGAAATCATCGAGCAAGCCAAGAAGCGCGCGACTCAAATCGTCGACGAAGCCCGTGATCAGGCTCGTGGCGAAGCGGATCGTGTGAAGGCTCAGGCTCAGGCCGAGATCGAACAGGAAATCAACGGCATCAAAGACGCCCTGCGCGCCCAAGTGGGTAGCCTGGCCGTCAGCGGCGCCGAGAAGATCCTGGGCGCATCCATCGACCAAAACGCGCATGCGGAGCTGGTTAACAAACTGGCAGCCGAAATTTAAGCGAGGGCGCGATCATGGCAGAACTGACCACGCTGGCCCGACCTTACGCCAAGGCTGCCTTCGAGCACGCACAGGCCCACCAGCAACTGGCCAATTGGTCAGCCATGCTCGGCCTGGCTGCGGCGGTGTCTATCGACGACACCATGCAGCGCGTGCTCAAGGCCCCGCGTCTGACGAGTACAGAAAAGGCCACCGCCTTCATCGAGGTGTGTGGTGACAAGTTCGACGCCCAGGCACAGAACTTCATCCATGTTGTTGCCGAGAACGAACGTCTGGCTTTGTTGCCGGACATCTTCGCCCAGTTCGAGCTGTACAAGGCCGAGCAGGAGAAGTCGATCGACGTGGATGTGACCAGTGCCTTCGCATTGAGCGATGAACAGCAAGACAAACTCGCCAAGGTTCTCAGTGCACGGCTCGGCCGAGAAGTGCGTCTGCACGCCGCGGAAGATGCCACCCTCATCGGTGGTGTACTGATTCGCGCCGGCGACCTGGTTATCGATGGCACAGTTCGCGGAAAACTCGCGAAGCTGGCCGAAGCATTGAAATCTTGAGTTTGAAGGGGCAGCAGAGCTATGCAGCAACTCAATCCTTCCGAAATTAGTGAAATCATCAAGGGGCGCATCGAGAAACTCGACGTCGCCTCCCAAGCCCGTAACGAAGGCACCATCGTCTCCGTTTCCGACGGCATCGTGCGCATCTATGGTCTGGCCGACGTCATGTACGGCGAGATGATCGAGTTCCCGGACGGCGTCTACGGTATGGCGCTGAACCTGGAGCAAGACTCCGTTGGTGCGGTCGTGCTGGGTGCTTACACCAGCCTGGCCGAAGGCATGAGCGCCAAGTGCACCGGCCGCATCCTGGAAGTCCCGGTCGGTCCGGAACTGCTGGGTCGCGTGGTCGACGCTCTGGGTAACCCGATCGATGGCAAAGGCCCGATCAACGCTCAGGCTACCGACGCCGTCGAGAAAGTGGCTCCGGGCGTGATCTGGCGTAAGTCGGTCGACCAGCCGGTACAGACCGGTTACAAGTCGGTCGATGCCATGATCCCGGTAGGCCGTGGCCAGCGCGAGCTGATCATCGGTGACCGTCAGATCGGCAAGACTGCCCTGGCAGTCGACGCCATCATCAACCAGAAGAACAGCGGCATCCGCTGCGTCTACGTGGCAATCGGTCAGAAGCAATCGACCATCGCCAACGTCGTGCGCAAGCTGGAAGAAGCCGGTGCCCTGGCCAACACCATCGTGGTTGCCGCCTCGGCTTCGGAATCCGCCGCACTGCAGTTCCTGGCTCCGTACGCCGGTTGCACCATGGGCGAATACTTCCGCGACCGCGGTGAAGACGCCCTGATCGTGTACGACGACCTGTCCAAGCAGGCCGTGGCTTACCGTCAGATCTCCCTGCTGCTGCGCCGTCCGCCAGGCCGTGAAGCCTACCCGGGCGACGTGTTCTATCTCCACAGCCGTCTGCTGGAGCGCGCTTCCCGCGTTTCCGAAGAGTATGTCGAGAAGTTCACCAATGGCGCCGTGACTGGCAAGACCGGTTCCCTGACCGCTCTGCCGATCATCGAAACCCAGGCTGGCGACGTTTCCGCGTTCGTTCCGACCAACGTGATCTCCATCACCGACGGTCAGATCTTCCTGGAATCCGCCATGTTCAACTCGGGTATCCGTCCGGCCGTCAACGCCGGTATCTCGGTATCCCGCGTGGGTGGTGCAGCTCAGACCAAGATCATCAAGAAGCTCTCCGGTGGTATCCGTACCGCTCTGGCTCAGTACCGTGAACTAGCTGCATTCGCCCAGTTCGCCTCTGACCTGGACGAAGCCACCCGCAAGCAGCTCGAGCACGGTCAACGTGTTACCGAACTGATGAAGCAGAAGCAGTACGCGCCCATGTCGATCGCCGACATGTCCGTGTCCCTGTACGCTGCCGAGCGCGGCTTCCTGACCGACGTGGAAGTGAACAAGGTTGGCGCCTTCGAAGCGGCTCTGCTGAGCTACTTCAACCGTGACCTGGCCGATCTGATGGCCAAGATCAACGTGAAAGGCGACTTCAACGACGAAATCGACGCCGCCATCAAAGCCGGCATCGAGAAGTTCAAAGCCACCCAAACCTGGTAAACCGTGGCGGGGGCGAGCCCCCGCCCTGCTAACCGATAGGTGTACCTATATAGGTGTTGCATGGCAGGCGCAAAAGAGATTCGCAGCAAGATTGCGAGCATCAAAAGCACGCAGAAGATCACCAGCGCCATGGAAAAAGTGGCGGTCAGCAAGATGCGCAAGGCTCAACAGCGCATGGCTGCTAGCCGTCCCTATGCGGAGCGTATCCGCCAGGTGATTGGTCATCTGGCCAACGCCAACCCGGAATACCGCCATCCCTTCATGGTCGAGCGCGAAGTCAAGCGTGCCGGCTATGTAGTGGTGAGCAGTGACCGTGGTCTGTGCGGTGGTCTGAATACCAACCTGTTCAAGGCCCTGGTCAAGGACATGGCGAAAGATCGCGAGCAAGGCGTGGAGATCGATCTCTGCGTGATTGGCTCCAAGGGTGCGGCATTCTTCCGCAACTTTGGTGGCAATGTCGTCGCTGCGATCAGCCACCTCGGTGAAGAGCCGTCGATCAACGACCTGATCGGTAGTGTCAAGGTCATGCTCGACGCCTACCTCGAAGGTCGCATCGACCGTCTGTCCGTGGTCTCGAACAAGTTCATCAATACCATGACGCAGAAGCCTACAGTGGAGCAGCTGGTTCCGCTGGTGGCCGATCCGGATCAACAGCTCAAGCATCACTGGGACTATCTGTACGAGCCCGATGCCAAGGAGCTGCTCGACGGCCTGATGGTTCGCTATGTCGAATCGCAGGTGTACCAGGCGGTGGTCGAGAACAACGCGGCCGAACAGGCTGCGCGGATGATTGCGATGAAGAACGCCACCGACAACGCCGGTGAACTGATCAGCGATCTGCAGCTGATCTACAACAAGGCGCGTCAGGCAGCGATCACCCAAGAGATTTCGGAAATCGTCGGCGGCGCTGCCGCGGTTTAAGAACGGTTCAAATATTCAGAGGAACCAAAGATGAGTAGCGGACGTATCGTTCAAATCATCGGCGCCGTTATCGACGTGGAATTCCCGCGTGATCAGGTGCCAGCCGTATACGAGGCGCTGAAGGTAGTTGGCGCCGAAACCACCCTGGAAGTTCAGCAGCAGCTGGGCGACGGCGTGGTACGTTCCATTGCGATGGGTTCGACCGAAGGCCTCAAGCGTGGCCTGGATGTCACCCGCACCAACAAGGCCATCTCGGTACCGGTCGGTAAAGCGACCCTGGGCCGTATCATGGACGTGCTGGGCAACCCCATCGACGAAGCCGGCCCCATCGGTGAAGAAGAGCAGTGGGAAATCCACCGCGCTGCGCCGAGCTATGCCGAGCAAGCTGGCGGCAACGAGCTGCTGGAAACCGGTATCAAGGTAATCGACCTGGTCTGCCCGTTCGCCAAGGGTGGCAAGGTCGGTCTGTTCGGTGGTGCCGGTGTCGGCAAGACCGTGAACATGATGGAACTGATCCGTAACATCGCCATCGAGCACAGCGGTTATTCCGTGTTCGCCGGTGTGGGTGAGCGTACTCGTGAGGGTAACGACTTCTACCACGAGATGAAGGACTCCAACGTTCTCGACAAGGTAGCCCTGGTTTACGGTCAGATGAACGAGCCACCAGGCAACCGTCTGCGCGTAGCCCTGACCGGCCTGACCATGGCCGAGAAGTTCCGTGACGAAGGCCGTGACGTTCTGTTGTTCGTCGACAACATCTACCGTTACACCCTCGCCGGTACCGAAGTATCCGCACTGCTGGGCCGTATGCCTTCGGCAGTAGGTTACCAGCCGACCCTGGCCGAAGAGATGGGCGTTCTGCAGGAGCGCATCACCTCCACCAAGAAAGGCTCGATCACCTCGATCCAGGCCGTATACGTTCCCGCGGACGACCTGACCGACCCGAGCCCGGCGACCACCTTCGCCCACCTGGACGCCACCGTCGTACTGTCCCGTGACATCGCTTCCCTGGGTATCTACCCGGCCGTTGACCCGCTGGACTCCACCAGCCGTCAGCTGGATCCGAACGTCATCGGCAACGAACACTACGAGACCGCTCGTGGCGTTCAGTACGTGCTGCAGCGTTACAAGGAACTGAAGGACATCATCGCGATCCTGGGTATGGACGAGCTGTCCGAAGCGGACAAGCAGCTGGTATCCCGCGCTCGTAAGATCCAGCGCTTCCTGTCCCAGCCGTTCTTCGTGGCCGAAGTCTTCACCGGCTCGCCAGGCAAGTACGTGTCCCTGAAGGACACCATCGCCGGCTTCAGCGGCATCCTCAAAGGCGACTACGACCACCTGCCGGAACAAGCGTTCTACATGGTTGGCGGCATCGAAGAAGCCATCGAGAAAGCGAAGAAACTGTAATCACCCATGCGCCTGGCAACGGGCGCATCAGGTTTGTGGATAACCTGGGTTGTCCACAGCCTGTAACCTGAGGCAAGCGTATGGCTATGACAGTCCATTGCGATATCGTCAGCGCGGAAGCGGAGATTTTCTCCGGCCTGGTCGAGATGGTGATTGCGCACGGCAACCTGGGTGATCTGGGTATCGCTCCGGGCCACGCGCCGCTGATCACCGACCTGAAGCCGGGTCCGATCCGCCTGATCAAGCAGGGTGGCGAAGCCGAGGTGTTCTACATCTCCGGTGGTTTCCTCGAAGTGCAGCCGAACATGGTCAAGGTTCTCGCCGACACCGTGCAACGCGCCGCCGACATCGACGAAGCTGCTGCTCAGGAGGCCCTCAAGGCCGCCGAGAAAGCGCTGAGCGAGCAGGGTTCTGAGTTCAACTACAGTTCCGCCGCCGCTCACCTGGCCGAAGTCGCAGCCCAGCTGCGTACCGTCCAGCAGCTGCGCAAGAAGTTCGGCGGTTGATTCCGTCGGCTTCAACCGTTGTTCGAGAAAGGGTAGCCTAGGCTACCCTTTTTCATTTCTGCCGTTTCATACTCCGGCTCCCTGTGCCGGAGGCTGCCAAGGAATCGCCGTACATGTCGCTCGATATCGTCATCCTCGCTGCTGGGCAAGGCACCCGCATGCGTTCCGCTCTGCCCAAGGTGCTGCACCCGGTCGCCGACAAGCCCATGCTCGGTCATGTCATCGATACGGCGCGCAGCCTGCAACCGCAGAGCATTCAGGTGGTGATCGGGCATGGTGCCGACAAGGTGCGCGAGCGACTGGCGGCCGATGATCTGAATTTCGTGATCCAGGCCGAGCAACTCGGTACCGGCCACGCCGTGGCTCAGGCGTTGCCTAATCTGAGCGCCGAGCGCGTGCTGATTCTCTACGGCGACGTGCCGCTGATCGAAACTGCCACTCTGGAGCGCCTGCTGGATCGCGTCAGTGACGATCAACTGGGTCTGCTCACCGTCGAGCTGGCCGATCCGACCGGCTACGGGCGCATCGTGCGTGACGCCAGTGGTGTGGTGCAGGCGATCGTCGAACACAAGGATGCCAGCGAAGCCCAGCGTCAGATTCGCGAAGGCAATACCGGCATTCTCGCCGTACCGGGCAAGCGTCTGGCTGACTGGCTGGGGCGTCTGTCCAACAGCAACGCCCAGGGCGAGTACTACCTGACCGACGTGATCGCCATGGCCGTGGCCGACGGCCTGATCGTGGCCACCGAGCGCGCCGCCGATGAGATGGAAGTGCTAGGTGCCAACGACCGTATTCAGCTCTCGCAGCTCGAATGCCATTACCAGCAGCGCATGGCACGTCGCTTGATGGCCCAGGGCGTCACCCTGCGCGATCCGCATCGCTTTGACGTACGCGGCGAAGTGACGGTGGGCCGCGACGTGACCATCGACATCAATGTGATCCTGGAAGGCAGGGTGGTGATCGAGGACGATGTTCAGATCGGCCCGAACTGCGTGATCAAGGACTCCGTGCTGCGCAAGGGCGCCATCGTCAAGGCCAGCAGCCACCTGGACGGTGCCGAGATGGGTGAGGGCGCCGACTGCGGCCCGTTCGCGCGACTGCGCCCGGGAACCAGGCTGGGTGCCAAAGCCCATGTGGGTAACTTCGTCGAGCTGAAGAATGCCGTACTGGGCGAGGGCGCCAAGGCAGGCCACCTGAGCTACCTGGGTGATGCCGAGATCGGCGCCCGCAGCAACATCGGTGCCGGCACCATCACCTGCAACTACGACGGTGCCAACAAGTTCCGTACGGTGCTGGGCGAGGATGTATTCATCGGCTCCAACAGTGCGCTGGTGGCACCGGTGAACCTGGGGGATCGTGCGACTACCGGAGCCGGTTCCGTGGTGACCAGCGACGTGCCGGCCGAGACGCTGGCTGTCGGGCGCGCCAAGCAGCGCAATATCGAAGGCTGGAAGCGCCCGACCAAGAAGTGAACGCGATCTGGCCTGGGCGACCAGGCCTGTGGATAAACTGCGGAGGCAGTCCTGTATGTTCGGTGTGACGGATTACGCCGCCTTCGTGGTGGCCTTCATCATCCTGCTGGCGATTCCCGGGCCGGGTAACCTGGCGCTGATCCTGTCCACCGGCAAGGGCGGCATTCGTGGTGGACTGGCTTCGACCTTTGGCATCATCTTCGGTGATCAGGTGTTGCTGTGGCTGGCGGTGGCGGGCGTCGCTGCCCTGCTCAAGGCCTACCCGGCGGCCTTTCATCTGGTGCAGTGGCTCGGGGCGGCCTATCTGGTCTATCTCGGCCTGCGCATGATCCTGGCCAAGCCAGGTGCGGCACCGACGCTGGACATCAAGCCGCGCCAGTACCTGTGGCAAACCCTGGTGATCACCGTCTTCAATCCCAAGGCCATCATCTTCTACATGGCCTTCTTTCCGCTGTTCATCGATCCACAGCGCCATCAGGGCCTGGTTACTTTCGGTTTCATGGCCGTGACCATCATGATCCTGACCTTTCTCTACGGCTTGCTGATCGTACTGCTTACCCACTTTCTTGCCGAGCGTATGCGTGCCAACCCACGTATTGCCCGAGGTCTGGAGAAATTGGCGGGGCTCTGCCTGGTTGGCTTCGGGGTCAAACTGACGCTGAACTGATCGGCGGACGCTTGCGAGCTTTCCGATCATATGTTTTGATTCGCGCCATTATCTTTCGAATCGAAACTTAAAGATGTCGAAGCGCAACACGCCGCAACGTCGCCACATCATCCTCGCCTTGCTCGCCGAGCAGGGCGAGGTGTCCGTGGACGCCCTGGCACAGCACTTCGCCACCAGCGAAGTGACCATTCGCAAAGACCTCGCCGCCCTGGAAAAGAACGGCCTGTTGCTACGCCGCTATGGTGGGGCCGTGCCGGTACCGCAGGAACTCATCGGCGAGCCGGCTCAGCCGATCTCCCCGCACAAGCAGGCGATTGCCCGTGCTGGAGTGACGCGTATTCGCGAGCATGCACGGATCATCATCGACAGCGGTACCACCACCGCGGCGATGATTCCGCAGCTTGGCTACAAGCCCGGCCTGGTGGTGATGACCAACTCGCTCAACGTGGCCAATGCGCTGCGCGATATCGAACACGAGCCGATGTTGCTGATGACTGGCGGCACCTGGGATCCGCACTCGGAGTCCTTCCAGGGTCAGGTGGCCGAGCAAGTGCTGCGTTCCTACGACTTCGACCAACTGTTCATCGGCGCCGACGGTATCGATCTGGAGCGTGGTACCACCACCTTCAACGAACTGCTCGGTCTGTCGCGGGTAATGGCGGAAGTCGCCCGCGAAGTCATCGTCATGGTCGAGAGCGACAAGATCGGTCGCCGCATTCCCAATCTGGAACTGCCCTGGGGCAGCGTCCATACCCTGATTACCGACGAGCGCCTGGATGTCCAGGCTGCCGACCAGATACGCGCGCGCGGCATCCAATTGATTCTCGCGCCGCTGGAAAACTGAGGAGAGCCCCATGTGTGGAATCGTAGGCGCCATCGCTGAACGCAACATCACCCCGGTACTGATCGAGGGCCTCAAGCGCCTGGAGTATCGGGGCTACGACAGTGCCGGTGTGGCGCTGCTGACCGACCAGGGGGGGCTAGACCGCCGCCGCCGCGTCGGCAAGGTCAGCGAGCTGCAGAGTGCTCTGCAGGACGAGCCGCTGGCCGGCCGTCTGGGCATTGCCCACACTCGTTGGGCTACCCACGGTGCGCCCAGCGAGCGCAACGCCCACCCACACTTTTCCGGTGCCGAGCTGGCGGTGGTACACAACGGCATCATCGAGAACCATGAAGCGCTGCGTGAGCGCCTCAAGGGCCTGGGCTACGTGTTCACCTCCGATACCGACACCGAAACCATCGTCCATCTGCTCGACCACAAGTTGCAGCAACTCGGCGACCTGAGCGCCGCGCTCAAGGCCGCCATCCCGGAATTGCATGGTGCCTATGGCCTGGCGGTGATCTGGGGCCGTCAACCGGATCGTCTGCTTGCCGCCCGCAGTGGCAGCCCGCTGGTGATCGGCCTGGGTCTCGGCGAGAACTTCCTCGCCTCCGATCAGTTGGCCCTGCGCCAGGTCACCGACCGTTTCATGTACCTGGAAGAAGGCGATATCGCCGAGATTCGCCGCGATGGCGTGCAGATCTGGGACGCGGCCGGTCAGTTGGTGCAGCGTGAAGCCGTGCAGTATCACGAAGGCGCCGAGGCGGCCGACAAGGGCGAGTACCGCCACTTCATGCTCAAGGAAATCCACGAACAGCCCAAGGTCGTGCAGCGCACCCTGGAAGGTCGCCTGGGCAGCGATCATGTGCTGGTGCAGGCCTTCGGCCCGCAGGCCGCCGAGCTGTTCGCCAAGGTCAGGAACGTGCAGATCGTCGCCTGCGGCACCAGCTACCACGCTGGTATGGTCGCCCGTTACTGGCTCGAGGAACTGGCCGGCATTCCCTGCCAGGTCGAAGTGGCCAGTGAATTTCGCTACCGCAAGGTAGCGGTGCAGCCTGACACCCTGTTCGTCAGCGTGTCGCAATCCGGCGAAACCGCCGACACCCTGGCCGCGTTGCGCAACGCCAGGGAGAAGGCGCCGGGGCAGGGCGGTTATCTGGCCAGCCTGGTGATCTGCAATGTCGGCACCAGCTCGCTGGTACGTGAATCCGACCTGTGCCTGCTGACTCAGGCCGGCCCGGAAATCGGCGTGGCCTCGACCAAGGCTTTCACGACCCAGCTGGTCGGCCTGATGCTGCTGACCCTGGCCCTCGGCCAGTTGCATGGCACCCTGGACAAGACCCTGGAGGCCGAACTGGTCGACGAGCTGCGTCGCTTGCCGACTCGCCTGGGCGAGGCTCTGGCCATGGACAAGACCGTGGAGAAAATCTCCGAACTGTTCGCCGAGAAGCACCACAGCCTGTTCCTCGGCCGTGGCGCCCAGTACCCGGTGGCCATGGAAGGGGCACTCAAGCTCAAGGAAATTTCCTATATCCACGCCGAGGCCTACCCGGCTGGCGAACTCAAGCATGGCCCGCTGGCCCTGGTCGATGCCGACATGCCGGTGGTCACCGTCGCGCCGAACAACGAGCTGCTGGAAAAGCTCAAGTCCAACCTGCAGGAAGTGCGGGCCCGTGGCGGCGAGCTGATCGTTTTCGCCGACCAGCAGGCCGGCATGAGCAACGGCGAGGGCACCCATGTGGTGGCCATGCCGCACATCCACGACCTGCTCGCACCGATCCTCTACACCGTGCCGCTGCAACTGCTGTCGTATTACGTCGCCGTGCTCAAGGGCACCGACGTCGACCAGCCACGCAACCTGGCCAAGAGTGTCACCGTCGAATGAATTGCAAGGAGCAACTCGGCTATCGCGGTGGTGCCTGTCGAGGCGGGTTTACGCAGTTTCGATACGGCTGATACAGGCAGTGGATCGCCTGGCCGAGGCGTTGAGGCAGGATGTGGTTTTCCCGTTCATCCGCGTTTGTACCGGCATCATCTGGGCACGTTGCAAGGCAAGAGGTGTATCAGAGTCGTCGAGCCTGTGGGATATTCGGACATGCTTGCATCGATGCAGGGCGCAGCTCTGGTGTTGACCGCAGGAAGAGACCGGTGTTCTGCGCCGCCGCTGCTTGATCTTGAGAGCCAATACCGAGCGCCCTGAGAGCCTGGAGACAGGTGGGGCGCGGCTGCACGAGCGTTGGGGCAAGCAGCATCGACTGGAACAACCCATTTGGCGATGGACATGCCTGTCAGCACATCCTGGAGGTACTGCGTGTATCGTTCTGAAGCGATAGCTCGGGCGCCACGTGAAGGGGCTGAGGCGTGGTTGAGAGGAGTCAGGTTCGATTGATCCCGGTAATTCTTTCTGGTGGTAGCGGTTCGCGTCTGTGGCCGCTTTCGCGCAAACAATATCCCAAGCAATTTCTGGCGCTCACGGGGCAACATTCGCTGTTCCAGCAGACGTTGCAGCGTCTGGACGTCGAAGGGATGGATGCGCCGTTGGTGGTGTGCAATGTCGAGCACCGTTTCATCGTCAACGAGCAGTTGGCCCGTATGGGCATCACGCCGCAGAGTCTGTTGCTCGAGCCGTTCGGCCGTAACACCGCACCTGCCATCGCACTGGCTGCACTGCGCCTGATCGCCGAAGGGCGTGATGATCTGATCCTGGTGTTGCCGGCTGACCACGTGATCAATGACGAGCCGGCTCTGCGCGAGGTGCTGAAGCTGGCGCGTACAGCCGCGGAAGAGGGCGAGATGGTTCTGTTCGGTGTGCCGGCGACCACGCCGGAAACCGGGTTCGGCTACATCAAGGTCGACCGCGACGAGTCCGGTGAAGGGTTGCCGCCGGGCACCTACCGCGTGACCCAGTTCGTCGAGAAGCCTGACGCCATGCGTGCTAGCGAGTACGTGCGCAGTGGCGATCATTACTGGAACAGCGGCATGTTTCTGTTCCGTGCCAGCCGTTACCTGGAAGAGCTGCGTACGCATGAGCCGGATATCTATGACACCTGCGTGCTGACCCTGGAGCGCAGCGAGGTCAGCGGCGAAGTCGTCATCATCGACCCGAGCGCCTTCGAGTGCTGTCCGGACAACTCCATCGATTACGCGGTCATGGAAAAGACGTCACGCGCTTGCGTGGTGCCGATGTCAGCCGGCTGGAGCGATATCGGTTCGTGGTCGTCGCTGTGGGATGTGCAAGAAAAGGACAACGACGGCAACGTGCTTAAAGGTGATGTGGTCGCACACAACAGTCATCACAGCTTCGTGCATGGGACGTCCAGGCTGGTGACCCTGATCGGTGTCGACGATGTCGTGGTGGTCGAGACCAAGGACGCCGTGATGATCGCGAAGAAAGACGCGGTGCAGGACGTCAAGAAGCTGGTCAACACCCTGGACGAAATGGGCCGGCAGGAAGCCGATGGGCATTGTGAAGCTTACAGGCCCTGGGGGTCTTATGACCTGATCGATACAGGCCCTCGCCACAAGGTCAAGCGCATTGTGGTCAAGCCTGGTGCGCAACTGTCGCTGCAGATGCATCACCACCGTGCCGAGCACTGGATCGTGGTCTCCGGCATCGCTGAAGTGACCTGTGACGAGAAGGTTTTTCTACTCACCGAGAACCAGTCGACCTATATCCCGATCGCCTCGGTGCACCGTTTGTCCAACCCGGGAAAGATTCCGCTGGAACTCATCGAAGTGCAATCCGGTAGCTATCTTGGCGAAGACGATATAGAGCGTTTCGAGGACGCATACGGGCGTACGCTGGTCAAACCCTGCTAGTCGGTTGTTCGCTGAGCTGTTTTGTTCGAGTGCCTGGCACGGCTCTTTGACGACTGGCAGCAGGGCGTCACGCCGATTCGGTTTTTGAGGAGGAGGCTGCATCCTCAGGCTCGAGTCGGGAGGCTTCGGCGAGCGGGTCATGCTTCTTAGTGCTTGCGTTTGCCGTGCCACTTTTCAACAGGACAAAAGGCGTGACTGCAAGGATGTACAGATCCAGCAGCATCGATTGACGTGCCACGTATTCAAGATCGGCTTCGACCCTTTGTTGCATGTCTGCAATGACCTGCGTTTCACCCCGAAAACCGCGAATCTGTGCCAGACCCGTGATGCCAGGCCTGGTATCCAGGCGCCGATAGTAATGGGTGATACAGGCCCCGTAGTGAAGGTCATGGGCAACGGCATGGGGGCGAGGCCCGACGATGGACATATCGCCGTTCAGTACATTGAACAGTTGGGGCAACTCATCGATGCCCCAATAGCGAATCCATCGGCCAAATGGTGTGACACGAGGGTCATGGTTTTTCGCTTGCGGGGCCATGGGGTCGCTGCACGCAGCGACCTGCATGCTACGGAACTTGAGAATCGTGATGCAGGCGCCGCCCATGCCCAGGCGTTGTTGGCGGAACATGGCCGGCCCGCCGTCCTGCAGGCGCACGATCAACGCAGTGAGCAGCAGCAGAGGGGAACAACACAGGATAAGCAGTGCAGCGCTCAATACGTCAAACAGCCGCTTCTGGAATGCCGTGATTGATCCGGGAGTCGTACGCGTGTCCGGACTGACGCAGTTCAGGCGCAGGTTGTAGCGTTGTATTGCCTGTAGCAATGCGTGCTGCTCGGCAGGGGTAAGCCGCGTATCGACGATCATCACCTCCTCCACGCGGCCACCGTTCTGCTCGGAGTTCAGCCATGTAAAGGCTTCTTCACGGGGTTTTGCGAGGGTTTCAGGGTGATCGGGTGCGTCCGCAGGCGAACCCTCGTAGGCCAGCAAGACCCTGGGTGTGGCTGAAGGCCAGAGAGGTATCGCATCCAGCATGCTGATGCCAAGCAGGGCGAGCACTGTCCAGGATGTCAGGTATTGCCATGGCAGTGGTTCGACAGCGACTGCGGCGCTACAGGCCACTGCCGCAACGCTAATGATCAGTTGACCGGTGTTCGTGGCCAGGCGCGTGGCCAATCGCTCCTGTGGGCTGAACATGTACCTATCGAGACCCAGGAATACGAACATGCCCATCAATGGCCAGGCGAAATGGCTGGTTATGGACGCGTCCACCGCGAACCAATGCGTGAGCCACCCCGCTATTGCAACTGCAAAGGCTCGACAGAGGTACCTGGACATCGTCGTGTTGCTGCGGTTCTGTCTGGCCAAATGTTCTGTCCTGTGAACGTAGGGTAAATCGAGCCTGTCCTTTGGGTCGCCTTCAGCCACGAAGGGACGCTTTCTATCTTTCTCGCGCACTTTCGCAGGGGGCCTTGAAACGAAAGCGCTCACACCGGTAGAGCGATCAGCCTCGTCAGTGACCCCAGGCGCGAGCGAAGCGATTGGAGCGCCAATTGGCTCCGAAGACTATCAGTTCGCTCCTCCTGAAACCATTTCCATCGTTTGGTCGAGCGCGTGCCATGTTGCGTGTCCCGTTGGCGTCCAGCGAATTGGCCATGCCTGAGTTGTTCGAGGGTGAAGGTGGTTCGTCGGGTCTGTCGGTATCTCAAGCAGAAATGCCGCTCAGGCGATGCTCTTCGGGGCGTAGCGTAAGCACGCGAACACCGTCGCGAGTGACCGCCACGGTGTGTTCGAACTGCGCTGACAACTGACCATCGCAGGTGACCACGGTCCAGCCGTCGCGCAAGGTACGTACATCCGCCTTGCCCTGGTTGAGCATGGGCTCGATGGTGAAGGTCATGCCTTCACGAAGGGTCAGGCCGGTTCCGGGCTTACCCCAGTGCAGTACTTCGGGCGGCTCGTGCATTTCCCGGCCGATGCCGTGGCCGCAGTACTCGCGAACCACCGAATAGCCATGGGCGCGGGCGTGGCGTTCGATGGCATGGCCGATGTCGCCCAGGCGAGCGCCGGGCCTGACGGTCTCGATACCCTTGCACATCGCTTCATAGGTCACGTCGACCAGTTTGCGGGCCTGGGCCGAAACCTCGCCGACCAGGTAGGTCTTGCTCGAGTCGGCGATGTAGCCGTTCTTCTCCAGGGTGATGTCGAAATTCACCAGGTCGCCACTTTGCAGAATCTCGCGGGCGCTGGGTACGCCGTGGCAGACCACCGCGTTGCGCGAGGTGTTCATGGCGTAGGCGAAACCGTATTGGCCCTTGCTCGCCGGGCGTGCCTGAAGCTGTTCGACGATGTAGTCATCCACAAGGTCGTTGACTTGCAGGGTGGACATGCCGGGCAGATCCAGGCGATCGAGGTAGGCGAACACGGCCGCCAGTAATCTGCCGGACTCCGCCATCAGGGTGATCTCCTGCGGCGTCTTGCTCATGAGGCGTCCGCCATGTGCGCAGGAACGGCCACGCCGGCCGCACGCATCTCGGCGGCCATCACGTCGTTGAAGTTCAGGGTCGGGTTCATCTCGCAAAGCATGCCGATGCGAATCCAGAAACCCGCCTGGGCATTGATGGAGCGGCTCGACACGCTACTCGCCCGGCGAATCTGGTCGTGAAGCTCATCATCGATGTTGACGATGCCCATGGGGACTCCTCATATATGATTCGTATATGAATCATATATCATGTGTGCAGCAAGTTCACGCTGCGGTCAGCGAAGGCTGATAGTCGTCAGCACCTGTTGCGGTTCCGATCCCTTAAACTGGTCGGTGTATCCGCTGGCCGGCTCGGTCGGGCAGGCGGGTCTGGAGTCATGCTGGTAGAGGAGAGAGGATGAAACGCGCGGATGTGAAACGCAGAACGGACGAAGGGGTGCTGTTCGATACGCAGGTCATGGTCAATCCGGCCAACACGGCCGAGTGGATCGTGTTCTTCAAGAAAGACGCCGGGCGCAGCTTCTTTCTGGTGGACGAGGCCGAGCAGGTGGAGAGCTTCTCCAGCCTGAACGATCTGATGCCGGAACTGCGGGCGCTGGGTATCAAGCGGGTCGAGGTTCAGCTCTGATTCGTCAGTTGCTAACAATTGGCGTGGATCAAGATGTGGATATCCTGGTGACTCCTTGCTGAGGCCCTGATTTCACGGGCGTCTCTGGTAGTTGTACAAAAATCGATCCCCTGCATGGCAGCTATCCACAGACAATCTGGATAACCTCCCACAAATCCTGTTGATAAGTGTTTGTGTCCTGCGTAGTGCAAGGGGTACGGAGGACTGTACGATTTTTGCTCTTCAGCCGTTGCCTGGGCGGTAGAGGTGTCGGTGATCCGCGTCATACAGTGCCGATTGGGCGAAGGCACCTGGATCCAGCACATGGCCGACCAGGATCAGCGCCGTGCGGCGAAAGTCCCGACTGGCCACCTTCTCTTCGATATCGGCCAGGGTGCCCAGCACCCAGTCCTGATCCGGCCAACTGGCCCTGTGGATGACCGCGATGGGGCAGTCGGCCCCGTAGTGCGGCAGCAGTTCGGCGACGATGGCCGGCAACTGACGCACGCCAAGATGGATGGCCATCGTCGCGCGGTGTCGCGCCAGGTCATGCAGCTGTTCGCCCTCAGGCATCGGCGAGGTGGTGCCGTAGCGAGTGAGGATCACTGTCTGGGCGATGCCGGGCAGCGTCAGCTCGCTTTCCAGCAGGGCTGCGCAGGCCGCGGTGGCGGTGACACCGGGAATGACCTCGAAGGGGATGCCCAGGGAACGCAGCTCGCGAATCTGTTCGCCGATGGCGCCATACAGTGAGGGGTCGCCGGAATGTACGCGGGCCACATCCTGGCCTCGTTCGTGAGCCTGGCGCAGCAGGGTGATGATTTCCCCCAGATTCAGCTCGGCCGTGTTCACTACCTGCTCGGCGGCATGACCCCGCAGTACGGCCTCGGGTACCAGCGAGCCGGCGTAGAGGATCACCGGGCAGGCACGGATCAGGCGCTGGCCCTTGACGGTGATCAGTTCGGGGTCGCCGGGGCCGGCGCCGATGAAGTAGACGGTCATGCTCGGGGTTCTCCGTCGAAGCTGGCCAGCGCGCAGGTGGCGCTGGCGTTGCGGTTTTTCTCGCCGAGCGGACGAGCGGCCGTGCCCATACGAGCAGCCAGGGCCAGGGCGCAAGGCTCGGCCACGGCCGGGCTACCGGTAACGGCTAGAGCGAGTGCACTGCCGCTGGCCGATTTGCGGTAGGGTGCCAGCTCCCAGGGCGAGAAGAAGACCAACGCCAGGCCCAGGTGTTCGGCCAGTGCCAGCAAGCCTGCTTCGTCGCGCTTGTGATCGATACTGGCCAGGGCGACGAGGTTATCCACAGACAGACCCTGTCGTTCCAGGCTGTGCAGAAGCAGGTCCAGCAGCTCGCCCGGTGGGCAATCGCGGCGACAACCCAGACCGGCAACCACCCTGGTAGCGTTGGCGGGGTGATCGGGGAGGCTGGGTATCATGAGTGGCATTCGTGTCAGGTGGGGGCGTAGCTCATCATGGCACCTGTCAGCGGTCAACTGCGATTGACCGGCTGCCGCGGCCTGCGTAGCCTTCTCGCTTTCGAGGTTCTTCCCGGCATGGCGCCGGGAAGCTAAGAGGGAACAGGGTGAATGCCCTGGCTGCCCCCGCAACTGTGAACGGTCTCAAACCCTTCGATACACCACTGCGTTAGGCGGGAAGGTGAAGGGCGCGCAATGCGCAGACCGTGAGCCAGGAGACCTGCCTCGACTGACCAGCCACTTGTTCGGACGGGGTGATCCGCAACGGCAAGGCCCGTGTTCGCGCGGCAGCCCGCCGCACCCGTCCGCCGAATCGACCGACGCCACGGGGCCGCCCATGAAAACCCTCGCCAAATTGCCTGTCACCATCGTCACCGGTTTTCTCGGTGCCGGTAAAACCACGCTGCTGCGCCATCTGCTGGCCCATTCCGAAGGTCGTCGTATCGCTGTGATCGTCAACGAGTTCGGTGAGCTGGGCATCGATGGCGAGATCCTCAAGCAGTGCTCCATCGGTTGCAGCGAAGAAGAAGCCAACGGCCGTGTCTTCGAGCTGGCCAACGGCTGCCTGTGCTGCACCGTGCAGGAAGAGTTCTTCCCGGTGATGCGCGAGCTGGTGGCGCGCCGTGGCGATCTCGACCACATCCTCATCGAAACCAGCGGCCTGGCGCTGCCCAAGCCGCTGGTGCAGGCCTTCAACTGGCCGGAAATCCGCAACGCCTGCACGGTCGACGCGGTTATCACCGTGGTCGATGGTCCGGCGGTGATCGCCGGCACCTTCGCTGCCTTCCCGGATCAGGTGGACGAGCAGCGCAAACTCGACCCCAATCTCGACCACGAATCGCCACTGCATGAGCTATTCGCCGACCAACTGGCCAGCGCTGATCTGGTGATCCTCAACAAGGCCGATCTGCTCGATGCTGAGGCACTGGCAGCAGTACGCGCCGAAGTGGCCGAGGAGTTGCCGCCGGCGGTCAAGGTGATCGAGGCACAGGGTGGTGAGCTGCCGCTGGACGTGCTGCTGGGCCTGAACAGCGAAACCGAGTTGCATATCGACAGTCGCCGCACCCATCACGACGATGAAGACGAAGACCACGATCACGAGGAATTCGACTCGTTCCACGTGGAACTACCCGAGTCTGAAGAGGCACGCCTGCTGGCTGCGTTGAAGGATGCCGTGGCCAAGTACGGCATTCTGCGGGTGAAGGGCTTCGCGGCGATCCCTGGCAAGCCGATGCGCCTGCTGGTGCAGGGGGTCGGTCAGCGTTTCGACCGCCACTTCGATCGCGCCTGGCAGGCCGACGAGCCTCGCCTGAGCCGCCTGGTGGTCATCGGTCAGCAGCTCGACCGTGCGGCCATCGAGGCCGAGCTGCAGGCGGCCCTGGCCTGAGGAGCGGGAGGGGGTCAGCCGCGACTGGCTATCAGCAGGGTCGCGGTCGGATCTCTTCTATGGAGCAACCATGCATCTTCTGCGCACCCAGCCTGGCACCCAGTTGCCGGCCGACAGCATCGCCGACCTCGGCCAGACACCTGCCGAGCTGGTGATCCTGTGCACGGGGGATTCGCACCTCTCCCTGCTGGCCGAGGCTGCCCGGCAACTGCCGGGCGACTACCCCAGCCTGCGCCTGGCCAGCCCCGCGCAATTGAGCAACCACGCCTCGGTGGACTTCTACGTCGAGCAGGTGCTGCGGCACGCCAGGGTCATCCTGATCTCGGTGCATGGCGGGGTCAGCTACTGGCGCTACGGTATCGAGCGCCTGGTGGAGCTGGCAGCCAGTGGCGCCAGAGTCATCATGGTGCCCGGCGACGATCAGCCCGACCCGGAGCTGAGCGCCCTCGGCAACGTGTCCGAAGTGGACAGTCAGCGTCTCTGGCAGTACCTGCGCCAGGGGGGGCTGGAGAATGCCCGGCAACTGTTCCGTTGCATCGGCAATCGCTGGCTGGGCCGCAGCGACACCTGGCTGGAGCCGCAGCCGCTGCCCCGCGTCGGCCTCTATCACCCGACTGCCAGCCCGGCCAAGCTGGACGACTGGCAGGCGCAGTGGCGTGACGGCTCACCGGTGGTGGCGCTGTTGTTCTACCGCAACCATGTGCAGGCGGCGAATACCGCCTTCGTCGACGTCTTCTGTGGACAACTTGCCAGGCAGGGGCTCAATCCGTTGCCGATTGCCGTGGCCAGCCTCAAGGAGACGGCTTGCCTGGATCAGGTGCAGGCCTGGCTGGATGAGACGGATGCCGCGCTGATCATCAACACCACCGGTTTCGCCCTGTCCAACCCCGAGGCGCCGCAGGCACGGGTGTTCCGCCGCGACATCCCGGTGCTGCAGGCCATCTGTGCGCTGGACAATCAGGCGCAATGGCAGGCCAGCGCGCAGGGCCTGGGCTCGCGTGACCTGGCCATGCACGTGGTGCTGCCTGAGCTGGACGGCCGGCTGATCGGCACTGCCATCAGTTTCAAGGGTCTGGCCTGGCGCAGCGAGCGTAGCCAGAGCGATGTGGTGTGCTATCAGGCGCATGAGCCGGGCATGGCATTTGTCGCTGAACTGGCAAGAAAATGGTGCCAACTTTCAATAAAGGATAATGATCAGAAGCGAATCGCGCTGATCATGGCCAACTATCCGACCCGAGATGGCCGCATTGGCAACGGCGTGGGCCTGGATACGCCAGCCGCTGCCCTGAATATCCTCCGCGCCTTGCAGGCGCAGGGCTACCCGGTGGATAACCTGCCCGGCAGTGGCAGCGAACTTGTCCACAGTCTGCTGGGTGGCGTCACCAACGACCCTGAGGGTATCGATGTGCGCCCTTGCGCGCAGAGCCTGGCGCTGGACGACTACCTGGGTTTTTTCCACAGCCTGCCGGCGGTCAACCAGCAGGCCGTGCGCAAGCGCTGGGGTGAGCCGCAGCACGATCCGATGTTCCGCAGTGGGCGGATGATGGTCGCCGGCCTGCGCTTCGGCCTGACCTTCGTCGGCATTCAGCCGGCGCGGGGTTATCAGCTCGACCCGGCGGCGGTTTACCACGATCCCGACCTGGTGCCGCCGCACGGCTACATCGCCTTCTATGCCTGGTTGCGCATGGCCTTCGCCGCCGATGCGCTGGTTCACGTCGGCAAGCACGGCAACCTGGAATGGCTGCCGGGCAAGAGCGTCGGCCTGTCCGAGCAGTGCTGGCCGCAGGCGCTGATCGGTCCGTTGCCCAACGTCTACCCCTTCATCGTCAATGACCCGGGCGAGGGGGCCCAGGCCAAGCGCCGTACCCAGGCGGTGATCATCGATCACCTGATGCCGCCGCTGACCCGCGCCGAGAGCTATGGCCCGCTGCGCGACCTGGAGCGCCTGGCCGATGAATACTACGACGCCAGCCAGCTCGACCTGCGCCGTGCCGTGGAGCTGCGTGGCGAGATCCTGGCCAAGGTGCGCGAGGCCAGCCTCGACCGCGAGCTGGGTCTGCAACTCAATGACGATGCCGACAGCTGGCTGCCGCAGCTCGACGCCTACCTGTGCGACCTCAAGGAGTCGCAGATTCGCGACGGTCTGCATGTGTTCGGTGAGTCTCCGGTCGGGCAACTGCGCCGTGACACCCTGCTGGCGCTGCTGCGCATCCCCCGGGGCGATGGTCAGGGCGCCAATGCCAGCCTGCTGCGTGCTCTGGCGAGGGGGTTGGAACTGGGCCTCGACCCGCTCGACTGTGACATGGGCCAGCCCTGGGAAGGGCTGCGTCCACAGGCGCTACAGGCTGTGGATAACAGCCTGTGGCGCACCGTTGGCGATACCCGCGAGCGTCTGGAGCTGCTGGCGCTGAGGCTGATCGAGCAGCGCCTGGCGGGTGAGTGCAGCGAAGCCTTTGGCGCCGAGGTGGCGTTGATCCTCGACGGCCTGGCCGAGCATGTCGCGCCACTGCTGGACGCGTGTGGGGACGCCGAGATGGGCGGCCTGCTGGCGGCTCTGGAGGGGCGTTTCGTGCCCGCTGGGCCGAGCGGTGCGCCGAGCCGTGGGCGCCTGGACGTGCTGCCCACGGGGCGCAACTTCTTCACCGTCGACGTGCGTCATCTGCCTACGCCGACCGCTTGGCGCCTGGGTGTGCAGGCGGCGGATCGCCTGCTGGAGCGTCACCTGCAGGACGAGGGCGACCACCTGCGCCAGCTCGGCCTTTCGGTGTGGGGCACGGCGACCATGCGCACCGGTGGCGACGATATTGCCCAGGCCCTGGCGCTGCTTGGCGTGCGCCCGGTGTGGCAGCCAGGCAGCCAGCGTGTCGAGCGTTTCGAAGTCATGACCCTGGAGCAGCTCGGTCGCCCACGGGTGGACGTCACCCTGCGCGTGTCGGGCTTCTTCCGCGATGCCTTCAGCAACCTGATTCGCTTGTTCGACGAGGCCGTGCAGGCGGTGATCGAGCTGGACGAGCCGGAAGACATGAACCCGCTGTCGGCGCGGGTCTGGCGCGAATCGCTGGCGCTCAAGGACAGTGGCCTGGATGAAGCCGAAGCCCGGCGCCAAGCCGGCTGGCGGGTGTTCGGCGCCAAGCCGGGGGCCTATGGCGCCGGGGTGCAGAACGCCATCGAGGAGCGCCTGTGGCAGAGCCGTGCCGACCTGGCCGAGGTCTACCTCAACTGGGGCGGCTACGCCTACGGCAGCGGCGCCGAAGGCGCGCCCGCGCGGCAGCGCTTCGCCCTGCGCCTGGAGCAGATGCAGGCGGTGCTGCACAACCAGGACAACCGCGAGCACGATATCCTCGATTCCAACGACTATTACCAGTTCCAGGGCGGCATGCTGGCGGCGGTGGAAACCTTGCGTGGGCTCAAGGTAGCCAGCTATCACGGCGACAACAGCCAGCCCGATACACCGCGCATTCGCACCTTGAAGGAAGAACTCAATCGTGTGGTGCGTGCCCGCGCCGCCAATCCCAAATGGATCGAGGGCATGAAGCGCCACGGCTACAAGGGTGCCTTCGAGCTGGCCGCGACCATCGACTACCTGTTCGCCTTCGACGCCACCAGCGAGCTGGTCGATGACCACCAGTACGCGCTGCTGACCGATGCCTATCTGCTCGACAAAGACACTCGCGACTTTATCCAGCAGCACAACCCCGGTGCCTTGAACGATATTCTCGAACGCCTGCTGGAAGCCCAGCAGCGCGGCTTGTGGGAGAATCCCGGCGAATACCGCGAGGCCTTGGAAAACCTGTTGCTCGATAGCGAGGAGAGTTGATGCGGTCTGCTTTTGTAGGGTGGGTTAGCCGCTTGGCGCATTTGCTGGCCACCCCGCCGAAGCGAGTGCGGCGTAACCCACCATCGGCGCAACGCGATCCATCGCCTGGTGGGTTACGTGGCGCGCTGCTTTCTGGAGTGGCTGCAAGAATGAGGTTCCGCGCCGCTAACCCACCCTACGGGGCATGCCGCCCTTTGCCCGGATGTAATCCGGGCTACGTTCAACTCCACGGATCACGTCCATGACCGAACATCACTTTCCCCTCGCTGCCGTGGTCGGCGCCGACTCGCTGAAACTTGCGCTGTGCCTGGCGGCCATCGACCTGGGCGTAGGTGGCGTGTTGATCGAGGGCGCGCGCGGCATGGCCAAGTCCACTCTGGCTCGCGGCCTGGCCGATCTGCTCGATGGCGGGCGCTTCGTCACCCTGCCGCTTGGGGCGAGCGAGGAGCGCATCGTCGGCACCCTGGATCTGGACGCGGCACTGGGCGAGGGCCGGGCGCAGTTTTCCCCCGGTCTGCTGGCCCGCGCCGATGGTGGCGTGCTCTATGTCGATGAGGTCAACCTGCTGCCGGATCATCTGGTCGACCTGCTGCTCGACGCCGCCGCCAGCGGCGTCAACCATGTCGAGCGTGACGGCATTTCCCATCGGCATGCCGCGCGCTTCGTGCTGATCGGCACCATGAACGCCGAGGAGGGCGAGCTGCGCCCGCAACTGCTCGACCGCTTCGGCCTCAATCTGGCGCTGGATGGCCAGCCGCCGCCGGCCGAGCGCGCCGAGATCGTCCGCCGGCGCCTGGCCTTCGATGCCGACCCCGCCGCTTTCCTGCAACGTTGGCAGGGTGAGCAGGATGCGTTGGCCGAGCGCTGCCGCAATGCCCGCCAGCAGTTGGCGCGAATTGCCCTGGATGACGACGCTCTGGGTGAGATCAGCCGGCGTTGCTTCGCCGCTGGTGTCGATGGCCTGCGCGCCGACCTGGTCTGGCTGCGCGCCGCCCGCGCTCATGCCGCCTGGCGTGGTGCGGTAGCTATCGAGCCTGTGGATATCGATGCGGTTGAAGACTTCGTTCTGCGCCATCGCCGTCGCCAGCCGCAACCGCCTGCCACTACAC
>Ga0209699_100317_pt1 | contig 34388 bp, 29 predicted proteins | sample SynthPrep_1_END__FD_187204 | JGI IMG/M metagenome (GOLD analysis project Ga0209699, IMG submission 187204) | Synthetic microbial communities from Ohio, USA - SynthPrep_1_END_DS7_MetaG (SPAdes) (version 2) | ecosystem: Engineered > Bioreactor > Aerobic > Activated sludge | place: USA: Ohio...
GGCGTGTGCGTCGATGGCCAGGCAGGCGCCGGAGCTCAGCGCCGAATAGAGGGCGAAGCTGGAGCCGGCGGCGTAGAGCATTTCCTCGAAGGCCACGGCGAGCATCTTGGGCATGCCCATGCCGCCATACTGCGGGTTGCCGGAGAGGCCGACCCAGCCGCCTTCGGTGTAGGTGGCGTAGGCCTCGCGAAAGCCGTCCGGGGTGCGTACTTCGCCGCCTTCCCACTGGGCGCCTTGCTCGTCGCCGCTGCGGTTGAGCGGGGCGATCAGGCCGCCGGTGACCTTGGCCGCTTCTTCGAGGATGGCGTCGGCGGTGTCGGCATCGACGGTGTCCGCCAGGGCCGGCAGGCGTGCCCAGAGGCTGGGTGCCTGGAAGACTTCATGGAGGACGAAGCGCATGTCGCGCAGCGGGGCGTTGAATTCGGGCATGGTGGACTACTCGCAAGGGTTTCGCGCGAAGCGCTGAGGAAAGGAAAAGGTTCTAACCGGTTGTCTTGGCTGCGCCGGCACCGCGCACGGCGATGGCCTCGATCTCGAACATCAGCTCAGGCAGTGCCAGCGCCCTGACTTCAACGATGCTGTCCGCGGGATAGGGCGCACGGAAGTAACGACGGCGCAGTTCCACGACATCGGGGAAATGGCCCATGTCGGTGAGAAACAGCGTGACCTTGACCACGTCATCCAGGCTCGCGCCGCCGGCCTGCAACACCTGCTGCAGATTGGCGAAGGCGCATTCGGCCTGGCGCACGAAGTCACCCGCTGCGACCACGCGTCCCTGCGCATCCAGCGCCGCCTGGCCAGACACGAACAGCCAGTCACCCAGCGCAATTGCCTGGGAGAGGGCGAAGGGTTCGAACGGATCGATGTCGGTTCGCACGCGCTGCATCGTCAGAGCCGCTGGCATGAGGTACTCCTGATCAACCGGATTCAAGGCAGTAGGTCGTTCGTTCATGTGTGGCCGAGGCGCAGCACCACCTTGCCGAAATGCCGGCCCGATTGCAGGTGCGTCAGGGCTTTGGGCAGATCGAGCCAGTCGTGCACGCTGTCGAGCAGCGGGCGTATGCCGCTGGCCTCGATGGCGCGGTTCATCGATTCGAACGATTGCCGTGGGCCGACGGCGATACCGCGCACGCGGGCATTGCGTTGCAGGATCAGCAGCGGATTGATTTCGCCCTGCTGGCCGCCGAGGTAGCCGATCACGTTGACCTGGCCGCTGGGGCGCAGGCTCAGCAGCGACTGCGTGAAGCTGCGCGGACCGCCCACTTCCAGCACATGGTCAACGCCCTGGCCGTCGGTGAGGGCCATGACCTGCCGGTGCCACTCGGGTGTGCGGCGGTAGTTGATCAGCCCCGTGGCGCCGAGCGCTTGCAGGCGTTGCAGCTTGTCGTCCTGGCTGGAGCTGACGATCACCCGGGCACCGTGCAGCAATGCGAACTGCAGGGCGAACAGCGACACACCGCCGCTGCCTTGCAGCAGCACCCAGTCGCCGGCCTTGAGCTGGCCTTCGACCACCAGTGCCTGCCAGGCGGTCAATGCCGCGCAGGGCAGGGTGGCGGCTTCTTCCCAGGACAGCCGGGCGGGACAGGGCACCACGCCACGTTCATCGAGCAGCGCGTATTCGCCGAGCATGCCGTCGAGCGGGCCGCCCAGTGCCAGCGCGTTGCCGGCATCACCCAGGCGCCCGCTTTCCCAACCCTGCCAGAAGCAGCCGATGACCCGTTCGCCCGGCTTGAACCGAGTGACCGCCGAGCCGACCTCGACCACTTCGCCGGCACCGTCGGAGAGCAGGGTGAAGGCGTGTTGCGGCTGGCCCTGGTAGGTGCCGCCGGCCATCTCCAGGTCGCGGTAGTTGAGCGATGCCGCGCGCACCCGGATCAGCACCTGCTGTGGGCCTGGCGTGGGGCGTGGCAGCTCGACAAGGCGCAGGGCCGCGAGGCCGAAGGGCGGTGTTGCCTGCCAGGCTTTCATCCGTGGTGCTCTCCGCTGTGCAGACGTTTGAGGCGCCGCCACAGGGTGGTCTGGCTGATGCCCAGGTACTCGGCGGCCATGCTCTTGTTGCCGCCGAACAGTTGCAGCGCCTTGACGATTTCCTCCTGCTCGACATGGTGCAGGTGTCCGCCTTGTTCGCCCTCGCCGAGCGGTGCGTAGAGCTCGGGCACGACCCTGGGCAGGGCATCGAGCAACGCCTCGCAACTGCCGTACATGCGCTGCGAGACGATCAGGCGCTCCACCACGTTCTCCAGCTGGCGCACGTTGCCGGGCCAGTGGTAGCGGCGAAACACCGGGGCGACACCCTTGATCAGCGCATCCGGCTCCACCTCCAGGGCATAGCGCAGGCCTTCGCGGCGCATCAGGTAGGCGGTCAGCACGGGAATGTCCTCGACCCGCTCGCGCAGCGGCGGGATGTGCACGGCGAAGGTGCTGATGCGGTAGTAGAGGTCTTCGCGAAAGCGTCCGGCGCGCACTTCGTCCATCAGGTCGACGTTGCAGGCGGCGACGAACTTGATGTTCAGCGAGATCGGCCGGCGTGCGCCGACCGGGCTCACTTCGCGCTCCTGCAACACGCGCAGCAGCTTGGCCTGTTGCGGCAGGGGCAGCGAGTTGATCTCGTCCATGAAGAAGGTGCCGTTGTTGGCACTTTCCAGCAGGCCGGACTTGCCGCCGCTCTTGGCGCTGGTAAAGGCACCCTCGGCGTAGCCGAACAGCTCCGATTCGAACAGCTCGGCCGGGATCGCCGCGCAGTTGATCGCCACGAACGGGCCCTTGGCATTGGCGCTGGAAACGTGCACCTGGCGTGCCGCCAGCTCCTTGCCGGTGCCGGTTTCGCCACGAATCAGCACCGTGCCCGGCGTGGCGCCGTAGACGGTCAACTGATTCTGCACTTCGGCCATGCGGCTGGACTGGAACACCAGGCGCCGCCCATCGTCCTGGGGCATGGCCAGCGGGCTGAGCTGGAAGCTGTAGAGAAAGCCCACGCGCTCGCCATCGAGCTCGAACGGCTGCTTGTTCAGGCTGCACAGGCGGTCGCCCAGCAGCAGGCCTTCGGCGCGCAGGCTGGGGGCGTCGAGCATCTTGCCGTCGAGCACGCCATCGAGCCGTCGGCGCCTGCCGAGGGTGGGGATCAGGGTGCCGGCAGCGCTGTTCCAGGCCACCACCGCGCCGCTGCGGTTGGTGAGAATCTGCGGTTGCAGGTTCTGCTCCAGAAGGAACTGGCCGATGGCCTCGTGTTGCTGCTCGCGCTTGTGCTGGCCAGCCTGGCGAATCGCCTTGCGCAGCAGGTTGCGACAGGACTCGCGCGAATACAGCAGCACCGATTGCAGCCCGGCGTACTCGGCCAGGTCGCAGGCGTAGCTGGAGCCGATGACCACGCCGAAGCCCTCGTTGCGCACGCTGTGGAAGATTTCCTTGGCGTGCTCGGCGGTGCTGTAGGTGTGGTGGGTGAGTTCGACGCCATCGAACAGGCTGAGCAGCTCGACGTTGGTTTCCTGCCGCTCGTAGGTGAGCAGCAGGATCTTCGGGGAAATGCGCCGCGCGGTAAGCACGGCCTGGATCAGGTCGGCCTGCTCCACTTTCAGGGCCAGCACCGGGATGGGCAGGGTGTCTTGCAGGTAGAAGGCGTTGGCCCCCGCGCTGATGAAGATGTCCACCTGTTGCCGTTCGATCAGGTCACGCGCAGCCTTCACCGCATCGTTGAAGATGTTGTCGATGATGGTGATGCTGGCCAGGGCCTCGAACTCCGGGATCAGGCTGTGCACCACCTGGCTGAGCTTCGAGTTGCCGATCAGGCAGATACGAACCCGGTCGAGTTCCGCGTTGGCGAATTCCACGGTGTATTGACCCTCTTGTTGTTATTGGAACGGGGCATTTGCCGGCTCGCGGGCCGGTGCGTTCAGCGACGGAACAACCAGGGTTCTGCAAGCCGGCGACGTGCTTCGTAGGCGCTGATCCGCTCTGCATGGCAGAGGCTTTCACCCACCTCGTCGAGGCCCTTGAGCAGGCGCTGGCGACGTCCTTCGTCGAGTTCGAAACACCATACCCCGCCGGCAACCGAAAGCAAGCGGCGTTCCACGTCCACCTCGGCGACCAGGCCGGGCTGGGTCTCGGCCAGGGCGAACAGCGCGTCCACCGCCTGTTGTTCCAGCGGCAGCGGCAGTACGCCGTTGTTGAAGCAGTTGTTGCGGAAGATATCGCCGAAGCTGGGTGCGATGACCACCCGCACGCCAAAATCGCGCAGCGCCCAGACCGCATGCTCGCGACTGGAGCCGCAGCCGAAGTTGGCTTGCGCCAGCACCACGCTGCCCTGGCGATAGGGCGCCTGGTTGAGGATGCAGGCCGGGTTCTCGCGGCGCTTGTCCAGCGGCGTGTCGATCTCCCCCGGGTCGAGGTAGCGCTCGTCGTCGAACAGGAAGGCGCCGAAGCCCGAGGCTTCCAGGCTCTTGAGGTACTGCTTGGGCAGCAGCATGTCGGTATCGATGTTGGCCCGGTTGAGCGGGATGATGATGCCCTGGTGGGTGGTCAGCGGCTGCATGCTCATAGACTCCTGAAGTCGATCAGTTCACCGGCCACGGCGGCGGCGGCGGCCATGGTCGGCGACAGCAGATGGGTGCGACCGCCCTTGCCCTGGCGGCCTTCGAAATTGCGGTTGGAGGTTGCCGCACAGCGTTCGCCGGGGTTGAGCCGATCCGCGTTCATGCCCAGGCACATGGAGCAACCTGGCGCGCGCCACTCGAAACCGGCGGCCTTGAAGATGCGATCCAGCCCCTCGCGCTCGGCTTGCAGGCGCACCAGGCCGGAGCCCGGCACCACCAGCGCCTGGCGGATACGCTCGTGTACGCGGCGACCGCGCAGCACCTCCGCGGCGGCGCGCAGATCCTCGATGCGGGCATTGGTGCACGAGCCGATGAAGATGCGATCGAGCGGCACGCCGGCCAGCGCCTGGCCCGCTTGCAGCCCCATGTAGGTCAGGGCGCGCTCCCAGTCCAGGCGTTGCAGGGCATCACGGGCCATGTCCAGGGTCGGAATCCGGCCATCCACCGACATGACCATTTCCGGCGAGGTGCCCCAGGTGACCTGCGGGTGAACGTCGTCGGCCTGGAGGGTCAGCGTCTGGTCGAAGTGCGCATCGCTGTCCGAATGCAGGGTCTCGCGCCAGTAGGTGGTGGCGGCGTCCCAGTGCTCCGCCGTGGGGGCCAGCGGACGGCCACGCACGTACTGCTCGGTGGTCTGGTCGTAGGCCACCAGGCCGACACGCGCGCCGGCCTCGATGCTCATGTTGCACAGGGTCATGCGCGCTTCCATCGACAGCGCTTCGATGGCCGGGCCGCAGAACTCGATGGCGTGCCCGCTGCCGCCGGCACTGCCGATCCGACCGATGATGTACAGCGCCAGGTCCTTGGCCGTGACGCCTGTGGCCAGGGTGCCTTCGACGCGGATGCGGTAGTTCTTCAGCTTGCGGCTGCGCAGGGTCTGGGTGGCCAGCACGTGCTCCACCTCGCTGCTGCCGATGCCGTGGGCCAGTGCGGCGAGGGCGCCATGCGTGGCGGTGTGCGAGTCGCCGCAGACCAGGGTCATGCCCGGCAGGGTCAGCCCCTGCTCGGGGCCGACCACATGGACGATGCCCTGGCGCATGTCGTCGAGGGCGAACAGGGGAATGTCGAACTCGCGGGCGTTGCGCTCCAGCACGGCGATCTGCTGCCGGGCGATGCGATCGCCGATACCGCCCAGGCCCAGCTCGCGGCCGAGGGTCGGCACGTTGTGGTCGGGTGTGGCCAGGCTGGTGTCCACGCGCCAGGGTTTGCGCCCGGCCAGGCGCAGGTTGGAGAAGGCCTGCGGCGACGTCACTTCGTGCAGCAGGTGGCGATCGATATAGAGCAGGGTCGAGCCATCGGGCAGGTCCTCCACGCGATGACGATCCCAGAGTTTGTCGTAGAGCGTTTGTGCTCCCACGGTGATTACCTCGGCAGTAGAAAAGTGCGGTTCTTCGAACCGGTTCAAAGCCTGCTGCGCGTCGGCCATGACGCGTTGAAATCAAGCTCGGAATGCTCATTTACAGCGCGTGAACTCGGATGCGAGCCCCGTGCGTTCTTCGCTTGATTTCGCCTTGCCTGGCTCTAGCTCGCGAGGCTTTGAACAGGTTCCTATGGGTTGTTGTTCTATCAGCGCCGAGCAGGTGCCCAGGGCACCCAGCGGTACAGTTCGTTGCCACTGCGATCGGCGACCCGGTAGCCGCAGTAGCTGTCCAGGCGCCCTCCGGCCTTGGGCTGGATGATGCAATAGGGCTTCTGGCAGGCGTTCTCGTCCTGGCCGGCGGCCTGCAACGCCTGGCGCGCCTGCGCCAGAGACTGATCGAGCGAGGCGACGCGCTGGCCATCGAGCCGCGCCACGTTGGCCTGGAAGTGGCCGACCCAGGCGTCGACGAAGGCCGTGCACAGGGCACCGTTCGCCACGCCTGCCCGTTGCGCGGTCTGCTGTGGCGCCGTCGCCGAACAGCCGGCGACGGCGACCAGCACCAGGGCGCTAGCCCAGCAGCGCAAGGCAGTCCTCCAGGTCGCGCACGTCGGCGTACTTGATCTGCAGGTCGCGCAGGTTGGCCTGGTGCGCCTGCGCGTCGCGATCACCCACCGCCTGCTCCGGCAGCAGCACGCGGAATTCGTGCTGCAAGGCGTCCAGTGCGGTGGCCCGCACGCAGCCGCTGGTGGTCAGGCCGGTGACCATCACGCCATCGACGCCGGCATCGTGCAGGCGCAGCGCCAGGTCGGTGCCGAAGAAGGCACTGGCCCAGTATTTCACCAGCACCGGCTCGCCATCTCGCGGGGCCAGGCGCGGGTCGATCCGCACCAGCTCCGAGCCGGCCGCCAGCACGTTCAACGCCGGAATCTTTTCGCGGAAGACCCGCGCCTGGCTTGGGGCGTCATAGGCCACCGTGGTGAAGATCACCGGCCAGCCACGCCGGCGAAAGGCTTCCAGCAGCCGGCGGTTGGCTTCGATGACCGCCGGGCATTCGCTGGCCAGCGGGCTTTTCGTGGGGTCGGTGAAACCGACCGAGAGGTCCACCAGCACCAGCGCATAGCGCTGGGCCGGGGACAGGGAGCGGGAATCCAGAGCCATGGCGATCCCTCAGTTCCAGGACGGCGTGGTCGGTGCCGGCAGGCCGGTTTCGGCCAGGCAGCGTGCCTTGAGTTCGTCCAGCGTGCCGCCCCGGTCGAACAGCTCGATCGCACCGCGTTCGGCAGCCATGACTTCACGCAGGGCGCGGGTCGCGGTTTCGTCCACGGCATCACCGGCGACCACCACGCCGTAGCGGCGGGCACCCTCGACGCTGACCAGGCCCTTGCGGATATCGCCGAGCACCTTGGCCGGATCGCGTTGCAGCGGGTCGCCCCAGCCGCCACCGCCCCAGGTATCGAACAGCACCAGGTCGCCGGCCTTGACCTGGATGTTGTCGCACTTGGCCGGCAGCATCTGCCGCGTGCCGTCGGCACGGATCAGCTCCTTGCGGCTGCGCGCGCCCGGCGCACCGCCGTTGACGCCCCAGGGGTAGGTCAGCCAGCGGTCGTCGTGGATCGACACCTCACCGTCGACCAGCAGCCGGTAGGCCACGCGCAGGCCGTTGCCGCCACGGTGCAGGCCGGCACCGCCGGAGTCGGTCAGGGTCTCGTAGGTTTCGATGCGCAGCGGGAAGTACGCCTCGACGAACTCGTTGGGCACGTTGGTGAAGCCCGGCCACAGCGAGTGACCGTCCGGGCCGTCGCCCACCGGCCGCCCCGGAATGCCGCCGAAGCCGATCTGGAACAGCTGGAACCATTCGCCCTGCTGGTCATAGCCCGAGTACATGAAGTGCGGCGAGTCGGAGAAGCCGGCGGCGTTCATCGCCTGCGGCGTGCCCTGGCCGAGCAGCCCGCCCATCATGTCGAAGATGCGCCCCAGCAGGTGGGTGCGGCAGGACAGGGCGGCGGGGAAGTTCGGCTTGAGGATCGAACCCTGCGGGATGCGTACCTCCACCAGATCGTAGAAGCCGTCGTTGAGCAGGATCGCCGGGTCGAACAGGCTGATGGTCAGCGCGCCGAAGAAGATCTTGAACATCTCTTCGTTGAGGTAGAAGTTGACCGAGGAGGGGGCCTGCGGGTCGGTGCCCTCGAAGTCGAAGATCGCCTTGTCGCCCTCGCGCCACAGCGCGCAGCGCAGGGTGTAGGGGCCGAGGCCGGCGCCGTCGTCGCAGATGTAGTCCTCGAATACCTGGCGCTGCTCGGGCACCACGCGGCCGATGACTTCCTTCATCGCCCGGTGGGTGCGTTCGAGCATCTCCTGCTGGGCGCTGTAGAACACGTCGTCACCGAAGCGCTCGGCCAGCTCGACGCAGCGTTTGCCGGCGGTACGGCAGGCGGCGACGATGGCGTTGAGGTCGGAGCGGTTCCAGCGCGGCATGCGCACGTTGTGCAGGATGACGTCGAGCATGTCGGCGTTCATCTCGCCGCGGCGATACAGCTTCACCGGCGGGATGCGGATGCCTTCTTCCCAGATCGAGCTGGCGTTGGTCGGCAGGCTGCCCGGTACCTTGCCGCCGACGTCGGACATGTGGCCGAACATGGCGGCATAGTTGATCACCCGGCCGTTCTTGAAGATCGGCATCAGCACCAGCCAGTCCGGCAGGTGGCTGACCGCGCCGCTGCACAGGTACGGATCGTTGGTGAGGAACACGTCGCCTTCCTCGATCTCGCCCTCGTAGCTGCGCAGGAAACCGCTGATGAACGAACCGAACTGGCCGACGATCATCTTGCCGTCGCAGGTGGCGATCATCGGGAAGGCGTCGCCCTGCTCGCGGATGCCCGGACTCATGGCGGTACGGAAGAGCACCGCGTCCATTTCGTTACGGGCGTTGCCCAGGGCATTCTCGACGATATCGATGGTGATGCCGTCGACTTCGACGCGCTGGAACGGATTGCTGTTTTCTTGTTTGATGCGCGCAACCATGACGCTTACTCCTGATGGCCCAGCGGGCGGATCAACAGATTGCCGACGCGGTCCACGGCCGCTTCGTAACCCGGAAGAACGAGGGTGGTGGAGTCCATCTCCATGACGATGGCCGGTCCCGGCACGACCAGGCCCGGGCTCAGCTTGCCGCGCGCATAGAGCGTGGCGTCGTAGTCCTGGCCGGCGTAGTGCACCGGGCTCTGCCCGACCTGCGCCTCGGCCAGGCTGCTGGCAGCGCTCTCGAAGGCGCGCTCGGTGATTTCCGGGCGCGGCGCGCGGGCGATCGCACGCAGGTTGACCAGCTCATGGGCTTCGCTGAGGGCGAAGGTGAATAGCTGCTCGTGTTCGGCATCGAAGGCGGCGGTGATGGCCTGCATGCCGGCGCGGCTCAGTGCGTCCGGGTCGATGTCCAGGGTCAGCAGCAGGGCCTGGCCCTGATAGCGCACGTCGGCCTGCCAGGTCAGTTGCTGGACTTCGGCGGGGATGTCCTGCGCGGCCAGCGAGCTGCGCACGTTGTCGCCGAGTTGCTGGAGAATCTGCACCACTTCCTCGACGCTCATGTCGCTGACGCGGCGCACCAGCGAGCGCGAGGCTTCGTCCTTGACCCGCGTGGTGGCGTCGCCATAGGCGCAGAGCACGCCCGGCCCCGGCGGGATGATCACCGGCCAGGCATTCATCAGGATGCCCAGGGCGTTGGCGTGCAGCGGGCCGGCGCCACCGAAGCCGCACAGGGCGAAGTCGCGCGGGTCGTAACCCTGCTCGACGCTGATCAGGCGCAGCGCGCCGAACATGTGCTCGTTGGCGATGCGCACGATGCCTTCGGCGGCCTCGAACAGCGAGACGCCCATGGCATCGGCGGTGGCCTGCACGGCGGCGGTGGCCAGATCCTTGCGCACCTGGAAGTCGCCGCCGAGCTTCTGCTCGGCCGGCAGGTAGCCCAGCACCACGTTGGCATCGGTCACGGTGGCCACGCTACCGCCCTTGTTGTAGGCCGCAGGGCCAGGTACGGCGCCAGCGCTTTCCGGGCCGACGCGCAGGGCGCGGGTCAGTTCCGGCACCGAGGCCATGGAGCCGCCACCGGCGCCGATGGTGCGTACATCGACCGAGGGTGCACGCACGGCCACATCACCCACGCGGGTTTCACGGCGAATGCGCGCCTGGTTGTTGTCGATCAGTGCCACGTCGGTGGAGGTGCCGCCGACGTCGAAGGTCAGCACCTTGCTGAAACCGCCACGGGAGCAGAACCAGATCGCCCCGGCCACGCCGCCGGCAGGGCCCGAGAGCAGCAGGTTGACCGGCGTGCTGGCGGCCGACTGGCTGGTGGCCAGGCCACCGTCGGAGCGCAGGATGGACAGTTGCACGTCCGGGCGCAGGCGGCTGCACAGCTCGCCCTGCAGGTGTTCCAGGTAGTTGGCCACTTCCGGGCGCACGTAGCTGTTGACCACGGTGGTCTCGGTGCGCTCGTACTCCTGCATTTCCGGCACCACTTCCGAGGACAGCGACACCGGCACGCCAGGCATCACCTCGCGGGCGATGTCGTGGATGGCCTGTTCGTGGGCCCCACTGGCATAGGCATTGACCAGGCTGATGGTCAGCGCCTCGATGCCGGCTTCCCTGAGGCGCAGCAGCTCGGCGCGGATAGCCTCGCGATCCAGCTCACGCACCACCGCGCCGTGGGTATCGATACGTTCGTCGGCTTCGACGGTCAGTTCCAGCGGGGCGAGCAGTTCGCCCTTGTTGAAGGTGACCCAGCCGCCCAGGCCGCCGGGGACGAAGGAGCGGGCGATATGCAGTACCTGCTTGTAGCCTCTGGTCGTCACCAGGCCGACCTTGGCGCCGCGGCGGGTCAGGATGGCGTTGGTCGCGACCGTGGTGCCGTGCATCACCGAGCGAATGGCTGACGGTTCGACGCCCGAGGTCTGGCAGATCCTGTCGATGCCGTTGAGCACGGCGATGGAAGGATTGTGCGGCGTGGAAGGCACCTTGGCGGTATAGCTGTCACCCGTCACATCGTTGATCAGGAGCAGGTCAGTGAAGGTTCCGCCTACATCAACACCCAAACGAAAACTCATGTTGCCTCCAAGCACTTTCTTGGCTTTGTTGTGCATCCTGGACTGGGGGCATTACCCCCCAGCTGTTTCGGCTTAACGCGCGGCCTTTTCCAGCTCGCGCAGATTGACGTCGTCAGCGCTGACACCCGGTGTGTTCAGGCGCGGTCCACCGAGCACGAATACCGTGCCGTGACGGCGCTGGTAGTCGATGGTGAAGCCGGCGGCGGACACGATCCCCACGTCGCCATCCTCGGTCTTGATGGTCTTGAGGTGATAGTTCATCCATTTCCAGAACTGCCCTTTGCGATCATAGGCCTCGGCCTGATAGAAGCGGGGGAACTGGGTGTCCATGTACATCACTTTCTTGCTGTAGGGATGCTCCGGCGGGGTGGTGGCTTCCAGCACCCAGACTTCACGCGGTTCCCATTCGGCCTTGGGGTTCCAGTGCGGCTTGTTGTCCAGGTCGATCACCGGGAACTCGGCATTGCCGCTGGCGTTCTGGTTCCAGGTCTCGCCCTGGGAGTTGGCCACGGCGAGAATCCAGCGCTTGCCCAGCAGCTTGTAGTCCGGGTACCAGCTGGGGTGGGCGTTGAAGATCTCGATGTCGTCGCTGAGCTGGTCGGTGCCGCCGATCGGGTCCATCCAGGTGCCACCGGACAGGCGGCGGGTGCGCCGTACCGACTTCACGTAGGCCCAGGAGTCCTCCAGCTTGGGCGAGTCGTAGCGCACGGTGAACAGGCCCAGGCCGCGAATGTCGGTGGGGTAGGTCGCGTACAGCAGGGTCTTGGTGAGGATGCTGCCGTCACCCTCGACGGTCTGCTCGGTACCCAGGCGGCCCTTCATGTAGTAGCGCTTGAACGCCCACTCCTGGCGGCGCTCCAGGCCGACCTTGTCGTTGAGGAACAGGTAGCCGAACTTGGGATAGTCCTGCAGGTTCTTGATCGGCTGCGCGTAGTGGTGGTTCCAGATCAGCTTGGCGGCGGCGTCCGGGTCATCCTGGCTGACGTTGGGGAAGGGTACGCCGGCCACCCAGCCCTCGACCTGGCGGGTGTCGCGGTTGTACACCGCCTTGCCTTCGTTGGCCTTGGTCGCGGCCACGTAGTCGCGGCCCAGGGTGATCGGCTCGGAGGCCTTGAGGATGATGGCCAGGCCTTCGTCCCTGATCAGGATCTGCATGCGCTCGGTGAGCAGGTCGCCGATGCCGTGGCCCTCGAAGCTGTCGCCCAGGTGCTGGGCGAGGTTGTTCGCGTCGATCCGGGTGCCGGGCGTCAGCTCGGCGGCCTGGGCGGCCAGCGCCACCGAGAAGGTCAGCGCCAGGGACGCAACGAGGTGATTCTTGAGCAATGTCATTGTTGTTATCTCCTGGATCAGAACTGGTAGGTCACGCGGACGGCCAGTTGGTCGTTGCCATCGAAATAGCCGAACAGGTTGGTGTTGTTGAAGCCTTGCAGGGCGCGCTTCTGCCGCTCGTCGTTGAAGAACAGGTCGGCCTCTACGCGCACCCGCCAGTTGTCGCCATAGGCGAACTCGACGCTCGGCACGATGAAGCTGCCGCCATAGGTCAGGTCGGTGCCCACGGCCAGGGTCGGGTTGATCCGGTCGTTGTCGTAGTTGGCGGCTAGGATGGCGGTGGCGATGGTCGAGAACTCCTTGGCCCGGCCACTGAAGCCGGCGGTGTTGACCACTTCGTCGTCACGGTCGTAGTTGGTGATCCAGGTGTTGAACAACTGCACCGAGAAGAACGACGGGCGACTGGTGCCCAGGTAGTTCTGCAGGCCCAGCTGCTTGTCCATGCGCACCATGGTCTTGACCACGTCTTTCTCGATGATCCCGCAGAAGCCCGGGAAGAAGGAGCAGCCGCCCGCTTCGCCAGCCTGCACGCCGATGTTGTACGGCGCGTTGGGGATGTAGGAGACCTCGGCGGAGAACACCGCATCGACCGACTCCAGGTAGCGGTTGGCGGTCACCCCGAACACATCGATGAAGGGGAAGATCAGCTCGCCCACGGTGGAGTTCGGGTCGGAGCTGTATTCGCCCTTGTAGGGGCCGACGTAGGTGCGGCCACTGGCGGCATTGCCGACGCCCAGCGGGTTGTTCGGGTTGGAGTTGATCACCGGGTTCTGCGACGGGCCGTGGAACCAGCCCAGCGAGTATTCCCACTCGCCGGCCATGCCCTTCCAGCGCACGCCGTAGGACGCATCGTCCATGTCGGCGGCCTTGTGGTCGTAGCTGTACGGCACGTCGGCACCGAAGGTGGCCGACTCGAAGGTGATGCCCTTGTTCGGGTTGTTCGCCCAGCGTCCGCCTTCCAGGTCATAGCTGTTGCCACGGTCGCTGGCGCGGTTCATCCGGCCCGGGATGTAGAGCAGTTGCAGGGTGCCGTCGACGCTGTCGAAGCGTTCCATCAGGTTGACCATCCACAGTGGTTTGCGCACGTCCTCGTTCTCCGGTTCGAGGAACGAGCGGATGCGCATGTCGTAACCGTGGATCACGTCCAGTGACTGGAAGAAGTCGGTCTCGCCCCAGACCACCTGCTGCTTGCCGAGCTTGAGGGTGGTGGTCGGGGTAACCCCGGTCTGCCACCACAGCTCGCGGATTTCCTCGCTGTTGTAGACGTCGTCCATCAGGTTGACCGAGGACTTGCTGCGGTCGCTGAACAGATCGGACGCGGCGTTGCCGTCCATGCTCTTCTGCAGGTCTTTCAGGTAGTCGGTCTCCACCTCGCGGGCCACGCGCCCGGAAATGTTGAACTGCGAGTTGCCGAAGTCCTTGAACAGGTTGAGCTTGAGCGTGGTGCGCGCCATCGACAGGTCGTAGCGGTAGTTGCCCTTGCGCCCGGCGCCGACCAGTCCGTTGGGATCATCGGTGTCCATCACATAGGGATTCTCCAGGTTCCAGGACATGTGCTGGCGCACATAGCCGCTGACCTCCCAGTCGGAGAAGAAGCCCTCATCAGCCTGTGCCCCAGCCTGCACTCCCATACCAGCCAGCAGCACCGCGCAAGCGATCGGAGTTTTGCCAGACCACGCTTTCGTATTGTTGTTGTGTGCGCTCATTTTCAGTTCCTGATGTGTTCAGGTTGGTGGATACGCCCGCAGATCGGGGCATCTTTCGTCTGGCCGTGCTCAAAGATGAATTTCGGTTTGAACACCAGCGCAAGCGAAGGCATGACGAAGAGCGAGGTCAGTGCCGAGACCATCAGCCAGAGGCCGATCAGCATGCCCATCTCCGCCTGGAAGCGAAGGGAGGAGAACGACCAGAACAGCACCCCGGCAGCCAGGGTGAAGGCGGTCAGCAGCACCCCGCGGCCCGCCGAGCCGAGGGACTGCAATACCGCGTCGAGCGGGTCGGCGTCGGGGTTCTTCTCCAGGTATTCCTTCATCGAGTCGACGATGTAGAAGGCGTAATCCACGCCCAGGCCGATCCCCAGGGCCACCACCGGCAGGGTGCTGATGCTCATGCCGATGCCCTGCCAGGCCATGAAGGCGAAGGTCACCACGTTGGAGATCAGCACCGGGATGATGAAGAAGATGCCGCTGACCGAAGAGCGGTAGACCGCCAGGCAGCACAGCACCACCACCAGGAAGGCCAGCGCGGTCGCCTCGATCTGATCGCCGAGGAGAATCTCGTTGACCGCCGCGATGATCCCCAGCACGCCGCCCACCAGCTTCACCTCGGCGCCTTCCAGCGGGTTGTCGCGGATGAACTCGTTGGCGTAGTGGGTCGCCTTGCGCAGGGTGTCGCCCTTGTGATCGCGGAAGAACAGGGTCACGGCGGCGTTGCGAAACTGCACGTCGGCGAACTGGGTCAGGTCGTCGGGGTCGGCACCCTGCATGTAGAAACTGATCAGCTCGCCGTTCTCCATGCGGCTCAGTCCCAGCTCGCCGTAGCGCGGGTTGCCCTCGTAGAGGTTGCGGCGGATGTCGATGACGATGTCGGCCAGCGACACCGAACCGCCGATCTCCGACTGGCGCTCCATGTAACGCGAGAAGCGCAGCATCCAGTCGAGCACCTCGGGCGTCTTCATGGCGTCCAGTTCCTTGCCTTCGAGCACCACGAACATCTGCTCGGAACCGGGGTAGAGGCGGTTGATCAGGGCGCTGTCGCGGTTGAAGGCGGAGTCCTGCCAGAGGATCGGCGAGCCGTCGCTGGCGTCGCCGACGTTGATCCGCGTGGCTTCGAACATGAAGCCGCCGAGCAGCACCAGGGTCACCGGGGCGACCCAGTAGCGCGCGCGGCTGCGCACCATCCACTTCGCTCCAGCGAGGACGAACTGCATGAAACCGTCGAGGTTGACCGGGTGCACGTAACCTTCCGGGCGCTTGACGTAGGACAGCAGCGCCGGGGTCAGCAGCACCGCCGACACGGCGATGGTCATCACCCAGATGGCGCCGATGATCGCCACTTTGTGCATCAGCGGAATCGGCGTGAGGATCACGCAGAGAATCGCCCCGGCGTCGGCATACAGCCCCAGCATGCTCGGGCGGAACAGCTCGCGCATGGTCTGCTCGGCGGCCTTGCGTGGCTCGATGGACCCGCCGACCGCCAGGTCGTCGAAGCGGGTGATCAGCTGCACCGAATGAGAGAAGGCACGCGCCGTGATGATGAAGGCCACCACGATCACCAGCGGGTCGAAGTTGTAGCCCAGCAGGCTGCCCACGCCCAGCGCCCAGATGGCCGAGACCATGCCGGCGATCAGCGGCAGCACGGTGCCGCGCCAGGTGCGGCTGAACACGAACAGCAGGATCAGCATCGCGGCCAGCGACAGCATGGCGATGCCCACGGTCTCGCCGAGGTAGTGCGCCACCCAGCCATAGAGGATCGGTTCGCCGACCAGGTGCAGGCTGACCTGATCCTTGACCGGCGAGGCATCGAGGATCGCCTCGATCTGCGGGAAGATCTTCGCGTAGTCCACCAGGTGGTCGTAGAAATCCACCTGGATCAGCGCCGAACTCAGGTCGCGGTCGACGTACAGGCCGTACACCAGCGGGTTGTTCAGCACCGCCTGGCGCAGTTCACGCATCTGCTGCGCATCCCTGGGCAGATCCGGCCACATCAGCGGACGGGTTTCGATGCCTTCGCTGGAGGCATTGACGCGCTTGAGCTTCTTCGAGGCCAGCGAGGTGATCTGCATCGGATTGACGCCCTCGACCTGTTGCAGGTCGTAGGTGATCCGGCGCACTTCACCGAGCACATCCTCGCGGAAGATGTCGCCTTCCCTGGCCTTGACCAGGATGGTCACGCGGTTGCTGGCGGCGAAGCTGTCCTGATACTTCTGGTGCACCTTCACGTAAGGGTGGTCGTGGGGAACCATGTCGCTGAAGCGGGTGCGGATATCCAGGTTGACCAGGCTGATGGCGAAACCCAGGGTGATCAGCCCGACCACCACGCATACCAGCAGACGATGGCGGATCGACCACAGCGACAGGCGCGCGGCGAAATTCATGGCGGCATTCATTGTTCTTGCTCCCGAGGCCAGAGCTGCAGGTCGTCCTGGCGCAGCAGGCCGAGTTGATGGCCGATCAGCACCACACCGTCGGCGGTGTCGAGCAGGCGGCTGTGGTAGCTCTTGTCCAGGCCGTCCGGCGTCCAGGCCTGCCATTCGTTGGCCGGGGTGCGCGAGCGGAACAGCGCGCCACGGTCGCCGGTGGTCAGCCACTCGCCGTCGTGGACGGTGACGTCGAACAGGTGCTCAGGGGTGAAGGGCTTCACGGCCTCCCAGCTGTCGCCCGCATCGCGGCTGATGAAGGCCTGGCCCTGATTGCCGACCGCGACACCGGTGCGGCCATCGAAGACCAGGGCGCGCAGGCTCTCGCTGCCCAGTTCCTGGGTCGTCCAGGTCAGGCCGCCATCACGGCTGCGCAGCAGGCGGCCGAATTCGGCGGTGATCCACAGATCGCCATCGACGCCAGCGCGGATGCTGTTGAAGGTGACGTCATCGCCGCTGCCCATGGGTTCCCAGTGGGAGGCGTCGGCGTTGCCGCGAAACAGCGCGCCCATTTCGCCGACCGCCCAGAAGTGGCCGTCGATGAAGGCGACGCTGAGCAGCTTGCCGGCCAGATCCGACACCACCAGTTCCTGGCTCTGCCAGGGCTGCTGCCCCTGACGTGTCCACAGGTGGCCCTGGTTGCCCACCACCACCTGGCGGCCGTCGTCGGAGACAGCGATCGATTGCAGGTTGCTGCGTGCCGGCAACTCCTCGCGGGTCCAGGTGGCACCGGCGTCGAGGCTCGACAGCAGTGCGCCGTTCTGCCCGACGATCCACAGGTGCTCGCCCAGCGCGGCCCCGTCGAAGAAGGCGTCGCGGCGCTCCAGCAGTGGCTGATCCAGCGGCACCGGATTGACCGAGGGTTTGATGAACACGGCGGCGTAGGCCAGGCTGCCGATCACCATCCAGGGCGCCAGCCGGGCAAGCCAGCCAAGCAGGCACTTAAGCATGACTACCCCCTTGGCGTTTGCCGACCTGACGTTCCAGCCAACGGAACGAATGACCCCCCAGCGGCGTACCGGTCAGGGCGCGCACGCGCTGTACCGTGGCCACCAGCGCCAGCGGGTCGATGCCGCTGCGCAGGCCCATGGCATCGAGCATCAGCACCAGGTCTTCGGTGGCCAGGTTGCCGGTCGCCCCAGGGGAGAAGGGACAGCCGCCGAGGCCGCCGATGGAGCTGTCGAATTCGCGCACGCCGCACTCCAGCGCGGCCAGCACGTTGGCCAGAGCCATGCCCCGGGTGTCGTGGAAATGGCATGACAGCTGGGCACCGCGTGCAGCCAGGCGTTGCAGCACCTCGCGCACGGCACGCGGATTGGCCGCGCCGATGGTGTCGGCGATGATCACCTTGTCCGCGCCCGCCTCGAACATGCGCTGGGCGAGGTTCTCCACCACGGCCGGGGGCGTCACGCCTTCGAAGGGGCATTCGAAGGCCACCGCGACATAGGCGCGGGCCTCGATGCCGTCCTGGCGGGCACGCTGCATCAGCTCGGCGCAGACCGCGCTGGTCTGTTCCAGGCTCATGTTGATGTTGCGCTGGTTCATGGTCTCGGTGGCCGACAGCACCACGGCGACCGAGCGTACGCCGGCCTCGCGGGCCAGCTCGTAGCCGCGCAGGTTGGGTACCAGCGCCGAGTAGGCGACTGCATCGGCCATCGGCAGGCGGCCGAACAGCTCGCCGGTGCCGGCCATCTGCGGCACCGCCCTGGGTGACACGAAGCTGCCAACCTCGATGCTGCGAATGCCGCTTTCCAGCAGCGCTTCGATCATCGCCAGGCGCTCGTCGAGGCTCAGGGTCTTGCCCTGGCTCTGCAGCCCGTCGCGCGGGCCGACTTCATTGACGGTGATGAACTCGTTCATGCCTCACCCCACGATCCGCTGGTTCTTCAGGGCGGCGATGCGCTCGGGGTCGTACCCCAGCACGCGTTCGAGCACCGCGTCGGTGTGTTCGCCCAGCAGGGGCGGGGGGCTGTAGCTGTCTTCGTCGTCGGCTGACAGCTTGATCGGGTTGCCCGGTGCTTCCACCGTGCCGCCTTGCGGATGGGGGATTTCCACCACCATCCGGCGGTGGCGCACCTGCGGGTCGGCCAGGGCATCGCTGAAGCGGTTGACCGGTGCGCAGGGCACGCGCACCGAGGACAGCTGCTCGACCCAGTGGGCGGTCTCGCGGGTGGCGAACAGCTCGTTGAGGATGCCGTCGATCAGGCGTTTGTCGGCCAGCCGCGCCGGCTGGGTCTTGTACTTCGGATCCTTCAGCGCCTCGACGTCGAGCAGGCCGACCAGGTTGTCCCAGAAACTGTCGAAGATCACCGCGACGATGATGAAACCGTCGGCGGTGCGGTAGGTGTTGTACGGCACGTGGACGAAGTGGCCGTTGCCCAGCGGCTCGGGGTTCTCGCCGCTGAGGAAGTACATGGTGGCCATGTAATTGAGCATGCTGATCTGGCAGTCGAGCATGCTGATGTCGACGTGCTGACCGTGGCCCTTGCTGTGGCGCGCCTGCAACGCGGCCAGCACACCCATCACGGCGAACATGCCGCCGCCCAGGTCGCCGATGGGAATGCCGGCGCGGGTCGGGTGTTCGGCGTTGTCGCCGGTGATCGACATGCCGCCGCCGATACCCTGTACCACCTGGTCGAATGCCGGGCGCTGGTAGTTGGGGCCGTCCTGGCCGAAGCCGGACACCGAGCAGGTGATGATGCGTGGGTTGACCTGCTTGAGGTGGTCGTAGTCGATCCTGAGTTTCTGCGGTACGCCGGCGCTGAAGTTGTCCAGCACCACATCGGCTTCACGCACCAGATCGTGGAACACGGCCAGGCCCTGTTCGCTCTTCAGATCGATGCACACGCTCTGCTTGTTGCGGTTGAGCGTGAGGAAGTAGGCGCCCATGCCCTTGAACGAATGCCGAGGATCCTTGGCCAGCAGGGCCCGCGTGCCCTCGCCAGTCAGCGGCTCGACCTTGATCGTTTCCGCCCCGAGATCGGCAAGGATCATTCCGGCATAGGGACCGGACAGCATGTGGGTCAGATCGAGGATGCGAATCCCCTCTAGCGGTTTGCTCATGATCGCTCTCTTGTACTTGTTGGAATTGCCCGCACAAGAGGGATAGCAAGGGGCTTGCCAAGTCTTTGAATGACTTTTATATGTTTGTTTTAAAAGGGTTTTTTTTAATTTTTCGGATGAATCAGCGAAGCGCTCGAAGCAATCGCATTGCAAGCTGAAATGGCGATTTCATTCTGCATCGGTGGTGTTGAACGGCGGGGGAAGGGCGGCGACCAGACCGACTGGCGGACGGTTTGCAGGTAGGGAGGTGGTTTGTGGGGGCAGGCTGATACCGGGCTGGCAAGTTTGTCTGTTGGTTTTCGGGGTGCCATCCTGGATTGCCGCGTTTTTCTTGAAAGGTTTGGTTTCGCCTTCCCAGGCGAGTCACTTTTGCGGCAAAAGTAACCAAAACCCTCCGCCCGGTCATCCGGCCCTGGCTGCGCCAGGGTTCGTTCACTCCATCGCCGTTCCAGAGGCCCGCCACGATGGGCCATCCATGGCCCTCCGTGGCTCTCGCGACATCCATGTCGCTCGACCTCTTCCACGACGATTGCGTTCACCCTCCTGGGCGGGCTCTGCACGCGCCTGAACCTCCGGTAATTCACCGGGACTCCGCGTGCTTGAACATGAGGCACGGCCGGGGCGTACTCGTGAAACTACGTGAATGAAAGTATTGGTTTAACTTGGCCATCACATCGCGACTTCACTGCTACCAGAACACTCCGGGTAAGCCATGGCATGCCTGTTCGTTCAGGCGCGCGAATGGCCTCTTCAGGAGGGCGAGTGGAATCGTTGCGTAGAGGGTTGAGCGGCATGGATGCCGCGAGAGCCGTGATGGGCCATGGATGGCCCTTCGCGGCGTGCCCTCGGAGCAACGGTGGAACGAGCGAACCCCGGCGCAGCCGGGGCCGGATGGCGAGGCCAAGACTTTTTGCCTTCTTTTGTGGCGTTTGACAAAAGAAGGTCGCCGGGAGGCGAAACGGGAGCCATCAGCAGAACGCCGATAAGCAGCTTGATCACCAAGAACGACCGAGCGCTCCCCAAAAAAAACCGGCACACAAGGTGCCGGCAAACTTCACGCTCAGGAGCAGTCTCAGGTGAATCGGTGTGCTTCGATGGGCCCGTCGAATCCTTCCAGAGCCCCCGGTTCGATGTAGCGCTTCCAGTTGTCGAAGATTTCCCGCCCGGCGAGAAAACCCTCGAAGATCGCGTGGTCGGTCTTGCGCGGCACCACCGCGTCGCCGACGCGGTGCACGTTCGGCAGCTCGGCCTTGAGGGCGTGGTACAGGCCGTCCAGCGGCAGGTGGCGCACCGCCAGAACGATGCTGTCGAAGCCTTCCAGGGTCTGCTCCTCACCGCTGTACAGGTTGAACAGATCGACCGCCGTACCGCGTACCCGGCTGAGCCAGGCATTGAGCGTGTAGGTCAGGCCACGGCTGAACAGGTTGGCATACACCACCGGCTGATCCAGGGTGGTGCCCAGACGGTGGAACAGCGCGTTCCAGCGCGTGACCACATGCACCTCGTGGCCGTTTTCCACCAGCAGTTCGGTGATGCCGGCAGAGTAGCGGTTGCCTTCTTCGTCCAGCACCAGCACGCGCTTGCCGACCCGCTGCGGCTGCGCCAGCACGTCCAGTGCGGTGAACACATGCTCGGCATCCAGCCCCGGCACCTGCTCGACCAGCGGGTTGATGTCGGAGTAACCGCTGCGGTCCGGCAGCGAGCCGGTGGCGACGATCACACCATCCGGTTGCAGCGCCCGGATCGAGTCGACACTGGCTTCGCAGTTCAGCTTCACCTGCACGCCGGCCTTGGCCATCTGCACCTTGAGGTCTTCGGTGATCCAGGCGAAGGAGTCGCGGCGTGGCAGACGCACGATGTGGTTGACCTGGCCGCCGAGTTCGCCGGCCTTTTCCAGCAGGGTGACGCGGTGCCCGCGTTTGGCCAGGCCTTCGGCGGCCTTCATCCCGGCGGGGCCGCCGCCGACCACCACCCAGTGCCTGGCCGCTGGCGCCAGCTCCAGCGTCTGCGGGCCGAAGACTTCCTCGCGGCCGGTGGCCGGGTTGACCTGGCAGGTCATCGAGGTGCCGTGGAACAGTCGCGAAACGCAGCCCTGGTTGCAACGCAGGCAATGGTAGATCTCGTCCTCGCGGCCCTCGGCGGTCTTGCGCGCGAAGTCCGGGTCGGCGATCTGCGCACGGGTCATGGCCACCATGTCGGCGTCTCCGCGTGCCAGGATGGCCTCGGCTTCGCCGGCACTGCCGATGCCGGAGACGCAGAACACCGGCAGTTTCACCGCACGCTTGAGCCGCGCCACCGGGTCGACCAGCCAGCCGTTGGGCACATCGTAGGGCGGCATGATGTAGGTGGCCGACTGATACACTCCGGCGGTGGCCATGATGTAGTCGATGTGGCCGGTGGCCTCGACCGTCTGCGCCACCTGGATCCAGTCCTCGATCTGCATGCCGCCCGGCACCATTTCGTCCATCGACAGGCGAATGCCGATCACCATATCCGGGCCGACCTTCTCGCGCACCGCCGCGATCACTTCGAGCGGCAGGCGCATGCGATTCTCGTAGCTGCCGCCGTATTCATCGGTGCGCTTGTTGAACAGCGGGGAGATGAACTGGTGCAGCAGGTAGCTGTGCGCCAGGTGAATCTCGACACCGTCGAAGCCGGCCAGGCGCGCGTACTCGGCCGAGCGCACCCAGCCCTCGACGACCTCGTCCATGTCCGAGCGCTCCATGGCCTTGGCCATTTCGCCGAACACTGGCGACTTGATGTTGGACGACGACCAGAGCACGCGGTAGTCGTCCATCGCATGGGTTTCGCCCATCACGCCGAAGTGATTGAGCTGGGCGAAGATGTGCGCGCCGAAGCCGTGCACCGCCTGGGTCAGGGCGCTGTCGCGCTCGACCATCTCCTCGCGGTAGCCATAGGGATAGCCGCGGCAGAAGGTGTTGGAGGTCGGGTGGATCAGGCGGTTGCCGGTGACCATCAGGCCGATACCGCCCTTGGCGCGCGCGGCGTGGTAATGGATGTCGCGGTTGTTGGTCAACCCTTGCGGCGAGTTGAAGGCCATGGCATGGGCCGACTGCATGATGCGGTTGCGCAGGGTGATGCCGCGCAGGCGCAGCGGTTGGAACAGGTGGGGATAACGTTCGACGGTCATGCTGTTCTCCTTCGCGGCCGGCAGTGCCGGCCGGAAATGGCGTCATTTCGCGCGCAGCCATGGCTGCGCGCGGTTTTCCGTAGGGTGCGCCGTGCGCACCGCCAGCCGATCGGCCACTCAACCCAGCGGTGCGCCCATGGCCGTGCGCCAGTCGGCGCCGAAGCCTTCCAGCTCACCCTGCTCGATGAAGCGCGTCGGATCGTCGAGCAGCTCGCGACCGGCCAGCATCCCTTCGTAGAGAGTGTCCTGCAGCGGCCTGGGCAGGCGGGCATCGCCAATGCAGTGCAGGTTCTTCACCCGTCCCAGCAGGGCGCGATACAGGGCATCGTGCGGGCTGTGCCCGGCGGCGATGACGAAGGTGTCCGCCTCCAGGCAGGCGCTGTCCTGGTCGGTGAACAGGTTGAACAACTGCGCGTTCTGGCCCTCGATGCGGCGCACCCAGCTGTTGAGGGTGTATTGCAGGCCCTTGCGGAACACGTGCTGGTAGTTCACCGGCAGATCCAGGGTCAGCGCCAGGTTGGGCGCCAGGGCGATGAAGCGGCTGACCTGGTGCACCTCATGGCCTCGGTCGAGCAGGTACTCGGCAGTGCCCAGGGCATAGCGGCCGCCGTCTTCGTCGAACAGCACCACGCGTTTGCCGACCCGCGCCGGGTCTTCGAGCACTTGCACCACGCTGAGCACGTTGTCCTGCTCGGTGCCGGGCACGCGATCCAGCGCCGGGCGGGTGGAGGTGAAGGCCGTCTTCAGCGGTGTCGAGCCGGTGGCCAGGATCACCCCGTCGGCACCGAACGCGACCACCTCGTCGGCGCTCATCGCGCAGTTCAGGCGAATCTCCACCCCGGCCTTGCGCAGTTGCCGCTCCAGGTCGCGCGGGATGAAGGCGAACTTGTGCCGGCGCGGCAGACGTGCGGCGAGGTTGAGCAGGCCGCCGAGGCGGTCGTCCTTCTCCACCAGGGTGACGCGGTGGCCGCGTTGGCGCAGGGTCAGTGCGGCCTTCATGCCCGCCGGCCCGCCACCGACCACCAGCCAGTGGCCGGGCGTTTCTGCGGGCTTGAGGGTGTGCAGGCCGAAACGCTGCTCGCGCCCGGCTGCCGGGTTGACCACGCAGGAAATCGCGTTGCCGGCCATCAGCCGCGCGATGCATGCCTGATTGCAGCGGATGCAGTGGTTGATCTCGTCCTCGCGGCCTTCGCGCAGCTTGTTGCAGAACTCGGGGTCGGCGATCTGCGTGCGGGTCATCGCCACCATGTCGGTGGCGCCGCTGGCCACCAGGGCCTCGGCTTTCTCCGGGTCGACGATATGGCCGACGATGAACACCGGAATCTCGCTGACCTCGCGCAGGGCGGCGCGCAGGCGGGCGCCATCGTCCACCAGCCAGTTCTCCGGGTAGTCGCCCGGCGGAATCTGGTCGGCGTGGGCGGCATAGGTGCCGGCGGTGGCGCTGACGTAATCGATCAGTCCGGTCTCGACCATCTTGCGGGTCATCTGGATCGCCGTGTCGGCATGCATGCCATCGACGGTGCATTCATCCAGCGAGACGCGGATGCCCACCACGAAGTCCGGGCCGACCGCGTCACGTACGCGCTGCATGGTCTCGATGGGGAAGCGCACGATGTTGTCGAGGCTGCCACCGTACTCATCGGTGCGCTTGTTGTAGACGAAGGACAGGAACTGCTGGTGCAGGTAGCCGTGTGAGTAGTGCAGCTCGACGCCGTCGAAGCCCGCTGCCTTGGCGTTCAGCGCGGTGAGGGCGAAGTGCTCGGACACCTCGTCCATTTCCGCCTTGGTCATCTCCCTGGCCCACTCGTTGTAGGCCGGCGACTTCATGGTCGATGGCCCCCACTGCACGCGGTAGTCGTCCAGCGCGCCGCTGCGCCCCTGCGGGCCGAAGTGGATCAACTGGGCGATGATGCGCGCGCCGAAGGCATGCACGGCGTTCACCATCTCGGCATCGCGCTCGATCATCTCCTGGCGATTGCCACGGGCCAGCGAGCGATTGGGGCCGGTGGAGGCGGGGTGGGTGTGGCGTGCGCCGGTGACGATCAGGCCGATCCCGCCCTTGGCGCGCTCGGCCTGGTAATGGATGTCACGGTCGTTGGTCAGGCCTTCGGCCGAGGCGAAGCCCTTGGCGTGGGCGGTTTGCATCAGGCGGTTGCGTACGGTGATGTTGCCGATCTTCAGCGGCGAGAAAATCGAGGGATAGCGAAGCTCCCCCGGCGTCTTGGGCTGGGTCATTTTCCTCATCCTTTGTTCTTGTTCTGGTGAGAGGCCCGTTGTCGTGGAACGGGCCGTAGCCGCTGCCTGCGCGGCCTTCGGACCGGCAGGCGGGCAGGGCGCCCGGAAAGCATCACGGTCATGCCTCCGGGCGCTGGCTGGCGCAGGTCAGCGCAGCACGTTCTCGCCGCTCATGAAGACGAACACGCGGCGGAACCTGCCGTCCTCGACGTACCAGAAGTTGCAGTTGCGCAGGCGGGTTTCATTACCTTGCGCATCCTTGAGGTACACATTGAAGCGCGAGCAGATGGTCTGGGTGTCGACGTCGACTGCCAGTTCGAAATCGCCGTGCCAGATCTCCTCGAAGTTGGCGAACAGGTTCTCGAACATCTGGCGTACACCGGTACGGCCGTCGTGCGTGAGATTGTCGGTCTGGATGGTGAACGCGACATCCTCGTGGAAGCAGTCCAGCACGCCGGCCATGTTCTTGGCGTCCACGTTGGCGAAGTACTTCTGCGTAGCCAGGTCGATCAGTTGCTCACGGGAAAGATGACTCATTGCTTGTTCTCCTTGTTGATGTCATTGACCAGCGAAGCCGTGATAGGCGGCATCGTTGAGAATCTGCGGGGCCGGGTAGGCCTTGCGGCTCTGCTTGAGGCCAAGGCTCAGCAGCATCTCGCACAGCTTGTAGGACACCAGGCCGGGGTTGATCACCGGAATCGGCAGGCGCTCGGCCAGGTAGGCATGGGACTGGTGCATGGTGGTGGAGCCGAGCACGATCACGTCGGCGCCGTCTTCCTCCATCGCCCGGCGTGCCTCGGCCTCCAGCTTGGCGAACACCACCTCTTCCTTGCCTTCGAGCAACTCCTTCAGGTCGGGGCGGGTCTTGATCGAGCGCAGCGACGCCACGCGTGGCCACAGGTGGTATTCGGTGAGGGTCTTCTCGTACAGCGGGAACCATTCGTCCCACATGGTGATGATGCTGAACTTCTTGCCCAGCATGCAGGCCGTGTGAAACGCCGCCATGCCCGGCGCGATCACCGGAATGTCCAGCCGCGAACGCAGGGCGGCCAGGCCGGAGTCGCTGACGGTGTCGATGCACACGGCGGCGTAGCCTTCCTCCTGGGCACGCAGGCCGGCCTGCACGACGGAGAAATCCATGAGCAACACGTCGTACGCGCTGTCGCCGAGCGAGGCACCCTTGGCAACCGGGACGAATTCCGGATGAAAGCCGGGCAGGATCATGCTGGCCGGCAACTGCGAGGCACGGTTATCGGCGCCTGCCTGATCCATGGGAATGGGGATGATTACCTTGATGCGCTGGGTCATGCAGATCTCCCGGAGGACGTCACCGTGATGGGCACGGCTTTTGTTGTTTCCCTCTCTTGAGCAAGACCGGTGCCACAATCAATCGAAAGCGCAATGCGTTGATTGGTATGGGTTTTTCAGCGAAGTAGAGCGGCGTTGCCGTTACCGCTCGTTCAACTTGAAAGGAAACGAGGCAAGTTGAAAGCCCCCGTGTGCCGCCGCTGGCATCACTCCCTCCAGCGTTTGAGCAACATCTCGATGAACAGCTCTGCGGTGCTCGACAGGGGGGCGCCATCGCGCCGTACCAGGCCGATGGTGCGTTCGATCTGTGGCGGTGGCAGCTCGCGGCAGCAGATCGCGTCATGCTCGCTGGCCGGCATCGCCAGACGAGGCAGGATGGCCACGCCCAGGCCGCATTCCACCAGGCCCAGCGAGGTCGACAGGTGCTGCACCTCGTAGAAGCCGTTCAGGCGTATGCCATGACTGGACAGCGCGCTGTCGAGCAGCATGCGGTTGCCGCTGTCACGGCTGACGGTGATCAGGCGCACGCTCTGCAGATCCTGCCATTCCACCACCTGCAGGGCGGCCAGCGGATGGTCGCTGCGCATGGCCAGTACGAAGGGGTCGCGCAGCAGCGGCGTGAAGCTGATCTCCGGATGCTGGGCGCTGATCATGTTGATGCCGAAATCGGCATCGCCATTGATCACGCGTTCCAGGCCCTCATTGGCACTGACGTCGAGAATGCGAATGCGGATGCCCGGATAGGCCTCGTTGAACACGCGAATCACGCTGGGCAGGAAGTAGAAGGCCGCCGTGGGGATACAGGCGATGGTCACCGTGCCCTTCTGGTGGGTCTTGAGTTCGCGCACGCCCTGGATGGACGACTCATAGTCTTCCAGCATGCGCCGTGCGCGGGGCAGGTAATCCTTGCCGACATCCGTCAGCCAACTGCGGCGCGTCGTCCGTTCGAGCAGCTTGGCGCCCAGGGTTTCCTCCAGCTTCTGCAGCCGCCGCGAGAGCGCCGGCTGTGACAGATGCAGAGATTGAGCTGCCTCCAGAAAGGAGTGCGACTCGGCAACCCGCACGAAGGCGGCCAGATCAAGAAACTCTATTCGATGCATTAACAGGTAAACCTTTCAATATATTACGCATTAATGCTTATAAATTATCATTCTTCCTTGATGTTTGCATTTGATGCATAAAAAGGGCGCTGACAAGCTGTGCCCACCGCTGCCTTTGCGGTGAGCTGGAACAGAGATAATGAATAGCATCCCTTGCATCATCATGCGCGGCGGCACCTCGCGTGGCCCCTTCATTCGCATGTCCGACCTGCCCGAGTCGCTCGAGGCGCGCAGCCAGATCCTGCTCGACCTGATGGGCGCAGGGCATCCGCTGCAGGTCGATGGCATCGGTGGCGGTAATTCGCTGACCAGCAAGGTGGCCATGGTCGGGCCGTCCAGCCGCAGCGATGCGGATGTCGACTATCTTTTCGCCCAGGTCGACGTGAGCGAACGATCCGTGGACTACACCCCCAATTGCGGCAACATGCTGTCTGCGGTTGGTCCGTTCTCGATCGAGACCGGCCTGGTGGCTCCCACCTATGAGCAGACCCGCGTTCGTGTCTTCAACGTCAACACCCAACGCATCATCGAATGCCTGGTACCGACGCCCAATGGTCGCGTCGCCTACGAGGGCAACACCTCCATCAGTGGGGTACCGGGCAGTGCCGCCGGTATCCAGCTTAGCTTTCTCGACGTTGCCGGGGCCAAGACCGGCAAACTGCTGCCAACCGGCAGCGTCTGTGACCGCATCGACGGTATCGAGGTCAGCTGCGTGGATGCGGCCACACCGGTGGTGATCCTGCGTGCCAGCGACCTGGGCGTTGACGGTCACGCCGATCCTGCCACCCTCGACGCCAACCCGGAGATGCTGCGCAGGCTCGAAGGCATTCGCCGCGAAGCCGGCCTGCGCATGGGCATGGGCGACGTCAGCCAGTCCGTACTGCCCAAGCCGATTCTGATCAGCGCGGCGGCGGGCGCTGCCACCCTCTGTGCGCGTTATTTCGTACCGCAGCGCTGCCACAAGGCGCTGGCCGTCACCGGGGCCATCGCGCTCGGTGCCGCACTGAACCTGTCGGGGAGCGTCGCCAACCGCGTTGCGCGGGACTCTGGGCAACTGCTGGAGGGGCAGATACTCGAAGCCATTCGCATCGAGCATCCCTCCGGACACCTCGATATCCGTGTTGGATTGCGTCACGGCAACCCCCTCGATATCGCCCGCGTGTCGCTGATTCGTACGGCACGCAAGATCATGGACGGTCGTTTGTTCTACCGTGTGGCTGATGCCTTGAATTGACGAAGGCCAGGCCTTCCTCCATCAGCCCGACAATAAACACAAGACGGGTATCCGACATGTTCATCGTTCCTTTCGCATTGCCAGGTTCTTCCGTGATTCAGATGACCGGCCGCGGCCTGCCCTGATACCCGGCAGGCGCGTCATCGCCAGCAATCCAGCTTTCATCTGATCCGATAATTACAAGAGTTCAATGCAATGCTCTCACTGCTCGGTTTATCCATGGTGGTCGTGTTCACCTACCTGATCATGACCAAACGTCTGTCCCCTGTCGTGGCCCTGACCCTGGTGCCTATCGTCTTCGCCGTCATCGGTGGATTCGCGCCCGACCTCGGCAAGATGATGCTCGACGGCCTCAAGACCGTCGCGCCCTCGGCGGCCCTGCTGCTGTTCGCCATTCTGTTCTTCGGCATCATGATCGATTCGGGTCTGTTCGATCCGCTGATCCGCACCATCCTGCATGCCGTCAATGGCAACCCGACCAGGATCGCCATCGGCACGGCGCTGCTGTCGCTGATGGTGGCGCTCGATGGTGATGGCACCACCACCTACATGATCACCGTGGCCGCCATGCTGCCGCTGTACCGGCGCATCGGCATGAACCCGCTGATCCTGGCCTGCATCTCCATGCTCTCGCTCAGCATCATGAGCGGCATGAGCCCTTGGGGCGGCCCCGCCACGCGTGCCATCGCCGTCCTCGGGCTGGACGCCACCCACTACTTCATTCCGATGTTGCCGACCATGATCGGCGGAGCCCTGTGGGTGGTGTTCACCGCCTGGGTGCTTGGCCGTCGCGAGCTCAAGCGTGTCGGCAACGTGCAACTGCAGACCGGCGGCGATGATTGCTACATCAAGTCGATCCTCGTCGATGGCCCGCACAAGCGTCCGCGGCTGATCCTGATCAACCTGCTGTTGGTGGTGGCGGTGATGGTCGCCCTGGTGGCCGGCGTGATGAACGCCGCCGTGTTGTTCATGATCGGCTTCGTCATCGCCCTGATGATCAACTACCCGCGCCTGGACGAGCAGAAGGAGCGCATCCTGGCCCACGCCGGTAACGCCATGACCGTGGTGCTGCTGGTGTTCGCCGCCGGTGTCTTCGCCGGCATCTTTTCCGGTACCAAGATGGTCGATGCGCTGGCCAATTCCCTGGTGGAAATGATCCCGCCGAGCTGGGGCAGCTTTTTCCCGCTGGTGGTGGCACTGACCAGCATGCCGCTGACCTTCGTGCTCTCCAACGACGCCTATTACTTCGGCATGGTGCCCATTCTGGCCCAGGCGGCCTCCGCCTACGGCATCGACCCTGTGGAGATAGCCCGGGCCTCGGTACTGGGGCAGCCGGTACACCTGATGAGCCCGCTGGTGGCCTCGACCCTGCTGCTGGTAGGGATGGTCGACCGTGACATCGGTGATTTCCAGCGTTTCACCTGGAAGTGGGCCGTGCTCACCTCGCTGGTGATCACCGGGCTGGCGCTGTTGTCCGGCGCCATCAGCCTGTTTGCCTGACCCTGCCGGGCCGCGCGTTGGCGCGGTCCGGCACGAACCGGGGCTATCCGCCCCGAACAGCGTTTGCCTCGAGCGGGCGCGTCCCCTGCGCTCACGAGGAACAGGGGCTTCTGACCACGACTATCCGACTCGCAGGGCACGGCCATCCGCCACGCCCGGTCGAGCTGCGGCGCCGGGAACCCACAGGTTCCCGGTATTTTTTTCTACAGCTGGAGACCTTCGTTGATGGATTGGTTCATCGATCCCGTGTTCTGGATGGCGCTGATGCAGATCATCGCCATCGATATTCTGCTGGGCGGCGACAACGCCGTGGTCATCGCCCTGGCCTGTCGGCACTTGCCCGAAGCTCAGCGGCGCAAGGCGATCATGGGCGGCGTGATCGGGGCGATCGCGCTGCGCATCGGCCTGCTGTTCTTCGCCATGCAACTGCTGGCGCTACCGTATCTGAAACTTTTCGGCGCTGGCTTGCTGCTGTGGATCGGCATCAAGCTGCTGCTGCCCGAGCCGGAAGAAACTCACGAGATCAAGCCGGGTAGCGGGCTGATCGCGGCGATCAAGACCATCATCGTTGCCGACGCGGTGATGAGCCTGGACAACGTCCTGGCCGTGGCCGGTGCTGCCGGCGGCAACCTGCTGCTGGTCAGCCTCGGCGTTCTGATCAGCATCCCGATCATCGTCTGGGGCAGCCAGTTGGTGCTCAAACTGATGGATCGCTTCCCCCAGGTGGTGCTGCTCGGCGGCGCGCTGCTGGGCTGGATCGCCGGCGGCATGGCGGTGGGTGACGTGGCCGTGGCCGAGTGGATGCCGGCGGTCGTCGGTCTGAAGTACCTGGCCGGCGCACTGGGCGCTGCGCTGGTGATTGCGGTGGGCGTCCTCATGCGTCAGCGCGCGACTGCGCAAGAGACCGCCTAGTCCGCTGGCATTGCGCGCTTACGACAAAGGCACCTGGTGATGATCGCCAGGTGCCTTCTTTCGTTTTGTCGCGGGGGGGCGGGTAACATCGACGCCATCGTGTCTTCACCGGGGCTATCACATCGTTCCGTCGAGCATTGAGCCGATCCGGCATCGTGCTGCCGAAAGGGCAGGCCAGCCATGCACTGCGCCACACCTTCGCCAGCCACTTCATGCAGAACGGCGGGAACATCCTCACCCTTCAGAAAATCCTGGGTCACTCCAGCCTGGCCATGACCATGCGCTATGCGCACCTGGCTCCGGAGCATCTGGCTGAGGCGGTGAAGTTGAATCCTATCGCGGGTATCACTGATCAGTTTGGTGTGAGATCGTGTTGAAGCGTGTTCGGTTTTAGGGGATACTTTCTCCACGACTCAACCCTTGGCGGGCCGATTCAGTTCAGCCTTAGCCTCGGGTGAAGAAACCGGCCCATAAAGCCGGTTTTTTCGTTTCTAGGGATAGGGCATTGTGCGTACAGCTTTCTTCGTAGACGGCTACAACCTCTATTACGGCGTCCTGCATGGCTCCGACCACAAGTGGTTGGATCTGACTGCGCTGCTTGCCGAGATCTTGCGGATCCAGGAACCGTCGGCTGAACTGGTCTCCGTCGATTATTTCACCTCTCCTGTCATCGCCAGGCTTGCGACTCGTGGCCAGGTCTCCAACGATGCGCAGAATCGCTATATCCGCGCTTTGCAGGCGAGAGGCGTCTCGGTCACGCTCGGTACGCATCGGCTGGCCAAGGGCTATGCGCCCAGGTACCTCGATGGTCAGAAGCCTTCCAGGCAGGATCAGGTAGCGATTTGGCAGCTCGAAGAGAAAGAGACGGACGTTAACCTGGCTCTAGGCATGTATCGGGCAGCATGCCGGTCTGTGGATCTGCAGCTGGATCAGATCGTGCTGGTATCGGGCGACACTGACCTGGCGCCTGCTCTCGCTGCCATTCGCTCGGACTTCCCGAACATCCGCATTGGCGTAATTCTTCCGCACCGCCACGAACAGCGAGATCCGCCGGGATCACTGAAAGAGCATGCTCACTGGATCCGCCGGCACATTCCCGAGTCTGAACTTGCGGCTTTCCAGCTCCCACCAAAGGTACCGCTTCCCAGGAAGCCGGCCATCGTCAAGCCGGACTACTGGTAATTTTCGCTGCTGTGACACTTTCGGGGCAGTTGACGGGTGTCGAAAGCAAAAGCCCCTGAAATTCATAAGAAAATCAGTGGCTTATGTGCTTCAAATTGGTGGAGCCGGGGGGATTTGAACCCGGTCTTAGCGCTGGCCGTTGATGACCTTTGTTGGTCAAAGCTAGTGGTACGGCGCTGCTTTTTTCGGCCGCTTTGGCCAGTATCGGCATTCTTTGGCCTTTAATTTCGACACTTTTTCGACACTACCTCTAGACAGCCACTGACTCTATCCATAGCCTCTGGTGGCATGATGCTATGCATTGCAGCGCGTCCGATCTTGTCTCATGCCCTTTAATTTTTGTAGGCCATACGTATCGTTTGGTTGACCGGGAATCGGAAGAATGCATGTAGCAAGGAAAATCATCCGCCACGTTAAGGGAATAGCCATGCCACTCACGAAAACACAACAAACCAAGATTGATGAGCTGATCCGCAGCAATAAGAAAGAGCTAGACATCATTCAAGAGCTGGTTGCCAATCATGGTGCTGATGCCAGAGAAGTATCCGCTTATGTTAAGAGCAACAAGACACTGCAGGGCATGTTGAAGACGATCACACATCGCACCAAAGAAATTGCTAATGCTGGGGATCAGGCAACCCGAGAAAAGGCCGCTAAAGAAGTTGAGGCGTTATCGAAAAAGGCTATCAAGATTCTTCAGCAGAAGACTACAGAGTGATAGGGCGGTCTGAATTAGGCTGCCCATACTTAGCCGCAGTGGCCTAATTTAGACCTTCTCCTTTTCCACCTACGTCCCGTTCTTGGGGCTGGTCTGCCCTTTGTCTGGCATCACTTCACCTGTCATGAGCCACCATCGGTAACTCGGGTAAAGCTTACCGAGCTTCTCGATCTCTTCTACACTGATCCTTGCCTTTCCGCGCTTGATGCTTTGCCACCTCACGTATTCCTTGCTGTTCACTTCGGCAAGGTCTTTGAGGCTGGTCATTTCTAGCAATTTAAAGAGTCTTTCAAGCATCTTCTTGGGGAATCGCTATCTCTCATTCTGACCGGTCAAGTTTTGATTGGCTTCGTCGTACTCGGGGCTAGTTTGCCCGCTCTCGGGTGCGACCGTTCCGCTAGCTAGCCAAAGTGCGTAGGACGGGTATAGGCGTGTCAGTGCTTCTACCTCTTGTGTGCTGATCCTCGTCCGTTTGTCGTAGCGAACAGTCCTCCACCGCGTTCCGCTGATCTCGGTCTTCTTCACCAGCTCGTCTAGCCCTGCCTTATCGACAAGTGTTCTAACGCGGTCGTCTATCGATTCCATAATGATCTAGTAATTTACGGTTGTAATATACAAATGCTACCCATCGTCGTTGTATATTACGACTGTAGGTTACGTCTTGCGTCCATTGCAGAGTGCCCAAGACGTAGCGCAATAAAGACCAACATAGTGCAGCAAAGGCCATCACGATGGAAGGAACCAACCTCACGCTGAAAGACATGCCTATCCAGCCGGCTCCGCCCGTAATGCCATGGCGCGAGTTCGCCGACTGGATACGGATGAGCCAAAGCCACGACATCGTTTGGGGCTGGATTCGCCACGGCTACATCCCCTCCCACAAGGTCGGCAAACACGTCGTCGTCAACGTCGCGCTGCTGACCAGTCAACTTCTCGAACAGGAATGGACGCTATGACTAACCCGAACTCGAAACAGGGCAACGTGGTTGCGCTCGGTGCCGCTATAGAAAACCTGACCAGCATCGTCACCTTCGCCTCGGCCAGCGGCATTCCGGTTGAAGAGGTTGTGGAGTGGGTGGAGAACGGCACCATCCCCAGCGCTCGTTTCGCCGACTTCATCATGGTGGATGTGGGCAAGCTCCGCGCCGATCTGCTCAGCGGCAAGAAGGAATTCAAGGAAGGGGATTACGACCATGATTAGCCTGGGCCTGAACATCGATGCCGCCACGGCCTTCAGCTACATCGGCAAGACCGTTCTCGTCGAGCTGGCCTGGGAGGATGACCCAGAGCGGCTCTGGCGTATCAAGCACATCGTTGGCGTTGTGCTGCCGGTTAGCGGCGTGAACGAAAACGCCTATTTCATGACCATGGACGCCAGCGGTCATGACCCTTTCCCGAATGAGATGTTCTTCGCGAGCATCCGCACTATCAGGGCGATGCGGTACCGCGACCGGCATGGTTCCGGCAACGTACTGG
>Ga0209699_100320_pt1 | contig 33927 bp, 31 predicted proteins | sample SynthPrep_1_END__FD_187204 | JGI IMG/M metagenome (GOLD analysis project Ga0209699, IMG submission 187204) | Synthetic microbial communities from Ohio, USA - SynthPrep_1_END_DS7_MetaG (SPAdes) (version 2) | ecosystem: Engineered > Bioreactor > Aerobic > Activated sludge | place: USA: Ohio...
GTTCGACGTCGAGATCACCGATCCAGATACCCGCAAATTTTTGCCCAACGGGAAAGTGGGCGAACTGGTCGTTAGACCAAAGCACCCCGGAACCATGATGCTGCAATATTTGAACGATGCCGAAGCAACGGTGAAAGTTTGGCGTGATCTTTGGTTTCACACGGGAGACGCCGCATGGCGAGATGAACGCGGGAACTTCTTCATTGTCGACCGCCTCCACGATAGAATCCGCCGGCGTTCCGAGAATATCTCCTCTTTCGACATTGAACAGGCAGCTCTCTCGCATCCAGGCATCCGTGAGGCAGCAGCAGTGGGCGTGCCGTCAGGCATGGAAAGTGATGACGATATAAAGTTATGCATCGTCGCAGACGCAGGCGAAACACCTGAAAATGTTTTGCGCTACCTCGCGGACCGTCTGCCGCACTTTATGATGCCACGGTACATCGAAATGCGTGAGAGCCTGCCGAGGACTTCTACAAACAAAGTAAGAAAGCGCGAACTACGCGAATCTGGTATCTCTGAAGAGACATGGGATCGACAAGCGTCCGGGATACGACTGAAAGATCTTTATAGGTCCGCTCAACCCAAATAGAGTTCGGATTACGAGATAAATTGCCGTTGTTCACTGGGCTCCGACGGACGGTCGGAGCTCGAGATATCAGATATCATTTGTCGGGGCTACGAACGAGAATACCATTTAAGAACGTACTCCAGACAGTCGCGACAAATCTACGGCCATCTATACCGCCTCCCCGACGATGCCATTCCAGCATCATCCCATCGTGAGTGGCAACAACTAAAGTAGCGAATTCCTTGGTAGGCAAAGTCGAAGACAGTTCGCCCGCCTTTTTGCCATCCTCGACAACTTCCTCGAGCAGGTCATATATCCGCTGATATATTTCTCTAACACGGCGATCCGCCAGATCAGTACCATCGCGGCTTTCGATTGACATTTTTATCAGACAGAGAAGCTCATCAGGCCGATCGATCCCTTGCTTCGATGCGTATTTGAAGAATGCCGCGATTTTTTCAGGAGCAGGACACTTCAGACCCTTCACGTGTTCTATAAGCGTATCGACTATATGGGATTCTGCGATGTCCAAGAGATGAAGAAGGATGTTTTCCTTGCTCTCGAAATAGAAAAACACCGCGCCTTTCGTAAAGCCCGCTGTCGATGCAATTTCCTGGAGGGTACAGGCGTGATAACCTTTAGTTACGATGAGCCCGAAAGCGGCTCGCGTAAGTCGCTGAATGCTTTCTTCGCGGAGCAGTGCTTTCTTATTGATTTTGGCTTTCGCCGCTCGATGAGCCACCATTGTTCGAATTGTCTACCTTCCGTGAGTCGTTTTGAGGTGGCAACCTAACACATATTTTGATGCCACCCCATTTGCTTCACATCGGTGGCCAACTTAATCCCGTGATCAAGAGGTCTTTTGGGATAGCCCCATCGACGATTTCATCTGCTAGCCCTGCCCGTGACAGCACAGCTCGCGAACGATCCGTATTATCCTCGACCGGCACTGGCTCAACCGAATGCGCCATCAATGGGGCTTCAACCGCAACGCCAGGCTTTGCGTAGGGATGGCGGTGCGCGTTGTGGGGATAGTTAAGCGCCTCATCGGGTGCCAGAACAGGCGACACGCAAGCATCCTTTCCACGGAAATGAGATACCCACTCATCACGGCTTCGCAGCATAAACGCGGTAGTGAACCTTTGGGTCATGGAGGCCCAAGAGCGTCGATCAAGGTGTTGCGGTGCTTCATCCTCAAAACCAAGGGCATTCCAAAGATTGAAAAAGAACCTATCCTCCAACGCCCCTACTGCAATGAACTTTCCATCAGAGCAGGCGTAACATCTATAGAATGGTGCGCTTCCGGTAAGAAGCCCATCCCCCCTTGCCGGAAGGACTGGTTGTCCCCAATCAGAGAAATGCATCGTCATTAGTGACAGGCAGCCATCCACCATCGCTGCGTCGATATACTGCCCTTTCCCGGATGTGCCTCTCTCGTTTAGTGCCGCAAGGATGCCTATGACTGCGAAAAGGCTCCCTCCCGCAAAATCCGCTAGGAGATTGAGTGGAAGCATCGGAGCTTCATTCAAAGGACCAAATGCGCCTAGTGCTCCAGAGAGAGCCAAGTAATTGATATCGTGTCCAGCCTCCTGTGAAAGCGGTCCACTTTGCCCGTATCCGGTAAGCGAGCAGTAGATTAGGCCGGGATTGAGTTCGGCCAGCGCTGCGTACCCGATACCCAATCTAGCGGCAACTCCTGGACGATAACCCTCAACGAGCACGTCTGCATCCTGCACAAGCGTGCGGAAGGCTATTTTCCCGTCTTCGGACTTTAGGTCAAGATTTATGAACGTCTTGCCACGCGCTAGTGCGCCAATGGGAAGACTTCCACTTCCGCCCCCCACAACGATGATTTCTGCCCCCATATCGGCTAGCAACATAGTACAATATGGACCAGGAGCTAGACGAGACAGATCGAGAACTTTGACGCCGCTTAACGGGCCTTTACGGGGCACGACATCGCTCATTGCCCACTCCCCATGCAAGTCCGGAAAAGAGCGGCGTAGTCTTCAGCACTTACGGGCCGAGCGTTCGTTGCCGTGCTGTGATCGGCCATCGCGCGATCAACCATCAAAGGCAAACTGTCCGCTTGGACGCCCATTTCACCTAGAGTGGAGGGCAGACCGAGGCTTTGTGACAAACGCTCGATCGCCTCTGCGACATCTGCCCCATCTGCGAGACCCATCGCGATTCTGAGCCGTCCATATTTCTCTTCAGCATAGGGCTCATTGAACCTAAGCACGGACGGTAAGATCACGGCATTGAGGGTGCCATGATGAAGCCTTAAGGGTTTCAACCCCCCAAGTGCATGGGACATTCCGTGCACTGCTCCAAGCCCTTTTTGGAAAGTCAATCCACCCTCGAGTGAGGCCATCATCATTTCTCGGCGAGCTTCTCGGTCGCCGCCGTCCTTAACGGCCCTCTCCAAGTATCGAACTGCCCTTGCAAGCCCGTCGAGCGCGATAGCTTCCGCCGGAGCGTTCTCTCTCGGGCTCAAGAAAGTTTCGATGCAATGTGTAACCGCGTCCATGCCTGTGGCCGCTGTGAGGTAGGCCGGCAGGCCAAGCGTCAGGTCAGGGTCACATATCGCCACTTCCGGGATCATGTAAGGAGAAATGAACCCGAGCTTGCGTCCGTCATTAAGTGTGATCAGCGCAGCTCGCCCGACTTCACTACCCGTCCCCGATGTTGTCGGCACAGCCACAACAGGCGGTTTGTCTCTCGTAATCTTTCCGATCCCGCCGAGGATCGCTGCGTACTGCTCCAATGCACCATGATGCGTGGCGAGAAGAGAAACAGCTTTCGCGAGGTCAAGAGAGGAACCGCCGCCGACTGCAATGATCGAGTCGCATCCTTCAGATAGAAACTGATCCCTTGCTTTCAGAACAGCGTTTTCATCCGGATTTTCAGGCGTTCCATCATAGAGCGGCGTATTTGCACTTAGGCCGGCAGCGACTTTGATTTTCTCAATTAAGCCTGCCTTCACTATCCCCACATCGGTAACAATGAGTGGGCGCGATACGCCGAGCAACGACAACTCCTCGCTGATGAGGGACGATGCTCCAAAATCGAATTGGATACGGGTCAGATAATTAATCAGGCTCATGCTTGGTTCCTCAAGACATCATAAACATGCTTGGCGATGATCAGTTGCTGGATCTCATTGGCTCCTTCGTAGATCTGCGTTATTTTTGCGTCGCGCATCATTCGCTCGACCGGGAAGTCAGTTAGGTAGCCCGCCCCCCCATGGAGTTGGACTGCGTCGGTGGTGACCCGCATCGCGGCATTCGAGCAGAAAAGCTTCGCCATGGAAGCCAGCGCTCTTGCCTCCGGCTGATCGCGATCGATGGCATCAGCGGCGCGATAAAGCAAAGAGCGCCCCGCTTCTATTTCGGTTGCCATGTCCGCGATTTTCCCGCGTACGAGCTGCAATCTCGATAGTGTCTCTCCGAATTGCTCACGCTCCGACGTATAGCGGACAGCCTGCTCGAGCGCGCCTTGGGCAATCCCGAGCGCCTGAGCACCGATCAGGACCCGCGTCCAGGTCAGCGAATCGGTGATGTAGCGGTAGCCCTGCGACGGATCACCGATTGCGCGATGTTCAGGGATTTTGCAGTTATCAAAAATTACGTCAGCGGTCGGGCTGCCCTTAATGCCCATCTTGCTTTCGCGGCTTCCAAAGGAGACGCCCTCATCATCCTTGTGAACTGCGAATAGACCAAGCTGCTTCTCGCCGCTCCGCGCAAGGACAGTGTACCAATCCGAACGAGTAGCGTTGGTGATGTAGCGCTTTTGTCCATTCAGCACCCACCCACCATCAACCTTCACTGCGGCCGTCTTGAGCGCAAAAAGGTTAGAGCCACCCGCAGGCTCCGTGAGGCAAATCGAGCCGACCACGTCACCGTCCATAGCCGGTGCGATTACCTCTTTGCGAAGCTCCTCGGATCCATGACGGCTAACCGGGACCAAACCCGCCCAGATTACCATCAAGGTGAGCGATGAAGTTGCGCACACTCGAGCCAGCTCTTCCAGTACCAAAGCCTGCGATAAAACATCACCGCCTTGACCACCGTCGCTCTCGGGAAAAGCAAGCGATACGAGCCCCAACTCCTTAAAAGCAATCAGGCTTTCTTCTGGGAAACGAGCCTCCCTATCATAGGCGGCGGCATGTAATTGTATTTTATTATTTGCGAACCGTCGCAGTACGGCGCGGAATTCTTCAAGGCTCTCAGCGTCCATGGTTTTCCTCCAACTCAATAAGCTCACTTTACATACTGCCTGGATAGTATGCAAACGGATTCTTGACCATGGAGCATTATGTGAACGACATTTCCGGACGCTGGCCTGTCATCGCGCAATCCCAGGCACGATAGGCAGTGGAAGCGATGCGAGGCGGATATAGGCGTTCTGCTAAAGGCGAACTCAGGATTTCGCGTGCACTAGGCGGGTAGCATCTCTCGCTTCGATAGACGATGTCTTGAGCCCTCGAAACCTCATCAGTGGAGCAACCGATGTGGTACCAGTGGCGTCGGATCGGAACAGTCGGGTTTTGACCCTTTCGCACTGACGCGCGTTGATGATCGGCTCGACGATGAAAATTAACGGACAACGGCACGGAAGCGCACATTGCTGACGTGCGGATTTCGGCCGATCAAAGCAGTCTTTGTCCAGATTTCTTGCGTTGGCTCATATGATTAAAATCGGCGAGGCTGCATGCAACCTCGCCGTATCTGGCCCTTGACTTGCGCGTTCTATTTACGCGTAAAATTCGGGTGCCTTCTTGAAATTCGCCCAGGCGTCAGGGTCATGGCCGGTAACGACCGTCGCATCATGCTTTTCGGCATAGGTGCGGAGCTTCTGAACAGAACGGACCGTGTCAACGGTCGAGGCAAGAAAGCCAGGCAAAGCCTTCTCTTCCCAGTGGTCCAGTGTGTAGGCAGCATCGATCGTCAGGAGAAGCGGTTTGCTGTTTGGCAGGCGCACCAGGAAGGACTGGTGGCCGGGTGCATGACCGGGCGTGAAGATCGTGGTGAGCGTGCCGTCGCCGTACACATCGTAATAATCGTCCTGCGTACCGTTGAGGAACTGCCACTTCAGACCCGGCTTGTCGAAGTCCTTGCGGATATAGCCGCCGCCAGCAAACCAGTCGGGCGTAAAGGCATATTCATATTCAGAGCGCTGCACGATGTGGGTCGCATTGGGGAAGCGACCGATCGCGCCGGTATGGTCGAGATGCAGGTGGGACTGCACGACGTATTTCACATCGGCCGGATCGAAACCGAGCGCCTTGATCTGGTCAACGCAGCCCATGTTCTTATCCAGAACCGGCCAATAGACATCGCAGATACCGCCCCAGTGACCGCGCGGGTCGGTCGCGACTTCGATCGCATTGCCACCGTCGATGACGGTGTGCCCATCGGGATGGGTAATCAGGAAAAATGGGACTGGAATCTCATAGTCCGCACCATTGCCCTGGTTCATCTTGATGTTGTGTACCTTGCATTTCAGGGTACCTGACTGAAGCATATAAAGTCTGATATCGGTCACTCGTTTTCCTCCCTTGGGACTGAAGATGTTGGTGTAAGAAATGGATCAGAAAGCTTCGCGATAGAGCGCGAGTGCATCCTCTTCGCGGACTTCGACCGGATTGTTGATCAGCAGGCGGCTCTGCTTCATGGCGTCGGAAGCAAGCATTGCCAGGGTGTTGTCCGTCACGCCGACATCACGAAGGCGCCGCGGCGCACCGCTTTCATCCATCAGTTTTTCCATATGCCGGACAAAGGCGTCCGAACGCATCGCCGTATCACCCTCGCCCGGCACGCCGAGCACATCGGCAAGCTCGGCATAAAGCGACGCCGCAGCCTTGGCGTTGAAACGCAGCACTGGTCCCAGCATCAGGGCGTTGGAAAGGCCATGCGGTACGTGATAGTGGCCACCCAGCGGATAAGCGAGCGCGTGAACGGCAGCCACCGGCGAATTGGCGAAAGCCTGACCTGCCAATGTTGCCCCCAACAGCATGCCTTCACGGGCTTTGCGATCGGTCCCATCCTTGCAGGCGGCGATCAGGTTTGCGCCAAGCAGGCGTAACGCCTCACGCGCCAGAGCATCTGATAGCGGGTTCTTTTTGTGTTTGCTGGTGTAAGCCTCAATCGCGTGCACCATGGCGTCGATACCGGTAGCCGCGGTATGAACCTGCGGCAGACCCACAGTCAGTTCCGCATCGAGAAGAACGAAATCGGCGTAAAGCTGCGGAGAAACGACACCCATCTTGGTGGTTTCACCTGTGGTGATGATCGAGATGTTGGTCACTTCCGAACCGGTTCCAGCCGTGGTCGGCACCAACACCAGCGGCAGACGCGATCCCTTGACGTTGCCGATGCCGTACATGTCTGCAAGCGTCTGGTCGGACACCAGAAGAACCGCTACCAGCTTGGCGATATCGAGCGAGGAGCCCCCGCCAAGACCGATGACGATATCGACCCCGATCTGCCTTGCGGACTCGACGCAGTCGGCAACGATGTGCTCTGGCGGATCAGCAACGACCTTGTCGAAGATCGTGACGCTGAAGCCGCTAGCGGTCAGAGCGTCGGCAATCGGTTTGATGAGGCCAGCCTTGATGAGACCTGCATCGGTAATGAGAAGTGCCTTGCGCGCCTGGAACCTGCCGGAAAGAATCTCTCCGAGGCGCTGAGCACCCCCCCAAGCAACCTGCATGGAGGGAACGGTGCGGAATTCGAAAGGGTTGATGGTCATTTGATCCTCCCAGCGTGATCTCAGCCGATGGCCGAGCACAGGTATTTGATTTCAAGATATTCATCGATGCCGTAATGCGAGCCTTCGCGGCCCAGTCCGGACTGCTTTACGCCACCGAACGGTGCGACTTCATTGGAGATGAGGCCGGTATTGTGGCCCACCATGCCGTATTCGAGCGCTTCTGCGACACGCCATGTCCGGCGGACATTCTCGGTGTAGAAATAGGCCGCCAGACCAAACTCGGTATCGTTCGCCATGGCAACGGCTTCTTCTTCCGTTTCAAACCGGAAAAGTGGGGCGACCGGTCCAAAGGTTTCCTCACGGGCAACCTTCATTGCCTGCGTTGCACCTGTCAGCACCGTGGGTTCGTAGAATGTCCCGCCAAGCGCATGGCGCTTTCCGCCGGTAACGACCTTCGCCCCTTTTCCAAAGGCGTCAGCAACATGATCCTCGACCTTCGCCACGGCGTCCTGATCGATCAGGGGCCCGATCAGAATACCGGGTTCGGTGCCTTCACCAACGGAGAGGCTCTCGACCCTCTTGGCCAGCTTTTCCGCAAAGGCATCGTACACGCCGGCCTGGACATAGATCCGGTTGGAGCACACACAGGTCTGTCCGGCATTGCGATACTTCGATACGATCGCGCCCTCGACAGCAGCATCCAGATCGGCGTCATCGAAAACGATGAAGGGCGCGTTTCCGCCAAGTTCCAGTGACAGCTTCTTGATCGTCGGGGCCGATTGCGCCATCAGCAGACGGCCGACTTCAGTCGATCCGGTAAAGGAGATCTTGCGCACCGTATCGCTTTCGGTGAAGACCTTGCCGATATCGCGTGCTGCACCCGTGACCACTTGGAAGACACCGGAGGGAACCCCTGCCTCTTCCGCCAGAACACCCAGAGCCAGTGCGGTCAGCGGCGTCTGCTCGGCCGGTTTGACGATCATCGTGCAGCCGGCCGCCAGAGCCGGGGCAGCTTTGCGCGTAATCATCGCAGCCGGAAAATTCCACGGCGTGATCGCGGCGCAAACTCCGATCGGTTGCTTCAGAATGGTAATGCGCTTGTCGGTGGTCGGCGCTGGAATAGTGTCGCCATAAACGCGCTTGGCTTCCTCCGCGAACCATTCCACGAAGGATGCGGCATAAAGCGCCTCGCCCTTTGCCTCCGCAAGCGGCTTCCCCTGCTCTGCGGTCATCAACGCACCGAGATCGTCAGCATTTGCCACCATCAGATCAAACCAGCGGCGCAAGATTGCTGCGCGATCCTTAGCAGCGCGCCGGCTCCACTCGGAAAATGCCTTTCCGGCAGCCTCGACTGCGGCTTGCGTCTCTGCTGCCGAAAGCGAAGGGACATGCCCGATGATTTCCAGATTGGCGGGATTTTCAACGGCAATCGTTTTGCCATCGGCAGCTTTCAACCAGCGGCCATCCACAAAACACGCATCACGCAACAGAGCAGCGTTTTTAAGCTTGATCATCTGTCTCTCCCACAGTAAAGTTCAACTAATTGAACTTGAATCAATACAATGAACTATGGGCCGAAGTACGCTGATGTGTCAAGGAGGTTGCATGACCGCAGATCAACAATCGTCGCAAATATCAGACACTGTGCCGGCTCTTAGACGTGCAGTGCGCATTCTTGACATGGTTGCCGACTCCCCCCAGCACCTGACAGCCGCAGAACTGACCCGCCTTATGGATATGCCCAAAAGCACGGCGCATGGCCTCTTGGCAGTCATGGTGGAGCTTGATCTTCTTGCCAAATCGGCGGACGGAACCTTGCGTATTGGACCCCACTCGCTCAGATGGGCGAACGGCTTTCTGTCGCACCTCGATATCGTATCGACATTTCACGAACAGCTTGCCGAACGGCACGATCTCGACCCGTACACGGTCACGCTGACCGTTCGCGAGGGTGGCGAAGTCGTTTACATCGGCTGTCGCAACTCGGCTCAGCCTCTTGGACACACGTTTCGGATCGGTATGCGTCTGCCGGCGCCATTTACGGCCACCGGGAAGATCCTCCTGTCCGATCTGGGGCCCGGTAAATTGAGGATGTTGTTCTCGCAATTTCCACAGCCTCTGACATCAAGGAGCGTTGCTGGCCTTTCGCAGCTTGAAGAGGAACTCGCTCTGACGCGCGCTCGCGGCTACTCCATCGACGATGGTCAGATCCGCGAAGGTATGCTTTGCATTGGCGCAGCGATATGCGATTACTCGGGAGCCGCATCTGCCGGCATTGCAATCAGTCTGATCCGCAGCGAAGCCAGCGACCAAAAAATCGCGTACCTTGGTGAGGAGCTTCGCACCACTGCCAACGCGCTTTCTGAAAAGCTTGGGTACCGATCGCAGAAAGACTAGTCGTAACCTGTAGGGGTATGGTCGATGCCGACGAGCACAGCTTTGCTGTATGCGCCAGTGCACCGATACCCCAGCTAGCTCCTGTCCCGAGTACGGCTGCGCCGAGCGCAGTTCGGGTCGAGAACATAAAAGACATCATCGATGTATTGAGCACCAAGGGAAAAGACCTCGGTCCGCAGATGCACGATCCACCGCGCTGCCTTATTCCTGATTGGGACGAAGCCGAGCAATCGGTTGTCATCACAGGTCATGGCCGTCGGGGACGGGGCGAAAACCTGCGTGCGCGTCTCCACGAACTTGCCAATAATTTCTGGGCAATTGCAGCGCCAGAAGGCAGACCGTAGGTTCTCTACCCGGCGAAACCTGGCAAGAGTGGAAACGATGCCTATCGTGAGATCGAGGAACTCGAGACGACTCCTTCGGAGCGTGTCCGAGGTGTCTCGCCGGACCGTATGAGGCGGCGTCTTTAAGCTCGGGACCTGTCGCAGCCGATATCTCGGCAGACGCAGTTGAACTGGCTAATATCCGGTCATCTCCAGATAACCTTGTCCGGATGTGCTTCCATCAAACTCTATTGGCCCCGCCAGGAGGGGATTGACGTTGCATCCAGGCTTTCTTGTTCAGGGGCTTCGTCTTTATGTCGAGGCCACGGCTGGGTATCTTCACGCTCGAGCCGATCGGTGCCGAGCCGCTTCAGGCTAGCCTCGCACGCACCGGCAAGGCGGGAGCGCGATGCATTCTGTGGATATGCCTTGCTGACGAGGAACAACTGGTCGCGAAGGCTGCCCACCGCCTCGCATATCAGCGTTTCCGCCGCACCATCGCCATACATTTCGGCGGTATCGATGAGCGTCAGGTCCAGCTCGACACCGGCGCGTAGCGCGGCGATCTCATCGGATCGCCGCTCGGCACGTTCGCCCGTCTTCCAGGTGCCTTGACCCATTGAAGGAACGACTTCCGCGTCTGGTAGAGTCACGCGTTTCATGTGCTTTCGTCCTATCAGATGTTTTCGGCTATTCGTTGGAGGGAGGCGGATAGGTAGATCACCGCCACGCACAAATGATTAATGAATATCGATGTAATTGGTGTCACAACCGTCCGCGGCTGTTTAAAATCCTGTCGAACGCTGACGGTCTCCCGGCGTGAGATGGTGATTCGGAATGCGGACTGGGGTCAAGATGGACTTAGCTGTAAGTCGACAGATGTTTGTTAAAAAAACACCGAGAATGAAGTTCACATCGATGGTCACACCGCAGCCGGCCATCGATCGAGTGCCATTTTGGCGATGGAGAGCAGTTCGTTGATCGTAGCACCATCGCGCGCTTGAACGGACATGCCTTGCATGACCGTATTGATGAATTTCCCTAGGGTCAGGACCCATTGATTTGAATTGACGGCTATGATTCAGACGGGCGGATAGGAGCCCGACTGATGAGTAATTTGTTCTGGCTGACGGAGGAGCAAATGGCCCGTCTTCAGCCCTATTTCCCCAAGAGCCATGGCCGCCAGGGTGTCGATGATCGGCGTGTTCTGAGCGGCATCATTTTCGTCAATCGCAACGGCCTCCGGTGGTGTGATGCGCCGAGGGAATATGGTCCGGCGAAGACCTTGTATAACCGCTGGAAACGCTGGAGCGACAAGGGCATCTTTATCCAGATGATGGAGGGCCTGGCTGTGCCTGAAGCTGCAGAGCACAAGACCATCATGATCGATGCGACCTATCTCAAGGCCCACCGCACAGCTTCCAGCCTGCGGGTAAAAAAGGGGGTGCGGGCCGCCTGATTGGACGCACGAAAGGCGGCATGAACACCAAGCTTCATGCCGTCACGGATGCGAATGGTCGCCCGGTCAGCTTCTTCATTACGGCCGGTCAGATCAGCGATTACACCGGTGCTGCCGCCTTGCTTGATGAACTTCCCAAGGCCAAATGGCTACTGGCCGACCGTGGCTATGATGCCGACTGGTATCGTGACGCTTTACAGGCGAAGGGGATCACCCCCTGCATTCCGGGGCGGAAGTCCCGCAACAAAACCATCAAATACGACAAACGCCGCTACAAACGGCGCAACCGGATCGAGATCATGTTCGGGCGTCTCAAAGACTGGCGGCGTGTCGCTACGCGCTACGACAGATGCCCAATGGTCTTCCTCTCCGCCATCGCTCTCGCTGCAACCGTTATCTTCTGGCTCTGATCAATGAGTCCTGACCCTAGCGGCAATTGCGCTGCTGAAACAGTTGTATGCTGAGAGACGGCGGACACTCCCGGATCGCATCCCGCTCACCCACCTCAGTCAGACCGATCGGCGGCTCATCTTCGCACAGGAAAAACCCGATCGCCGTCTCTACGAGATCGCCACGCTCGCGGCTTTGCGAGACCGGCTTAGATCTGCGGACATTTGGGTCGACGGCAGCCGTTCTTTCCGGCCGATTGACGAGCATCTGATGCCGAGGTCGACATTCATCACGATGAAGGAAGAGGATCGTCTCGGATTGGGCGTCCAACCTGATGGCGCACAGTGGCTTGCCGAAGCGCGTCAGATGCTCGACTTCAACTTCCAGCGTCTGGCGCACAGAGCACGATCCGGAAAGCTCGAAGGAGTTCGTCTTGAAGCCGGAACCTTGGTCGTTACACCAACCGCCAGCGAAGTCCCTATGGCAGCCGAGGAACTGAACGCCGAGATCAGCGACATGTATCCGTTGGTCGAGGTTCCCGACCTGTTAAGGGAGATGCATGAATGGACCGGCTTTGCAGATTCATTCACGCATGTTCGCACCGGCGACGTCCCGAAAAATGTTTCCGCCATGCTCGCCGGTGTACTCGCGGATGCGACGAACCTCGGCCCGAAGCGAATGGCGGGCGCATCCAAGGGGATCAGCGCTCACCAGATTGGGTGGATGCGCACATTCCATGCTCGATCTGAGACTTACCGCGCAGCGCAAGCGTGTATCACCGATGCGCACACCCGGCATCCGCATTCCCGCCTTTGGGGAGATGGCACGACCTCGTCGTCGGACGGCCAATTCTTCCGTGCGAGTGATCGAGCTGCAAAGCGCGGCGACATCAACTTGCATTACGGCAGCGAGCCCGGATCGAAGTTTTATAGCCATCTGTCAGATCAGTACGGCTACTTCAGCATTTTGCCCATCAGTCCGACCGAAAGCGAGGCGGCCTATGTGCTGGACGGGCTCTTCGATCAGGACACGGCCCTCGACATCCAAGAGCACTTTACCGACACGGGCGGTGCCAGTGATCATATCTTCGGGCTGTTCGCCTTGATCGGAAAGCGGTTCTCACCACGACTGCGTAATCTCAAAGACCGGAAGTTCCACACGTTCGACAAGTGCGATGCATATCCGGCGCTATCAAACCACATCGGGGCCCCGATCAATGCCGATCTGATCCTCGACCATTGGGACGACCTGCTCCATCTTGCGGCGTCGATCACGACTCGATCCGTGGTGCCGTCTACCATTCTCAAGAAACTGTCCGCAACTCCAAAGCAAAGCCATCTCGCGAGGGCGCTCCGCGAACTCGGCCGTATCGAAAGGTCGCTCTTCATGATCGAATGGTACTCAAGTCCGGCACTACGGCGGAGATGCCAAGCCGGTCTCAACAAGGGCGAGGCCGCCCATAAGCTGAAACGCGCTGTGTTCTTCCACGAGCGGGGCGAAATCCGCGACCGGTCGTTCGAGAGCCAAGCATTCCGCGCCTCTGGTCTCAACCTCGTAGTCAGTGCGATCGTCCACTGGAATACAGTCTATCTCGACCGCGCAATCACACAGCTGAAGCGAGAGGGTCGAAATATTCCTGATACTCTGTTGAAGCACATCTCGCCGTTAAGTTGGGAGCATATCAACCTTACAGGCATCTACACCTGGGATGCCGAAAATCAGATGTCCAACGGATTTCGACCGCTCCGTCTGCCGGTCGGGCTACGTCGGGCCGCATAAGTTCCCAATCCGTTCGCCCTTAGCGTACGATTTTGCACTCCTCTTGTTCCCGCCCCAATTGCGGGTGGCATTCGAGGGCATGGCAATTCGCCTGGCGGCACGCAATGTGCCGGAAAAGATCGCGCGCGAGATGCTGGAGAAATATCGGGCGGCTGGAGCAATAACAGGCGCCGAGCGCATTGCGCGTTTGCGCGAGGTGGACGACGCCATTCACGACATCGCGTTCGAATACTGCAACAACAAGCGGCTTCGAAAGATGATGGAAAGCGTGCGCGACCTGGTATATTGCAGCAAGCAGACCATCATCCGCAATGTGCCTGAGCCTTACGAGGCTACTCTCCCCGAGCATCTCGCCATTTGCGAAGCGCTGGTCAATCGCGATGGCGATGCCGCCGAACGAGCGATGCGATCGCATCTCGAAAACTCGCTCGCGCGGATCATGGAATGGCTCAATGCACATCCTCATGAGAGTTCGGCCCCTTCCACGACGGGGTGAGGCCGGATCGAGCCGCGGCGACCGATCGCAGCGCCGGCTGTGATCGCAAACGGTGGAATGCGCTCGACGTGGCATGCGTTCCTCCCCTTGCAAGGCGTGGGCGCGGTATCGGATCATTTGCGGCGCCTGGCTTCAGTCGTCGAAAATTCGTTGCCCGGATGACCGATCGAAAACGTGGGCGAGCGACGGATCGACGATGAGCGGGATAAGACCGCCCGGCCGGTACTCGCCCCGTCCCCGATGCGTGACGGTGATCATGCCCGCTGCATGTTCCGCGACGATCACCGTTTCCGAACCCATCGGCTCGACAACCTGGATCGACGGCGAGAAATGAAACTCCTGGTTATCCCTGGCGATTTCGATGTGCTCCGGCCGGATGCCGTACACGACCTGTTGTCCTGCCTGCGCACCGATGGCTCCGGGCGGCAGCGGCAATGTGAAGCCGCCCTCGGAGCGGAAAAACGCAGTGCCCGAATGCCGTTCGATCGATCCCTTCATGAAATTCATGGACGGCGAGCCAATGAACCCGGCGACGAACAGGTTGGCAGGGTTATCATAGAGTTCCAGCGGCGTGCCGACTTGCTCAATCTTGCCACCGTTCATCACCACGATGCGATCGGCCATTGTCATGGCCTCGACCTGGTCATGGGTGACGTAGATGCTCGTTGTCTTGAGCCGCTGGTGCAGCGCCTTGATTTCGGCGCGCATCTGCACGCGAAGCTTCGCATCGAGATTGGAAAGCGGCTCGTCAAACAGAAACACCTTAGGGTCGCGAACAATGGCGCGGCCCATAGCCACGCGCTGGCGCTGGCCACCGGACAATTGCTTCGGGTATCGGTCCAGCAGCTGCCCGAGATCGAGCATGTTGGCGGCCGTCCGGATCCGTGCATCGGCCTCCGGTTTCGGCGCCTTGGCAAGCCTGAGAGAAAAACCCATGTTCTCGGCAACGGTCATATGCGGATAGAGCGCATAGGTCTGGAACACCATTGCGATGTCGCGATCCTTCGGCGAGACGCCGATCACGCTTTTCCCGTTGATGCGGATATCGCCATCGGTGGCCTGTTCGAGCCCTGCCAGCATGCGCAGCAGCGTCGACTTCCCGCAGCCCGACGGCCCGACGAGAATGACGAACTCGCCATCGGCCACATCGAGCGAAACACCCTTGAGCACTTCATGCACGCCAAACGCCTTGCGGGCGCTATCAAAACTCACGGTTGCCATCTTTGTTTCTCCTCAATGCAACGTGCTGCCGGACTGATCCCGGCTGGGCGGGTCTGACCTCAGTCACATAACGAAGACGGCTTTCTCGGTCTTGCGCTCGTCGAACAGGCGGAAGGCGGTCTCGGCCTCGTCGAGCGAGAACGTATGCGTCGCAAGCTTTTCGAGATCGATCTTGCCTGTTTCAATGATGCGCAGGATGTCCTCATACTCCGCTACGCCGAAATACCAGGACCCCATCAGTGTCACCTGCTTGCGGATCAGCTGGTCGCTCGGCTTAATCATGGTCTCGCGGCTCTCGCCGACGAAAGCCACCTTGGCGAAGGGTGCCGCCACATCGAGCGCCATGTTCTGCGCGACGCCATTGCCGGAGCAGTCGAGGCACGCCGTGATGCCCCCGCCGCCGGAGAAATCCATGATCTCCTCGTGTGCCGTTGCCGATGTCGGATCGAGCACCAGATCTGCGCCAAGGCTCGCCGCGAACTCGCGACGCTCCGCGATCGGATCGAGCGCGATAACCTTGCCGCCAAGCGCCTTGGCGGCAAGAACGCCGGCGGATCCCATGGGACCAAGTCCCCAGACGCCCACGGTGCTGAGACCGTTGATGCCCAGCTTGCGGGCAGCGCTGCACAGCGTGCCGAAGGCATCCGTCGAGATCGCGCCTGCCACATAGGACATGCTGTCGGGAAGCCGCAGCAGATTGCGTTCAGGGACGGCGATATACTCCGCATTGCCGCCATCGGCGGTGAAGCCCAGGCAGGTCCATTCGGCGCAGAGATGGAAATGACCGGCGCGGCAATAGGCGCAGACGCCGCAACCGACGGCGAGATGGATCGCCACTCGGTCATCCTTCTTGAACTGCCGCACCGCTGAGCCGACTTCAACAATGATGCCCGCCGGTTCGTGGCCGGTAATACAGCGCCCCGCCGCGTCGCCGCCGACGACTGCATTGCCGTAGTAAAGGCTCAGGTCGCTGCGGCAGATGCAGGATGCCTTGACCTGGACGAGCACCTCGTCCTGGCGCGGCTTCGGTACTTCAACGGCACGGATTTCGACGCGCTTGTTGCCGGGGAGGAAGACAGCTTTCATGGAACGACTCCGAAATTCTCGAATGATTATTTGACAGCGCCAGCGGTAAGTCCGCGGGTGAAGGATCGCTGGAGGATCAGGAAGAGGACGACGATCGGCGCGAAGGCAATGATGCCCGCCGCTGCGATGCCGCCGTAGTCGACGCCGTAGCGGCCCTGAAGCGTTGCCGCGCCAACGGTCAGAGGCTTGAGCGTCTCGTCTTGGATTACGACGAGCGGCAGTAGATATTCCTGCCAGGAGAACAGGAAGGCGATCAGCGCCAGTGACAGCAGGCCGGGACGGACCACGGGAACCACGACCTTCAAATAGGTTTCGAACAGCGTCGCGCCATCGATGACCGCCGCCTCGAGCAGTTCGTCCGGCACATCCTCCATTACCGTGCGCATCATGAAGATGGAGAAAGGCAGCAACAGTGCGGCCTGGGGAAGGATCACGCCAATCCGGGTGTTGAGCAGCCCGAGCGCCTGAAGATCTCCATAGAGCGCCACGATGACAGACGGGGCGGGAACGACGAGCCCGGCCAGGAAGAGCGCGAAGACCGCCTCCTTGCCCTTGAACTTGAGCTTGGCGAAGGCAAAACCTGCCAGAGGCGCGGTCAGCACCACCAGAAGAGTAGAACCGACGCTGATCACCAGGCTGTTGACGATGAATTGCGAGAAACCACTCTCGAACCAGACACGCCTGAAATTCGAGAAATCGATCGGCCAGGGCAGCGACAGCGGCCCGGAGAACAGATCGGACTCGCTGCGGATGGATGCAAGCACCACGAGATACACCGGCATCAGCGCATAAAGTGCGAAGAGCAGCAGGACAATGTGCTGAAAAATACGCGGGGTGCGGGTCATGACTGCCTCAGGATACGATAGCTCAGGCCGCCGACGAAAAGCACGATCACCAGCAACACCACAGAGAGGGCGGCGGCATAGCCGAAATCACCGACGAGGAAGAAAGTCTTGTAGATATGTGTAGTAAGGACCTCGGTATCGTAGCCCGGCCCGCCCTGCGTGGTGACCCAGACCAGGTCGAAGAAGCGCATGGCTTCGATCGCGGAATAGAGGCCGAGGAACAGCGTCGTGCTCTTGAGCAGCGGAACCGTGATGAAACGGAAACGCTGACCCCAGCTCGCGCCGTCGAGCGATGCCGCTTCATAGAGCGATGGATCGATCGACTGGATCGCCGAGAGATAGATCAGGACGCAGAAGCCATAGAACGTCCAGGCGCCGGCAGCATTGAGCGAGATCAGCGCCGTGCCGGGCTCGGCGAGCCAGGCACCGCCCCATGAACCCAGTCCCACCATATCGAGAAGATAGTTCAGAAGGCCGAAGATCGGGTTGTAGATCCAGCCCCAGATGATGCCGGCCACGACCAGCGGAATAGTCCGCGGCAGGAAGTAGACGGCGCTCATGATCTTGACGAGGCGCGGCGAGCGTTCGGCCAGGATGGAGGCGAGGACGAGACCGATCAACAGCGGAAAACAAAGCGTGAGCACCGCCCAGATCGCGTTGTGTCCCAGCGCCGTCCAGAAGACGTTGTCGGACGCCAGCCGGGTGTAGTTCGACAGACCGCCGAACGCCCTTATCGATCCATTATCCCAGGAGAACACGCTGTAGGCGGCGACCTGAAGGATCGGGACTGCAACGAAAGCGCAATAGAGCACCAGTCCAGGAAGCACGAAGAGCCAGGCTTGTCGGCTGCTATACATCATCATATCCAATAGTTGAGCAGGCGGCTCGCGCCGCCATCCGGTTTGACTGAAGTCCCGTCAGGGGACCCAGCGCTCGCCCTTGTCGATTGCGGCCTTCCATGATGTCTGCATTGCGGCAAGGAAGTCTTCCGGCGTGGTCTCGCCGCCGATCAGCTTCTGAAGCTCGGGATAGAGCACCTGCGTCACGCTCTCGGGAACGGTCGTGTGCAAGTCGTAGAAGTTTGCATCCGGCGTCTTCAGACCCTCGGTGTAGAAGTCCTTCACGACCGGCAAAGTTTCCCAGGTCTTCAGTTCGTCGGGCGTCGTGCCGATGGGGACGAGATAACCCTTCTCCACCCAGACCTTCCGGCTCTCCTTGGACGTCAGGCAGTCGATATAGCTGGCTGCGGCATCCTTGACGTTCTGCGCCGCATTGGCGGAGATCTGCCACTGCGAACCTTCGCCCCACATCGTCCCGGCCGGAACGTCTTCGGCGATCGGCGGCAGCATGAACACGCCCAGGTCGAACTTGGCGCCGCGCGCCATGTCCTGCAGCACCCAGGTCCCGGTGATGGTCATCGCAGCACGCCCACCCAGGAACAGGGCGTTCGCCTCGTCATAACCGATACCGTTGAAGCCGCGCGGGAAATATCCGTCATTGGCCCATTGCTGGAATGTCTCCACTGCGAGCTTGAACTTCGGATTGCTCCAGGGCTCGTCGCCGAAGAACACCTTCTCTTCACCCGCGCGTCCGGCGGTGAGGCCGAGAATCAGGCTCATCGTATTGGTGGCCGGCCACCGGTCACGGTTGCCTAACGCGATCGGAACGCGCCCGGCCGCCTTGATCTTTTCGACGACATCCTTGAACTCGGCATAGGTCTTCGGCACCTGCAGGCCCAGTTCCGCGAACATCGCCTTGTTGTAGTAGACGCCCATCAGGTCCTGTTCCATCGGGACGGCATAGAGCTTGCCCTGGTAGGAGTTTCGGCCTCGATAGAAGGTGTTGATATTGTCCCAGCCGTATTTCTCGTAATAGTCGTCGAGGGGCGCGACCTTGCCGGTGCGGGCATAGCCCGCCAGCACCGATGCCGCCGGCCAGGTATAGCCGAGATCGGGCGTCTTGTCGGCCGAGACGGCCAGGCGATAGCTTTCACGGATGCCAATCGAGGGTACCACGGTGCGCAGGATTTTCACATCTTGGAGCGATGCCTCGCAGACCTTGATCAGTTCGTCCATCGCCGGCCCGGCAGCGGTGATGCCCGCATTGGAAAACTGATCCCACTGCACCACGACGTTTTCCTGCGCGACCGCGCTTGAGCCAATGGCAAGCATCAGCGCCGATGCGGTCGCCTTGACGAGATCTCGATAGTTGAATTCCGGCTTCATAGGGGTTTCCTCCTCCCGTTGCTAAGTCAGTCCAAAGTCCTCTCAAGCGATTTGAGATAGTTCAAAGCGCTGCGCGCGACCCGGTCCGGATCGAAGCTGCGACCGCTAAACCCGACCTCCATGGTGACGTAACCGTTGAAGTCGATGTCCCTGAGGGCCTTCATCACGCCGAACCAATCCACGGCGCCCTCCCCCGGCGGCAACCTGTCGGTGTCGGCAAAATGCACGTGGTCGAGATGATCGGCCATTTCCCGCACGTAGTCCGAACTCACCTCGTTGCGGTAAAGTGCGTGGTAGGTGTCGAACATTACTTTCACTGAGCCCGAGCCCGCCTGTTCGCGCAGCAGCAACGCCTGTCCCGGTGTGTCGATCAGATTGGAATCCGCCGAGGTCGGCTCAATGCTGATGCCGATGCCCTTCTCCTTGGCATGGGCGGCAATCTCCTTGAGTGCCGCCAGGCTCCAGTCCCAGGCTTGCTGATAGCCGGTGCCGAAGGACCGCCATCCGGCGATATAGAGCACGCGATCTGCACCAAGATCATGAGCGAGATCGACGACTTCCTTGTAGTGCGCGATTGTCGCCTTGCGCTCGGCCTCGAGAAGCGAAGCCGGATTGTTGCCCGGGCCGCCGCCGGGTGCCGGCAACAGGCTCACGGGCTTGAGATTGAGATCCGCCATCAGGGATTTGAGATCGCGTCGGTGGGCGGCGGAGAGATGCGCAGGCCATGCATGCGGAGCCGCACATCCAATCTCGATGCCGTCATAGCCGATATCGGCGATCCGGCGGATCGTCTCCTCGATGGAATAGGAGGGCACCCAGACCGGAAAGCTGGAATAGGCCCATGTGTTGAAAGCGTATTTGAATGCCATCGAAATCATCCTCCTGGACGCGCACGTCCATTGAGCCGGCGCCATCCGGCTCCGGTCTCCTTGCGGTATCCCGCAACTGCTGTTCATAATGTGTGCAGAAGCCTACAGCCTTGGCCGTCAGGTCTTGTCCTTCCCAGTGGCCGCAGCCTCCACTGCGTCCGCAACTCTGCGGTTCGAATGAAAGGACGCTAAGATAAGAGGCGGCACTGAACTAGCCTGAAATATATCCAGATTGGACTAAATTGAATGTCATTATCAACTGACTCAGCTCCTAGTAATGGCCCTGGCCGCGCATGATCGAGTCAGCCCGGTTCTGGGCGTCGTTCAGCGCCTGTTCGATACCTTTGCGGCCCGCCAGAAGATCGTGGATTTCCTCGCCGGCGATGGTGATGATCTCCGGAACGCCGACGATCGGCGGGCGCGGCCACATGCCGAGATATCCTTTGACGGCGAAGTCGTCGATCGCGCCGATAAACGGCGATATCGTATGGATTTCCGGATCGCGGCTGACGCTGATGCGCGCACTCGCGAGACTTCCGTTCATCAGGTAGAGCTTGCCGGCATTGGCCGAGGTCAGCACGCGCAAGGCCTGCCAGACAGAGGGAATGCGGACCTGCGCGATGTTTGCCGGAATGCAGAGCGCATAGCCGCCTACCGGCACGATCGGCCGTCCGTTGGGTCCATTCGGGTGCGGCAGATAGCCCGTCTTGTGGTAGGCAGGCGATTGCGGCACCATCTCGTGGAGATGGGCCAGTAGCGAATGCGAGTAGGCCATCGCCGCATTGCCGTTGGCATAGATGCTCGCGCGCTCAAACCAGGTTATATCGAGCACGTTCTGCGGCGAATACGCCATCAGTTCGCGCATATAATCGACGGTCTGCCGCGCTTCCTCGGACAGGAATGTCGGGCGAAGGGCCTCCCCCCGCGCACCTTCAACATCGAAACCTTGTGGAGTCCGCTGCAGGTCGATGATCGGTCGGCCGAATGCCCCCATCATCATGATGAAACTATGACCCAGAGCCGTGCCGCGGCCGCCATTCCAGACTATGCCGCACACCCCTTGCCGAGGCGCGTGCAAACGTCGCGCCGCCTCGATGACACCAGCCGCATTCCGGGGCGGCGAAACCCCTTTCTCTTGTAGGAAATCCGTGCGGTACGCGAAGACCTCGCCCGTCATCAGCATGGGTATGCCCAGCTGCTGGCCGCCATGGCGCGAACTCGCGAGCGCGGCCGCATAGATGTCACCGGTGTCGACCGGCGTTTCCGCCATCAACTGGTCGAGCGGCAAAAGGCGACCATGGTGGCCCATCTCGCCGAACCATGGCAGATCGCATGCGATCAGGTCATAGCGCGACTGCGAGCGCTTTGAATTTGCGACGATCTCGTCATGCAACGGATCGATCGGCCGGGCGCGTGCCTCGATCGGCACGCCGAGGATAAGCTCGAACTGTCGCTTAAGTGCGCTCATCGCCATGAAGGTCGTGTCCGCATGAACGAGAACGCGGAGCGCGCGCCCGAGCGACAGTTTTTCGGTCAGCACCGCCGGCGGCGGAATAATCCCCGGTGCAACTTCCGGCGCCGTTCGGCGCCGAGCCCCGGCCCGATCGCTGTGCACCTCCGCGGTGACATCGCGCAGCAGCTTCTCGCCACGGTGGGCGAAGGCGTGCCAGCGTGAAATCAGGTCGCCGGAGGGATGCAGTGAAAAGGCTCGGCCGGTCGAGGTTCTCGGCCGCGTAACGATAAGTTTGGCGTCCAGCATAGCTTCGATCGCGCGCATCGCCGTGCCGTAGGAGAGGCCTGAAGACGCAGCAAGAGAGGACTTCGTCACCATAACGCCGGTAAAGTGATTGCGGACGAGCTCGATGACCAGCCGCATATCCCGCTGGGCTATCTGGATCCCAAATATGCGCTCGCTCTCGTCATAGAGCGCCACGACGAAATCAAGAAACCGGTTTAAGTCCTGTTTCTGCAGCGATCCCCGGACGAAATTCGGCAATTGTTCGTATGGACCCTCTGGGGACTGAGATTTAGGATGCTTTGCCTTTGCCATAGAAGTAATTTGACTTTCGGACGCTCATTTGGCGAAACCTTTGCCATAAAAAATACGAACACTATTTGCCCAAGGGGCACACTCAGCGGTAGACGAGCTCCCAAACGGCCTCACCCCTTTAAGGACTCACCGAAATCAAACCTTGACCCAGGCGCCGTTGCGCTTCGAGGACGCGATGCAGGCTTCGACGAAGGCGACGCCCTTCACGCCGTCCTGGACGGTCGGATAGACGACGTTCTTCTCGACCTTCTTGCCGTTGCGCTTGGCGATGATCGCCTTGGCGGCTTCGGTGTAGATCGTAGCAAAGCCTTCAAGATAGCCTTCCGGATGACCCGAAGGAATGCGGCTGACGCGCGCTGCATCGGGCCCAGCGCCGGCGCCGTTGCGGGTGATCAGCTGCCGCGGCTTGGCGAGCGGTGTGAACCACAAGTAGTTCGGATCGGCCTGCACCCATTCGATACCGCCCTTGGTGCCGTAGATCCGGAGCTTGAGACCATTCTCGTGGCCAATCGCGACCTGGCTGCACCAAAGCATGCCCTTGGCGCCGCCCCTGAAGCGCATCATCACATGGGCGTTGTCATCGAGCTGGCGGCCCCTGACGAACGTATGCACGTCTGCCGCGAGCTCGTCGAGCTCGAGACCGGTGACAAAGCAGGCGAGATTGTAGGCATGGGTGCCGATATCGCCGGCGGAGCCGCCCGCTCCCGACTGCTTGGGATCGGTACGCCATGCGGCCTGCTTCTGACCGGTCTGCTCGATGGGCTCGGCGAGCCAATCCTGTGGATATTCGGCCTGAACCACTCGGATTTCGCCGAGCTCGCCGGAGGCGACCATGGCGCGAGCCTGCCGCACCATCGGATAGCCCGTATAGTTGTGCGTCAGCACAAAGAGCGCGTCGGATTCCTCGGCGATCTTCAGGAGCTTCTTGGCGTCGGCGAGGTTGGAGGTGAGCGGCTTGTCGCATATCACATGAATGCCGCGGCGCAGGAATTCCTTGGCCGCGGGGTAGTGCATGTGGTTGGGCGTGACGATCGAAACGGCCTCGATGCCGTTCTTGATCTTGGCTTCGCGGATCGCCATCGACCGGAAGTCGTCATAGATGCGGTCTGACGCGAGGCCGAGTTCGGCCCCAGACTGGCGGGACCTTTCCGGCGTCGACGACAGCGCCCCGGCCACAAGTTCATAATGATCGTCAATGCGGGCGGCGATGCGATGCACCGCGCCGATAAAGGCGCCCGAGCCGCCGCCGACCATGCCCAAGCGAATGCGGGCTTCGCGCTTTTCCGTGCTTCCTTCGATAGCCATGTCTTGTTCCCTCAAATTCCCAGCATGCGGCGGTTGGCGGCGTCATCCGTGCCGGCGCCGGCGAAATCGTCGAACGCCTTCTCGGTGACGCGGATGATATGGGCTTTGACGAATTCCGCGCCTTCGCGGGCGCCGTCTTCGGGATGCTTCAGCGCGCATTCCCATTCGACTACCGCCCAGCCGGCGAAATCATTGGCGGCCATCTTGGAGAAGACAACGCCGAAATCGACCTGGCCATCGCCCAACGACCGGAAGCGGCCGGCCGCCGAAATCGACCTGGCCATCGCCCAACGACCGGAAGCGGCCGGCGCGGTTCACCCAGCCCTGATAGCCGCCATAGACGCCCTGGCGACCGGTCGGATTGAACTCCGCGTCCTTGACGTGGAACATCCGAATGCGCTCTTTGTAGATGTCGATGTTATCCAGATAGTCCAGGCATTGCAGCACGTAATGCGAGGGATCGTAGAGCATGTTGGCGCGCGCATGGTTCTTCACGCGCTCCAGGAACATCTCGAAAGTGATCCCGTCATGCAGGTCTTCGCCGGGATGGATCTCGTAGCAGACATCGACGCCCTGCTCATCTGCAAAATCCAGGATCGGCGTCCAGCGGCGGGCCAGCTCGTCGAAGGCGGTTTCAACCAACCCGGCCGGGCGCTGCGGCCAAGGATAGAGGAAGGGCCAGGCGAGAGCGCCCGAGAAGGTCGCCATCGCGTCGAGGCCGAGATTCTTCGAGGCGGTTAGGCAGAGCTTGACCTGCTCGACGGCCCATTCCTGGCGCGCCTTGGGATTGCCACGCACCTCCGGTGCGGCGAAGCCGTCGAAGGGTTCGTCATAAGCGGGATGGACCGCCACCAACTGACCCTGGAGATGCGTGGAGAGTTCGGTGATCTCGACGCCGTTTTCCCGGGCGATGCCTGCGAATTCGTCGCAGTAGTCCTTCGAGGTCGCTGCCTTCTTGAGGTCGATCAGCCGAGCATCCCAGGAGGGAACCTGCACGCCCTTGTAGCCGATGTCGGCTGCCCATTTGGTAATGGCCTTCCAGGAATTGAACGGCGCCGCGTTGCCGGCGAACTGCGCGAGAAACAGGGCTGGGCCCTTGATCGTCTTCATCTCACTGGTCTCCATACCATGTGTTCAAGTCTATCTCGCACTTTGAGATGCGCGAGGTTCAGCGTCGATCGCTCAACCTGAGAAGTCGCTGAATCTCGATGGGCCTAGATAACAACGTGTCCGGTTGACTTAACAACGGCTGCAAATGCGGCATTTGCAAATGTGCTTGATAAGCATCCTCATCTATCCAGTTCTCGTAGAACACGAAGATGCAGGGATCGCTGGCATCGATATGCAGGTTGTAGTCCATGCAGCCATGTTCGGCGCGCGTGGGGCCGACCTGATCGACGAGAAGGCGGTAAAGCTCCTCCCGGGTTTCCGGGCGGGCTGTCAGCGTTGCGATAAGGGAAACGATCACGGCCTCAGCTCCGCTTCTGACTGAGCGCGACGGCGAGAATGATGATGCCACCGCGGGCGATCAGCTGCTGGCTGAATTCAAGACCCATCAGGATGAGCCCGTTGTTAATGAGGCCGATCATCAACGCACCGACGATGGTCCCGATGACGGTTCCCCTGCCGCCGAAGAGGCTCGTGCCGCCGAGCACCGCCGCCGCGATCACCGAGAGTTCGTCGCCCTCGCCAAGCTGGAATCGGCCGGACTGCAAGCGCCCTGCATAGAGCATGCCGGCAAGCGCTGCTGCCAGAGAGGAGAGGACCAGCACCTTGAACTTGATCGCCTTGGTGTCAATGCCGGAATAGCGCGCCGCCGTCTCGCCGCCGCCGGTTGCCAGCACACGTCGGCCGAAGCCCGAACGTCGCAGCACGATATGTCCGATACCACCGAGGACTGCCATCCACAGAAGCAGCACCGGGACCGGCCCGAGATTGCCGCCGCCGAAGAGCCAGGAATAGCCGGGCGACAGGATCGGCACGGCGGCCGTCGCCGATATCCACATGGCGACCCCCTTGGCGATGCCCATCATGGCCAGTGTGGTCAGGAAGGACGGAATGCCGATGCGGGTGGTGAGCCAGCCGTTGAACATGCCGACGGCAAGACCCGTGGCGATGCCGGCACCGACGCCGACGATCGGCCCGCCCGCGGCGATGCCCATCGCGACAGTTACCGTCGCAAGGCCTGCGACCGCGCCGACCGAAAGGTCGATTTCGCCGGCCGAGAGCACGAAGGTCATCGCGATCGCCATGACCGCGATCATCGCGGTCTGCCGCACGATGTTGAGCAAGTTGTTGGGATTGAGGAACCCCTTGTCTGCTAGTGTCACCGCGAAGACGAGGAAGATGACGACGAAGCCGATATAGATGATGTTCTGGCGCCAGTTGGCGAAGAAGGCGTTAGCCATGGGAAACCTCCTGGACCGCTAGGGTCTTCTGAATTTCGATCTGAAGCCGCTGTTCGGCGGCCTGGAGACGATGGGCAAGGTCATCGGCGGGCACGGATGGATCCTCCAGCGCCTCGCGCGGGAGATCCTGATGCACACGTCCCTCGGACATGACGAGAATGCGATCACAGGCGGTCAAAAGCTCGGAGAGTTCGGACGAAATCATGATGATGCCCTTGCCGGCGGCTGCGAGTTCACGCACGAGCCGAATGATCTCGGACTTCGAACCGATATCGATGCCCGCGGTCGGCTCGTCGAGGATGAGGATGTCGGGATTGGTGGCGAGCCATTTGCCGATGACCACCTTCTGCTGGTTGCCGCCCGAAAGCGTCGAGACGGCATGATCGCGGCTCGCCGTCTTTACGCGCAGGCGCTCGATTTGCGCGTCGGTCAGGTCGTTCGCCGCCTTCGTATCGACGAGGCCGCCCGCGGAAAGCCGGTCGATGACGGCGAGGATCATGTTGGAGGCGACCGAATGGTCGGGGATGATACCCTGCGTGGCGCGCGCTTCCGGCACCAGCGCGACACCGGCGGCAATCGCATCGGCTGGCTTGCGGATCGAGACGGCGCGGCCCTTTATCCGGATTTCGCCCTTGGCCACCGGGTCGATCCCGGCCATGACCCGCGCCAGCGACGAGCGGCCCGAGCCGAGCAGGCCCGCGAGCCCCAGCACTTCGCCACGATGCAGCGTCAGCGACACGTTCTCTGGCTTGTGTTGGCCGCTGACATTGTCGAGTTCCAGCAGAACGTCGCCCTTCACGGCCACGCCGCGCTCGACGTCCGACAGTCCCTTCGAGCGCCGGCCGACGATGTGCTCGATCATCGTGTCGATCGGCAACTCACTGAGCGGTGCCGTAATGACATGCCGTCCGTCACGCAGGATCGTCGCGCGGTCGGCAATGCGGGCGATCTCGTCCATGCGGTGGCTGACATAGATGATCGCCACCCCCTTCGCTTTCAGCTTTTGCAGGAAGACGAAGAGCCGCTCGACGTCGGAAACGGCGAGCGCCGTCGACGGCTCGTCCAGCACCAGCACCTTGGCATCCTGCGAGATCGCCTTGGCAATTTCCGTCAACTGTTTCTGCCCGGCGCCGAGGTCGCCGACGATGGCTTTCGGATCGACGACGACATCGAGCAACGCGAAAAGGTCGGCCGCGCGCCGCTCGGCCTCCCGGTCGTCGATAAGCCCAGTTCCAATGCGATATTCGCGCGTCAGGAAGATGTTCTGCGCAACCGTCAGCGTCGGGACAAGGCTCATTTCCTGGTAGTTCATGGCTATGCCGGCGGCGCGCGACGCCTCCGGCGTATGTGTCGTCAGGGGCACGCCGCCGACCTCGATTGCGCCCTTGTCGGGGCGATGCACCCCGTTCAGCACCTTGAGGATCGTCGACTTGCCGGCGCCGTTGCCGCCGAGCAGCGCATGGACCTCGCCGGGCATGACCTCGAAGGACACGTCGTCCAGCGCACGCACGCCGCCGAAGGTCTTGGATATGCCGGTCATGCGGACCGCAGCGGCGCTCGTGCTCATCCCACCTTCTCCCACAGTCCGGTCTCGCCGGAGCGGATGAGGGCGTCGGCGACGAGTTCCGTCAAGAGGCCGTCCTCGAAGTTCGGGCTCGGCTGCCGGTTCTTCGCGATGGCCGAGAAGAAATCGTAGCATTCGACGATCTTCGTCTCCGAATAGCCGATGCCGAGACCGGGGATCGGCCAGAGACCGTTGCCATAAGGATGGGCCGGGCCAGTGTAGACGGTTCGGAAGCCGCGCGCATCCGCCGGATCGTCGGCGAACATCACCTGAAGCTCGTCGCGGCGCTCGTAGTTGAAGTGGATCGAGCCCTTGGTGCCGTGGATTTCCAGCGTGATGAAATTGTTGCGGCCGTAAGCGTTGCGGGTGGCTTCCAGGCTGCCGATCGCACCGCCCTCGAACTTCAGCATCGACACGACCTCGTCGTCGACATCCACCTCGCCGCGCTCGGCATCTGCGGCCTTCTCTGCCGCGCCGAGCTTGTCGACGCCGCCCTGCTGCAGCGGTCGCGTCTTGTTATAGGTGGTGGTGATCGCGTTGACCTCGGCGATCGGACCGACGAGATAATGGGCGAGATCGACGACATGGGTGGCGATGTCGCCGACCGTGCCGGAGCCGGCGATCTTCTTCTGGAAGCGCCAGGACAGGGGTGAATCTGGATCGGCCGACCAGTCCTGTAGATAGGTGCCACGGAAGTTCAGGATCCGGCCGATGCGACCTTCGTCAATGTACTTCTTCGCGAGCGCCACGGCAGGCGTGCGGCGATAATTGAAAGCCACCATGTGAATGACGCCGGCGGCTTTCACCGCCTCATGCATTGCCCTCGCCTCCTCGACGGTGCGGGCGAGCGGCTTTTCGCAGATGATGTGTTTGCCGGCCTTGGCCGCCGCGATGGCGATCTCAGCATGCACGTTGTTCGGCGTGCAGATATCGACGACATCGACGTCCGGGCGGTTGACGACGGCGCGCCAATCCGACGACGCTTCCTCGAAACCGTAGCGAAGGCGCGCTTCCTCGGCCATGCCGTCGGTCACGTCGACGACGACCTTGCGGTGGGGAATGGCCGGTGCGGGCCAGAAAAACATCGGCATGGAAGCATAGGCCATGGCATGCGCCTTGCCCATGAAGCCGCCACCGATCATGGCGACGTTCATCACTTTGGTCATCAGTTTTCTCCTGAAAATGCTCGCCCTCGGGGAGCCACAGTTATCGGCCGGTCGAAGCCGGATCGTGTTGGGTATGGGGCGCGATCGGCGCCCCGTGCCTTTAGGGATCACTGTCCGAGGCTGGTCTTGATGTTGTCGGTCGCCTCGGTGGAATAGACCGCTTTCCAGCCGTCAAGCAGGGTGTCGCGCGTCACCGGAAGGGCCGGAAGAGCGACGAAGGCCGGCGCCTCCTTGCCGAGCAGCGCATAGCCGGCCAGCTTGGCTTCGACGACACCGGCATCATAAGGCCGCTGCGCACCGAGCCCCTTGACGAAGCCGCCCTGAGCCATCGAGATCGCCACGTTCTCACCGAGGTCGATCGTGGTGATGACGAGATCGTCGCGACCCGCGACACGCGCTGCCGAAATCACGCCTTCGGCCGGCACGTCCCAGACCGCCCAGATGCCCTTGATGGTGGGGTTGGAGGTGAGGATCGCAGACGCTGCTTTTTCAGCATCGCCCGAGAAATCAGGTCCGCCGATGCCCTGCTCGGCCACGATCTTGATATTGGGATAGTCGGAGGCGATGGTCGCCTTGAAGCCATCGTAACGCTGCTTGGTGACGAAGAAGTCGGCAGCATGGAACACGAGCCCGATATCGCCCTCCCCGTTCAGCGCCTTCGCCATCAGATGCGCGGAGGCGACGCCATTGCCGTAGTTGTCGGCCGAAACGACCGACACATAGTCCTTGCCGGCTTCAAAGCCTGTCGGCACATTGTCCATGAAGACGAGCTTGGCGCCAGCCTCTGCGGCTGCCTTGTAGGCCGCGGCCATCGCTGTCGGATCCGTCGGGATCGAGACGATGATATCAGGCTTCTGCGCCATGATGGTCTCAAGGTCGGAGACCTGTTTTTCCGGCTTGAAGCCGGCATCGGTCACCGCAAGCACCTTGATGCCCATGGCGGCGAATTGGGTCTGAAGGCCGTTGATCTGGGCGCGGGACCAGTCGTTGCCACCGTAGTGCATGACGATCGCGGCCGTCGCATTCATGGCATTGATCTTCGCCAGTTCCTCGTCGGTCAGGGTGACGTCGGCGGCTGGCGAGGGATCTTCGCCCAACGGTCCCTTGGACAGGACCGTCTGCTGGAGCGCGGCCAAGGCGCTGTCAGGATCGGCGAAGGCCGGCGCTGAATAAGTACAGACAAGCGCCAACACGGCGGCAGTGCCTAACAGGGTTCTTCTCTTCATCATCACTTTCTCCTCCCGAAAGTGGGGCATTCGCCCCTGTCGCGGCCATCACGCCGATTTAAGATAGGTCATGCTCGCCTTCGCACCTTCGAGTGGGTCAGACCACGAATCGAGCTCGGTGCAGACCCAGCCATCGAAGCCAACCTCCCGAAGGGCCGCGATGATGTCGTCCGTCGGCACGTCGCCGCGATCGATCGGTGTGAAGGCGAAGGGCTCCTTCTGGAAACCCTTGAGATGGACATAGGAAATGCGGGCCGCATGCTCGCGGATGAGTGCGGCGGGATCCCCTCCGGCAGCGGCGAGATGGGCCGTGTCCGGGCAGAAATGAATGCCGGTGAGCGCGAAGATCTTGCGCACCTCCGACGGCCCCTCGACGATGGTCGAAAGATGCGGGTGGTAGTGGGCGGTGAGGCCCCGCGCCTCGGCTATCTCTTTTACCCGATCTAGCGCGGCTGCAAGCTTGTGATAGTCCGCCTCGCGAATGCCGTCGAAGCGCTTGGCGCCACCACCGACGACCAGATGCGGAGCACCGATTTCGGCAGCACGATCCGCCGCACGGGTCACCCGGGCCAGCTCCTCCGGCAGGATATCGTCGAAGATGAAGTTGCCGCCGGCATAGGTTGCCACGAGCGTCAGCCCGTTGTCGGCAAGCAGAGCCCGCATCTCGTCCACGCCGAAATCGAGAAGGTTGCCGTCGAAGAGCTCGACGCCCTCATAACCCGCCGACGCGATGTCGGCAAAGGCGCGACGCATGTCGCCAAAGGTGCGGTAGGCGAGATTGGTGATCGACGTGACGCCGACCGCATCTCCGCCAAGACTGCCCCAGCAGTTCGCATGATAGGCGAGCTTGAAGTTCGACATCGGTGCCTCCTCCCATTGACCGTGTTGATGTGTGAGAAGCATTACGTTTGAAAAAAGTACATGTCAATCATTTAAGCGCACAACTATACATACTTTTGCAGTTTTAATGCAAAAGATCAGTGTTGCCAGTCGGAAACCTCCGCTTTAATAAGGATGAAGAGGGCGAATCCGCCGGAAGGAAGAAGGCATGGCGACGACGGCAACCGCGGCACATGACGCCGCTCCCCGCCGCAAAGGTCGGCCGCGCGTCACTGAGACCGCGGCACCGAGCCTTGTCGAAATTCTCAATCTGGTGCGGACAGAACAGGCCACTACACGCCAGGAAATCGAGCGGCAGAGTGAACTCGGCCGCGCGGTCGTCGCAGACCGCTTGGGTACGCTCGGCGAACTCGGTCTGGTCGACGAGAGCGAACTTGCGACCGCATCCGGTGGGCGCGCGCCGCGCCTCGTGCGTTTTGCCGCAGATCGTGGCCGCATCCTCGTTGCCACGCTCGACCAAACCGCGCTCGGCGTCGGGATTGCCGATCTCGGTGGCTCCCTGCTCATGGAGCATCACGAGGCGACCGAACTCAGCCAACCTGTGTCCGCCCTCGCCGATCGTCTGGTCACGCTTTTTCGCTGGATCCTGGAACGGCATTCGGACATCCAGCTCTACGGCATCTCCATTTCCGTTCCAGGCGCCGTCTCCGACGGTGCCGAGACGCTGTTCCAACGCGCCACTCCCGCCGTTCTGCCGGGCTGGGAGAGCTTCCCGCTTGTCGAAACACTCGTTAAGGCGTTCGACGCGCCCGTCTGGCTCCGTTCCAGCGTCGAGACCATGACGATGGGCGAACTGCATGCCGGCGCGGGACGCAATCAGCGCACCATGATGTTCGTCAAAGTCGGCAAACGCATCGGGGCCGGACTGGCAAGCGATGGCGTTCTCTTTCGCGGCGCCCAGGGAGCCGTCGGGCTCATCGGTTCCGTACCCGTGACCGTCGGCGACAGGACGGGCACGCTGGATGCCATGGCGGGCTCGGACCACATTGCCCAGGATGGCAGGCTTGCTGCAGAAAACGGCACCAGCCCGATACTTGCCGAGCTCGTTCGACGCGGCGCCGAGATCACGGCGCTGGAAGTCGCCCAGGCCGCACAGATGGGCGATGCCGCCGCCATCGATATCCTGGCGCAGAGTGGCCGGTTGATCGGTCAGGTGGTCGCGACGCTCGCCAACATGCTGAACCCCGCGCTCATCGTGCTGTCTGGCTCGATCGCGCAAACCAATGACATTCTTCTCGCCTCCGCGCGGGAGGCCATCTACGGTGCCTGCCACCCCCTCGTCAGCCGCGACATGCAGATCATCCGCTCCCAGATGGGCAGTTCTTCAGGTCTTGTCGGGGCCGCAATCGTTGCGTCCGAGGGGTTATTCGCACCACCGATGCTGAAAGACTGGATCATGGCCGGGCAGCCTCAGGCGCATCCGCTTTTCCAGGAGATGAAAAAAGAAATTGCCCGGCGAAAGGTTGTCGAGGGGGATATTGTCCGGCCGCCGGATATGTGAGGAGGATTGAATGACGATTGCGGGTCTCGGCCCTCATGGGGAGCGGGCATCGGCGCCCGAGCGGGTTCTGCTGCTGCCGGAGGACATGGAACGGGCGCGGGCCAATGGCTTCAGGGTCGCCGTCGTGCTGCATACGCTCGAGAGCGACTGGGCCAAACAGCAGCTTTCCGGCATCATCGGCACGCTCGGAAATTGCGGCGTCGCTGTGATTGACGTGATCGATTGCGCCTTCACGCCGGAGGTCCAGATCGAGGCACTCGGGCGGCTGATCGAGGAAGCACCGGATGCCATCATATCCCTGCCCGTCGCCAATTCGAAAGTGGCAGCGGCGCATGCGCGCGTGTCTGCGGCCGGCATAAAGCTCATCCTGCTCGACAACGCACCGACCGGGCTTCTCCCGGGAAAGGACTACATCTCCCTCGTCTCGGCGGACAATTTCGGCCTCGGCAAGATCGCGGCTGAAGGCCTGTCGCCGCACCTGCCTGATGGCGCGGAGGTCGGCGTCCTCGGCTACGACGCCGATTTCTTCGCGACCAACGAGCGGGAAATCGCCTTCGTCAAATGGATGCAGATCCACCGTCCGGACGTCACGCTGCGAGTCCAGCGGTTTCCGGCCCTGTCGGCAGTTGCCGCAACCACGCGCACGCTTGCCGAAGCCCATCCGGATCTCGCCGGCTTCTTTGTCGTCTGGGACACGCCGGCAATAATGGCCGCCGGCGTTCTCAAAACGCTCGGGCGCAAGATTCCAATGACGACCGTAGATCTCGGCCATGCGGCGGCGATCGGGCTTGCTGCCAGCGATCCCCTCGTCGCGATTGCCGCCCAGCAGCCGTTCCGCCAGGGTGAGAGCGCAGCCTCCATTACCGTAACCGCGCTTCTCGGCAGGCCGGCCCCCGACTGGGTCGCGCTTCCCGGCCTTGCAGTCACCGCAAGCAATGTAGTGGAGTGCTTCCAGACCGTGTGGCGGGCGCCGGCACCCCAGGAAGTTCTCCGAAGGCTCAGGCTCGTCGGCCTGAAGGCTTCCGATCAACACCCGTCTTGGCGTCACGACACGAAAGTGGCGAATCTGTCCGACTTTTAAGAACGTATCCGGAACTCAGGTTGGTTTGACCGTGGATGTCGTTGCTTTTTCGGCCTTGAGAGCTTCGTAGAGGGCGGTTTTCCCGATTTTCACGCGGGCCGCGGCTTCCCGGACGTTCAAACCGGCCGCCAGATGCTGGCGGGCTTTGGCAAGTTTGTCCGGGGTTACGACGACTTGTCGGCCACCGCGTCGGCCGCGTTCCTCTGCGGCTTGCAGACCGGCACGTGTTCGTTCCCGGATCAGATCGCGCTCGAACTGTGCCAGCGCGCCGAACAGGTGGAAGACCAGGCGACCGCCGGATGTCGTGGTGTCGATGTTTTCGGTGATGGATCGGAAGCCGACGCCTTTGGC
>Ga0209699_100321_pt1 | contig 33897 bp, 26 predicted proteins | sample SynthPrep_1_END__FD_187204 | JGI IMG/M metagenome (GOLD analysis project Ga0209699, IMG submission 187204) | Synthetic microbial communities from Ohio, USA - SynthPrep_1_END_DS7_MetaG (SPAdes) (version 2) | ecosystem: Engineered > Bioreactor > Aerobic > Activated sludge | place: USA: Ohio...
ATCAAGGAATCCCGCCGATGCCGGACCCGCTCTCCCCCGCCGCCCTGCCCGACCAGCTCGCCGCCGCCTTCACCGCTCGCCAACCCCTGCTGACGCAGCTGCATGCGGAGGACACCACCGCCTACCGCCTGTTCCACGGCAGCGTCGAGGGCGCGCCCGGCCTCACGGTGGACCGCTACGGCGACCTGCTGCTGGTACAGAGCTTCCACAGCCCGCTGGCGGCCGAGGCCCTGGCCGAGCTGCAAGCCTGGTACGCCGACGCCCTGCCCGGCCTGCTGCCGGTCTACAACGACCGCAGCGGCGCCAACTCCCGCATCGGCAACCTGCTGGCGGGTGAAGCCCTGGCCGCCGCGGAGGCGCCGCGCGAGGCCACCGAACTGGGCGTGCGCTACCGCATCCGCGCCCGCCACGCCGGCCAGGACCCCTGGCTGTTCCTGGACCTGCGCGCCGCCCGCCGGCGCGTCATGCAGGAAGCCGCCGGCAAGTCCCTGCTCAACCTCTTCGCCTACACCTGCGGCGTCGGCATCGCCGCTGCCAAGGCCGGCGCGGCGCATGTGGTGAATGTGGACTTCGCCGAATCCAGCCTGGAAGTCGGCCGCGAGAACGCCCGCCTCAACGCGCTGCCGATCCGGCCGCGCTTCGTGAAGAGCGACGCCTTCCCGGCCATGCGCCAGCTCGCCGGCATCGGCCAGCCGGAGCGGGTGCGCGGCAAGCGCATGCCGCCCTTTCCCAGGCTGGAGCAGCGCCAGTTCGACTGCGTGTTCCTCGATCCCCCGCGCTACGCCAAGAGCCCCTTCGGCGTGGTAGACCTGGTGAACGACTATTCCGCGCTGTTCAAGCCAGCGTTGCTGTGCACCGCCGAGGGCGGCAGCCTGGTGTGCTGCAACAACGTCGCCCAGGTGGAGCGGGGGCCCTGGCTGGACCAGTTGCTGCGCAGCGCCCGCAAGGCCGGGCGCGAAGTGCGGGAGGTGGAATGGATAGTGCCGGAAGCGGACTTCCCGTCACCGGACGGCCAGTCGCCGCTGAAGACGGTGCTGCTGCGCGTCTGAGCATGTTCTCCCCTGGCTGGGGAGGGCTGCCCGCCAGCGTCGCTTGAGGCCGCGACAGCAGCGCCTGCGCCTGCTTTCAGGCCACGGCCCCCTCTGCCCGGCCCGGCGCCGCTCGCTCACTCAGCGGCCGCGCCTGGACCCGACGCCGCCTCAAGCCGCCGGGTAGTACCTCACCACCAACTCGAATACCGCGGCCGGTTTGTCGCCGCCCTCGCGCTCCACCGTCACCTCCCAGCGCGCCTGCATGCCTTCGCCGCGCGGCTCCAGCGCCTGCAGGCCGATGGCCGCGCGGATGCGGCTGCCTTGCGGCACCGGGGAAACGAAGCGCACCTTGTCCAGGCCGTAGATCACCGCCATGCCGGCCTGCTCCACCACCACCACGTCCAGCATGGAGGCAGCGGCGGCCGAAATCACCAGGAAGCCGTGGGCGATGGTGCCGCCGAAGGGCGACTCCTTCTCCGCGCGGGCGGTATCCACATGAATCCACTGGCGGTCGCCGGTGGTTTCGGCGAAGCCGTTTATGCGCGGCTGATCCATCACGATCCAGGCGCCGGTGGCCACCCTGCGGCCCACGGCCGCCTCCAGCGCCGCCGGGCTGGCGAAATGCGCGATCTCCATCTGCTGCTCCTCTCCGTTCTTTCGGCGTCCGCGCCGCAGTCTAGGGCAAGGCGCCAGGTGCAGCACCGCCGCCGGCCGGTGTAGCCCGCCCTTATCCCATGAACATGACGCGGGAAACGCGGATTCAAGAGGACTCAAAGAGGGCAGAAAAGCAGGCAGCGGACGCCATCCGCATGAGCTATATAGCTGTTTAAAAACTTAATTTTTTCTAACCCCGGAATGGGCATGTCGTATTTCACAAGTCATCAAAAATATTACTAAGGTTAAATCTGACACAAACGACAAAAACGCTATGCTGCATTCCAGGCAGCTACTCCGGACGAGCGTCCGGGCGCTGCACGCCCAGACAACGTTTGATCGGCCCCCCAGGCCCAGGAGACACACATCATGACCGTCAGCAAGAAGATGACCCTGCTGATCCTTTCTGCCGTCATCGGCATCGTCCTGCTTTCGGGACTCGGCATTTACCAGACCCAGCGGGTCTATACCGCCGCCAACTACGCCAACGTCAACACCGTGCCCAGCCTGGTAGCCCTCGACGAGATTTCCGCCGCCCTCGCCATCCTGCGCGCCCAGGTGTGGCAGCAGATGACGCTGACCGACGCCGCGCACATCGCCGCCGGGGAAGAACGCATGGCGGCCACCCGCGAGAGGATGAACGCTGCGCTGTCCCGCTACGAGGCGCTGATCTCCGACGACAAGGATAGGGCCCTGCTCGCCGCCGACCGCACGACGCTGGCCAACTACGAAGCACTGGCCGACAAGATGCTGCCGCTGATGCGGGCCAACCGCGCGCTGGAAGCACGCGATCTGGTGTTCGCCAACCAGCATGTGATTGCCGCCGTATGGGATGCGGTGGAAGCCCACCGCCAATACAACACCGAGCTCGGCCAGCGCGCCGCGGAAGAAGCCGTCAGCGTGCAGAACAGCGCGACGGTGCTGTCCATCAGCATCAGCCTGCTGACGCTGGCGGTGGTGACCGCGATCGGCGTCTTCATCACCCGCAACCTGCTGCGCCAGCTGGGCGGCGAACCGGCCTACGCCGCAGAAGTCGTGGGCCGCGTGGCCGCCGGCGACCTGACGGTGCAGGTGCGCACCCGCCCCGGTGACGACTCCAGCATGCTGGCGGCAATCAGCCAGATGACCGACAAGCTGTCCGGCATCATCGCCGAGATCCGTAGCTCCGCCGAAGCCCTGTCCAGCGCCTCCGAGCAGGTGAGCGCGACCGCGCAGAGCCTGTCCCAGGCGTCCAGCGAGCAGGCCGCGGGCGTGGAGGAAACCTCCGCCTCGATGGAACAGATGTCCGCCTCCGTCACCCAGAACACCGAGAACGCCAAGCTCACCGACACCATGGCGACCAAGGCGGCGCGCGAGGCAGTGGAAGGCGGCGAGGCGGTGAAGGCCACCGTGACGGCGATGAAGAGCATTGCCGACAAGATCGGCATCATCGACGACATTGCCTACCAGACCAATCTGCTGGCGTTGAATGCCGCCATCGAAGCCGCCCGCGCCGGCGAACACGGCAAGGGCTTCGCGGTGGTGGCCGCCGAGGTGCGCAAGCTGGCCGAGCGCAGCCAGGTGGCGGCGCAGGAAATCGGCCAGACCGCCAAGGACAGCGTGAATCTGGCCGAGCGCGCCGGCAACCTGTTCGACGAGATCGTGCCCAGCATCACCAAGACTTCCGGCCTGGTGCAGGAAATCAGTTCTGCCTCCGAGGAGCAGAGCGCCGGCGTCGCCCAGATCAACACTGCCATGGGCCAGCTCAGCCAGACCACCCAGCAGAACGCCTCCGCTTCCGAGGAACTGGCGGCGACGGCGGAAGAGATGAGCGGCCAGGCGGAGCAACTGCAGCAGGTGATGCAGTTCTTCCGCGTGCAGCAGGCCGCCGCCGCGGCGCCGATCGCCGCCCCACGCCGCAACCCGGCGGCCAAGGCCCGCTCCCGCCTGGCTCAGGACACCGGACTGGAGCACAACGACTTCGTCGCTTTCGAGGCCTGAGCCATGATGGAGATCAGTGTCAGACAGCAGCAGGACAAGGCCGCGCTGACCGTCGGCCAGCCGCCCCGCCAGTACCTCACCTTCACCCTGAACGGCGAGATGTACGCGGTGGAAACGCTGAGCGTGAAGGAGATCATCGAGTACGGCGCACCCACGGTGGTGCCGATGATGCCGGCCAGCGTGCGCGGGGTGATCAACCTGCGCGGCGCGGCGGTGCCGGTGTTCGACCTCGGCATCCGCTTCAACACCGGCCCCACCGAAGCCCAGCGCCGCAGTTGCATCATCATCGTCGAGAGCATCGACGGGGAAGACGGCACCGGCGGCCATGTGTTCGGCCTGATCGTGGATGCGGTGAACGCAGTGCTGGAAATCTCCGCCGCCGACATCGAACCGCCCCCCGCCTTCGGCGCCAGCATCCGCAGCGACTTCATTGCCGGCATGGGCAAGGTGGATGGCCGCTTCGTCATCCTGCTGGAGATAGGCCGGGTGCTGTCCGCCGACGAACTCGCCGCCACGGCCAGCTGAAACACCGCCCGATCGAGCTTGCCCCGAGGCCGGCGCGAGTCCCACCGGTTGCGCCCGATGCAACCGGCTCGCCGCCGGCCTCATTCTTTTTCTGCCGTGTCCATCCGCATGCGGGAATACGAATCAGCCGGCATTGTTCGGGTCGCCACGGCCCTCCTCTCATCCTCCCCTCGCGGGGAACCGCCGGGGAAAGAGGGCGCGCGGCAGGGGTGGCTGCAGGTCGGCTTCCCCTCACCCGAGCCTCCCCTCACCCGAGCGTCCCCTATCCCGGCCGCCCATCCACCCGCGGCGAGCTCAGCCAGGGCAGGTAGCGCACCAGGTAGAGCAGGAAGGCCAGCGCCCAGGCGGTGGCGGCCAGGTGAATGCCGCCCAGCGCCATGCCCGGCACCGCGGTCAGCGTCACCACCCGGGCGAAGGCGGCCAGGTGTACCAGCGCGTAGGCTGCAGTCTCCAGCTTGCCGGCCTTGAGCATGCGGCCGGTGTGGCCGAGGGCGGTGCGGGTGATCATGCCGATGATGAGACCGCCGGTGGCGCCTATCGCCATTGCATGGATGGCCGCCGACCGTGGCAGCCAGCCGAGTTGCGACGCCGCCAGCAGCGCCAGCCCGAGCGGAATCCACAGCACCGAGAGATGCAGCACCCACAGCAGCGGCTGGCCGCGCGCCGCCCAGCCGTTCCAGCCCGCCACCCGCAGCAGTTGCAGCACCGCCGCCAGCAGCGACAGCGCCGCCGCCCAGGCGCCGGCGCCGAACACCCAGGCCGCCAGCGCGACCAGCGTCGCTACCACCGCCGCCATCTCCAGCTTGGGGTTGCGCCACTGCTTCACGCCGCGTACCGCGTTGAAAGTGAACATCGGCACCACCCGGCCGGCGATCAGGGATTCCAGCATCACCACCAACGCCAGCGCCGCATGCAGCGCCGCCAGCGGGTCCAGCGCGATCACGCCGAGCGCGGCGAGGTGGAAGAAGAGGTTGGCGGTGGCCAGCAGCAGCGGCAGCGCGCCGACCACGTAATTGCGCCGGCTGCCGGCACGCACCAGCACCCGCAGCAGCGCGCCGCCAGCCACCGGCAGGAAGGCGAAGTCCACCGCCGCCGCCCAGGGGCCGCTGCCCAGCGCCATCGCCAGGCGGCCGGCCAGCCACAGCAGCGCCAGCGCCGCCAGCGGCGCGCCGCTGGGCGTATCCAGCCCGGTCCAGTTGCGGCCGGCGGTGAACAGGAAGCCGATGATGACCGCCGCGGCGAAGCCGAACAGCATCTCGTGCGCATGCCACCACACGCCCGGCAGCGGCGTGCTCAGCACGCCGGCCAGCACCAGCACCCAGACCGGCACCGCGACGGCCGCGAAGGCGGCAGCCAGCAGATAGAAGGGACGGAAACCGAGGGCGAACAGGGCGAAACCGCGCGGCGGCTCGTTACTGCCCGGCTCTTCAAGCTGGAGCATGGCCATGATTTTTCTCTCTGCAATAGTGGGATGCGGCGAACTCTAGGGCCCGTCGACGGCCGAAACCTTGATCCCGGATAAGAAGCGCCGGCCACCTCCGGCGGCGCGTCCGGCGATTTGACAAGTCCGCCGCCCGCCCGGGAACGGGCCGCCCGGCGACACAGGAGAAGAGCATGGCAACAGGCACTGCAAACGGACGCGACTTCAACATCGTGCTGCTGGAGGGCATACACGCCACCGCGGTGGAAACCCTGGCCGCCGCCGGCCACACCCGGGTCAGCTCGCATGCGCGCTCCCTGGCCGGCGGCGAACTGATCGCCGCCCTGGCCGAGGCCGACCTGGTCGGCATCCGCTCCCGCACCCAGCTCACCGCCGAGGTGCTGGCGCAGCTGCCACGGCTGGCCGCCATCGGCTGCTTCTGCATCGGCACCAACCAGGTGGACCTGGCCGCCGCCGCCCACCGCGGCATCCCGGTGTTCAACGCCCCCTTCTCCAACACCCGCAGCGTGGCCGAGCTGGTGCTGGCCGAAATCGTCATGCTGATGCGCGGCATCCCGGAAAAGAACGCCCTGCTCCACCGCGGCGGCTGGATGAAGAGCGCCGCCAACGCCTGGGAAGTGCGCGGCAAGACGCTGGGCATCGTCGGCTACGGCCATATCGGCACCCAGATCGGCGTGCTGGCCGAGCAGTTGGGCATGAACGTGGTGTTCCACGACATCGAGGCCAAGCTGCCGCTGGGCAACGCCCGCCAGCTCGGCTCGCTGGAAGCCCTGCTGGCGGCGGCCGACGTGGTCAGCCTGCATGTGCCGGAAACCGCCGCCACCCGCGACATGATGGGTGCCGCCCAGTTCGCGGCGATGAAGCCTGGCAGCTTCCTCATCAACGCCTCGCGCGGCACGGTGGTGGATATCGACGCCCTGGCCGCGGCGCTGGAGCGCAAGCAGCTGCTGGGCGCGGCCATCGACGTTTTCCCGGTGGAGCCCAAGGGCAACGACGATCCCTTCGTGACACCGCTGCTGCGCTTCGAGAACGTCATCCTCACCCCCCATATCGGCGGCTCCACCGCCGAGGCCCAGGCCAACATCGGCCGCGAGGTGGCGGCCAAGCTGGCGCGCTACGGCGACAACGGCTCCACCGCCACCGCGGTGAATTTCCCCCAGGTGACGCTGCCGGAGCCGGCCGGCCAGTGCCGCATCCTGCACATCCACCACAACGTGCCCGGCATGCTGGCGCGCATCAACGAGCGCTTCTCCGCCGCCGGCATCAACATCGTCGCCCAGTACCTGCAGACCACGCCGGACATCGGCTACGCGGTCATCGACGCCGACGCTCTCGCCAGCCGGGTAGCCTTCGACGAGTTGGGCGCGATCGAGGGCACGATACGCTGCCGCCTCGTCTGCTGAGCCTGCGCCGAAGCCGGAAGGGCCGCCAGGTGCGGCTCTTCCTTTTCACGTGCCACGCGCGGCGGCGCCGCTCGCCGCGGGCGACTCCAGCCGGCCTGCCCTCACGCCATGCTGCGCGCCGGATACGCCGGCTCCGTCCCCACCCGGCCATCCTCCACCGCCGCGCCCACCGAAAAGCCGTACAGGCTCTGGAAGCGACGGTCGGTGATGCCCAGCAGCTCGTGGATCACATCGTCGAAGTAGCAGCCTATGCCGGTGCCGCGCATGCCGGCCGCCTCCGCCTCCAGGTAAAGCACCTGGCCGAGCGCGCCCGCCTCCCAGAACAGCCGCCGGTAGGCCGCCGGCCCTTCCGCCGCCAGCACCGGCTCGAAAGCCGCCACCATCGCCACCGCGAAGGCGCCATCCGCCGCCAACGCCTGGTGGCAGTTGGCGATCTGCGCATAGCGGCCGAGGTCGCCCTCGGCGAGGCGGAACAGCGGCAGGCCCAGCGCCACCTCGTCCAGCACCGCCCAGTGCGGGAAGCGGCCCAGGGCCGCCTGCAAGCCGCTGCGTGCCGCCGGCTCGCGCAATAGCAGATAGACGCCGGGCGCGAAGCCGCGCACCCGGTGCACGAAGAACACCGGATGCACCGCCACCGGCCACGGCAGCGCCGGCCAGGGCGCCCGCGCCTGTGGCAGCAGGGCCGCCACCAGGCGGATGAAGGCCTCGCCCGACAGCACCCGCTCGCCGTCCATCTCCACCGCGCTGCGCCGCGTGCGGAAGATCTGCCGCGCCGGCAGCGGCCGCAGGGGCAGCTCCGGCGGCAGCACGCTGGCGGAGGCTGCAGTCCATTGCGCCGGCGCACGCTCCCGCCGGCAGGCCATCGCCACCTCGTCCAGCACCGGCCAGCTGGCATGCTCGCCACTGAGGCGGTTGGGCACGCCGGCCAGGGTGGCCGCCCAGGTTTCCGGCAGCGCGGCCAGCGCCGGCAGCCAGCGCCGCCCGGCGCCGGCCGGCAAGGGCCGCGGCGACAGCGCCAGCAGCACGCCCGGCCATTCCGCCTCCGCGCCGCGCTGGTCGAACAAGCCGGCCAGGGTGGCGATGCAGTCGTCGCCGGCACCGGCCAGCACGCTCGCCTCCCAGCCCAGCGCGGACGCAGCGCAGGCAAGCTGGGCGATGGCGTGGCCGAGGTCGTGCTGGCAGTAGCGGTAGGCGCGCTCGCCGTACTTCCAGGCCTCGCGCCAGTGGATGGAAGCGAGCGCGATCAGAAAGCCGCCCTCCGGCAGGCCATGCACCAGCCGGCCCCAGCGCCCGGCGTCCAGGCTGGCGCGGCGGGCCAGGGCATGGTCCTGCACCTCGTAGTGGTACAGCCCGGCCTCGTCGCCCAGGCCCGCCAGCGGCGGCAGCAGCAAATAGGCTTCGGTGGGATGCAGGTTGCCGCTGGAGGGGTTGCAGCGCACCGCCCAGCGACTGCTGCCGGCACGCTTCCAGGCGGAGATCGCCAGCGCGTCGTAGAGCAACTGGCCGATCCCGGCCAAGGCCAGCGGCGCAGGCGCTACCTGGCCGGCGAGCGCCTCGTCCAGCGTGGGCACGGCCTTCACCGGCTCGGCCAGCGGCAGCAGCGTGCGGGAGACGCCGGCATAACGGCGGAAGGGGTCTGGCTGGTTGGCCCAGTCCAGATATCCGGGCGAGGCCGCGTAGCGGTCCAGCCTGTGCTTGCTGCGCTCGTGATAGTCGATCACTGCCGCCATGCGGGCGACCGGGCTCAAATCCATGGCGCACCTCGACATCATTGCCTGTCCGTTGCGGACAGGAAAAAGTCGCACGGGTTCGCTGCCGGCCATCCGCCCGCCGGCGCGGGGCTGGCATCCGGGAGCGACGCGAAACCGGACGGCGACGGAGCCGGTCCGCCCGGAAAAAGCCCTGCAGTACAATCGCCCCTCGCCGCCCGGCAAACGCCCCGCCCCACGGCGGACGGGGCGCAACGACCACCCGAGATTCCGATGGCCTACGACGACAACAACATCTTCGCCCGCATCCTGCGTGGTGAAGCCCCCTGCGTCCCGGTGTTCGAGGACGCGTTCACCCTTGCCTTCATGGACGTCATGCCGCAGGCCGACGGCCACATGCTGGTGATCCCGAAGGAGCCGGCCGCCACCCTGTTCGACCTCTCGCCGGAGGGCGCCGCCGCCAGCATCCGCAGCACCCGCCGCGCCGCCATCGCGGTGCGCGATGCCTTCGCCGCGCCGGGCGTGTTCGTCGGCCAGTTCAACGGCGCCGCCGCCGGCCAGACGGTGCCGCACTGCCACTTCCATGTGATTCCGCGCTTCCCGGACGCCCAGCCGCGGGCGCACGCCAGCGTGATGGAAGACAGCGCCAAGCTGCGCGCCCTCGCCGAGCGCATCATCGCCGCGCTGCCGCCGGCCTGAGCCCGAACCCGCGGCCGCCGCCGGGGCCGCAGGCCGCTCTCCACGGCTTGCGCACTGGACGGCGCCGGCGGGGGCGAGGACAATTTCCGCGGTCAGCCCACCGTCCGCGCCCCATCGCCAGATGAAGACCCCGCCGGCCGAACGCAGCATGCAGGAAACCCACAGCGCCGCCACGGCACGCCCAGCGCGCGGGCTGCGGCGCTGGGCCTGGCTGGCGCTGGCCTACATCAGCCTGGGGCTGGCACTGCTGGCGCTGGCCATTCCCGGCATCCCTTCCACCGAGTTCGTGCTGCTGTCCGCCTGGGCGGCAGCCAAGAGTTCGCCCCGCCTCACCGCCTGGCTGGAGAACCACCGCCTGTTCGGCCCCATGCTGCACAACTGGCGCAACGGCCGGCTGGTGAGCCGCCGGGCCAAGATCAGCGCCTCGCTGGCGATGAGTGCCTGCCTGCTGATCATGCTGTGGACGGTGCCGCAGCGCTGGGTGATCGTGCTCGCCACCATCGGCATGAGCGCCGGCGCACTGTGGATGTGGTCGCGCCCGGAGCCGGGCGCCGACCGGCACGGCTCCTGAGGCGCCACCTACCCCGCGGCGTCAGCCGAGTTCGTCCAGCAGCAGGATCTGGATGTCGCCGCTGCCATGCTCGGCCAGCACGCCGCCCAGCGCCAGGAAATGCTCGGTTGCCTCATGCGCCGCCAGCGCGCTGCGGTCCCGCCAGCGCTCGATGACCACGAAGCGGCCGGCAACGTCCCTGTCCTTGTGCAGCCGGTACCACTGGCAACCGGCCTCCCGCCGCGATGCCTCGGCGCAGCGCGCCAGCGCCGCGCCCACCGCCTCTTCACCGCCGGGCTTCGCCTGCACGATGGCAACCACGTCCAGCAATCCGTTCATGTGTCCATTCCTTCCGGGTTGAGAAACTCGATGACTACTGCCGCCGCCAGCAGGCGATGCCGCTGGCATGTAGGGCCGGCCGCCCCGCCCTGCAAAGGCCAGTCCAGGCCGCCGGCCAGGAGGGAGCAAGCCCGCACCGATCGCACCGCAAGACCGCTGACATGCGGGCATGCCCCTGGCCTCGGCGCTGGACACGAGCCATCGATTATCCGATATTCCCGCGACCGCCCGCTGCACGGCAACTGCCGGCGCCACAACACTAGACCAGGCCTCCCCCATGTCGGCCCGCTCCCTGCCCCATCTCTGCCCCTTGTCTCCGGCCACGGCCCGCCCTTGCCGCCCAGTCGCGGCCGGAACCGCCCGATGAGCCGCAGCCACCCCATTCTCCGCGGCCTGCTCAGCCTGGCCGGGCTGCTCGCCACTGCCTGGGGGGCGATGGCGCTGGGCTACCGGCTGGAGTGGCCACTGGCCGGCCTGGGCCTGCTGATCGCCGGCTGGATCCTGCTCGGGCTCGGCCTGGTCGTGGCGCTGTGGCGCGGCCACGCCCGCATGGCCCTGGCCGGCTATGCGCTGGCCTTCGCGGTGCTGCTCGCCTGGTGGAACAGCCTGCAACCCTCCAACGACCGCGCCTGGAACGACGACGTGGCACGGCTCACGACCGGCCGCAGCGAGGGCTCACGACTGCATCTGCGCAATGTGCGCAACTTCGACTGGCGCTCGGACGCCGACTACACCGTCGCCTGGGAGAACCGCGACTATGACCTCGACCGCCTGCGCTCGGTGGACATGCTCACCTCCTACTGGGGCATGCCGGCCATCGCCCATGTGCTGGTGTCCTTCGGCTTCGACGACGGCCGCTTCCTCACCTTCACCGTGGAGATCCGCAAGGAGCGCGGCGAGGCTTACTCGGAGATCGGCGGCTTCTTCAAACAGTTCGAGCTGAGCATCGTCGCCACCGACGAGCGCGACGCCATCCGGGTGCGCAGCAATGTGCGCGGCGAGGACGTCTATCTCTACCGGGTGGACATGCCGCAATCGACCATGCGCGCGCTGCTGCTGTCCTACGTCGAACAGGCCAACGCGCTGGCACGCCGGCCGCGCTTCTACAACACCGTCACCGCCAACTGCACCACCATCGTGTTCGACATGATGCGCAAGATCGTCGGCGGCCTGCCGCTGGACTACCGCCTGCTGCTCACCGGCTACCTGCCCGGCTACGTGCAGGACGTCGGCGGCCTGCAGCCCGGCCATGCGCTGGGCGAACTGCGCAGCCGCGGCCGCATCACCGACCGCGCCCTGCGCGCAGGCGACAGCGAGGATTTTTCGACGCGGATAAGGCAGGGAGTGCCGGGCTGGGAGTGAGCCTGGCAGTCCTCGAAGCAAGGCAGGCCGCCATCGGCACTATCATAGCGGCGCCCCCTCGGCTCCTTGATCCGCACAACGGCAGCAGGCGCCACGGCTCTAGCAAGCTCCCTCAATCCCCCGCCGCAGCCGCCATCATCCCCGCAGCGCCCGCCCCCATCCCGGCCAGATGCGCATGTAGTATCCGCCGCAGTTCCAGGATGGCCTCCGGTGTCTCCTGCACGCTGTGCCAGGAGGCCACCACCTTCTCCGAGGCCGCGCCCTCCAGGTGGGCGCTGGCGTAGGGCACCACACCGTCCGACGAATCCCGCAGCGCCAGCTCCGGCGTGTCATTGCCGATGATGGAGTGGTAGGGCACCGCCGGTGAGATCGGCAGGCCTGCGGCCAGGCGGACGAAAGGATCCTGATCGCTGAGGTTGTCTATGCTGTTCAGCGGCCGCAGTACCGGCGCCGCGCTGGCGCTGCCCGGCGCCACCAGCAGCGCCGTCACCTCGGTCAGGCGGCCAAGCAGGGATACCGGCAAGCGCACCAGGCTGGCAGCCCAGCGCGACAGCGTGTTCTCGGCGAAAGGCGTGCCGCGATGCGGCGCGGCGATGAACACCGCGCGGCCCACGCCCGGCAGCGGCTCGAAGCGCAGGTAGGGCGCGAGCATCTTCTCCGCCCGCTCCCGCCGCCGTCCCTCCAGTGCGTACTTCTCCTGCACTGCCTCCCACAGGCGCTCGCCGGAAGACGACACCATCAGCCGCGACAGTACGCCGCCCATGCTGTGGCCCACCAGCACCATGCCTTGCGAAGCCGGCGCGGTACCGGCCGGATCGAAATGCGCCAGGGTGGCCGCGAGCGCCTCGCGTATCGCCTGGTTGTTCACCGCCAGCGGCGCGTTGGTCGGGTAATAAACCTGCCAGATCTGGTAATTGCGCCGCAGCGACTCATCGCCCATCACCTCGTTGGCGACGTTGATCCAGGCCTCCGGGCTGCTCGCCAGCCCATGCAGCATGACGACGATGCGGCGCTGCGGATCGTAGGGCTGCAGCAGATAGACGTGCGGCTGCTGCAGCACCTCACCCTGGCCCACCAGCGTCAGCAGCGCCTGGCTGGCGAAACCGGAGCGGGCCAGCCACAAGCCGTAGCCGGAGGTGAAGTCGGCCGCCAGCGGTACGTCCACGCCGGCCAGCCGCACGCTGTCGCGGCGATAGGGGTCATAGCCGGTGATGTGGGCCTCCCGCGTCGCCAGCACCGCCGCCAGGGTTTCGCCCGGAAAAGCCGCCACCATGCTCACCGCCGGGAACGGCGTCTCACTCCACGGCAGTTCCTCGCTGCCGCCCTTCACCACCCGTTTGTCGGTCACCGCCACCAGCTCGGCGCCCAGGCCATCGCGGCGGTACTGGTTGCGCATGCCGGAGAAGGACAGCGAAGCTGCCGGCAACAGCGCGTCCGGCACGCTGCGGCCGCGCGCCAGACGCACCTCCGACATATGGCCATGCACCCGCCAGCCGGCCAGCTCCAGCTGCACGCCCTCGCTGCCTTCGGGCCTTGCCTGAGGGCTGTCGTGGTAACGCTCGAACAGGCCGGACACCAGTTGCTGTACCGCGAAATTGTAGTAATCCCGCACCTGTGTCTGCCTGTCCTCCAGCGCCCGTTCGCCGGGACCGCGCCGGCTGAAGAAGAGATAGGCATAGGCGTGCCGCGCCGCCTCCAGATAGGCGGCCGCGATCGCCACCCCGTCCTGGGGCTGCACCCGCTCCAGGTCGAGCGCAGCCTGCAACCACAACTCCGCCAGCGCGGACAGGCGCTGCTCCTCGCTGAGCCCGTCCGGCCGGCCGAGCGCCGCCCGGCAATCCTCCCCCGCGGTATCGCAGGCTTCCGCCTCCAGCCCCACCACCTGCAGCGCCGCCACCGTCGGCGTGCTGAGATGCCCGGTGGAAAGCACGTCTCCCCGGCGCAGGCTCATGTAATCGCGGCTATCCCGCGGACTGACCTTGACGCCGGCGCAGGCAGCCAGCATCGAAACGGCGAGGAGCAGCGCCAGCCAGCGGCAGGCGGAACGGACGAAGCGCGGGACGGACATCGGCAGACCAACAGTGGACCGGTAGTGGCATGAAGAGACCGCGCGCCGGTATCAGCCGCAGCGCCCTGCTCCATCACCGATTAATTAAACGAAAATAGGAAGTAAGACAAAGAAGGTTACCACTCCGCGGTACAACACTGTTCTCCGTCTAAAAAGACGCCGATTCATGCGCTTCATTGACGAATATTCAACAGTAGAAGGATAATTAGACCGCAGGCGAGCCCACCTGGAGCAAAAGCAAGGAAACCCCCAGCTGGTATGCTCCGTGGCGTGGCTTCCATGACGACATGCCATGCCGGACGCAAGCGGGTATCGCCCGCCTGGAGCGGCAGGGCGTGGCAAGGGTCCGCGGCAAAGCGCGGGCGGCGTTCCGTTTTTTCCGTATCAGGACGATCCATGCCGGACAGCTTCCCCTCCCCCGGAACGACCCCCCTGGCGCTTCGGTGTCCGGCCGGGCGGCAGGCCGGCCGCATCTCCCGGCGCCGCCTGACCCTGCTGCTGCCGCTGGCCCTGCTGGCCGGCTGCGGCACCCTGGCGCCGGACTATGAACAACCGCCGCTGCCGGTGTCGGCCGCCTACCCGCTGGATGCACCGCTGCCGGTTGGCGGCACGCCGCCTGCGCTGCTGGCCTGGCAGGACTACTTCACCGCCCCCCAGCTGCGCAAGCTGATCGCCAGCGCGCTGACCCACAACCGCGACCTGCGCAGCGCGGTGCTGCGGGTGGAAGAGGCCCGTGCCAGCTACGGCCTCCGCCGCGCCGACCGCTTTCCCACCGTGGGCCTGGCCGTGGACGCCACCCGCGGACGCACGCCGGCGGACCTCAGCCTCACCGGCAAGGCGGAGGTGGCCGGCCAGTACCAAGCCGGCTTCGGCATCTCCAGCTGGGAGCTGGATTTCTGGGGCCGGGTGCGCAGCCTGGAAGACGCCGCGCTGCAGGAATACCTCGCCACCGACGCCGCCCGCCAGGCCTTCGCCCTCAGCCTGGTCGCCCAGGTGGCGGACGCTTACCTCGCGTTGCGGGAGCTGGACGAACGCATACGCCTCGCCCGCGAGACCATCGCCAGCCGCGAGGAGTCCTTCCGCATCTTCAACCGCCGCTACCAGGTCGGCGCCACCTCCCGGCTGGATCTCACCCAGGTGGAGACGCTGCTGGCGCAGGCGCAGGCGCTGGGCGTTCAGCTGGAGCAGAGCCGCGCAGCCCAGGCCCATGCGCTGGCCGAGCTGGTGGGCGCGCCGCTGGAACTCGCCTCCGCACCGGACCTGGACCGCGACGGCGGCCTGCAGGTGCTGCGTCCCGGCCTGCCCGCCGAACTGCTCAACAACCGGCCGGACATCATCGCCGCCGAGCGCCGGCTGAAAGCGGCCAACGCCAGCATAGGCGCCGCCCGCGCCGCTTTCTTCCCGCGCATCACCCTCACCGCCTCCGCCGGCACCGCCAGCGCCGAGCTGGAGGGGCTGTTCGACGCTGGCAGCGGCAGCTGGCGCTTCATGCCCAGCCTGTCGCTGCCACTGTTCGATGCCGGCCGCAACCGTGCCAGCCTGGAGCTGGCCGAGGTGCGCCGCGACCTCGCCGTGGCCAGCTATGAGAAGACGGTGCAGACCGCCTTCCGCGAAGTCGCCGACGCCCTCTCCGCCCAGCGCTGGCTGGGCGAGCAGCTGCGCATCCTGGAGGGCAGCCTCGCCACCCAGGCGGAGCGCGCCCGCCTTGCGCAGCTGCGCTACGACAACGGCGCCGCCCGCTACCTGGAGGTGCTGGACGCCCAGCGCGAACTCCTGTCCGCCCAGCAGCAGGTGGTGCAGACCCGCCGCGCCCTGCTCTCCAGCCAGGTGGCGCTGTACGCCGCCCTCGGCGGCGGCTCGGCCGCGACCCCGCCCGCCACCACCGCAACCACCCCATCGCCCACCGAGTAGGCCCCCGCCATGAAGCCATCGATCAAGAACAACAAGCTGATTCCCGTCATCGTGGCGCTGGTGGTCGCGCTCGGCGGCTGGGCAGTCTGGAAGGCACTGCAGCCCAAGGGACCGGGCGAGGGCTTCGTCAGCGGCAACGGCCGTATCGAGGCCACCGAGATCGACGTCGCCACCAAGCTCGGCGGCCGGGTGGTGGACATCTTTGCCGGCGAGGGCGACTTCGTGAAGGCCGGCGACGTGCTGGTGCAGATGCAGATAGACGTACTGCAGGCCCAGCGCGACGAGGCCCGCGCCCAGCATCAGCAAGCCATCAACAACGTCGCCAGCGCCGAGGCCCAGGTCGCGGTGCGGGAAAGCGACCGCGCCGCCGCCGAGGCCCTGGTAGGCCAGCGCCAAAGCGAGCTGGACGCCGCCCGCCGCCGGCTGGCGCGCTCCCAGACCCTGTCCGGCGAAGGCGCAGCCTCCATCCAGGAACTCGACGACGATCGCGCCACCGTGCGCAGCGCCGAAGCGGCGGTAAGCGCCGCACGCGCCCAAGTGGCGGCGGCGGTGGCCGCCATCGCCGCCGCCAAGGCCCAGTTGGTGGGGGCGAAATCCGCGGTGGAGGCGGCGGCCGCCACCGTCGCCCGGGTGGAGGCGGACATCACCGACAGCCAGCTGAAGTCGCCGCGCGACGGCCGGGTGCAGTTCCGCGTCGCCCAGCCGGGCGAGGTGCTGGGCGCCGGTGGCAAGGTGCTCAACCTGGTGGACCTGGCCGACGTCTATATGACCTTCTTCCTGCCGGAACAGGCCGCCGGCCGGGTAGCGATGGGCAGCGAGGCCCGCATCATCCTCGACGCCGCGCCGAACTACGTCATCCCCGCCCGCATCTCCTTCGTCTCCAGCACCGCCCAGTTCACCCCCAAGACGGTGGAAACCGCGAGCGAGCGGCAGAAACTGATGTTCCGGGTGAAGGCGCAGATTCCGCCCGAACTGCTGCAGCAGCACCTGAAGCAGGTGAAGACCGGTCTGCCCGGCGTCGCCTGGCTCAAGCTCGACGCCCAGGCGCAATGGCCCGCCGAGTTGCAGACGCGGTTGCCTGAATGAACGAGGTGCCCAGCAACGGCGGCCGCCCGGTCGTCCGCATCGCCGGCGTCAGCCTGAGCTACGGCAAGACGCTGGCGCTGGACGGCGTGGACCTGGACATTCCCGCCGGCCGCATGGTCGGCCTGATCGGGCCGGACGGCGTCGGCAAGTCCAGCCTGCTGTCGCTGGTCGCCGGCGCCCGCGCCATCCAGGACGGCACGGTGGAAGCGCTGGGCGGCGACATGGCCGACCGCCGCCACCGCGAACGGGTCTGCCCGCACATCGCCTACATGCCGCAGGGCCTGGGCAAGAACCTCTACCCCACGCTGTCGGTGGAAGAGAACCTGCAGTTCTTCGGCCGCCTGTTCGGCCACGACGCCCAGGAACGGCGGCGGCGCATCGACCAGCTCACCCGCGCCACCGGCATGCACGCCTTCCTCGACCGCCCGGCGGGCAAGCTCTCCGGCGGCATGAAGCAGAAGCTGGGGCTGTGCTGCGCGCTCATCCACGACCCCGACCTGCTGATCCTGGATGAGCCCACCACCGGCGTCGATCCCCTCGCCCGCAACCAGTTCTGGGACCTCATCGGCCGCATCCGCCAGACCCGCAAGGGCATGAGCGTGATCGTCGCCACCGCCTACATGGACGAGGCCGAGCGCTTCGACTGGCTGGTGGCGATGGACGACGGCAAGGTGCTGGCCGCCGGCACGCCACAGGAACTGCACGCCAAGACCGGCTGCGACTCGCTGGAAACCGCCTTCATCGCCCTGCTGCCGGAGGAGAAGAAGCGCGGCCACCGCGCGGTGGAAGTGCCGCCGCTGGCGGAGGACGCCAGCGACGGCGACGTCGCCATCGAGGCGCGCGAACTCACCATGCGCTTCGGCGACTTCACCGCGGTGGACAAGGTCAGCTTTCGCATCCGCCGCGGCGAAATCTTCGGCTTCCTCGGCTCCAATGGCTGCGGCAAGTCCACCACCATGAAGATGCTCACCGGCCTGCTGCCGGCCAGCGAGGGCCAGGCCTGGCTGTTCGGCAAGGAGGTGGACCCGCGCGACATCGACACCCGCCGCCGCGTCGGCTACATGTCCCAGGCGTTCTCGCTCTATGGCGAACTCACGGTGGAGCAGAACCTGGTGCTGCACGCCCGCCTGTTCCAGGTGGCGGAGGCCGACATCCCCGGCCGGGTGGACGAGATGGTGGCGCGCTTCGATCTCGACGCGGTGCGCGGCGCGCTGCCGGAGAACCTGCCGCTGGGCATACGCCAGCGCCTGTCGCTGGCGGTGGCCATGGTGCACAAGCCCGACCTGCTGATCCTGGACGAGCCCACCTCCGGCGTCGATCCGGTGGCGCGCGACACCTTCTGGGGGCTAATGGTGGATCTCGCCCGCAAGGACAAGGTCACCCTCTTCATCTCCACCCACTTCATGAACGAGGCCGAGCGCTGCGACCGCATCTCCCTGATGCATGCCGGCAAGGTGCTGGTGAGCGCGCCGCCGGCCGAGCTGGTGGAGCAGCGCCAGGCAGACAGCCTGGAGCAGGCCTTCATCGCCTACCTGAAGGACGCCGGCGCCGAGGGCGACCAGCCGGATGCGGACGAGGCGGCGGAATCCCCGGTGTCCGCCAGCCGCGCCGAGCCGCCGCGCCGCCGCTTCAGCCTGGCGCGGGCGCTGAGCTTCAGCCTGCGCGAATCGCTGGAGCTGCAGCGCGACCCGGTGCGCGCCACGCTGGCGCTGGCCGGCACGCTGATCCTGATGTTCATCATGGGCTATGGCATCAGCCTGGACGTGGAAGACCTCAGCTTCGCCGTGCTGGACCGCGACCAGACCACGCTGAGCCAGAACTACGCCCTCAACCTCGCCGGCTCGCGCTACTTCATCGAACACCCGCCCATCAGCGACTACGCCGACCTCGACCGCCGCATGCGCAGCGGCGAGCTGGCGCTGGCGATCGAAATTCCGCCCGGCTTCGCCCGCGACGTGCTGCGCGGCAATACGGTGCAGATCGGCGCCTGGTTCGACGGCGCCATGCCCTCGCGGGCGGAAACCGTGCAGGGCTACATCCAGGGCATGCACCAGAGCTGGCTGCAGGACATGGCGCGCACCCGCCTCGGCCAGGACGCCAGCGCCGGCAACGCCACCATAGAGACCCGCTTCCGCTACAACCCGGACGTGGAAAGCCTGCCGGCGATGGTGCCAGCGGTGATGCCCATCCTGCTGCTGATGATCCCGGCCATGCTCACCGCGCTGTCGGTGGTGCGGGAGAAGGAGCTGGGCTCCATCGTCAATCTCTACGTCACCCCGGTGACGCGGGCGGAATTCCTCATCGGCAAGCAGCTGCCCTACATCCTGCTGGGCATGCTCAACTTCCTGCTGCTCACCTTGCTCGCCATCACCGTGTTCGGCGTTCCCATCAGCGGCAGCTTCCCGACGCTGGCGCTGGCCATGCTGGTGTTCGTCGCCTTTGCCACCGGTTTCGGCCTCTTTGCCTCCATCTTCACCCGCAGCCAGATCGCCGCCATCTTCGTCGCCGTCATCGGCACCATGATCCCGGCAATCCAGTTCGGCGGCCTGCTCAACCCCATCTCCTCGCTGGAAGGGCCGGGCCGCCTCATCGGCGAGCTCTACCCCGCCAGCCACATCCTGGTGATCAGCCGCGGCGTGTTCAGCAAAGGCCTGGGCCTGGCCGACCTGCACAGCGCCTTCGTGCCCATGCTGATCGCGGTGCCGGTCATCGTCGGCCTCTCCATCATGCTGCTGAAGAAACAGGACAGCTGACCATGAGCCGCCCCGCCAACATCTACCACCTCGGCATCAAGGAGCTGTGGAGCCTGCTGCGCGACCCCATCATGATCGCGCTCATCGCCTACACCTTCACGCTGGACGTCTACACCGCCTCCACCGCCATCCCGGAGTCGCTGCACATGGCGCCCATCGCCATCGTGGACGAGGACCAGTCGCCGCTGTCGGCGCGCATCGCCTCCTCCTTCTACCCGCCGCATTTCGTGCGCCCGGCGATGATCTCCCTGTCCGAGATCGACCCAGGCATGAACGACGGCAGCTACACCTTCGTGCTCAACATTCCACCCGACTTCCAGCGCGATGTCCTGGCTGGCCGTTCGCCCGCGGTACAGCTCAATGTGGACGCCACCCGCATGAGCCAGGCCTTCACCGGCAACAACTACGTGCAGCAGATCGTGCTCGCCGAGGTGAACGAGTTCGTGCAGCGCTACCGCGGCAGCGCAGCACCCCCGGTGGACCTCGCGCTGCGCGCACGTTTCAACCCCTCGCTGACACAGACCTGGTTCGGCTCGCTGATGAAGATCATCGACAACGTCACCATGCTGTCCATCATCCTCGCCGGCGCCGCGCTGATCCGCGAGCGCGAGCACGGCACCATAGAACATCTGCTGGTGATGCCGGTGACGCCGGGCGAGATCATGCTGGCCAAGGTGTGGTCGTCCTCGCTGGTGGTGCTGGCCGCCGCCGGCATCTCGTTGATGGTGATGGTGCAGGGCGTGCTGCAAGTGCCGGTGGGCGGCTCGGTCGCGCTCTTCCTCGCCTGCGCCGCGCTGCACCTCTTCGCCACCTCGTCCATGGGCATCTTCATGGCCACGCTGGCGCGCTCCATGCCGCAGTTCGGCCTGCTGATGATCCTGGTGCTGCTGCCGCTGCAGATGCTCTCCGGCGGCAGCACGCCGCGCGAGAGCATGCCGGAGGTGGTACAGAACGCGATGCTGGCCGCCCCCACCACCCACTTCACCGCCGCCGCCCAGGCCATTCTCTACCGCGGCGCCGGCATCGACGTGGTGTGGCCGCAGATGCTGGCCACCCTCGCCATCGGCTGCGTCTTCTTTCTCATCGCGCTGAACCGCTTCCGCAAGACCATCAGCCAGATGGCATAGACAGGCCCGTGCGTGCCATCGGGTGAAAAAGCTCACGGCCTGTCCGCCTTTGCCGCGGGCAGTGTGCGATTACCTGCTAAGGTTGGCGCCCTCATGCCAGAACGCGACTCCAGCCGACGCCCCGGCCGCCCCAAGGGCAGCGATACCGCGTCGCGCGAAAAACTCCTGTACGCCGCCCTCACCGCCTTTGCCCGCCTGGGCTACGAAGGCGCACGCCTGCGCGACATCGCCGCGGAAGCCGGCTTCGACGTCTCCATGATCGCCCACCACTTCGGCTCCAAGGCCGAACTGTGGACCGCGGTGGTGGATGAACTACGGCAAAGGCAGATCCCCCGCCTGGCGGACTTCGACCGCCTCGCCCAGCCAGAGCTGCCACTGGCCTTCCGCTTGTCCCAGGGCATCGCCACCTTCATCGACCAACTCATCACCGAGCCGGACGCGGTGAGCTTCGTCACCCGCCAGCTGTCCGAACCCGGCGAGCGGCTGGACTACCTCGTGGAACAGCTGATACGCCCCAGCGCCATCTGCTGTACGCCGCTGTGGCAGGAGGCGATGGAGGCCGGCATCATCAAGCGGGTGGACCCGGTGGTATTCCACCTCGGCCTCTTCGGCGGCCTCGCCACCGTACTGGCGGCAAGAGACGTCATCGCCCACATCAGCGGCAAGCAGCGCAGCCTGCCGGAGTTGAAGGAGGAGATGCTGCGGGGACTGTTGGGAAATGTGCTGCAGTTGCCGGGCAAGTCGGGCTGAGGGATTCCCGGGGAGTCCTGTTTACCGCCCGACAGAAAAGAAAACGCCGGATTCGCTATCAACGAATCCGGCGTTTCTGGAATTCCTGGTGGACCGAAGGAGGATCGAACTCCCGACCTCTGCATTGCGAACGCAGCGCTCTCCCAGCTGAGCTATCGGCCCGAAAGAGCGGCATTATAGAGAGGCTTCCCCGAAAAGTGAAGCCTCGCCCTCAGGTTTCATCCTGCTCGCCGGAGCCTGCGGCGGCGCGGCCGAGACGGTCGCGGACGGCCCGCCATTCGGCCGTCGGTGGCAGCGCTTCCACCAGCAGCAGGTCGGCGCCGGCGGCGTCCAGGTCCCGCAGCGTGGCATAGAGATCATGGGCGTAGGCGGTGGCGTCCAGCGGCGCCTGCTGCCAATGCCCCCTCCCTTGCTTCGGCTGTGCCAGCGTGCGCGCCAGCACCGCGACGCGCAGGCCGGCGGCCAGGGACTGCGCCCATTCTCCGGCCAGCGCCAGCGCCTCCACCAGCCGCAGCGGCGTGCGCGGCGCGTAATGGGCGGCAAGCGCCCCGGACACACGCGGCGCGGTTTCTTCGGCGGACGCCGGCTCGGTTGCTTGCGCCGCGTCACTGCGCACGCGCGGCTGCCGGCCGATCACCGCGGCAATCTGATCGGCGGTGATGGCGCCGGGGCGCAGGATTTCCGGCATGCTGCGGGAGAGATCGATGATGGTGGATTCGATGCCGACCTCGCAGGCACCGCCATCCAGGATCATCGCCACCCGCTCGCCCAGTTCCTGCTGCACATGCGCGGCGGTGGTCGGGCTGATGCGGCCGAAACGGTTGGCGCTGGGCGCGGCGATGCCGGAGTCGAAAGCCTTCAGCAACGCCTGCGCCACCGGGTGGGCGGGTACGCGCAGGCCTACCGTATCCTGCCCGCCGGTGACTTCGTCCGGCACGCCCGGGTCCCGCTTCAGGATCATGGTCAGCGGGCCGGGCCAGAAGGCGCGTGCCAAGGCGATGGCCTCCTTGGGGAGGGAAGAGGCCCAGCGTGGCAGTTGCTCCGCATCCGGCAAGTGGACGATCAGCGGATGGTCCGCCGGCCTGTCCTTGGCGGCGAAGATGCGGCGGGCGGCTTCCGGGTTCAGCGCATCCGCGGCCAGGCCGTAGACCGTCTCCGTCGGCAGGCCGACCAGATCGCCGGCGCGCAACAGATCGGCGGCCTGGGCGATGGCCTCCGGCGTGGCAGCGGTGATGCCGCCGCGGACAAGCTCATTCGCCATGGATGCCAATGGCCTCGCGAGCCTTCAGCGCGCGCTCCAGCACTTCGTCCGGCTTGTCGCCGATGACGACGAAGTGGCCCATCTTGCGGCCGGGGCGGGCGTGATGCTTGCCGTAGAGGTGCAGGCGCAGGCCGGGCACGCCGTGCAGCACCGACCAGTCCGGCTCGCGGTAGGCGCCATCGGCATGGCCGCCCTCGTACCAGAGTTCGCCCAGCAGGTTCACCATCACCGCCGCCGAATGCTGGCGCGGCTCGCCCAGCGGCAGGCCGCACAGGGCGCGCACCTGCTGTTCGTACTGGCTGGTGACGCAGGCGTCCATGGTGTGGTGGCCGCTGTTGTGGGGACGGGGCGCCATCTCGTTCACGAACAGCTCGCCGCGGCAGACGAAGAACTCCACGCCCAGCGTGCCGACGTAGCCGAGGTGGCCGGCGATGCGCTCGGCGATCTCCTGGGCGTCGTCGCGCAGGCAGGCGGAGCCGCGCGCGGGGGCAATGGAGACATCCAGGATGCCGTTGCGGTGGCGGTTCTCCACGGTGGGGAAGCAGCGCACCGCGCCGCGCTCATCGCGCGCCAGCACCACCGAGACTTCGTAGTCCAGCGCCAGCATCTTCTCCAGCACACAGGCTTCGCCCTTGAACTGGCGGAAGGCGGCGAGTGCTTCGTCGCGGTCGGCGACGCGTGCCTGGCCCTTGCCGTCATAGCCGAAGCGCGCCACCTTGAGCACCGCCGGGAACAGGCCGGCGTTGGCATTGCGGAGGTCGTCCTCGCAGCGGATGGCGGCGTACGGGCCGTGTGGCAAGTCGTTGCGGGCGAGGAAGCCCTTCTCCTCGATGCGGTTCTGGCACACCGCCACCGCGGCGGCGGCCGGGTGCACCGGCAGGAACTTGGCGAGGTAGTCCAGCGTGGCCGCCGGCACGTTCTCGAACTCGGTGGTCACGCCGGCACATTCGGCGGCGAGCCTGTCCAGCGCGGCGAAGTCGTCGTAGGCAGCCACCAGGTGGAAGTCGGCGATGCCGCCGGCCGGGCTGTTCGGGTCCGGGTCCAGCACCCACACCTTGTAGCCCATCTCATGGGCGGCGGCGACGAAGAAGCGCCCGAGCTGGCCCCCGCCCAGCATGCCCAGGGTGGCGGGCGGCAGGATGGGAGCGGACGAGGGGATATCGGACATGCAGGCCTCGGAGAAAGCGTCGTGGGCGCCGGAGCGGGCGCTCAATGAACGGAAACGTTGGAAAACAGGTTGATCACCAGCACGCCGGCCATGATCAGGACGATGCCGATGATGGCGGCCAGGTCCAGCTTCTGGCCGAAGAAGAACAGCGCCGCCAGGCTGACCAGCACGATGCCGACGCCGGACCAGATGGCGTAGGCGATGCCCACAGGGATGTGGCGCAGGGTCTGCGACAGGCAGAAGAAGGCGATGCCGTAGCCACAGACCACGATCACCGATGGCCACAAGCGGCTGAAGCCCTCGGCGGCCTTCAGCGCGCTGGTGGCGATCACCTCGGCGACGATGGCGATGCCGAGCAGCAGATAGGCCTGGCTCATCGGCGGCTGCGCTCAGACCGGCGGCGGCAGTTCCATGGCCAGCACCGTCTCGGTCTGGCGGCGGCGGAAGTCGTCCAGTTGCGCGGCCAACGCCGGGTTCTCGTTGGCCAGCAGGGAGACCGCGAACAGGCCGGCATTGGCGGCGCCCGCCTCGCCGATGGCGAAGGTGCCGACCGGAATGCCCTTGGGCATCTGCACGATGGAGAGCAGCGAATCCTGCCCGGAAAGCGCCCGGGACTGCACCGGCACGCCCAGCACCGGCAGCGTGGTCTTGGCCGCCACCATGCCTGGCAGATGGGCGGCACCACCGGCGCCGGCGATGATGGCCTTGAGGCCGCGCCCGCGCGCCGTTTCGGCGTATTCGAACATCAGGTCCGGCGTGCGGTGGGCGGAAACCACCCGCGCTTCGTAGGGCACGCCGAACTCGGCCAGCACCTTGGCGGCGGCCTGCATGGTGGGCCAATCGGAATTGGAGCCCATGATGATGCCGACCAGAGGTTGCGCTTGCGTCATGGCAGGGCTCACTTGCCGGCGGCGCGGGCGGCGCGCTCGGCGGAAATCACCGTGTTTTCCAGCAGCATGGTGATGGTCATCGGGCCGACGCCGCCGGGCACCGGGGTGATGGCACCGGCGACTTCCTGCGCCGAGGCGAAATCGACGTCGCCGCACAGCTTGCCGGCGTCCGGGCCTTCCTGCAGGCGGTTGATGCCGACGTCGATCACGGTGGCGCCAGGCTTGATCATGTCGCCCTTGAGGAAACGCGGCTTGCCGATGGCGGCAACCACGATGTCCGCCCGGCGGGTGTGGAAGCCGAGGTCGCGGGTCCTGGAGTGGCACACGGTGACGGTGGCGCCGGCGTTGGTCAGCAACATCGCCATCGGCTTGCCGACGATGTTGGAACGGCCAATGACCACCGCCTCGGCCCCCGCCAGCTGCACACCGGCAGACTCCAGCATCTTCATGACGCCGTGCGGCGTGCACGGCAGGAAGGCTTCGCGGTTCTGCGACAGGCGGCCAACGTTCTCGGCGTGGAAGCCGTCCACGTCCTTAGCCACGTCGATGGCTTCCAGCACCGCGGTTTCATCGAACTGCGGGGGCAATGGCAACTGCACCAGGATGCCGTGCACCGCCGGATCGGCGTTGAGTTCGGCCAGCTTGGCCATGACCTCCGCCGGCGCAGTGTCGGCGGCGTAGTCGAAGCGCAGCGAGCGGATGCCGGCCTTTTCGCAGGCGGCCACCTTGTTGCGCACATAAACCGCCGAGGCCGGATCGCCGCCGACCAGGATCACCGCGAGGCAGGGCTGCACGCCCCGGGCGGACAGGGCGGCCGCGCGTTCGGCGATTTCGCCGCGCACCTGGGCGGCGAGCGCATTGCCATCGATAATGCGGGAGGTCATCGGGGAAGCCTCGAAAAAAGCTCGCAATTTTATCGCAGCATCAGGGGCTTGTGCGCATCGATGATGGACGGCCGCGAAAGCACAGCCCGCGGCGGCCGGACGGCCGCCCAGCCCCACCGCGCTGCGGGCCGGCGATGCTGCCGCCGGCCCATGCCGGCTCATATCCACTTAGCGGCTGGCGACCGGCTCCACCGCCACCACGTGCTGCACCAACTCCGCCAACGAGTGGGCGCCCATCTTCTCCATCACCCGGGCGCGGTGCACTTCCACCGTCTTGATGCTGATGCCGAGCACGTCGGCGATCTGCTTGTTGAGCTTGCCGGCGACGATGAGGTTGAGCACTTCGCGCTCGCGCTGGGTGAGATGCTCCAGCCGGCGGGCAATGTCGGCCTCGGTACGCCGCCTCGTGCGGCTGCTGCGCTCCTGCTCCAGGCACTGCTCGACCAGGCGGCGCATCTCGGCGTCGTTGAAGGGCTTCTCGATGAAATCCACCGCGCCGCGCTTCAGCGCGGACACCGCCATCGGCACGTCGCCATGGCCGGTGATGAAGATGACCGGCAGCGCGCAGTGGCGGCGCCCCAGCTCCTCGAACAGCTCCAGCCCGCTCATGCCCGGCATGCGCACGTCCAGCACCAGGCAGCCGGCCATGTCCGGCCGCCAGGCTTCGAGGAAGGATTCGGCGGAATCGAACGCCGCCACCGCGTAGCCGCTGGACTCCAGCATCCAGACCAGGGAATCGCGCAGGGCTTCGTCGTCGTCGACGATGTAGATGTACTGATCAGGCTCGGCGTGCGGCTCGCTCACTCGCGGCCTCCGTGGGCAAGGTAAACGAGAATATGGTACCGCCTTCCGGGTTGGCATCCACGACCAGCCTGCCGTCATGGAACTCGACGATGGAGCGGCAGATGTTGAGGCCCATGCCCATGCCTTCGGCCTTGGTGGTGTAGAAGGGCGTGAACAGGCGCAAGCGGTCTTCTTCGTCGATGCCGTGGCCACGGTCGATCACCGCCACTTCCACCGCGTGGGCGCCATAGGGCCGGGCGCGCACCGTCAGCACCCGCTCGTCCGCCACTGCGTCCGCCATCGCATCCATGCCGTTCTTGACCAGATTGAGCACCACCTGCTCGATCATGATGCGGTCGGCGTACACCGGCGGCAGGTCCGGCTCCAGCTCGGCATGGATGCGGATGCCCATGCGGCGGGCGTCGATCTCGGCAAAGCCGAGGGCGTCGTCCAGCACCTCCGAGATCTGCACCGCGCTGCGGCGCGGCTCGCTCTTCTTCACGAACTCGCGGATGCGGCGGATGATCTTGCCGGCACGCTCGGCCTGGAAGCTGGCCTTCTGCATCGCGCCCAGCAGTTCCTCCGGCCGGCCGTGGCCACCCTGCAGCCGGGTGACGCAGCCAGCGCAGTAATTGGCGATGGCCGACAGCGGCTGGTTCAGCTCGTGCGCCAGCGTGGAGGCCATCTCGCCCATGGTGATCAGGCGGCCGGTGCGCTGCAGGCGCTCCTCCTGCTGGCGCGAGACTTCGGCCGTCTGCTTGCGGTCGGTGATGTCGGTAGCGATGCCCATGCGCACCACCCGGCCATCCACCCAGCGGGTGGCCTGCTCGCGCACGTGGTACCAACGGCCGGACAGCGGATGCTGCAGCTCGCCGTCGAACAGCTCGCGCGGCAGATCGGCGACGGTGAGGCCGCGCGGATCGACGCGGTAGTCGCCCCGCTCCGGCTGCGGCACAGCGACGCCGCGCACGGTGCGGCCCACCGCGTCGAAGCCGTGGATGCTCTTGAAGGCGCGGTTGGCGAAGAGGATTTCATCGGTGCGGGCATCGGCCACGAACACCGCCGCGTCCAGCCCGTCCAGCACCGCCTCGAAGCGCTCGTGGGCGGCTTCCAGCGCGGCGCGGATGCGCTTGGGCTCGGTGATGTCGGTGACGGAGGCCATCCAGCCGGTCTGGCGGCCGGCGAGGTCGATCAGCGGCGAGAGGTAGAAGCGGGCATCCACCCGCTCGCCGTTGCGCCGGCGGATGCGCATCTCGAAGCCGCTGGGCGGCGCCCGCCCGGCCAGCGTCAGCGCCAGGTTGTGCTCGCAGGCCTCGCGCTCCTCCGGCGGCCAGTAGGGAAAGGGCGGCCCCATGCCCATCAACTCCTCCTCCTCCAGCCCGACCATGCGGCAGAAGGCGGCATTCACATAGATGATGCGGCCGGTGAGGTCGATGGCGCGCAGACCGGTCACCACCGACTCCTCCATCGCCTTGCGGAAGGCCGATTCAGCGCGCAGCGCCTCCTCCGCCGCCTTGCGGCCGGTGATGTCGTGGGCCACCGCATAGACCAGCTTCTCCTGGCTCACCGGATTGATGCTCCACACCAGCCACTTGTAGCTGCCGTCCAGGCAGCGGCAGCGGTTTTCGAAGTTCACCGGCTCGCCGGCGGCCAGGCGGCGCAGCTGGGTAAGCGTGGCCGCTGCGTCTTCCGGATGCACCAGGTCCAGCAGGGCCTGCCCCTGCAGATGCTCGGCGCGATACCCCAGTACCCGCTCGAAGGCCGGATTGCAGCGGCGGAAGCTGCCATCCAGCCCAACCACGCACAGCAGGTCCAGCGACAGGTTGAACAGGCGATCCCGCTCCTTCTCCACCTGCACCCGGCGCTGCACGTGGCTGCGCAGCGTCCACAAGCTCCACAGCACGATGATGGAAAGGCCGAGGATCAGCCCCGCCGGCAACAGGCGGGAGACGCCGCCGGCACCATGGAAAACGGTGGCGCGCAGCACCAGGCCGTTACCGGGCGGATCCAGCGGCAGTTCATAGGCCACCCGGCCCTCGCCCTCGCGCAGGGCGGAATTCACCGCCAGCGTTCTGCCCTGGCCATCCAGCAGCGCCAGGCGGTATTTCTCGGCGAACCAACCCGGCACCAAGTAGCGCACCATGCGCTCCACGGAATAGACGGCCACCACCGCGCCGCGGGACTCCCGGCCGTTACGGATGGGCACATGCACCTCCAGCCGCCAGCCGCCGTCCGCAGCCGGATAGGGCAGGCCATATACCGGCCGGCCCACTTCCCGCGCACGCTGGAAGACCACCGCCTGCGAGGGGTCCAGCACATCTCCGACCAGCCAGTCGGTGGCGTCGAAGGGTGCCGACCAGCGTATCGACTCGTCCTCGCCGACCCAGACGATGTTCACCAGTTCGCCGTTGTTGGCGATGTGTTGATTGGCGCGCAGCTGGAAAGTGTCGGCATCCAGCACGCCGCCGGCGATGTCCCGCGCCAGTTGCCCCAGCACCTCTTCGGTGCCCTGCATGTGCAGGCGCACCGTCTGCTCGGCCCACTGCACGTCGCGCGCAGCGGCGTTGCGCTCCCCTTCGGCCTCCCGTGTCTGCAGCAGCCAGACCAGTGCCAGCATGGAGACGGCGAACACCACCACCGCCACGTAGGGCGCAGTCCAGTACCACTGGGAGGAAGAAGACGTGGAGGAAGCGCGCAGCGTGGTGTGATCGGAATCAGGCATGAAGATGGATGTGCAGCAGAAAGGACGGCAAGGCGCATCGCCAGCCGCAGCGTTCTATTGTTCTCGCCCCCCGGCATGGCAGGCATTCGGTTTAACCCTAGCGCCGGCGGCACCGGCGGCCGCCCACTCCAGGTTTGAGGGTTTCCGCCAATTTTGTCCGATTTTCGCCGCTTCTAGAGTGGCCCGATGTCGGTCCCGGGCCTGATCCGCCTCCTGCTTTTGCCGCTGAGCCTGCTGGCCGGCCTACCGGCGGGCGGCGCACAGCCGGCCGAACCGGTACGCATAGGCGTCACCGGACCTTACTCCGGCAGCAACGGCGTTATCGGCCTCTCCATGCGCGAAGGCGTACGCATCGCCGCGGCGCAGATCAATGCCGAAGGCGGCGTGCTCGGCCGCCGGCTGGTGCTGGTGGAACGGGATGACCAGAGCAGCAACGAGCGCGGCGCCCAAATCGCGCAGGCGCTGATCCAGGACGATGGCATCGTCGCCGCCGTCGGCCTGGCCAGCACCGGCGTGGCGCTCGCGAGCCAGCACCTGTACCAGCGCGCCCGCATCCCGATGCTGACGGCGGTGGCCGGCGGCAGCCTCATCACCCGCCAGTTCCAGCCGCCGGAACACCTGGACAACTTCATTTTCCGCACCGCGCCCAGCGACGCGCTGCAGGCCCGCCGCATGGTCGAGGATGCGGTGGACGGCCTGCGCCGCAAACGTCTGGCGATCTTTCACGACGCCACCAACTACGGACAACTCGGCCGCGACGACCTGCAACTCGCCCTACAGGCACGGCAGCTACAGCCGGTGGCGGTGGAGCGCCTGCCACAGCACGATGCCGAGATGCTCGCCGTTCTGCACCGAGTCCATCAGGCCGGAGCCGACGCCCTGCTGGTCTATGGCGCCGGGGCAGGTCTCCACCGTATCGCCAGCGCCAACGCCAAACTCGGCCTGCGCCTTCCCCTCATCGGCAGTTGGCCTTTCGCCCTGCCCGGCCTCCTCGAAGGCGCCGAACGCGCCGCCGAGGGAACGCGCATACCGCAAAGCTTCATCCCGGCAGAGAGCCAGGGCCGGCGCCAGGCCTTTCTGGAAGCCTGGCGGCGCACTACCGGAACCGATCGAATTCCGGTGCCACCGGCAGCGGCGCAAGGGTATGATGCGCTGCTTCTGCTTGCCGCTGCGATAAGACAAGCGGGAAGCACCGAGGGAGATCGCATCCGGGATGCCTTGGAAAACCTCCGTATTCCGGTGGAGGGGGTGGTCATGGTCTACGACCGCCCATTCTCGCGGGACAACCACGAGACCTTCACCCACTCCCGCCAGCTGGCGATGGGAGAAGTGCGGCAAGGCCAGGTCATGTTCGCCTACGACGAAGAGCGCAGACGCGCCGCCCGGCAATGATGTCCCTCGAGCGCCGTTTTCCCGATCGGCCGGGGGACCTCTCCCTCCCTCCCTCACCCCCGGCCGATTTTTTTCCCGGCGGCACTTTTCCAGCCACGCTCCACTCTTCTCTGAAGCCAGCCGCTGCGCAGCCCCCGGCCGCGGCCACGCCCTTTCCGTCCCCATGCCGGCCGCCGCCGGCCCTGTGCCCCGGCGGCGGCGACAGCGCCATTCCCGCGTCAATTCTTGGTTGCGGCGCACAATTGCACATGACGAAACATCGTTTTATAGTTTGAAAAGTTGACCTACCCGAGGTCCGGAACGGTCACGCGCATGCTCTGAAAACGTCCCGCCCTACCCTGGCGGGATCCGCCAACCGCAAGTCATGAGGAGACAAACCATGACCGGGAAAACAAACGTCTTTCTGCAAACCGACCCGGATACGCAGGAAACGAAGGAGTGGCTGGATGCCCTGGCCGCAGTCATCGAGAACGAAGGCGCCGAACGGGCACACTACCTGATCGAAAGGCTCATAGAAGCCGCGCGTGAAGACGGGATGGACATCCCCTATTCCGCCACCACCCAGTACATCAACACCATCCCCGCCGACCAGCAGCCCCGCTATCCGGGCGACCCGGACATGGAGATCAAGCTCCATTCCTACATCCGCTGGAATGCGATGGCGATGGTGGTGCGCGCCAACAAGCACACCAACGTCGGCGGCCACATTGCCTCCTTCGCCTCAGCCGCCGCCCTCTACGACGTCGGCTTCTCCCATTTCTGGCATGCGCCTTCCGCCAACCACGATGGCGACCTGATCTTCTTCCAGGGCCACTCGGTGCCCGGCGTCTATGCCCGCGCCTTCATGCTCGGCCGCCTCAGTGAAGAACAGATGGACAACTTCCGCCAGGAAGTGGATGGCAAAGGCATCTCTTCCTATCCGCACCCCTGGCTGATGCCGGACTTCTGGCAGTTCCCCACCGTTTCCATGGGCCTGGGACCGCTGCAGGCGATCTACCAGGCCCGTTTCATGAAGTACCTCGCCTCCCGCGGCCTCATCGACGCCGGGCGCGCCGAACAGCGCAAGGTCTGGGCCTTCCTCGGCGACGGCGAGACCGACGAAGTCGAATCCCTGGGCGCGATCGGCATGGCCGCGCGCGAACAGCTGGACAACCTGGTGTTCGTCATCAACTGCAACCTGCAGCGCCTGGACGGCCCGGTACGCGGCAACGGCAAGATCATCCAGGAGCTGGAAGCCGAGTTCCGCGGCGCCGGCTGGAACGTCATCAAGGTGATCTGGGGCACCCATTGGGACACCCTGCTCCAGCGCGACAAGAAGGGCCTGCTGAAGAAGCGCATGATGGAATGCGTGGACGGCGAGTACCAGACCTTCAAGGCCAAGAACGGCGCCTACGTGCGCGAGTACTTCTTCAACACGCCCGAGCTGAAGGAGCTGGTGGCCGACTGGACCGACGACGAGATCTGGAATCTCAACCGCGGCGGCCACGACCTGTTCAAGATCTTCGCCGCCTACAAGGCCGCCACCGAGCACAAGGGCCAGCCCACCCTGATCCTGGCCAAGACCATCAAGGGCTTCGGCATGGGCCAGGCCGGTGAGGCGATGAACATCTCCCACCAGCAGAAGAAGCTGGATGTGGACGCGGTACGCCGCTTCCGCGACCGTTTCGGCCTGCCGGTACCGGATGACAAGGTGGCCGAGCTGCCCTACTTGAAGTTCCCGGAAGACTCCCCCGAATACAAGTACATGATGGAGCGCCGCGTGGCCCTGGGCGGTTTCCTGCCGCAGCGCCGCCGCACCGCGGAAGCCCTGCCGGTGCCGCCGCTGTCCGCCTTCGAGGCGCTGTTGAAGGCCTCCGGCGAAGGCCGTGAGTTGTCCACCACGATGGCCATCGTGCGCATCATGAACACCCTGCTCAAGGACAAGGGCATCGGCCGCCATGTCGTGCCCATCGTGCCCGACGAATCCCGCACCTTCGGCATGGAAGGCATGTTCCGCCAGTACGGCATCTGGAACCAGCAAGGCCAGAACTACGTGCCGGAAGACCATGACCAGCTGATGTTCTACAAGGAATCGCAGACTGGCCAGGTACTGCAGGAAGGCATCAACGAAGCCGGCGCGATGGCAGACTGGATCGCCGCCGGCACCGCCTACAGCGTGCACGGCGTGCAGATGGTGCCCTTCTACATCTTCTATTCCATGTTCGGCCTGCAGCGCACCATGGACCTGTGCTGGGCGGCTGCCGACCAGCGCACCCGCGGCTTCATGATCGGCGGCACCGCCGGCCGCACCACGCTGAACGGCGAAGGCCTGCAGCATGAGGACGGCCACAGCCTGATCCTCGCCAACATGATCCCCAACTGCATCAGCTACGACCCCACCTTCCAGTACGAAGTGGCGGTGGTGGTGCAGGACGGCCTGCGCCGGATGTTCGCCGAACAGGAGGACATCTACTACTACATCACGGTGATGAACGAGAACTACGAACATCCCGAGATGCCGGCCGGCGCCGAGCAGGACATCCTCAAGGGCATGTACGCCTTCCGCAAGGCCGAGGCCTCCGGCGGCCCGCGCGTGCAGTTGCTGGGCTCCGGCACGATCTTCCGCGAGGTCATCGCCGCCGCCGAGCTGCTGAAGAACGACTGGAAGGTGGAAGCCGACATCTGGGGCTGCCCGAGCTTCAACGAGCTGGTACGCGACGGCCAGGACGTAAACCGCTGGAACATGCTGCATCCGCTGGAAACCCAGCGCGTCTCCCATGTCGAGAAGTGCCTGGAAGGCGCCAGCGGGCCGGTGATCGCCGCCACCGACTACGTCAAGCTCTACGCCGAGCAGATCCGCCCCTTCGTCAAGAACCGCTACGTCACCCTGGGCACCGACGGCTTCGGCCGCTCCGACACCCGCGAGCAGTTGCGCCACTTCTTCGAAGTGGATCGCCGCTGGGTCACCGTGGCCGCGCTGAAGGCGCTGGCCGACGAGGGCAGCATCCCGCGCGAAACCGTGGCCGCCGCGCTGCAGAAGTATGCGCTGGACGCCAACAAGCCCAACCCGCTGACGGTCTGAGGAGGACGCGACGATGAGCCAACTGATTGAAGTGAAAGTTCCGGACATCGGCGACTTCGACGAAGTGCCGGTGATCGAGCTGTTCGTGAAGGTCGGCGACACCATCGCGGTGGATGACGCCATCTGCACGCTGGAATCGGACAAGGCCACGATGGACGTGCCCTCCTCCGCCGCTGGCGTGGTCAAGGAAGTGCTGGTCAAGGTCGGCGACAAGGTGGCCGAAGGCGCCCTGCTGATCCGCCTGGAAGCCGCCGGCGCAGCGACTGCCGCCGAAGCACCGAAGGCGGCGCCAGCCGCCCCGCCCACCCCGGCCGCCGCGCCGGCGCCCACTGCTGCGCCGGCGGCTTC
>Ga0209699_100322_pt1 | contig 33875 bp, 36 predicted proteins | sample SynthPrep_1_END__FD_187204 | JGI IMG/M metagenome (GOLD analysis project Ga0209699, IMG submission 187204) | Synthetic microbial communities from Ohio, USA - SynthPrep_1_END_DS7_MetaG (SPAdes) (version 2) | ecosystem: Engineered > Bioreactor > Aerobic > Activated sludge | place: USA: Ohio...
GGTTCATCGAGCAGCGCCTGCAGAGCGAAGCGGCCGCCGGAGCCGACCCGGCCAAGCTGGAGAAGCTGCTGTCCCAGGCCCGTGAGGGGGTGGAGAAGGGATTCGCCGAGGCGCGCAAGATTCTCGATGGCATGGGGGTGCTGACAGGCCAGGTTGCCGGTGACATCGATGACACCTACAAGCGTATCCAGGACGGCCTGGGCGACCTCGACAAACGCTTCGGCAGCACTGCGCCGAGCACTTCGGGCTCGGTTGCCGTGGCCGGCTATAGCGAGCGCTTCAGCGCCTTGGCGGAAACCTTCGACCTGTCCGTCACCACCCGTGACGGTGATCGCCTGCGCATTTCCGTGGCACAGGCATCGGCCAGTTGGTCGCAGAGCAGCTTCGCCGCGTCCAGCGACGGCAAGTCCACGACCGTGGTGGGCAGCAGCCAGTCCGGCAGCATGCAGATCGGCGGCTGGCAGGTGGAGGTCGAGGGCGAGTTGGATGATGACGAGGTCAAGGCGCTGGAGAAACTGTTCAGCCAGGTTCAGGATCTCTCCGACAAGTTCTACGCCGGTGATCTGGCGGGGGCCTTCGATCGCGCCATGGCGCTGGATATGGACGGTGAGCAGCTGGCGTCGATGTCCTTGCGCCTGACCCAGACCAGCGTGCGCCAGGCGACCGATGCCTACGGCGCAGTGGCCGGGCAGGGCGCCAGTGCGGTCAACAGCGGGTTGCAGGACTATGCACAGGGGCTGCTCGACGCGCTGCGCGGTGCAGGTGATCTGACCCAGGATGCCGGTGGCCTGCTCAAGGATCTGCTCAAGGGCGGCTTCTCGCTCGACGACCGTTTCGACCTGCCGCGTCTGGAAAAAGCCGACAGCCTCAACCGCAGTCTGCTCGATGGCCTGCAGTCGCTGCTCGCCGGCCAGACAGGCAAGGGCACTGACGCGAGCTGATCTGGGCCGGTGCTAAACTACGCACCTTGCTGATAGTGAGGTGCGCTCATGACGCCTGAATGCCAACTTTTCGGAACCCTGGGATGTCATCTGTGCGAGGTGGCCGAGGCACTGCTGATGCCGTTCGTCGAGAATGGCCTGCTGGTCGAGCTGATCGACATTGCCGAGCATGAGGGGATGGTCGAGCAGTACGGCTTGCGTATTCCGGTACTGCGCCGGTGCGACAGCGGCAGCGAACTGAACTGGCCGTTCGATGCCGAGCAGGTGGTCGCCTTTCTGCGTTGAAAGGCCGGACGGACTGAATCGCAGGCAATAAAAAACCCGCCGGTAAGGGCGGGTTTTTGATTTGGTCGGAGAGACAGGATTCGAACCTGCGACCTTCTCGTCCCGAACGAGACGCGCTACCAAGCTGCGCTACACTCCGAATGCCGCGTATTCTACCGAAAAACTTTTACTGCACAAGGGGTTAGCCTGAAAAAATCTACGAGCCGGCAGCTTGCTGTCGACCCGTATCTCATGCTTGGCTCGGTCAGCCCGGCGCGTCAGAGTTCCTTGACGGTCTGAACCTGATCCTTGTTGATCGTCGCGCGCTTGCCGTCGAGCTGCTCGAATTCGTAGAAGCCGGATTCTTCATCGAACCTGGGCTTGTCCACGGTCTGGATCTCACGGCCATCATTCAGCGTTATTACCGACGGCGTCGAGCAACCGGCCAGAGCGGCGAGGCCGAGGGTAATCAGCAGGGCGGGGATGATCCGTTGGTTCATGGTCTGTCTCCTTGGGTAATACGAAGGTGTGCTTTACCCTGGCTCAGACGTGAAACCGTCGTGCGAGTTCCGCCAGGGCTCTTTCACAGCCTAGTCTTGCGATGGCGTGCTCGCGAGCATCTCCGGTGTATTGAGGTTGGCCAGGCGTGGGTCGTCGAGCGGGCAGTCGACGGCAATTGGCGCGAGGTGGCCGAACCATCGCTGCGGGCTGCGTTCGCCGGACTGCCAGGCATGTTCGAGGTCGTCCCTGAGCGCGGTGGGTAGCAGGCAGAACAAAGGCTGCCAGTAATTGCCCTGACGGATCACCACTGGCCGCTTGCCGGCGTGGGCGAGCAGTGACTCGATCAGCGCGCGATCCACCAGCGGGGCGTCGCAGGGCAGTACCAGCATCTGTTCGTGACGGGCTGCGGCCATGCCGGCGCGGATGCCAGCCAGAGGCCCTTGGAAATCCTGATTCCGATCCGTCACCAGCTGATCGGCGTAAGGCGCATAGCGCTCTTCGTTGCGGTTGCAGGAGATGATCAGGTCGTCGCTCAGCGGCCTGGTCAGGTCATGCAGCCAGGCGATCAGCGGCTTTTCGCGCCACGCCAGCAGTCCCTTGTCACGCCCGCCCATGCGCTGGCCTCGGCCACCGGAAAGCAGCAGCACCGAGCAGTTGGGAAGGGCATTGGATGAGGGCATGCGGGCAGTCTCCGGAGGCAGGCTGTGTGTTATAACACCGCCCATTCTCTCCCACTTGGATGTCTGCCATGAACCACAAGGCCGATGCGGTTTTCGTGCCGCTGAACATTGCCGTGCTGACCGTCAGCGATACCCGCACGCTGGAGACCGACACCTCGGGGCAACTGCTGGTCGAGCGCCTGACCAGCGCCGGGCATCGACTGGCGGCTCGCGTGCTGCTCAAGGACGATCTGTACAGGATTCGTGCCCAGGTGGCGACCTGGATCGCCGAGGATCAGGTGCAGGTCGTGGTGATCACCGGCGGTACCGGTTTCACCGGGCGTGACAGCACGCCGGAAGCGGTTGCCTGCCTGCTGGACAAGCAGGTCGACGGTTTCGGCGAGCTGTTCCGGCAGATCTCCGTGGCCGATATCGGCACCTCCACCATTCAGTCGCGTGCACTGGCGGGGCTGGCCAACGGCACGCTGGTGTGCTGCCTGCCGGGTTCGACCAACGCCTGCCGCACGGCCTGGGACGGCATTCTCGGCGAGCAGCTGGATGCACGCCACCGCCCCTGCAACTTCGTACCTCATCTGAAACAGGTCGCCGCTTGCGAGACGCGCGGATGAGTGGCTGCGAGCATCCCGGCCTGCTGCCCATGGAGGCGGCGCTGGAGCGCCTGCTGGCGCTGGCCGACGCTGCCCCTGTCGAGCAGATCGAACAGGTTGCGCTGGCCGATGCCGCTGGTCGGGTGCTGGCCGAGCCGCTGATCGCGGCGCTGGATCTGCCGCCCTGGGCCAACAGCGCCATGGATGGCTATGCCCTGCGTCTGGCCGACTGGACAGGCCAGCCCCTGCCGGTCAGCCAGCGTATCCAGGCCGGTACCGCGCCCACGCCGTTGCAGCCAGGCAGTTGTGCGCGCATCTTCACCGGGGCGCCGCTGCCGGAAGGTGCCGACACCGTTGAAATGCAGGAGAACGTCGAGCTCGATGAGTCGGGGCACGTGCATTTTCGCGAGCAACTGAAGATCGGGCAGAACGTTCGCGCCCAGGGGCAGGAGACCCGTGTCGGCGAGTGCGTATTGCCGGCCGGTACCCGCCTGGGCCCCATCGAACTGGGGCTCGCGGCCTCCCTCGGCGTGGCGCGGCTGTCGGTGCGGCGGTGCCTGCGGGTGGCCGTGCTGTCCACGGGTGATGAACTGGTGGAGCCTGGGCAGGCGCTCGGCCCGGGACAGATCTACAACAGCAACCGACGTCTGCTGATCGTCTGGTTGCAGCGTCTGGGATGTAGCGTGGTGGATGCGGGCATATTGCCGGATGACCTGCCACGTACACGCGAAGCGCTCGGGGCGTTGGGCGAGGTCGACCTGATTCTCTCCACGGGTGGCGTTTCGGTGGGGGAGGCGGACTTTCTCGGTATGGCCCTGCGCGAGGCGGGCGAGCTGGCATTGTGGAAGCTGGCGATCAAACCGGGCAAGCCGCTTACCTTCGGCCATTACCAGGGGGTTCCGGTCATCGGTCTGCCGGGCAATCCGGCCTCTACACTGGTCACTTTCGGTCTGCTGGCTAGGCCCTACATGCTGCGTCGCCTTGGCGTGCGGCGGGTCGAGCCCCTGGGATTCGCGGTGCCGGCAGGTTTCACCTGGCGCAAGCCGGGTCTGCGTCGCGAGTACCTGCGCGCGCGTCTGGAGAATGGCCGCGTGGTGCCTTATGCCAACCAGAGTTCCGGTGTGCTGCGTAGCGCCGCCTGGGCCGAGGGGCTGGCCGAGGTAATGGAGGGCAGCACCCTGGGCGAGGGTGACATGCTGCGTTTCATCCCGCTCAGCGAGATTCTTGGCTAGGTTTCCGGCAGCCCGGCCATGCAAATGTCCGGGCGCTTTAGATGGCGCGGCGAAACTACTGGGTCACATTTCTAACGATAGAATTTGCAAATGAGCTCTATAGAGGGCATAGTCGCCCACTTGTAAATTCAACCGACACGGTCGTGCCCATGCTAAAACGCTTCGCACCCCTCGTGCCTCTTGCACTCACAGTCTTTCTCGCTGCCTGCGCGGGCCACTCGCCGCAACCGCAGATCGGCGAAGCCACGGCCGAGTCAGTCTCTCGTCCGCTCAGTCAGCAGGTCGAGCCAGCCGACGATGAAATCAACGCGCTGATCGACGGCAAGCCCTACGAGATGCCGCAGTTGGCCGATAGCCTGCTCGATCTCGGGCGTTCGCTGATCGGCACTCGCTATCGCTACGGTGGCACTTCGGTGCAGTCCGGCTTCGATTGCAGCGGTTTCGTCGGTTACCTGTTCCGTGAGGAAGTCGGCCTGGAGCTGCCACGCTCCACGCGCGAGCTGATCAATCTGGATGCGCCCAAGGTGGCGCGCGCCGATCTGGAACCGGGTGATCTGATCCTCTTCAACGACCGTGGTCGCGGTCGTGTCAGCCATGCCGGCATCTACCTGGGGGATGACCAGTTCATCCACTCCAGCAGCAGTCGTAGCGGCGGCGTGCGTATCGACAGCCTGGACGACAGCTACTGGAACCGCAGCTACCTGCAAGCCAAGCGCGTGCTGGCGCTGGCCCCGGTGGAAGAGCAAACCGCAGCCAAGCGTCATAACTGACGGTTCACGGCGTCACCCCAGGGTTGCGCCGTTCGTCGTGAAACGGCAGAGTAGAGCGCATTCAGGCTCCGGATTGCCTCGCTCATGCCCGTAACGACCCGCGTCGTCCTCATCTCTCTCGTGTTGCTGCTGAGTGCCTGTAGCAGCCGTGCTCCCTCTCCCCAGCCGACCTACACCCCTCCCATCGCTTCGCCTTCCTATCAGGGTGGCGCAGAGGATGTTCTGTTTCGCGCCCTCGGCCTGGTCGGCACGCCTTATCGCTACGGTGGCAATACCCCGGAAGGTGGGTTCGATTGCAGTGGCCTGATCGGCTATGTCTACCGTGATGCCGCCGGCATCAGCCTGCCGCGTTCGACTCGCGAACTGAGCGTGATGCGCACGCCTGCGGTGCGCCGTGATGCCTTGCAGAGCGGTGACCTGGTGTTCTTCGCCACCAATGGCGGTCGCGCCGTCAGTCATGCCGGTATCTACGTCGGCGAGGGGCGTTTCGTCCATGCGCCATCGAGCGGTGGCACCGTGCGCCTGGACAGTCTCGACAATGTCTACTGGCAGCGTGTCTACCTCGATGCCAGGCGTGTCATCACCCCAGAGCTTGCCCGCAACCCCTGATTCACCATGGCCGACCCCATTCGCCTGCCGCCTCAGCCCGAGGTCTGCGAGCTTTGCGCACGACCCGTCGCGCTCACCCGCCATCATCTGATCCCCAAGGCATTGCACGACAAGGCTTACGTGCAGAAGCGCTTTGCCCGTCATGAGCGCATTACCGCCACGCTCTGGGTGTGCCGGGCCTGCCATGACCATATCCATCGGCTATTCAGCGAAAAGGAGCTGGCGCTGACCTACAACAGCCGCGAGGCGTTGCTGGGGGACGAGCGCCTGCGTGTCTTCGTCGAGTGGCTGGCGAGCAAGCCGCCCGGTTTCACGCCCCGGCATTGAATGATCCTGGCGTTGACGGGCATGGCTGCCAGCCTCTACCCTGCGCGCCTTGCTTCAGGTGCCCCGAGCCGTCGTGAACGGCGGTCGAAGGGTGAAACAGGGAAGCCGGTTCGCATGCCGGCGCTGCCCCCGCAACGGTAGGTGAGTCAAACGCCGCTCAGGCAGTCCGTGTGAAAACGTAGCGAGCGAAGGTCAGGCAAGGCAAAAAACGGCGAGAAAGTGCAGTTTGCGCGTTGTAAATGAGCATTTTGATCGGGCTCGCGACGAGCCGTTTTTTTAATGCAGCCTGGCCGAGCGCAGTCGTTTTCACTCAGTCTGCAAGGCCACTGTGCAATGCACGGGAAGGCGCGGCTGGATGCCCGGAAGCTGTTCCGAACAGCTTTCCTGGCTTCGCTCACGAGCCCGGAGACCGGCCTGTCGCAGTTTCACGGCATCGCGGAGGGCGTTGTCCGGCCAACGCTCTGGTTCTGCCGGGGCGTTCGTCCTTTCTGTCTTCCGCTCGTCGACCAGCCATCAGCGCCGGGAGGAAGGCATGCGGATCATCGCCAGCTCCTTCTCCCTGGTTGTCGCGCCGTCCGTTGCATGAACGGATGGTGCGCACGCCTGACTTGTAAGGAGCACAGCATGAGTGAGTCCGCCGAACGCGACGCCCGCCACAAGGCGCGCATGCAGCGCAAGAAAGCCCTGATCGACGAGAAGATCGCCCAGGCCCGGGACGAGTACGGCCTGTTGCTGGTGCACGGCGGCAACGGCAAGGGCAAGAGCAGCAGTGCCTTCGGCATGGTCGCGCGAGCGCTCGGTCATGGTATGCGGGTCGGCGTGGTGCAGTTCATCAAGGGCGCGGCCAGCACCGGGGAGGAGAATTTCTTCCGCCGCTTCCCCGACGAGGTCAGCTACCACGTGATGGGCGAGGGATTCACCTGGGAAACCCAGGATCGCCAGCGCGACATCCTCAAGGCGCAGCAGGCCTGGGATGTGGCCAGGGATCTGCTCGGCGACGAGTCCATCGGCCTGGTGGTGCTGGACGAGCTGAACATCGCCCTCAAGCATGGCTACCTCGAGCTGGATGCGGTGCTGGCCGACATCGAATCCCGACCGCTGTTGCAGCATGTGGTGGTGACCGGTCGGGGCGCCTTGCCGGGGATGATCGAGGCGGCCGATACGGTCACCGAGATGAGCCTGGTCAAGCACGCGTTCAAGGCCGGGGTGAAGGCACAGAAGGGCGTCGAGTTCTGATGAGTACTCGTCACTGCCCGGCGCTGTTGATCGCCGCGCCGGCTTCCGGCCAGGGCAAGACCACCGTCACGGCCGCGCTGGCGCGCCTGCATACGCGTCAGGGGCGTCGGGTGCGGGTGTTCAAGTGTGGCCCGGACTTTCTCGACCCGATGATCCATGCCCGTGCCAGCGGTGCGCCGGTGTACCAGCTCGATCTGGCCATGGTGGGCGAGGCGGAGAGCCGCCGGCTGTTGTGGCAGGCCGCAGGCGAGGCCGATCTGATCCTCATCGAAGGGGTGATGGGACTGTTCGACGGCAGGCCCTCGGCGGCCGACCTGGCCCGTCATTTCGGCGTACCGGTGCTGGCGGTGATCGACGGTGCGGCCATGGCGCAGACCTTTGGTGCGCTGGCCCATGGCCTGGCCACCTTCCAGCCCGACCTGCCCTTTGCCGGGGTGCTCGGCAATCGTGTCGCCAGCACGCGTCATGGCGACATTCTGCGTGATGCCTTGCCGTCCGCCATTCGCTGGTTCGGCGCCTTGCCCCGCAGTGCGGCGGTGGAGCTGCCCAGCCGGCACCTGGGGCTTGTGCAGGCGGCCGAACTGGCTGACCTGGATGCGCGCCTGGACGCGGCTGCCGATGCGCTGGCGGCCAGCGCCGACGTCGATCTGCCGTCAGCGGTGAGTTTCGCCGCGCCGCAGGTCGATGAGCCGGCGCCTGCGCTGACCGGTGTGCGCATCGGTGTAGCGAGGGACGCGGCGTTCGCCTTCCTTTATCAGGCCAACCTCGACCTGTTGCAGGCGCTCGGCGCCGAGCTGCATTTCTTCTCGCCATTGGCCGACAGCGGCTTGCCCGAGGTGGACAGCCTTTACCTGCCCGGCGGTTATCCGGAGCTGTATCTGCCTGAGCTGGAAGGCAACCAGGCCATGGCCGAGGCGATTCGCGCCCATCACCAGGCCGGCAAGCCGCTGCTCGCCGAATGTGGCGGCATGCTCTACCTGCTCGACGAGTTGCGCGACAAGCAGGGCGCTTGCGGGCGCATGCTCGGCCTGCTGAGGGGCAGCGCGGCGTTGCAGCCTCGTCTGACTGCGCTGGCGTTGCAGGCGGTGACGCTGCCGGAAGGTGAGTTGCGTGGCCACAGCTACCATCACTCGCGCCTGGACAGCCCGTTGCAGCCACTGGCGCTTGGCCGTTGCCCGAACGGCAAGCCCGTGGCCGAGGCGGTGTATCGCCTCGGCCGGCTCACCGCCAGCTATATCCACTTCTACCTGCCCTCCAACCCGGAGGCGGCCGCAGCGCTGTTGCGTCCATGAGCGAGCATGCCTTCAGTGTCGAGGAGCGTGCGGCGGTGTACCGCGCCATTGCCGAGCGCCGCGACATGCGCCACTTTGCCGGCGGTCAGGTGCCGGCCGAGGTGCTGGCGCGTCTGCTCGAGGCGGCGCATCACGCGCCCAGCGTCGGCCTGATGCAGCCCTGGCGTTTCCTGCGTATCAGCGATCCGCAGTTGCGCGAGGCGGCCCATGCGCTGGTTGAGGCCGAGCGGGTGCGTACCGCCGACGCGCTGGGTGAGCGTTCGGATGAATTCATGCGACTCAAGGTCGAAGGGATTCGCGACTGTGCCGAGCTGCTGGCGGTGGCGCTGATGGACGGGCGCGAGGCACATGTCTTCGGGCGACGCACGCTGCCGGAAATGGATATGGCTTCGGTGGCCTGCGCCATTCAGAATCTGTGGCTGGCCGCGCGTGCCGAAGGGCTCGGGCTTGGCTGGGTATCGCTGTTCGACCCCGAGGCGCTGGCTGCGTTGTTGGGCATGCCCGCCGGCAGCAAGCCGGTGGCGTTGCTGTGCCTGGGCCCGGTGCATGCCTTTTATGAAAGGCCCATGCTGGTGGAGGAGGGCTGGGCCACGCCTCGGCCGCTGGCCGAGTTGCTGTTCGAGAATCGATGGGGTGTACGGGGTGACTGAACGATGAGCCTGGCGCTGATCACTTGCGCCGGTGTGGCGCTGGACGCGCTGCTGGGTGAACCACGGCGTGCGCACCCGCTGGTGGCCTTCGGGCGCCTGGCCGATCGCCTGGAGCAGCGTTTCAACCCGGCCGGTGGTGGCTGGCGCAGTCATGGCGTCACCGCCTGGTGCCTGGCGGTGCTGCCGCTGACCCTGCTCACCTGGCTGCTGGTGCAGGTCAGTGGGTTGGGCTGGGCGGTGGACATCTTCGCTCTGTACTTCGCCCTCGGTCTGCGCAGCCTGTACGAGCATGCGCAGCCGGTGGCGCAGGCGCTGCGCCTGGGCGACCTGCCGCTGGCACGCGAGCGCGTCGGCTGGATGGTCAGCCGCAACACCGCCGAACTGGACGCCACGGGCGTGGCCCGCGCCGGTACCGAGTCGGTGCTGGAGAACGGCTCCGATGCGGTGTTCGCCGCCCTGTTCTGGTTCATCGTCGCCGGGGCGCCCGGTGTCGTGCTGTACCGACTGAGCAACACGCTGGACGCCATGTGGGGCTATCGCAACGAGCGCTTCGAGCGTTTCGGCTGGGCGGCGGCGAAGATCGACGACCTGCTCAATTACCTGCCGGCGCGGCTGGTCGCATTGACCTATGCGCTGCTCGGGCGTACCGCCCTGGCGCTGCGTTGCTGGCGCAGGCAGGCGCCGCTGTGGGACAGTCCCAATGCTGGCCCGGTAATGGCCGCCGGGGCGGGCAGCCTGAGGGTCAGCCTGGGCGGTGCGGCGCACTATCATGGCGAATTGCATGAGCGCCCGCAGTTGGGCGAAGGCCCGGCGCCGCGGGCGCGTGATGTGGAGCGGGCGATGAATCGCGTCGTCGCGGGGGTGGGTTTGTGGCTGGTGTGCCTGATGGCATGGGAGGTCTGGGTTGCTTGAACATGGAGGTCGACTGCGCGCAGCGGCGCAGCGCTACGGCATCCCCCTGGAGGACTGGCTGGATCTGTCCACCGGTGTCGCCCCCTATGGCTGGGATCTGCCGGTCGTACCCGGCTCGGCCTGGGCACGTCTGCCGGAGGTGGACGACGGCCTGGAGCAGGCGGCCCGCGAGTACTACGGTGCCGTCAGCCTGCTGCCGGTAGCGGGTTCGCAGGCGGCCATCCAGGCCCTGCCGCGCCTGCGCCGCGCAGGCAGCGTCGGCATCATCGCCCCGACCTATGCCGAACATGCCGCGGCCTGGCGTCGTGAAGGGCACCGCGTCACCAAGCTCAGCGAGGGGGCGGTTCACCGTGCCTTGCCGCAGCTGGACGTGCTGCTGGTGGTCAACCCCAACAACCCGACCGGCCGCCTGATCGAGCCGGCGCGCCTGCTCGACTGGCACGATGAACTGGCCGAGCGCGGTGGCTGGCTGGTGGTCGACGAAGCCTTCATCGATTGCACGCCGGAACACAGCCTGGCGGCCTACAGCGACATGCCGGGGCTGATCGTGCTGCGTTCGTTCGGCAAGTTCTTCGGTCTGGCCGGCCTGCGCCTGGGCTTCGTGCTCGCCGCGCAGGCACTGCTGGATGAGCTGGACGCGTTGCTCGGCCCCTGGGCCGTCAGTGGCCCGGCGCGCAGTGTGGCGCTCAGCCTGCTGCTCGACCGCGAGGGGCAGCAGCGCCAGCGCGAGCGTCTGCTGGCCGATGGCGAGCGCCTGGCGGCGCTGCTGCGTGACTGCGGTCTGCCGTCGACCGGAGGCTCGGCGTTGTTCCAGTTCTGTTGTACCCGTCGTGCGGTGCCTTGTGCCGAGCTGCTGGCACGGCGCGGTATCCTGGTGCGTCTGTTCGCCGAGCTGGACAGCCTGCGCTTCGGCCTGCCGGCGGACGAGTGTGGCTGGCTGCGACTGGAACAGGGGCTGCTGGAGTGTGCGCCGATGCTGGCGAGTCTCGAGGAAACGCCCTGATGGCCACGCTGATGGTGCAGGGCACCACGTCCGATGCGGGCAAGAGCACGCTGGTGACGGCGCTGTGCCGCTGGGCGCGGCGCCAGGGCGTAAATGTGGCGCCATTCAAGCCGCAGAACATGGCGCTCAATTCCGCCGTGACCGCCGATGGCGGCGAGATCGGTCGCGCGCAGGCGGTGCAGGCGCAGGCGGCCGGGCTGGAGCCGCACACCGACATGAACCCGGTGCTGCTCAAACCCAACAGCGACATGGGCGCCCAGGTGATCATTCACGGGCGCGCCATCGGCAACATGCAGGCGCTGACCTATCACGGCTACAAACCGGTGGCCATGGCGGCGGTGCTGCAATCCCATGCCCGTTTGCTGGAGCGCCATGAGCTGGTACTGGTCGAGGGCGCCGGCTCGCCGGCGGAAATCAACCTGCGTGCCGGCGATATCGCCAACATGGGCTTCGCCGAAGCGGTGGATTGCCCGGTTATCCTCATCGCCGATATCGACAAGGGCGGTGTGTTCGCCCATCTGGTCGGCACCCTGGAGCTGCTCAGCCCGAGCGAGCAGGCACGCGTTCAGGGGTTCGTGATCAACCGTTTTCGCGGTGATATCGCGCTGCTCAAGCCGGGGCTGGACTGGCTCGAGCAGCGTACCGGCAAGCCGGTGCTCGGCGTGCTGCCATACCTGATGGACTTTCATCTGGAAGCCGAAGACGCCGTCGATACCCGTCAGCAGGCCAAGGATGCGCAGGCGCTGCGCGTGGTGGTGCCGGTACTGCCGCGCATCAGCAACCACACCGATTTCGACCCGCTGCGCCTGCACCCGCAGGTGCAACTGAGCTTCGTCGGGCCTGGCCAGGCCATCCCCCCGGCTGATCTGATCATCCTTCCCGGTTCCAAGAGCGTGCGTGCCGATCTCGCACGCCTGCGCGAGCAGGGCTGGGATACGGCCATCGCCCGCCACCTGCGCTACGGCGGCAAGCTGCTGGGCATCTGCGGTGGCCTGCAGATGCTGGGGCGGCAGATTCACGATCCGCATGGCCTGGAGGGCGCAGCCGGCAGCAGCGAGGGCCTCGGCCTGCTGGATTTCGAAACGCTGCTGGAGCCGGAAAAACAGCTGCGCAACGTGCGTGGCCAGCTGTGCCTGGAGCAGGCGCCGATCAGTGGTTACGAGATTCATGCCGGCGTCAGCCGTGGCCCGGGCCTCAACGGCGCCGTGCAGCTCGACGACGGTCGTCGCGACGGCGGCCTGAGCGACGATGGCCAGGTGCTCGGCACCTACCTGCACGGCCTGTTCGAGCAACCGTCGGCGTTCGCCGCGCTGATGCGCTGGGCCGGGCTGCGCGAGGTGCAGGCGGTGGATTACCAGGCGCTGCGTGAACGTGATATCGAACGCCTGGCGGATCAGGTGGAACTGCATCTGGATACCGCGTTGCTGAGCCGGTTGTGCGGTCTGGCGTAGGCCACGTGCACCATGAACGGATGGCGGTGCGCATGGCGCACCCTACGGAGTGAAAATGCTTGAGTTGATCCTCGGCGGTGCCCGTTCCGGCAAGAGCCGGCTGGCCGAGAAATGGGCTGGCGAGTCGGGGCTGGAGGTGGTCTACGTTGCCACCAGCCAGCCGCTCGATGGCGAGATGAATGTGCGTGTTGCCCAGCACCGTGCCCGGCGCCCGACGCATTGGGCGCTGGTGGAGGAGCCGCTGGCGCTGGCACGCGTGCTGCGCGAACAGGCTGCGCCCGGGCGCTGCCTGCTGGTGGACTGCCTGACGCTGTGGTTGACCAACCTGCTGATGCTCGAGGACGCGGCGCGCCTGGAGACCGAGCGCGAGGCGCTGCTCGGCTGTGTGGCCGAGCTGCCAGGGCGCATCCTGCTGGTCAGCAACGAAACCGGGCTGGGCGTGGTGCCGCTGGGCGAGCTGACCCGGCGCTACGTCGATGAGGCCGGTTGGTTGCACCAGGTTCTGGCCGAGCGCAGCCAGCGCGTGGTGTTCACTGTCGCCGGCCTGCCCATGCTGCTCAAGGGAGACACGCCATGAGTCTGCAATGGTGGCAGGCACCCTGCCAGCCGCTCGATCATGTCGCGCGATCCAGGGCGCAGACTCGTCAGCAGCAATTGACCAAGCCGGCAGGGTCGCTCGGGCGTCTGGAAGCGCTGGCCATTCACCTGGCGGCGTTGCAGGGGCGCGAACGGCCAAGCCTGGACAAACTGTGGATCGCCATTTTCGCCGGCGATCACGGTGTGGTGGCCGAGGGAATTTCTGCCTACCCGCAGGCGGTGACCGGGCAGATGCTGGCCAACTTCGTCAGCGGAGGCGCGGCCATCAGCGTGCTCGCCCGTGAACTGGATGCCGCGCTGGAGGTGATCGATCTGGGAACCGCCGAGCCGCTGCCGCCGTTGCCTGGCGTGCGTCATCTGCAGGTGGGTGCGGGCACGCAGAACTTTGCCCGCGATGCGGCCATGACCCTGGCTCAGGCGATGATCTGCCTGGAGGCCGGTCGTGACAGCATCCGGCGTGCGCGGGCCGTCGGTGGCGAGCTGTTCGTCGGTGGCGAGATGGGGATCGGCAACACCACGACGGCGGCAGCGCTGGCCTGCTGGCTGCTGGATTGCCCGGCGAGCGAACTGGCCGGCCCCGGCACCGGGCTCGATGGCGCTGGCGTGGCGCACAAGGTGCGGGTGATCGACGCGGCGCTGGCGTTGCACCGGGAGCGGATCGACGGGCCATTGCAGGCGTTGATCCACCTGGGCGGATTCGAGATTGCCGCGCTTGCCGGCGCCTACCTGGCCGCAGCCCAGCAGGGCATGGCGGTGCTGGTCGACGGTTTCATCTGCAGCGTCGCGGCATTGCTCGCCGTGCGCCTGAACCCGGCGTGTCGCGACTGGCTGCTGTTTGCCCACCAGGGCGCCGAGCCCGGTCACGTGCGCGTGCTACAGGCGCTGGAGGCCGAACCGCTGCTGGAACTCGGCTTGCGCCTGGGCGAGGGCAGCGGTGCCGCACTGGCCGTGCCGTTGCTGCGCCTGGCCTGCGCCCTGCACGGGCAGATGGCGACCTTCGCCGAAGCTGCCGTAGCGCAGAGGCCGAGCTGATGCTGCACCTGGAGTTGCTGCGCCATGGCGAGACCGAACAGGGTGGCGGGTTGCGCGGCAGCCTGGACGACGCGCTGACCGAGCAGGGCTGGGCGCAGTTGCGTGACGCCGTGCAGGGGGCCGGCCCCTGGGATCGCCTGGTCAGCTCGCCGTTGCAGCGCTGTGCCCGTTTCGCCGAGGAGCTGGCTGCCGCTCGTGCCTTGCCGCTGCACCATGAGCCCGGTCTGCAGGAGCTGCACTTCGGTGACTGGGAGGGGCTCAGCGCCGCCCGGTTGATGGAGCGTGACGCCGATGCGCTGGGGCGCTTCTGGGCCGACCCCTATGGATTCACGCCACCCAATGGCGAACCGCTGGTGCAGTTCGAAGCGCGGGTGCTCGATGCCTTGCGCCGGCTGCAACAGGCCCATGCCGGTGAGCGCCTGCTGCTGATCACCCACGGCGGCGTGATGCGTCTGTTGCTGGCACGGGCGCGTGGCCTGCCACGACAGGAGTTGCTGCAGGTCAGCGTCGGCCATGCCCAGCGTTTTCGCCTGAGCCTGGATGCCGACGGGCAACTGACGGAGTTGCCATGATCGCGCTGCTGATCGCCTTGCAGTTCCTCACTCGTCTGCCGGTCACGCTGCCAGGCATGCCAACGTCCGAGCAGGTGGGGCGTTCGCTGCTCTGGTATCCAGCCGTGGGCCTGCTGCTCGGTCTGTTGCTGTGGGGTGCCCATCTGCTCCTGGGGCAGACGTCGGCGTTGTTGCAGGCGGCGATTCTCCTGGCGCTGTGGGTGGCGCTGAGCGGCGGCCTGCATCTGGACGGCCTGGCCGACACGGCCGATGCCTGGGTCGGCGGTTTCGGTGATCCGGAGCGTACCCTGGCGATCATGAAAGACCCGCGCAGCGGCCCCATCGCGGTGGTGGTGCTGGTGCTGCTGCTGCTGCTCAAGTTCGCCGCGCTGCTGACAGTGTTGCAGGCCGGACAGGGTATCTACCTGCTGCTGCTGCCCTGGCTGGGGCGCAGTCTGTTGCCGCTGTTGCTGGCGACCACGCCCTATGTGCGGGCCGGAGGGCTGGGCCAGGCGCTGGTCGATCATCTGCCGCGGCGGCAGTTGCCCTGGGTGCTGGGTCTGCACCTGCTGGGCATGCTGCTGTTCGGCTGGCGGGGGCTGCTCGTCCTGGCGATTGGGCTGTTGCTGTTCGTCTGGCTGCGCCGAGCGTTGCTGCAACGCCTTGGCGGTACCACCGGCGATACGGCCGGAGCGCTGGTCGAGCTCGCCGAGTGCGGTGCATTGCTGGCCCTGGCCCTGAGCGCCTAGTGTCACAACAGGGTCGGCATGTGGTCGAGTGCTTTGGGATGGGGGGCGCCGTGGGCACCGCGAAGACCACGGTGCGTGCCTGGTGCGCACGGCGCACCCTGCGAAAAGCCGTCAGATCCTGGCAGGCTGGCGCAACTGTTATGCCGACTCGGTGTGCAGCTGTATGAGTGTGAATGGCTAATACGGGTATATACCTGTATTCATGTTGCCGACTTCCTGTCTCTGTACCCAATTGCGTCGCGCCAGTCGCGGCGTGACCCGTCTCTACGATGACGCCCTCGCCGCTGTCGGGCTGGGGGCTGCGCAGTTTTCCCTGTTGCGCCACGTGCAACGGCTCGGGCAGCCGAGCATTTCCGTGCTGGCCGAGGCCATGGGGCTGGATCGCAGTACGCTGGGGCGCAATCTGCGGGTGCTCGAAGAGCAGGGATTGCTGCAACTGGGAGAGGGGCGCGACCTGCGCGCCCGCGAGGTACGACTCACAGAAGTCGGCCTGCAACGCATCGATCAGGCTCTGCCGCTATGGGAGCGGGCGCAGTGCGAGTTGACCGCGCACCTGGGCGAGGATCGCCGTGTCGAGCTGATGAGACTGCTTGACGAACTGGCCTGATGGCCGAACCACTGCCTACACGGTCGAACACGACCGTACGCTGGAGATACCGATGACAACTGCATGGCGTTCAACCACCTGGCTGCTGCTCGGCGCGTCGCTGATCCTGGCGCTGTCGCTTGGCACTCGCCACGGTTTTGGCCTGTTCCTGCCGCCGATGAGCGCGGAGTTCGGCTGGGGGCGTGAGGTGTTCGCCTTCGCCATCGCCCTGCAGAACCTGATCTGGGGGCTGGCGCAGCCGATCACCGGCGCACTGGCCGACCGTTTCGGCGCGCGCAAGGCCATCGTTGCCGGCGGCGTGCTGTACATGCTCGGCCTGATGCTGATGGGCATGGCCGACTCACCGCTGTCCCTGTCGCTGAGCGCAGGCCTGCTGATCGGCATCGGTCTGTCCGGTACCTCGTTCTCGGTCATCCTCGGCGTGGTCGGCCGTGCGGTGCCGGTGGAGAAGCGCAGCATGGCCATGGGCATCGCGGCTGCGGCCGGCTCCTTCGGTCAGTTCGCCATGCTGCCGGGTACGCTCGGGCTGATCGGCTGGCTCGGCTGGTCCGCTGCACTGCTGGCCCTGGGGTTGCTGGTGGCATTGATGATCCCGCTGGCGTGGATGATCAGGGAAACGCCGCCTCCCGCCAGCAATGTCCCGCAGCAGACCCTGGGTGAGGCACTGCGTGAGGCAACCAGCCACTCGGGCTTCTGGCTGCTGGCCCTGGGTTTCTTCGTCTGTGGTTTTCAGGTGGTGTTCGTCGCCGTGCACCTGCCGGCCTATCTGGTGGATCACCACCTGCCGGCGCTGACCGGCACCACGGTGCTGGCGTTGGTCGGGCTGTTCAACATATTCGGCACCTACATTGCCGGCTGGTTGGGCGGGCGCATGTCCAAGCCGCGCCTGCTCAGCGCCCTTTACCTGCTGCGCGGGGTGGTGATCACGCTGTTTCTGCTGGCGCCGCTGACGCAGTGGAGCGCCTACCTGTTCGGCATTGCCATGGGCATGCTGTGGCTGTCGACGGTACCGCTGACCAACGGCACCGTGGCCACCCTGTTCGGCGTGCGCAATCTGTCGATGCTCGCCGGCATCGTGTTCCTGTTCCACCAGCTCGGTTCCTTCCTGGGCGGTTGGCTGGGGGGCTATCTGTACGACCACACTGGCAGTTATGACCTGGTCTGGCAGATTTCCATCGGCCTGAGCCTGATGGCCGCCGCGCTGAACTGGCCTGTACGCGAAGTGCCGGTGGCGCGCTTGCAGGGGGCGCCGGCGTGAGCCGCAAGGCACTGCTCTGCGCTGGCCTGACGCTGGGCCTGGGGTTGTTGCTGGCGCTGGCCTGGTGGGGCTGGCGCCGGGGCGGTCTGGCCCTGCTGCAACTGGGTGTCGGCATCTGCTAGCCGATGTGCCGGTTGCCTGGGGCGTGGCCAGCGAGTAGCGTGAAGAAATCGCGTCATTGCCCGAGGTCACCGTCATGTCTCTTCGCCGTCTTGCCTGCTCCCTGTTGCTCTCCAGTCTGGCGTTGCCGGTGCTGGCCGCCGAGTGTCCGGCCATGCTCCAGGGCGAACTGCCCAGGCTGCGCAGCAAGGACGCCAGCATCGATCTCTGCCAGTACGCCGGCAAGCCGCTGGTGGTGGTCAACACCGCCAGCTTCTGTGGTTTCACCCCACAGTTCAAAGGGCTCGAAGCGCTGTACCAGCGCTACAAGGATCAGGGGCTGGAGGTGCTGGGCGTGCCGTCCGACGACTTCCGCCAGGAGTCGGACGACAGCGCGGAAACCGCCACGGTCTGCTACGTCAACTATGGTGTGACCTTCGCCATGAGCGAACCGCAGCCGGTCTCGGGCACGAATGCCATCGCGCTGTTCAAGGGGCTGGCCGAGCAGAGCCGCCCGCCGCGCTGGAACTTCTTCAAGTACGTGGTAGACCGCCAGGGCAATGTGGTGGCGAGCTTCTCCAGCCTGACCAAGCCGGACGATCCGGAACTGATCGCCGCGGTCGAGAAGGCGATCGCTTCGCAACCCTGAGAACCTATTCAAAGTCTGCTGCGCGTCGGCCCTGCTGCGTTAAAAACAGGCTCGGAATGCTCATGTGCTACAGCACACTCCGCTTACTCTCCTGCTTTTGCCTTGCATGACTCTAGGTTCTGTACGAAAAGTGCCTGCGCTCGGTGATGCTTCGTTAAAAACAGGTTCGGAATGCTCATTTACAGCTCGTAAACTCCGCTTCCTCACCTGTTTTTGCCTCGCCTGACCTTCGCTCGACGACTTTTCGTACAGAACCTAGCTCGCGAGACTTTGAACAGGTTCTGGGTCTTTTTGTTTCACGGCCCTTCACCCATCTGGGCGATGGGCCGTGTCCGCCTGCCTGCCTAGACTGGCCAGGCGCCGGACGCAGTTTCCCGGCGTGCCCGACAAGAACAATAAGGAGGCACCCATGCGTCGCGTCTACACCGCTGCCGTTGCAACACTCGCCCTGCTTGGCGCCGTCGAGGCCCAGGCCAACTACACCAAGACCAAGTACCCGATCGTGCTGGTGCATGGTGTGACCGGCTTCAACACCATCGGTGGGCTGGTCAACTACTTCCATACCATTCCCTGGAATCTCGAGCGCGACGGTGCGCGGGTTCATGTCGCCAGCGTCGCTGCATTCAACGACAGCGAGCAGCGCGGCGCCGAACTGGCTCGGCAGATCGTGCCCTGGGCGGCGGCGGGTGGCGGCAAGGTCAACCTGATCGGCCATAGCCAGGGTTCGCCGACCTCGCGCGTGGCGGCCTCGTTGCGGCCCGATCTGGTGGCCTCGGTCACCTCGATCAACGGTGTCAACAAGGGCTCCAGGGTGGCTGACGTGGTGCGTGGCGTGCTGCCGCCGGGCAGCGGCATCGAAGGTGGCGCCAATGCCATCGCCAATGCGCTGGGGGCGGTGATCAACCTGCTGTCCGGGGCGAGCAATCCGCAGAGCGGCATCAACGCGCTGGGCACCCTGACCACCTCGGGCACCGCGGCGCTGAACGGCCGCCATCCGTGGGGCGTCAACAGCAGCAGTTACTGCGCCAAGTCCACCGAGGTGCATAACGTGCGTGGGCACAGCATCCGCTACTACTCATGGACCGGTAACTCGTCCTACACCAACGTCCTCGATGCCGCCGATCCTTTTCTGGCCTTCACCGGCCTGGTCTTCGGCAGCGAGAAGAACGACGGTCTGGTAGGTGTCTGCGCTACCTACCTGGGGCAGGTGATCGACGACAGTTACAACATGAACCACGTCGATGCGATCAACCACCTGTTCGGCATCCGTGGCTGGACCGAGCCGGTATCGCTGTACCGCCAGCATGCCAATCGCCTGAAGAACAAGGGCGTCTGATCCCGACGGAGGCGGCGGGGCCACCCGCCGCAGCGAGGTTGCATGTCCAGATTCGTGAGTCTTTCCCTGGTCGCCGCAGTGCTCGCCGGTGGCCTTACCCTCTACTGGCGCTGGCCGGCAGCCGTGCCCGAGTCCGTGCCGGTGGCCCTGCCCGGGGCGCCTTCGCCCCAGGCTGCGCCAGGCGAGGTCGTGGTGTCCTCCGCTGCACCACCCGAGCAGGCGCCGGCACCCGTAGCCGCCATCTTGCCCAGCCTGGTCGATACCGAGGTGGATGGCCGTTTGCAGACCGATGCCGCCGGCAATCTGGTGCTCGATCTGGCGGTTCGCGATTATTTCGATTATTTCCTCAGTGCGGTCGATCGTTCCGGGCTCGATGCGGTGATCCAGGCACTGCTGGCCGATGCCGGACGGCGTCTGCCGGAGCCGGCGCTCGGGCAACTGGTCAGCCTGCTGGGTGACTACCTGGATTACAAGCGCGCCAGCATGGCCCTGATGCAGCAGCCGCTGGATGCCCGACAGCAGGTCGAGCCCGGGGCGCAGTTGCAGGCCTTGCAATCGGCTTTCGCACGCCTGGATGAGCTGCGTCGCGGGCATTTTTCCGCTGCCGCGCAGGAGGCGCTGTTCGGCGCCGAGCAGGCCTATGCCCTCTATACCCTCGACAGCCTGGCGTTACAGCAGCGCGACGATCTGAGCGAGGCCCGGCGGGCGCAGATGGCCGAACAGTTGCGTGAGCAACTGCCGGAGGCGATGCGCGCCAGCGAGCAGCGCCAGCAACTGGCGCTGGAGCAGTTGCAGCGCAGCGAGCAGCTGTGGCGTGATGGTGCGGACGAGCAGCAGGTGCGCGAGTTTCTGGCCATGACCTATGATCCGGACACCGTGCAGCGCCTGCTGGACGAGCAGCGCCGCGAGCGTGACTGGCAGCAGCGCTATCAGGTCTACCGCAAGGAGTTGGCCGGCCTGCAGAGTCAGGGGCTGAGCGAGGCCGATGGCGAGCAACTGCAACGGCAGTTGCGCGAGCGACTGTTCAGCGGTGAAGACCAACCCCGTGTGGAGACCTATGACGCCATTGCCGCGAAACAATCGGAGCCACCGCTCGAACCCTGACGGTCGACACTCATGAGTGAGCGTTTGCTGCTGGCTCAGCAGCGACGTGGCTATCGCACGCTGCGTTTCGTCGCTGAGCTGGAAGACGGTTTCGCCGAGCATCGGGTGCAGCGCATTCGCCGCCGTCTTCCTCTGATCGCCGCCATCGCGGCACTGTTCCAGCTGATCTATGCGTTGCTGGATTTTCTGCTCATGCCGTTGGCGGTCAGTCTGTCGGTTCTACCGCTGCGCATGCTGGCCCTGGCGGCGGTATCGTTGTCCTTTCTCTATTGCCGCCGTGCCGATGCGCCGCCTTCCAGGGTACCGCTGGCCTATGCCGTGGCCTACTGGCTCAACGGCGTCAGTGTCGCACTGATCGTGCACCTGTGCTGGCGGCAGGGCGTGGCCATGCCCTATGACGGCCTGTTCCTCATCCTGCTGTTCGGTTACGCCCTGCTGGGATTGTCATTTCGCGCGATCAGCCTGTGCAGCTGGAGCTTCTGCCTGCTGTTCATCGGCCTTGGCGTGCGCTTCGGTGAAACGGGAGGCGAGCTGGCCTACCAGGGCCTGTTCCTGTTCTGCGCCAACCTGATCGGCAGTGTGGGCGCCTACATGCAGGAGCATGGCCAGCGCGGTGCCTGGCTGAACCTGCGACTGCTCGATCTGGCGCGCCAGCGTGCCGAGGCCGATGATTCGCGCAAGCTGCGCCTGCTGGCGGCGGCCAGTCACGACCTGCGGCAGCCGCTCAACGCCATGGGGCTGTATGCCGAGCACCTGGTCGAGCAGGGCGGTGATCAGCAGACCCGACACATCAGTGCACGCCTGGCCGCTTCGGTGGAGCAACTGGGGCGTCTGCTGCAATCGCTGCTCGATTACACTCGCCTGACCCTGCCGGGCGGTGTGCAGGCCAGGCCGCATGCGTTCGCCCTGCGTCCACTGCTCGAACGGCTGAGCGCAGAAGTGGCGCCCGAGGCACAACAGCAGGGGGTGCTCCTGGAATTGCGCTGCGACGACTGCGGCGTGCGCAGCGACCCGCTGCTGCTGGAGCGCCTGCTGCGCAATCTGCTGAACAACGCATTGCTGCACGCACAGGCACGGCGCCTGACCCTGAGCGTGGAGCGCGATGGCGACCGGCTGATGCTGGCGGTGGCGGACGATGGTCGCGGCCTGAGCGATGCGGAGCAGGCACTGGTGTTCGAGGAATTTCGTCAGTTGGACAACCCCGGACGCAATGCCGAGCGTGGTCTGGGGTTGGGGCTGGCCATCGTACGGCAACTGGCCGAGGTGCTGGAGCATCCCTTGCAACTGCATTCCCGGCCTGGCGCCGGCACGCGCTTCGTTCTCCATCTGCCGGCGGCCGAGGTGCCGATGCAGGCTCCACGCGATGACGTCGCGCGGGCGTTGCACGGGCGCATCCTGCTGCTGGAGGACGACGCCACCGGCCGTGAGGCCCTGGCCGGTCTGCTGCGCCGCTGGGGCTGTCAGGTGCAGGCCTGCGCCGACCTGGCCAGTGCCTTGCTGGCCCTGCGCCAGGAGAGCCCACAGGTGCTGATCAGCGACTATCGCCTGGCCGATCGGGAGGATGGGTTGCAGGCCATCGAACGCCTGCGCGAGGCGGCCGGGCTGATGTTGCCGGCCTTGCTGATCACGGCGGACATGAGCCCCGAGCTGCACGAGCGCTGCCTGCCGGCGCACGTCATTGCCCTGGGCAAACCGCTCTTGCCGGCGCGCTTGCGCCAGGTGCTGGCCACTCAGTTACAGGTGCGCCAGGCGACCTGCTGATCACAGCCAGCCGCGCTGGCGGGCCGCACTCACGCAGGCCGTGCGGGTATGCACGGCGAAGGTTTCGAACAGCGCCTTGAGGTGGGTTTTCACCGTGTCTTCGGCCAGCCCCAACTGGCGGCTGATGGCCTTGTTCGGCAGGCCTTCGGCCAGTAGCTGGAGAATCTCCAGTTGCCTGGGGGTGAGCGGTGAGGCGCTGCTCGGCGCCGGCAGGGTTTCGCCCAGCAGGACGCGTGTCACCGCCTGGCGCAGGGCGTTGCCGTCGGAACTCTTGGGGATGAAACCGAGTGCGCCGGCCGCCAGGGCTGCCTGGGCTTCCAGTGCCGAGTCGCTGGCGCTGAGGATCGCCACCGGCGTGCTTTCGCCACGTGCCAGCCAGCGCTGCAGCAGCTCCAGACCCGGCACGTCAGGCAGGCGCAGGTCGAGCAGGATGAGGTCGTAGCCATGCTGGCGCAGGCAGTGCTCCGCTTCGGCAGCGCTGTGCGCCGTATGGATCTGCAGGTTCTGGCTCAGTGGCGACAGGGCCAGGGAAAGGCCGTCGAGAAAGATGCGGTGGTCATCGACCAGCAGCAGGCGAAGGGTATCGGGCAGGGTGGTGCAGAGGGCGGTCATGATGTTCTCACGCGGCTTTTATTGTTGTTCTGCCGCGTGAGTGTAACAGGCCGCTGGAAACGTAGGCGCAGTCGCCAGTGCAATACCGATGGCAGCCCCTCAAGAACAGGCGAAGAACGACCGGGGGGCGTCCGACCTTACCTGCTGTAAAGGAGCGCTTTGATCGGACTCGCGCACCAGCCCGTTCTTGACGCAGCAATGGCCGGTCGTTTTCAACAGCCTGTTGGCCAATGCTGCGGCTCGATCAGAAGCGATAGCTGAGCGAGGCTCCCAGACCGTGCGCGCTGTTCTTGTAGCGTGCGCTGTAGGCGCCACGGGTGGCGCTGACGTGATTCACGTCCACCGATTCTTCGCGCAGGTAGGAGTAGGCCAGGTCGATGGTCATGTCCTGGGTCGGGCTCCAGCCGGCACCGACGCTGAAGATGGTGCGGTCACCGGACGGCACGCGGGGCGAGCGGTCGACGTTGTTGATCGGCGACTGGTCGACGGCAATACCGGTGCGCAGCGTCCACTGCGGGTTGAGTTTGTACGACAGGCCGACGGCATGGGCCCAGGTGTCGTGCCAGTTCTGCTCCTCGACGATGGTGGAGAGGTTGGCTGGCAAGGTGGTGGCGTCGTTCTCCACGCGGATTTCCTTGAAGCGGCTCCAGCGTGTCCAGGTGCTGCCGAGGTACAGCGTCAGGGCATCGCTGAGCGCGTGGGTGATGGACATGTCCACCGACTCGGGGGTGGTCAGATCCAGGTTGGCGTCGTACTTGCCGGCGATGCCGGCCAGGGCGCCACTGCCGGAAACACGGGTGTCGCCTTCCAGTTCGTACTTCACTCGCGAGTGATAGGTCAGGCCGGCACGGGTGCCGGGCGTGAACTCGTAGAGCACGCCGACATTGAAGCCGACCGCGGTGTCGTCACCTTTGACCCGCACCTTGCCGTCGTTGCTGCCGGGGCTCAGCGGGTTGAGCACGGACGAGCTGAGTTCCCCTTCGATGTGGTTGAAGGTCGGGCCGAAGCCGACCGACAGCTGGTCATTGAAGCGATAGCTCAGGGTCGGCTGAACCGTTATCACGCGCACGTAACTCTTGTCGGCGTAATAACGGCCCTGGAAATTGCGCTCGTAGTCGGTCATCAGGCCGAAGGGCACGTAGACGCCGAGGCCGAAGGCGACCTTGTCATCCAGTGGCTTGACGTAATACCCCATGGGCACGCCGGTGGTCGGCACCATGTCGCCGTCGTTGCTGCCGGAAAGCGCCAGGGGGCCGGCATTGGCGCTGGCGTGGCTGATGTCGCTGCGCGCATGGATCGCGGCTGCGCCGACATGGATTTCATCGCGCTTGAGGCGGGACATGCCGGCCGGGTTGCCGAACACGGTGCTGGCATCGTCGGCTGACGACGAGCGCCCGGCAAACGAGGTACCCATGCCGGAAATGCTTTGTTCGTTGAGGGCGAAGCCGCTGGCGAAACCATGGCTCGATGTGGCGGTGATGGCGACGGCAAGGCCGGTCTTGAGGAGACGTTTGCTCACGGGAAGCTCCTGTGGTGAGGCGAGGGGGGCGCACGCTACAGTGTTTCCTGACACCTGCCAAGGCGCTGAAGTTCCTGAATTAGAGCGGATTGTCGGACAATTGGTGCGATTTTGTGCGCATCTTTCAGATTGTATTTCCTGGCCGAATGGTCAGGCGACCTGGCTCACGGGGTCGATGCAGCGCTGCCAGGCGTCGAGGAAGTCTCGCTGGCGCCCCTGCGGCTGAAAAACCTTGCACCAAATTCGGCCCATGGCCAGCAGGTCGTCAGCGGCCGGCAACTCCAGCGCTTCGGCCTCCACCAGCAGCCAGGCGATGGCGGTGGCATAGCGCAGGTTGACCGTCAGTTCCAGGTGAGGTGCTTCGAGAAAGGCATGCTGGCTGGCGAGGCCGCGTACTCGGCTGGCCAGTTCCGGGTCGAAGGCCAGGTGCCGATCCCAGAGTGCCTGATGACGCTCTTCGCTGATTCGATACAGGCCGTGGCCCTGGGGGGCATTCAGAGCGCTGCCCAGTGCCGACTGGCAGGCAGCAGCACCCAGCAGGAGTGCTTCTGCCGTGGCGCTATGGCGCTCCAGATAGAGAAGGGTAGGGCGGATCACATGCTGGCTCAGATCGCAGGCGGCTATTCCCATGACGTCCTCGCGAAAGGGTGCCGGTGGGGCCGGGCGCATGGCAGCTTTTCTGGTGGTTTTTCGATAAAGGCCCCACCGGGAGCGGGTTTAGTCGCTCATTTTCAAGTCTAGTGCGATATTTAAGCTGTAAAGGGCTGTTTTTAAATTGATTCCGGATTTCAGTTATTGGGCATATTTCCAATGGTGCTTAAAACCACCGGTCAGTCCCCGGTGGCGATGGGGTGCGTCGGATCGGTGATCCACTCGCTCCAGGAGCCGGCATAGAGCGGCGCCAACGGATAGCCGGCGAGGCTCATGGCGAACAGGTTGTGGCAGGCGGTGACGCCGGAGCCGCAGTAGGCCACCAGGTTCTCCTGCGGGCGTGCGCCGCGCAGCCTGTCGAAACGCTCGCGCAGTGCTTCGCGTGGCAGAAAGCGGCCGTCCGCTCCCAGGTTGTCGGCGAACACCGCGCACTGAGCGCCGGGAATGTGCCCGGCGACCGGATCGAGCGGTTCGACTTCGCCGCGAAAGCGCGGCAGGGCACGCGCGTCGAGCAGGGTCAGGTCGCTGCTGCCAAGGCGCAGGAGCAGTTGTTCGGCGCTGAGCAGCAGGTTGCCGTCGGGCTTGGCGCAGAAGTCCCCGGGGGCGTTGCCCGGAGGCTGCGTATCCAGTTCGAGACCGGCTTCGCGCCAGGCTTTCAGGCCACCGTCGAGCAGGTACAGGCCATCACGCTTGCCCAGCCACAGCAGCAGCCACCAGGCCCGTGCGGCAAAGGCGCCGGGGCCGTCGTCGTACAGCACCACCTGGCTGTCATCGCGCAGGCCGCAGGCACGCAGGCGTTCGACCAGGGCGCTGGGCTCCGGCAGGGGATGGCGGCCGGTCACGCCTTTGACCACCGGTGCCGACAGATCCTGTTCGAGGTCCAGGAAGTGGGCGCCCGGAATATGCCCGTCGAGGTAGCTGCGACGCCCGTACGCCGGGTCTTCGAGGGCAAAACGACAGTCCAGGATCAGCAGGTTTTCCTGCCCCAGACGTGATTGAAGTTGTTCCGTGCTGATCAGCTGTGCGAGTGGCATCAGTGCCTCCTGTGTCGTTGCGACGTTTGCCGGCATCATAGCGGCTATGTATTTCGATCTCCCGCGAAGAAGGAGCCTTTCATGCTGAGTCTGCAACCCATCGGGCAACGCGCGAATCTTGCGCGCCGTGCCGGCGTTGCATTGGGGTCGGCTGGCGTGACCCTGTATTTCTGTCTTCTGATCATCGGGCGTGCCGCTGTGGGGCGGTTGCGCCGTGAACATGTCGATCTGTACACCCGAGCCTGGTCCGCGGCATTGCTGCGCCTGGTGCGCATGCGTCTTACGGTGCAGGGACAGTGCCCGGATTTCAATGATGGCAGGCGCTACCTGATCCTTTGCACGCATTCGAGCCATTACGACATCCCGGCCAGCTTCGTCGCCATGCCCGGTTCGATCCGCATGCTGGCCAAGCGCGAGTTGTTCCGTATTCCCTTTCTGGGTCGCGCCATGCGTGCGGCGGAGTTTCCTTCGGTGGCCCGGCACAATCCGCAGCAGGCGCGGCGGGATCTGCAACGTGCCAGGCAGATGATGGAAAGCGGCATCGTGCTGTGGGCGGCGCCGGAGGGCACGCGTTCGGCCGATGGCCAACTGCAGTCGTTCAAGAAGGGCTGCTTCCACCTGGCGCTGGATACCGCTGCGATCATCGTTCCGGTGGCGATCGGCGGTATCCACCAGGTGCTGCCGGCGCGCACCTGGCGCTTGAATCTGGATCAGCCGGTGCAGTTGTCCATCGGCGCTGCGATCGATGCGAGCCACTATGACCGTGACAGCCTGGCGGCATTGATGGCCAAAACCCGGCAGAGCATGGAAGGGCTGCTGCAGGGCACTGTGGTGACGCCAGTGGCGTGCCGCCAGGCCGAGGCCGCGATCGCGGTCGAAGATTGTGCGCGGTAGGGCGTATTTTGGTGCGCATCCTGGTCGTTTTCGTATCGAGTCATGCCCTTTCTGCACTGCGTTGCGTGGGGTAATGCACTAAAAAGTTTCATCAAGGCGACATTTTGATCTGTTTTGGTGCTTTGTCGCCTGATAGAGTGCCGGCCACTTTGTCTTTGTGCCGTCGAGGTGCCGCATGTCCTTGTCCGTTGATGCTTTCCTGTCGCGCCTGAAGCAGCGCGATCCCGACCAGCCGGAATTCCACCAGGCGGTGGAGGAAGTGGTGCGCAGCCTGTGGCCATTTCTCGAAGCCAACCCGCGTTATCGCGAGGCCGGCATCCTCGAGCGCATGGTCGAACCGGAGCGCGCCATTCTGTTCCGCGTGCCGTGGGTCGACGACCGCGGCCAGGTGCAGGTCAACCGCGGTTTCCGCGTGCAGATGAGCAGCGCCATCGGGCCGTACAAGGGCGGCCTGCGTTTCCATCCGTCGGTGAACCTCGGCGTGCTCAAGTTCCTGGCCTTCGAGCAGGTGTTCAAGAATTCCCTGACCTCGCTGCCCATGGGCGGCGGCAAGGGCGGCTCCGACTTCGATCCCAAGGGCAAGAGCGAAGGCGAAGTGATGCGCTTCTGCCAGTCGTTCATGACCGAGCTGTACCGTCACATCGGTGCCGACCTGGACGTGCCGGCCGGTGACATCGGCGTCGGTGGCCGCGAGATCGGCTACCTGTTCGGCCAGTACAAGCGTCTGTCCAACCAGTTCACCTCGGTACTGACCGGCAAGGGCCTGAGCTATGGCGGCAGCCTGATCCGTCCGGAAGCCACCGGCTATGGCTGCGTGTACTTCGCTCAGGAAATGCTCAAGCGCATCGACCAGGGCTTCGAAGACAAGCGCGTGGCCATCTCCGGTTCCGGCAACGTTGCCCAGTACGCGGCGCAGAAGGTCATGGAGCTGGGGGGGCGGGTGATCTCGCTGTCCGATTCCGAAGGCACCCTGTATGCCGAGGGTGGCCTGAGCGACGAGCAGTGGCAGTACCTGATGGATCTGAAGAACCTGCGTCGCGGCCGTCTGCGCGAGATGGCCGAGCACTACGGCCTGCCGTTCCTCGCCGGCCAGCGCCCGTGGGGCCTGCCGTGCGACATCGCGCTGCCCTGTGCGACGCAGAACGAACTGGATGGCGAAGACGCCCGCACGCTGCTGAAGAACGGCTGCATCTGCGTGGCGGAAGGCGCCAACATGCCCTCCACCCTGGAAGCGGTCGATCTGTTCGTCGAGGCCGGCATCTGCTACGCGCCGGGCAAGGCGTCCAACGCCGGTGGCGTGGCCACCAGCGGCCTGGAAATGAGCCAGAACGCCATGCGCCTGCACTGGAGCGCCGGAGAGGTGGACGAGCGTCTGCACGGCATCATGCAGAACATCCACCACGCCTGCGTGCACCATGGCGAGGAGAATGGCCGTATCAACTACGTCAAGGGCGCCAACATCGCCGGCTTCGTCAAGGTCGCCGACGCCATGCTGGCACAGGGCGTGGTCTGAGGGGATTGGCGGCCGCGTCTTTCCCCTAGGGTGCGCTGTGCGCAGCGCTCGTCCGGGCGTGCTGGTGCGCGCGGCGCGCGCTACCTGGTGGCGGGCGCGCCGCCCAGGTGCTCGAGCAGGCTGCGCATCGGCGCGGACAGCGTCTGCCAGTCGCGGTAGCACAGACAGAGTTGTCGGCGCGCCCAGCCGTCGCTCAAGGCCAGCGTGCGGTAGCCATGCCGACGCTGCTGCCGCCTGGCGATGTCCAGCGGGATGATGCTCAGGCCAACGCCCTGGGCAACCATCTCGCACAAGCCTTCGAACGTCTTCATGCGGATGCGCAGGTTCAGCGCCTTGCCGAGGCTGCGGGCATGTGCATCGATGTGATCCTGTAGAGCGCTGGCGGACGACAGGCCGACGAAGGGCTCGTCGACGATCTCGGCGAAACGGATGCTGGTCTGCCGGGCGAGGTGATGCGTGGCGGGAACGATCAGGGCCAGATGATCCCTGGCAATGGGTTGCAGGATCAGCTCTTGCGCCTCCACGGCATCGGTAACGATACCGGCCTCGGCCAGCCCGGCCGTGATGGTTCTGACGATTTCGACGCTGGTGCGTTCCTTCAGCTCGACGTGCAGACGCGGGCGTGTGGCCAGCCAGGGCGCCAGCCTGTGCGGCAGGAACTGCGTCAGCGCCGAGGTATTGGCGTACAGGCGCAGGGTGCCCTGGGCGCCGCTGGCGAAATCCTGCAACTCCCCGCGCAGCAACGCCTGCTGGCGCAGGATCAGGCGAGCGTGGTGGGCCAGTGCATCCCCGGCCTCGGTGGTGATCACGCCACGTGGCAGGCGCTGCAGCAGGGTGACGCCGGCTGCGGCCTCGATGCTGCGCAGCCGCTCGCTGACCGAGGCCAGCGCCAGGTTCGCCCGCACGGCGCCCTGGGTGATGCTGCCGGCATCCACCACGCAAAGGAATAACTGAAGATCGGCAAGGTCGAGGCGCATATCGTCACTCGTAGCTTGTGGCTTCGGATAATCCGAAGGGTAGGGTGCAAGAACCACATTGTGCCAAGTGCCCTGTGCGGCTCCAATACGGGCATGAACGAATACGCCTTCTTCCTGCTCGTCACGCTTACCTTCCTGCTCGCCGGCCTGGTCAAGGGCGTCACCGGCATGGGCCTGCCCACCGTTGCCATGGGCTTGCTGGGCACCGTCATGGCGCCTGCGGCGGCGGCGGCCATGCTGGTGATCCCCTCACTGCTGACCAATCTCTGGCAACTGCTGGCCGGTTCGGCAGTGCTGTGCCTGTTACGGCGCTTCTGGACGATGATGCTGGGCATCGTGCTGGGCACCTTGGGCGGTGCGGCGCTGCTGGTGCGGGTCGATCCCTTGTGGTCGGGCCTGGCACTGGGTGGCGCGTTGATGGTCTATGCGGGGTATGCGCTGGTCTCGCCGGCGCTTTCGGTGCCGGTGCGGGTCGAGCCCTGGCTGTCGCCGCTCGTTGGCCTGCTCACCGGCATCATCACCGGTGCAACCGGGGTTTTCGTGATGCCGGCAGTGCCCTACATGCAGGCGCTGCGCCTGGATCGGGACGAGCTGGTGCAGGCGCTGGGGCTGTCGTTCACGGTTTCGACCCTGGCGCTGGCTGGCGGTCTGCTGGCGCATGACGCCCTGCAACCGGATCAACTCGGCCTGTCGTCGCTGGCCATCGTGCCGGCACTGGCCGGGATGTGGCTGGGACAGCGAATCCGTGCACGCATCAGCGCCAGGCGCTTTCGCCAGTGCTTTCTGCTGTTCCTGCTGCTGTTGGGGCTGGAGCTGACATCACGTCCCTTCTTCTGAACGGACGCCAAAGGAGCGCCCATGACTCAGACCTCGCGCGATCTTCCCGTACTGGATTACTTGCAGCGCCAACTGGCCGGCACGCTGACCGAGGACGAGGTGACGCACCTGCGTTACCCCACCGCGATTTCCCAGTTGCTGGGGTTTCGCATCGTCGCCATCGGCGAGGCCATGGCCGTCGTCGAACTTGAGGCGGACGCGCAGCGCCATGGCAATCAGCAGGGGACGGTGCACGGTGGCCTGCTCTGCGAACTGGCCGACGCCGCCATCGGCACGGCTCACTCGACGCTGATGCAGGAGGGCGAGAGCTTTACCAGCATCGAACTGAAGACCACCTTCCTGCGGCCCGTCTGGCAGGCGCGGCTCCAGGCCCATGCCTGGGCCGAGCATCGGGGGCGGACGGTCAGTCACTATCGGTGCGAGATTCGCCGCGAGGACGGCAAGGTGATCGCCATCGCCAGCAGCGCGATGATGACCCTGCGTGGAGCGTCTGCCCTGGGGCGATGAGCGGGGATGCGGAACCTCGTGGGGGTGCGCCGTGCGCACCGGGAAGCTGCCCCGACCCAGCGGGTCGGGGCATTGGTATTTCAGTGCAGTTCCAGCCGGCCGATGCGGTCGTTGTCGAGGCTGCCGAAGTACAGGTGGTCGCCCACGGGTTTCACCGAGGTGACCATGCGCAGGTGCGTGCCACTGGTGTCGTGCAGGCTGCGGACGATCCTGCCCTGTTCGTCGAGGGCGATGACCAGGCCGTAGGGCGTCGCCTTCGGCCACATGAAACGCGGCATCTTGGCCAGTTGTGCCTTCAGCCAGGGATGACGGTGGAGGAAGTCGGCATCGGCCTTGCGCGGGGTCGGCAGGGCGACCCAGAAGGTTCCCTGGCGGTCGCCCTGGAGGTTGTCCGGCAGGCCGGGCAGGTTGTCGATGAAGATGTCGTGCTGCCCGGCCTTGTCACCCTTGAGCCAATAGCGGCTGATGCGGTAGCGATAGGTCTCGTTGACCAGCACGAAATCTTCGTTCGCCGACAGCGCCACGCCATTGGCGAAGTACAGATCCTTGAGCAGCACGCGAGTCTTGCCGGTGGCCGGGTCGTAGGCCAGCAGGCGGCCATGGGGGCGGGCTTCGAGCAGGTCGAGCAGGTAGTCGGGCTGCTGGAAGCGCGAGGACGCATCGCTGAAATAGATGGTGCCGTCGCTGGCGATGTCCAGGTCGTCGGTGAAGGCGAAGGGCAGGCCGTCGGCCTCGGTGCTCAGCACCTTGATCTTGCCTTGCGCATCGATGCTCAGCAGCCCCTTGTAGGCGTCGGCGACGATCAGGTTGCCGCTGGCGTCGAAGTCCATGCCCAGGGGACGGCCACCGGTGTCGACGAAGGTTTCCACGCTGTCGTCCTTCAGCACGCGGACGATGCGTCCGTCCTGCAGGCCGGCGTAGACGCGGCCTTCGGCGTCCACGGCGGTGTCTTCCGGGCCGTGAATGCGGCCGCGGGCGAGCAGCTCGGCCTTCATCAGGGTGTCGTTGGGTTCCAGGACGCCGGTCATGGCGGGCGCCTTGGGCGCGTCCCAGGCCAGTGGGTCGATGGGACTGGGGAAGAAGGCAATGTAGCCGATGGCGGCGACCAGCGGCAGCAATAGCAGTTTTTTCATCATTGGAGTTCCGTGTCGTGGAGCCTGTCGGGCGTTCGCTCAGCCTGATCGCGGCCAAGCTTACAGGTATCGGTAGCGGTTGTCGGCGGGCGTGACGGATCGAATGCCAGCCTCCGGCCCGGGCATATATACTGCGCGCCATTCTTCACGGGAGAGCCGCGTGGCTAACGACATTCACTGGATTCTCGATGACGCCGCCCTGGCCGAGCACTGCGCCGCCTGGCAGACGGCGCCATTCGTCGCGCTGGACACCGAGTTCATGCGCGTCGACACCTTCTACCCCATTGCCGGGTTGTTGCAGGTCAGCACGGGCGAGCAGGCCCACCTGATCGATCCGCTGCGCATTGCCGACTGGACGCCTTTCGCCGCGTTGCTCCAGGCGCCCGGCGTGGTCAAGGTGCTGCATTCGTGCAGCGAGGATCTTGAGGTCTTCCTGCGTCTGACCGGCAGCCTGCCGACGCCGCTGTTCGATACGCAACTGGCGGCCGGTTACCTCAATCTCGGGTTCTCCATGGGCTACTCGCGCCTGGTGCAGGCGCTGCTGGACATCGAGCTGCCCAAGGGCGAAACCCGTTCCGACTGGTTGCAGCGACCGCTGTCCGAATTGCAGGTGCGCTATGCCGCCGAGGATGTACTGCATCTGGTGGAGGTGTACCGCGCGCTGACCGCTCGCCTGGCGCCACAGAAGGTCGAATGGATTCTCGAGGACGGCGCCGAGCTGGTCGCCAACCTGGGGCGTGAGGTCGACCCCGAAGACGCCTGGCGCGACGCCAAGCTGGCGTGGAAACTGTCGCGTCAGCAGCAGGCCGTGCTGCGTGCCCTGTGCGCCTGGCGTGAGCGTGAGGCGAGAGCCCGCAACCAGCCGCGCAATCGTGTGCTGCGCGAGCACTCGCTGTGGCCGCTGGCGCGCACCCAGCCGGACAACCTGGTGGCCCTGGCACGCATTGAGGACATGCATCCGAAGACCGTGCGTCAGGATGGCGAAACCCTGCTGGCGCTGATCCGCGAGGCCGCCGCGCTGCCGCCGCAGCAATGGCCCGAGGCATTGCCCGAGCCGCTGCCGGTCGAGGCCTCGGCGCTGCTGAAGAAATTGCGCGCGGTCGGCCAGCGCGAGGGCGAACGCCTGGATATCGTGCCCGAGCTGATGCTGCGCAAGAAGAGCCTCGAAGCCCTGCTGAAAAGCGGTTACCCCGATGGCCCGTATCAATTGCCCGATTCCCTGCGTGGCTGGCGCCGGGAGCTGATGGGCCAGGCACTTCTCGATTGTCTGGCCGCCGAAGGAGAATCCGCGTGAAACGCATCTGTTCCATCTACAAGAGCCCGCGCAAGAACGAGATGTACCTCTACGTGCTCAAGGCCGACGCCCTGAGCCGCGTGCCCGAGGGGCTGCTCAGCGTGTTCGGCCCACCCGCGCATGCCTTTGACCTGGTGCTCACCCCGGAGCGGCAACTGGCGCGCGAGGACATCGCTCAGGTGCTGGAGAACCTCGAGAAGCAGGGGTATCACCTGCAGATGCCGCCACCGGAGGAGGAGTACATCGAGCACCTCCCCGATGAACTGCTGCGCCGCAACGATCCGGTCTGAACATGCGCCTGCTGATCGCCGAAGACGACCACGCACTCTATGCCGAGCGCGTCAGCGCCACTTGCCCCGAACTGCAACTGGTGGCAGGCAACGACGCCCGGACACTGGCCGGCGCCGCCGGGGATTGCAACCTGTGGCTGGGCCAGCCGGATCTGCTGGTACCGCTGCTGCGCGAGGGCCATCGTCCCCTGTGGTTGCAGTCCACCTGGGCCGGCATCACGCCGTTGCTGGCGGCCGATCTGCCGCGTGATTACCGGTTGAGCCGGGCCGTGGGGATATTCGGTCAGGTGATGGCCGAGTACGTGCTCGGCCATGTGCTGGCCCACGAGCGGCGCCTGTTCGCCCGTCTGGCCGCCCAGGTGGAACAGCGCTGGGATAACACGCTGCCGCGCAGCCTGAGTGGACGACGGGTGTTG